>Ga0256407_10000179_pt1 | contig 160258 bp, 257 predicted proteins | sample RumenRJG_04DNA_FD_193489 | JGI IMG/M metagenome (GOLD analysis project Ga0256407, IMG submission 193489) | Bovine rumen microbial communities from Lethbridge, Alberta, Canada - RJG_04 | ecosystem: Host-associated > Mammals > Digestive system > Stomach > Rumen | place: Canada: Alberta... | reverse complement strand
AACTTGCAATTATTAACAAAATCATTGTAGCCGTTCCGTTAGAGTGAGTTATCTGTTTGAGTAGTCGCGTTTCTTGTAGTAGGCCACAAAGGATGGATTTGTATCCCCCATTCCAACAATCTTGTATATTTCGTCGTTTTTCTTAACAGGTATAGTTGCGCTTGAACCTTCATATGTCGTTCCGCCGTACCCGCTATGTGTTGCATTAGCAATAGGAGACCCATTAACATATATAGTGCCACCTGAGCCACTCGGACTTCTTACAATTAAGAATCCGTCATAAGTCATAACGGTTGGATTGCTTGAGTTAGTGCTCAGTGAAATCTCTTCCCACTCGCTTAACTCGCAATTATTAACGAACTCATTCCATCCGTTCCGCTAAATTAGGAAGATGTTTTGGTGTATTCAATAATTAATATGTATGATTTAGTTACTGTAGAACCACCTGTGTAAGTGTTCCACGCTCTAACTTTCCTATCAAATGATACATCAAATCCATAAGCGTTACATTTAAAGAAATAACTATCTATATTATTAGAAAAAGGAGTTTCTTGAACTGAGATTAATGTATCTATATTATAATCTGAATATGAAAATAATTCGACAAAAGAATGATACATAAAGGATTTTGTGTTGGATATCATTCTTGTATAAATTTTCTTTCCATCGTTCCAATAGCGACCTGTCCATTGTTCATCGGTGGTGATTTTCAATAACTCATAATGACCGTTCCACTTGAATGATTATCGGTTGGAGTAGTCGCGCTTTTCGTAGAAACAGATGTAACCTTTATCCCTAAAAGAACTAGTAATCTCTAACTTATCACCCTTTCTAAACGCAACTTCACCTTGACCATTTATTCCATAATCTGCGTTTGAATTGGCGGCTATAATTATATCATTTACAAAAATGTTAATGCTTGCTCCATTACTTCCTCTAGATATAGCGGTTATAAATCCATCATAAGGAGCGGAAGTCATAACCCAAGAATCGTTGTTGTAGGTGTAGAAGTCATACCACTCGCTTAATTCGTTTTGGTCGTTGGCAAATTTAAACTCATTAAAGCCGTTCCACTAGATTGAGCAATGAATTTTTAACTATTTTATCAAAATTTATTCATTAGGAGAGACAAAATTATGCCCAACAATTTCAATTTGAACGACAACAAGGAAGGAATGAACGGACACGGATATTCATACACCACTTTCAGAGGAAACTTCGCCAACGACGCCCAAACCCTCATGTGTGGCGGAGTTCCCAACACAACCCCCACTCCGACCACATTCACGGTGACTTTCACCAATTCGGACAACGGAGGAACTAGCGCCACATACACCGCCCAACCGTTCGAGACAATCGGCAACGCGATTCACGAGAAGGATTTAAGCGTGACGGACTACTACCCCACTTATAGATACAATGAGTCAATTGTCACGGAAGACTGCGAGAACCCAATCAAGGGCGACATCACAATCAATGTGACTTGGACAAAGAAGGCTAGTTGATTTTAAGGAGGGATAGAGCGTGATGAAACTTTACAATCAAGACATTAAATTTGAAGATTTCAAATGTTACGACGAGAATTTGGCGGATTTGGAGTCGGATTTTAAAAAGATAAAATACATCAATGATTTGGAAAACCTCATAGAGGACATTGTTTCTGTGGCCAAGTTGGAGGTTCAACATGTTTGGGCTTACGACGGCTTGATTGAAGTTTGTTTGGCTAACGACAACATTTTGCAACTCAAGGCCACATATTCGTTCAGAGCCGATGTTCTAGGCTTTTATCTCGCGAGGTAGTTGATTATGGGAATCAAGGAAGTGATTGATTTCGCCTATAGCCACACGGACGAAGACTTTGTGATAGTGGACTGCCAAATTCTTGAGGAGGTGGCGAAGAACTTGAAGAAAGGAACGAAGCCCCAATACCCCTTCGACGAAATCGAGTCTGTGGCGGACGACATAGTGGAGACCTTGCCGTTGGACGACGAGATGAGGGAAACTCTATACAAATTTATAGATGAAGTGGAAACAAAGTTGTTCAAAGGCGAGGAAATCAAGGAATCCGCTTCCGTCGGAGCGATGTTTTATGTGATGGACTTGGACGAAGGCGTTCAAGTCGGCGACGAGATGTGCGGACAAATCAATGAATTCGAAAGTTACTCCAAGTGCGCCAAAGTTGCCAAGCAAGTTTCCCTCAATTTCGAAGGAAGGTTCACCGTGGGAGTGATGGTTTCCTCCGACTATTGGGAAGGCGGAAAGAAATTCATCGATTGATTGGGGAATTCAAAATGAGCGAAAGAATCACGAAACACATGACAAATTGCGAGTTTTTGAGTTTATTCGACGGAATCGAGGTTGACGGAGTTTCCTATGTCGACGAATCGAGCAACATAACCAACATATGGTCGCCGACAGTGGAAGCGGTCGAAGGGTTTGAGGGGGAGAGCATTTCGTTCAACGACGGAGACAACGAGTTCGTCTTGTATTCTGCGGAATCGTTCGAGGAAGTATATTTTGGAGACGAAGGAGTTTATTTTTCGGACGGAGGCTTGAGCGATTTCGTCGTGATGTGCTCGAATTCCGCGGAAGTCGAGAGTCGAATGAAGGCTTTTGGATATATAGATTAATTTTTAAGGAGGAATGGAAAATGGTTAATGATTTCATGAAGAACACCAACAAAGTTTCTTTGGACGGAGAGGTTGTAAGTTTCTCAAGCACCCTTCCCATCGTGGAAAAAGAGGAAGTTGCGGAAACTCCGATTGTTGAGCCTAAAAAGGAAGAAAAGGTTGAGACGAAGGAAACTGTAATCGAAGAAAAGGTTGAGGAACAGACCGAAACTTCGGAAGAAGTTAAAGACGAGGAATAACTTTTCTCGAATTCGCGGAAAGGCGGTCTTGGGTGGCCGTCTTTTTTTTGCAATTTTTCCTTGACAAAAACCAAATCAATGTGATAAACTCCTTTCATTCAAGGAGAAAATTGAATGAACTATCAAGATTGCAAAGTTTTGTGCTCTCTGCAACGCAAGGACGAGCCTTTGGTTTCAAAGATTCCGTGCGATGAATACACTCAGTTGGCACAATCTTATTTTGACTATGAATTCGTGGGAGAGAGTAAATTCTATCCTTATAGACTGCCGAAGGTTTTGAACGAGATTGACTATCGCACTTGCGTGATTTGCGGTCGAAGCGGAGCGGGAAAATCCCAACTTCTCAAGGAATTTCCTTTCTTCGAGAAGAAAATCAAGAAATATGATTGCTCCAAGTCCGTGATTTCCAACTTCGACTTCACTGACAAGGAGGATTGCATGGACAGATTGGCTTCGGTCGGATTGTCCACCGTCCCTACTTGGTGCCGTCCTAGAAATGTGCTCTCTGTGGGCGAGGGCTTTAGGGCGGACTTGGCCTTGAACATTCAGTCGGAGATGTGTTTCGATGAGTTCACATCAACCGTAGACAGAAATGTGGCGATTTCCACAGTAATCGGAGTGAAGAAGTATATCGTCAAGCACAATTTGAAGAAGGTCGTTTTCTGCTCTTGCCACAAGGATTATATAGACTATATGGAACCTGATATTGTGGTGGACTTGGACGACGAGAAGGTTTATGATTGCCGAGGAGTTGAACTAAAAAAAGAATTGAGTTGTCCGTCTACGAGGTCGCGGACAACTCAAAGAAGGAAGGCCTTTGGAAAATATTTAGGCAATATCATTATTTGACCCAAGAGGCGAATTTGGCTCCTTGCCGAGTGTTCATATGCTATTGGGGCGATATATTGGTCGGTTTTAGGGCGATGTTGCTCTTGCCGAACGGAGACATTCGTGATTTTTACATGGGTCATAGGCTTGTCGTGTTGCCTGACTACCAAGGAATGGGAATAGGCGTCCACCTCAACGATTTCTGCGGAGAAGTCATGTTGAACGACGGACAAAAATATTACTGTAAGACCGCCCACTTCAAGTTGAAGAACTACTACAAGAGTCGTCCGACATGGAAAGTCATGAAAGAGGAGATGAAGAAATACACCAAGGGTTGCGAGTGTTTGAAGACGAATTTGCCGAAAGGAGTAGACCCTTACTCGGTGTCATATCCGTTCAAGATTTACGACTCTCGCGACGGAAGCAACGGAAAGAACATATCCAAATGGATAAACCGCTCATTGATTTCCGCTAGGTACTTGGGAAAGGACTGCATCGAGAAACCGCACAGAATATTGGTCGTGGAGTCCGAGTTGGACAGAAAGGGAATTATTGACGCGTTGAAGCCCTACATCGACAAGGATAAATTCTACATCGAGGCGATATGCGGAGGAACTAGAAACGAGGACGACATGTGTTTTGGTTGCCACGATTTGGGGATTCAATCCTATCCGTTCGACTACAAGAACTTTCTGCATGTTCGCTACATTCTCGACGGAACATTCGATGGAATGGAAGGGGCGGAAATCGTCTACTTTTATGACGATAAGAGGAAGTCCTTTTTAGAGGAATTCAAGAAAAGAGGTTGCGCTTGCGTAAAGGTCGCGGACAGTCAGACTAAAAAGGAATTGTTCGATTTCTAGGAGTTGTTGAATGGGAAGAGTCGCCAAATATTCATATGATGAATGGCTTGAAAAGGCCGAGGGAAAAGTTGTCTGTTCTTGCGGTGTCCGCTTTGATGACGGATTTCTCGGAACATTCGTTAGGAGAAGGATTCCCACCATAATCAAGGAAATTGAGTCTTTGAAGAAAGAGCATGGAGATGTCGCTTGCGTGGCGACGAGCGAAAAATGAAGAGAAACGATTTATGGAGGAAAACATATGAGTTATGAGGAAATAATCGCTTGGTGCGAAGAAAAAATAAAGGACAAGAAACGAAGGGAAACTACGGAAATTAAAGGCGTGTTTCCTTTGATTGCATTCAACAATGAAATTGACGCGGTTAGAGAGTTGGTGTTGGACTGTTGTCCCAAGGTTGGAAAAAGCCTTCTTTCGGAAATCAACTTGTTGAACAACGAGGACATGCTCCAAGCGGAGAAAAAGTTTAACGAGATGAAAGCCTCGTATGAGAACAAAATCAACAACGCGGTCGAATCCTTGCAGAAAGCCTATGACAATACTCGATGGTTCTGCTCCAAGTTGGATAAGGAAATTGCGGAGGTTAAGGTTGGAAGAAAAGGGATTCTTGATTTGGAGGAAGATTTGAAATTTTGCCAACCGCAGACATTTGACTTCTACCAATGCGCGGAGGCGTTGGGAAGAAACTTGCAAGAAAGATTGGAGATGTGAACTACCTACTCCCTAAAGGGAGTAGGCTTCGTGCTTCTTCGACACAAGTTGGTTCTTTGAGTTACGAATAACCCCAAGAACTAGTGCTTCCATCTCCACACGCTTAATATTGGTGCGTTCCACACCTACATTATTTTCATAAAACCAAACCATGTTTTTTGAAGCGTGAACATCTCTGTCCATTTCAACACCACATTCACATTTGAAAGTTCTATCCCAAACTTTCAATTCATCGTGATAAACTCCACAATTCGTGCATAGTTTTGTGGTGGGAACAGTTTTGCTCAAAATCACGACATTTTCTTTGGTCTTTAATTTTGATTTCACTCTTCCCAAAATTGAATGTTGAATTGCCTTCCCATGATGATTTTTTGACCAATTTTTTAATTGCTCGTCTTGAATCACAATCGTTTTATATTGTGAAAATTTGTGAATAATTTTGTTGGAAATATCATCTTTTCGATTGGTTTGTTTTTGGTATTCTTTTTTGATTAATTCTAATGTTTTGTGCCAATTCTTTGAGCCTTTTGTTTGTCTAGCGAATTTCCTTTGCAAACGCTTCAATCGCTCGCTTTCTTGAATTGACACATTAATTTTCTCACCTTCACTTGTTGTGAAAGATGTAGAACAACCAAAATCAATACCTATGGTTTTATTTATTTTTTCGTTTTTAATTTTATTTTCTTTAGGAATGTAACAGACTAATTGAACATAACATCCGTCTGCTCGGTTTAACAATCTAGCGTTGGCGTACTCTATGTTTGGAATCTCTATAAATTGATTCATACCATTTACTTTGAATGGTTTTTTACATCCGCTTATTTTGAATCTATTTTTTGAAATAATTTTATGCGAACATCCGTATTGTTTCAAATCAATTATTTTTTCTTCTTTTGAATATTTTAATTTTCCACATTTTTGTAATCCTTTAGATTTTAAGGTATGCAAAGTTTTGATGTTTGAATACATTCTTGATACAAGGCATTGTTTTGATTGCGCGGATAGATATTTTAATTCTACCTCAACATCATTCATAACTTTATCTTTATGTGTTATTTTTGTAATTTTGGTGTCAAATTTGGTCAATTTATTTTCTTTGTCTTGCTCGCACCAATTTAGAATATAATTTTTCAACCATTTTTGTTCAATGAAAATCATTTTAAGAAATTCTTTTTGTTGATTGTTTAATGAATTTTCTTGTATTTTAAAAGTATATGTACGACAATTCATCTTTTCATGTCGTGAAATAGTTTCATGTTTTGTTTGAGAAATCTTGTTGTTTTTCAGTAATCTTTCCGATTCTGTCATACAATAAATAGTTAATCCTCTATGTAAAATAGTTAATAATTTAACTATATAAAATAGTTAAATTTTACATAGGAGTATTTATGGATTACGAACATTTTAATCATGAAAAATATAAAATCAAGTATCATATGATTTTTTCAACAAAATATAAAAAGAAATGTCTGAAAGATATCTCGGAAGATATAAAATCATATATGAAAATTGCCGAATCCAAACAAAATAAATGGAAAATAGAAACTATGGAAATTGATTTAACTAAAGCCGACCATATTCATTTAATGATTAATGCTACTCCGACTTGTCAAATTTCTGATATAATTCATAATTTGAAACAAATTTCTACATTTTATGCTTGGAAAAATCACAACGATTATTTAATAAACTTTTATTGGAGCGGTAAACATAATTTATGGACAAGAGGTTATTTTTGCACTTCAATTGGTTGTGTGTCGGAGACCACTTTGAAACATTGCATTGAAAATCAAGGATGATTACGGCAATTCATATAACCACCATAAAGGGTGGCATTTTCTTGTCGAATTTTTGTAAAAAAATTTAAGTAGAAATACAATATATAATTATGAAAAAAATTGAAAATCATGAATTGTAATTGGTCGTACAAATTATTTCGGTGCGTACAATAGATATAGGAATGAATTGTGGAATCATCTCAAGACAGTTTATATTTTTGACAGACAAATTGCCTACGACAAGTTCGATGAGGACGAAATGAAGTTCAAGTGCGGTTGCTTGGTGACCGCTTGGTTTCATTGGGACATGAAATACGAAGGAAAGCCCACAATGGAGATTTTGGACATCCAAAAGTATTTAGAGGTGTGATAATTTTACTTGACAAAATGCGAGAAATGTGTTATTATTTAAGTTAAGAGCCAACTATTTTAGGAGGGCGATATGTGCAGGATTTATGTATTGTCAAGCAAAGAGTCTCAACTTCCTTACGAGGTGAAAGGAATATTCAATGATAAATCAAAGAGCGTCAAATGGAAATTTATCGGAGAAATCGACGATTTGGAAACCGCTAGGGACATGTTGTCGCATGACAAAGTTTATGCGAAATCAAACGATAAAGAATATTGGCTTAAACACGAACCATGCTCAGACATGAAGTATGATTTTGGAAAAATAGAGGACGGAGATTCAGTTGAATATTATGATGTTTATCATAAAAATTTAAATTGCATATTTGATAGGAGATTTTAATATGGAATTGAACGAACATAAGGTCGCTAGAACTGTCGTGAAAGACGAAGTTTTATCCATGATTGAGGATTTCATAAGACAAAATCCCAAACTGCAAGATTGCGAATGGGAAGAAGGCGGAAAGAACTACACATTCAAAAAACGAATTTTTCAACAAAACAGGTCGCGAACTCTCCGAAAAGGTAATTAAGCACAACATCATTTCTGAAATAAGGTTCAAGAATTTTATCGATGTGATTTATCCCATGTGGTGTGAAACTGAAGATGATTGTATTAAAGCGATTAAGCAAGGGCATTTATATTGGGTTTTCTATATTGAAAATTTTGAAACATACGACTCCCACGCCAACGATGTGAATATTGGAGATTTGTACATCAAACTTGAACCTATTAGCGGAGAATTTTATATTATTAAGTCTTTGCATACACCTGATTATCTAGATTCTGACGGAGAATTCACGGAAAGAGATTTGACTTTTGTGAATCTGTATGACGATTATATGAATGGAAAAATCAAATAACCGTTCGAAATTCAACTTCGGTATTGACATTTTTCACAACTATCTTTAATGTTGAGTTAAATTTTCAATATTGAAGGAGGAACTTATGAACAAAGTTCTAGGAATCGTGGGCGCGGTGTTGTTTGCCGTTGCCGTGGGAATCGGATGTTTCGCCAACTTCGCTGGTGCGACGATTGTTGAAATCGCTTTGGCCGCTTTCGGATTGGCGGCTGTAATCGTGGCCACAATCAAGAAGGCTAAGGAAGAAGGAACCTTCACTTGGAAGACCGTCGTAATTATCGTTCTCGCTGTCGCAGGCGGCGCCCTTTGCGCTCTCGGCGGATTGCAGTCCAATGTATTCGAGGCAATCACAGGCGCGGTCGTGGCTCTCATCTCAATCATCTTCGGAGTTTTTGTCGCCAAAAAAGCGTAGTTCCGATTTAAGTTGGAAAGGCTCGGTTGTTTCCGAGCCTTTTTTTTTGCTATTCTCCCATTCTTTTAATCTGTTCCGATATTTTTCCAAATACTTATAAAATTATTGATAATTTTTATTGACAAAATAAATCACTTATTATATAATCATAGATGGAGATGTAAGGAGAAATTATGAAATTAAATATTATTAAAAAATGAGTATGAAAAGGAGTTTGATGAAAATGACTAGAGAGGAACTTACAGAAAAAATGAAAGATTTGCCTAATCCACCGAGTAGAGTACATCTTATTCAACAAGTATGGGAAATTATGAATGATGAAAATGAACAATTGAATAAAGAAAACGGTAAACTAGAGGGATTTCTTGAAGATGAAAAAATGGAATATTATGAACTTGAAAATTTCAAAAATAACGAGATTAAAGAATTAAAAGATAAAACAAAGAAAATCATAAAAGAACTTATGTGGTTTTGTAAGGATTATACAACTATAGGAATACCTGAAGAAAATAGGTCTATAAATTCAAAGAAAGTTTATAAACAAGCAGAAGATTTTTTGAAGGAGTTAGAAAAATGACTAAGGAAGAACTTGTTGAAAGATATAAAATAATTGATATTGAGAAACAAGGAAACATTCTTGTTGTTAGATTGTATGTAAACGAAAATCGTGATGATAAAACATATTTTGTTCGTTTAATTTATGCGGACAACAAATTATTTTACAGTGGAGATATGGGAACTTATGTTTTCGGTAGAGATATATGCCACATCTTCACTTTCTTTAAAGGTGATTATATAAATACTAGTTATTGGAGTGGAAAGTGTGAAGCAAGTTCTTATCCTATTTATCCTAATGAAGTGGATGAAGAAAAACTCGAAGAGTTGGTAAAAGAATATGTGTGTGATTTGTATAGAGTTGAAAATTATGATGAACTTGATGAAGAAATTAAAGAGGTAATTGATGATAAATTTCGATTTGGAATAGAGCCAAATGAATATCGTGCATTTGATGAAATATATGAATTTTTGAAGGAAGAATTTGATAGTTCAAATTTGCACGAAACAGTTTCTAATATTATTGACAATGCGAAATCAATTTCTCCAAATTATGTATACGCTTGTGAATTGATTCAGTGGGTAGAAAATAACCTTGAAGATTGGTGTAAGGAAAGAGAAATTACATATGAGTAATAAAACAGTAAAAGAATTTTTAGATATGACTGATTTTTCCGATATAGATGAAGTTGAAATTTTTGATATTGAGGAAGGAACGAATTACGAATATGATATAGTTGATGGTGAAGTTAGCAAATGGTGTGTCTATGATTTTGGTAATGTTAAAGTTACTTATTTTGAAATTTATGAATATGAAGAAAGAAATATTTTGAGTATTCATATTTATGGAAAATAAAATATATGAAAGAGGTATAAAATGAATAAATTAGAAATTGCTTGTGTTGTCATAGGATTTATTTGTATCATTTTGAACATTAATTTTAAGGTAGAAGGAAAAACTGCTATAATTTGTGTCTTGATTTCAAAAGTAATATCTAATTTAATTTTTGGTGCTATGATTTTTTTGCCTTTGTATTTCAATTATTGGAGATAATGAATGTATTACAAACATTGGATTCAAGAACATATCGTTTCTACAAAACGAGAAAAAAATATTTATTCTGCTAAATATGAAAATAAAGAAGTTAGAGTTTATTCTGCAGATTATTGTATTTATGCGAATTGGTATATAGATGGAAGATTAATTAAAAAACCAAGATTTCCTAAAGAAAGTGTAGATGAAATATATCGATTTATGGAAAGTTTGCGTTATGAATATATTTGTGAAAATTTAATGTATGCAATTTTACATACTATAGAAAAACATTTGCCTTATTTGGAAGATGGTGAAAATCCGATTGGTTCATTAAAATATATAAACATTGTGGGAGAAATTAAAGTTGAATAGTCCAATAAAATACTATGGTGGTAAATCCTATATGACAGATATTATTGTTTCGCATTTTCCAAAAGACTATTCTGTTTACATCGAGGGTTTTGGCGGAGGGGCTTCCGTGTTGTTCGCCAAAGAAAAGGACAAGTTGGAAATCTACAACGACTTGGGCAAGAATGTTCATTCGTTGTTTAAGGTTCTTTCCGACAAAGAACTTTTTGAACGGATGAAGGAAAAGTTGGATTTGACATATTACTCCGCCGACATAAGAAAAGAATTCATTGAAGAATTAAACGAAAACAAGTTGTCTTTATTAGATAGAGCCTATAAATATTTTTATGTGAATCGTTCGTCTTTTAATGGAGTCGGCGGATTCTCCACGACATTGATTGTCAGAAGGAACATGAGCAAATCGGTTTCGGATTATCTTTCCTCCATTGACGGATTGTTTGAAATACACAATCGGTTGAGTTCCGTGATAATAGAGAATCGCGATATTTTCGACTTGATTGAGAAATATGACAATGAAAACGCTTTCTTTTATCTCGACCCTCCTTATGTCCACGACACTAGGAGTAGCGGAACTGAATACGAATGTGAAATGTCTGACAGTGAGCATGAGAAGTTCGTGGACGCGGTTTTGAACGGAAAAGGCAAGTTTTTGATTAGCGGTTACGAACATCCGATTTATGACAATCTAGTGAAAAACGGTTGGAATTTGTATAAATACAATTCCCCCAATTCCAATAGCGACAGAGTTGAATGCTTGTGGTACAATTATGGGATTGAAGGAGGTTTGTTCAATGATTAAAGATTATGATTTGTATTTCGGAGACAATGTGGAGGTCATGAAGAAAAACATCAAGGACGAATCCGTCGATTTGGTGGTCACATCTCCTCCATATGACGATTTACGGACATACAATGACACTTGCGTTTGGAATTTCGATGTGTTTGAGGGCGTAGTCAACCAACTGTGGCGCGTTTTGAAATGGGGGGGGGCGATTGTTTGGGTTGTCGGAGATTCCGCCAAGGACGGAGACGAAAGCGGAACATCTTTCAAGCAAGCGTTGCGTTTCAAGGAGATAGGATTCAAGTTGGGCGATACAATGATTTATGAAAAGCAAGGGATTGGGGCTTGTGGAAGCAACAATTTCTATCTTCAAAATTTTGAGTATATGTTCGTGTTTACGAAAGGCGACTTGAAAACGCACAATTTGATTTATGACAGAAAGAATGTCCATAAAGCGGGATTGACTGATAGTGGAACAGGTCGGAACAAGTTTACCGCAGACAACGGAAGAATCAGAAGGGAATATGTTTCGAAGGAATACGGAAGGCGGTTCAATATTTGGAAATACGACCAAGGCAACGACATGGATGAGTTTCAAAGAAAGCATCCTGCTAGTTTTCCGCAATCGTTGGCCAAAGACCATATCATTTCTTGGAGCAACGAAGGCGATGTTGTGCTAGACCCTTTTTGCGGAAGCGGAACAGTCGGAAAAATGGCGTTATTGAACAATAGAAATTTCATAGGAATAGAGAAAGTTGAGAAATACTACAATTTGGCCAAAGAAAGAATAGATTTTTCCGTTTCCGACATTTTTGATTTGTAGAATTTTTCTGCGATTTGTTGAAAACGCTTGAGTTGAAATGAATTATGGACTAAAATGAGATTGAGAAGGAAAAAAAAAGAATATGAAATATGAGGATGTGACAACAAAAGAAGATAAAGAAAATAGAATCATCAGAATTGATGTAACCGCTGAAAATTGGGAAGAAAATAAAATGCTTGCTAAGGGAATGGGAATTGAAATAGATGAACCTAATTATATAGAATGTACAATTGATTTGAAAAATTAAATATAATATTAAACTATTATATTAAGAGGACAGTAGGATGCCACCTATTGAGGTTCAACTTCTCCGTTGAACCTCTAACTCTTTTAAAATAATTTAACTATTTATTATGTAAAAGTCTTGGCATGGACTAAAAAATTAAAATTATAGGAGAATTATTATGAATTCATTAACTCGTATTTTGTCTTATGATAAGACAAAAATTAATCAAGAAAATTGTAATTGTGAAGAATGCGTTTCTGCCGAAAATGTAAAATCAGATAATCAAATTATTGAATATCCAAAATTATCTGAAGAAGAAATTGAACGGATTATTAACGAAAGATATTTTAATAAAGATGAAAAGACAAAAACTTTTATTCGGAAAGCGTTGAGAAAACATGGTGATAGATATGATTATTCTAATGTGATTTATATAAAGGATAGCGTAAATATAGAAATTATTTGTCGAGTTGAAGGTCATAAACCATTTCCACAAACACCCTCAAATCACTTACAAGGTAAAGGTTGTAAAATTTGTGCCATTGAAAGACGAAGCAATAAACGAAAATTAACAACTGAAAAATTTATAGAAAAAGCGAATAAAAAACATGGAGTGGGAAAATATGATTATTCTAAAGTTAAATATGTTGATTGTTATACTGATGTGAATATAATTTGTCATAACCATGATGTTCCTTATGAATTTCCTCAAGCACCATTTCTTCATTTACAAGGACATGGGTGTGATTTGTGTGCAATGAAAACAAGGGCGGATAAAAGAAGAAAGACAGTAGAAGAATTTATAGAAGAAGCGAATGAAGTGCATGGAATCGGAAGATATGATTACTCAAAAGTCAATTATGTAAATAATCAAACTGAAGTAATTATAATTTGTCATAATCACGAAACACCTTATGAATTTCCACAGACTCCATCTCATCATTTATCAGGTAACGGTTGTAAACTTTGTGGAATTAAAAATCGAGCAGATAAACGAAGATTAACATTGGAAGAATTTATAGAACGCTCAAGAAAAATTCACGGAAATAAATATGATTATTCTAAAGTAAATTATATAAATAATAGTACAGATGTAATTATAACTTGCCCAATTCATGGTGATTTTCCACAAGCACCATCTAATCATTTAAGTGGTAAAGGTTGTTTAGACTGTGCATATGAAAAATTAGCAAATGATAGAAAATTGACTTTGGAAGAATTTATAGAAAGAGCAAATAAACTTCATGGAGTTGGAACTTATGATTATTCTCAAGTGAAATATGTGAATTATCAAACTGAAGTTATTATAATTTGTCCGAAACACGGACCTTTTCCACAAAGACCAAACGACCACTTATTAGATTGTGGATGTCCTAAATGTAGAAATTATATTGGTGAAATTAAAGTTAGAAATTTCTTAACGGAACATGGTATTAAATTTGAAGAACAGATGAAATTTAAAGATTGTAAAGATTCAAACTCTCTTCCGTTTGATTTTTATGTACCAATGTATAATTTATGTATTGAATATGATGGAATACAACATTTTATTCCTACTAGTTTTAAAAAATCAACAAAAGAGGAAACATTAAAAAGTTTTGAATATATTCAAAAACATGACCAAATTAAAAATAATTATTGTAAAGATAAAGGAATGAATCTTTTACGAATTCGTTATGATGAAAATGTAGAAGAAAAACTTATGAATTATTTTGAAAATTTGTATTGACTTTAATTTATAAAATTTTTATATTAAATTTTAATGGAGATATAAATATGATTGATGTAAATGAAGTTAGAAATATTGTCGAAGGAAGTAGTGACTACAATAAACATCGTTATCAAATATGGGATATATGGATAAAGTTTAGAATTAACAATGGATTTGATTGTGATTTGGTAAAAAGAACTTTAAGAACTAAACAAACTGACCCAAGAATTCTAGATTATAAAAAAATGAAGCATATTGCTCTTGAGCGTATTAGACAATTTCAGAATAACGAGAATGTTTTTCCTATTGAAAATCTTGAACCAAAAGACGTTACTTTGGGCGAAATGCTTGAAGATTATGATTTGACTTCCGATGATGTTGTTATTCTGACAAGAATTCTTTATCCGAATGTAAAAGACCGTGTTTCTGATTATGAACAAATTATTGAAATTTGCGACAAGAGAATAAAAGAATTGGAAGAAAAATAATCCAAAACGCTTGAAAAATAATTTTCATTGTGCTATCCTTGCCTTGAAACAAACTGCAAGGATATTTTTATATGAAGTTGAATGAAATTAATTTAGACAAAGCGTTATTCATAAGCCACATAGATTGCGACGGCAGCATCCCCATCGCCCTCAACAGATTTTTTCAGATAAACTATTCCAAGGAAATCATGACCAACTATGGAGAGGAATTAGAGAATTCCGACTTGTCTAGCGGACTGTACGAAACTGTGGTGTACACGGACTTTAGCCCCAACGATAGGGCGAAGGAAATCATCAAGGAAAAAGGAATCAAGTGCCTTGTCATAGACCACCACGAAAGCGTCAAGGAGCCGATGGAGGAATTCACGAAGTCCTATCCCAACGCGGAGTACATATTTGACAACGAGAAGTGCGGAACGAAGTTGTACTATGAGTGGCTAAAGTCGCAAGGCTATGAAGGAAACAAGGTGTCGGATTATATCGTCGAGTTGACCGATACATACGACTTATACAAGAAAGGGTCGCCTTTGTTTTCCGAAGCCGATAAACTTAATCGGTTGCTCTACTCGTCCGCAAAGTGGTACATTTTGAAGTCCAATCCTACCGACAGAATATCCGCCTACGAGACATTCATAAACTCGATGGTTTGGAAAACGCAGAACATGAACGACTTCAAGTTCGTGGCTTGGGAGACGGAGAAGATACAAGGCGACATCAACAAAGAGAACGAGATATTCGAGAACTTGATAAGAAACGCGTCCAAGGAAATTAGCACGAGAAAAGACTCACAAGGAAGGTACTTTTGCGTCTTCTCTTGCAAGAGCAAGGTGAGCGCGATAGCGTCTAGGATTTTGGAGAAATACAAGAAACTCGACTACTGCGTGATTGTGAACGACTACGACCAAGACGAGCCGAAGATAAGCCTTCGTAGCAGAGAGTTCGACTTGTTGAATTTAAACCACGCGAGTGGACACTCCAACGCTTGCGGAATAAACGCAGATGAGGTGGAGAGCATGAAGGATTACGCGGAAGGGTTGAAGTCGAAGAGGATTTATGAAATTGGGTACAGAGAGGAAGGAAATGTCTGAAATAAAATTGTTCAACGAAGATTGTTTGAAGGTGATGGGGGAGGTGGCCGATAATTCGGTAGACTTAGTTTGCTCCGATGTCGCTTATCCCGTTACTTCTCGCGGAGGATGTGGCACGATGAGCGGATATTGGAAATCCGATATCGCTAGGAAAGGAAAAATATTCGAAAACAATTCACTCAAGCCTAGCGACTACCTTCCGCATTTTTATCGCATTTTGAAGGAAAGAACCCATTGCTACATAATGATAAACAACATCAATCTTCGAGAGATGTTGAACGAGGCGGAAAAGGTCGGTTTCCATTTCGTGAAGTGCTTGATTTGGGATAAGCAATCCAAGATTTGCGGTCGCTATTATATGAACCAATTCGAGTACATCTGTTTGTTCCGCAAGGGAGGCGACCGACCCATAAACAATTGCGGAACTTCCGACATCCTTTCGATTCCAATCAAGAAATTGAAGGACAAGGACGGTCACAATTTGCACGACACCGAAAAGCCGATTGAATTGATGAAGATTCTTGTGGAAAATTCAACGAATGAAGGCGACACCGTAATCGACCCATTTATGGGAATTGGAAGTTGCGGAATAGCAAGCAAGATGTTGAATAGAAATTTTATAGGTTGCGAGATAGACCCAAAGTATTTTGAGATAGCGAAGAACAGAATAGAACATAATGGAAATTATGTAGATAATTTTAAAGAAGATATTTTTGGATTATAAATCGCCAAAAGCAATATAGAATAGCCAAGAAACGCCTTCTTTGCTATTCTTCCAATATTCAAAATCAGCGTTCTCCCATTCTTTTAATCTGTTCCAATATTTTTTCCAATCAGAATCTTTTTCTTCCATTAAAAGTTGGAGGAATTCTTTCGTATCTTCATATTTCATCATTGTTTTTATATCATGTTGACAATGAATATCGTCTATTTTGTTGAAAAAATTATACAGTTGTTTTGATTTTTCCATAGTTTTTTCAACGACATCTTTTGCAGTTACTTTTCTTGTATCAATATCCGCAGACCAAAAACAATTAATTCCACTTCTTTTAGAAATTAGTTCTGTTATTTCAACCCATAAGCCTTTATGATTTGCATTATTTTCCCATTCAATATCAAAAAAATTAGTATCGACATAAGCATGGCACATCTCATGTAATACCGTAGAAGTACAATCTATTCCAATGTATCCTTTTGAAATAAATATATTGCTTGTAATTTCATTATCAATATCATTAATAAGTTGTTTTCCTTTCTTTGATTCAGAATGAGTGTATCCCAATACAGAATCTTCTTTCATATGAGCGAATTTTATATTTTTAAGATTAAAAGGTAAATCATAAAAATATTTATTATAAAGAGAAAGGGTAAAATCTTGCAATTCTTTATCATCAAAGCAAATCATATCTAATTCAAAATCACTATTCCGTCGCCATAGTTGAACAATTGAACATCTATGTTGGGTTTCAAATTGTTGGTTCTCCCAACCTTCGTGTTTCCGCCCATGACGGTTCTAATATCTTCAAGAACATCAATGAGTTGGTTTATTGTTTTGCAATTGAATTCCAACTGCGCTTTTTCTTTTAATCTCTTCATAAGACAAATAGTTATAAAAAATTGTTGATAATTTTCCTTGACAAATAAATTAATTTATTGTATCATATAACTATCTTGATTATAGGAGATAATTTTATGAAAGATATTAGAAACAAGCAGTTGCGAAATAAATTAGATAAACTTGGAATTAAGGATGTGGTGCTCAACTTTGACCAAGGGTTTGTCGAGGTGTGGTCGGAGGACGACTTGACGGACACCATTCTTCATTACACGGACAATTCGATTGAAACTAGAAAATTCTCCGATTATTCCGTGGACGAATGGGTTGGAATGATTAAGGAAATTTTCGACAAAGGACTTGATAGTTACGAACGACGGAACGATTGGAGCGATAAGTTGATTTAACTATTTTATTCATCAAGGAAACGGTTTAACAGTAGGAGGAAATAAAATTATGACATTTAATGTGGATTTCAGAGATGTTCAAATTTATGCTGGTGCTTCACATGGGTTTAGAGGTTTTTATGATGAAGATGGAGTTGAATCATGGAAATCAAAGAAAATTACAGACGAAACTTGGAAAAAAGCAAATGAATGGACTAAGTCTTGGTTGGACAAGATTTATAAATCAGATACTCTTGCTGAATTTGTAAAAGGAATCCCTCCTTATGTTCCTTATTCTTTGGAATTAAAGGATAATGAAATTATATTTGCTTGGAGTTGTCCAAATAGATTAAACGGAGAATATACTTTCGGATTTGATATAGTTTACGCCAACATTTCGTAATTGAAGAAAACCTATAAGAGGAGAATAAAATTATGGCAAAATATGTTAATAGTAATTTTAATGACGCAATTAAAGAAGAAATTGATAGGACTACTTGGGGTAAATGGGTGGTGAAAAATGTGCATCACATTGAATATTTTTTCAATGGAAAGATTGTGGACGAGAAAACGCTCAATTCTTTGTTTGAATCCGAAGGATACGACACCGATGTTGATACAGTTGAAGATGAGATTAAAAAAGCGGTTCGCTTGTCAAAGTTGGGAGTTCTCGACGGCAACGCCATTCATATCGCTCACAATTCTGTAGGAAATAGAATCGACCTTGTTTTTAATATTGGCGGATTAATGGGCGATGTTGAAAGTTTGTCTAACAATGAGTGTGTGATTAGAATTAACGGCGATGTTTATGAACAAGATGAAATGTGGAATTTTGGATTCGCCATTTATTTGACTTGCGATACTCATCCTATGGATTTTTCATTGGCGGAATCTAAAAAGAAATCTACTAGAAAAAGTCTGAAAGAAGGCATTGATGTAAAAATTGTATATTGGGACGACACTCCTACGGATTATCTTGATGATGTTACAAGAAATGATATTGTTGATTTGGAAAATGACGCAAATGTTTATAAAATCATCGATGTAACTAACGGCAAGAAGAAAACAATTTATTTGGCGGAATCTAAAAGAAAACCATCAAGAAAAAGTCTGAAAGAATCCGTGAAACCAATCAACGAAAAGAATGTGGCCAAGTTTGTGAATGAGTTGAACGACTATTGCCATGAGAACATCGACATGAACGATTATTCTTTTTATAAAAAGTATGGTCCTTTGTTCTCATTCAAATATAGGGTTGAGGATGACGGAACAATCGTGGTTTATGACAATCAAGGTGTTCTCGACATGTTCGACGATTATTCGTTGGGCAAACAAGCGATTGACAAGTTGGCCAAAAAGAATGGTTGGTATGCCGAGCCTATGTATGGCAGTTGCGATTTTGTTTTTGGAGAACTTTGATTGTGCACAGACGAAGAATGGGAGAGAGAGCGATTTTTCGTTGACGAGGGTGAGGCGGAGTTGTCCCAATGGATTGACATGTGAGTACCAATGGGTAATAAACATCATTTACGGAATGATTCAATAGAGAGGTGATTGAGATATGGCGGATATTAAAGTTAAAGATATTGTTAAAATTGCGGAAAAGACAAATGCTCATTGGAAACAGTACGGTGGATTGAATGGATTATGCATTCATTTTAATAACGGTTTCAATTATTTAAGCGTGTCATTTGTTTATTTCACCGCGAACAATTTCACCCAAGATACATATGATATGGAAGTGTCTGAATTTTTTGACAAATCCAATGAAAAATATTGGGATGAAGTGCAAGCATATTTTGACGGCTTTAGATTTGACACGATTTACGGAGATTACGAAGACGGCTTATTGCTTGATAGAGTTTTCAATTGGTGTTTCAGCAGACGAAAAGGTTTTCCAATCATAAATTTTGATTATGATTGGAGAAATAAAAACGCGGAATCTGATTAATTCTTATTGAATTTATCTGAGAAATCGCCTACTATGTGGGCGATTTTTCTTTTAAGGAGACGAGATGTATTCAGACGAGCGAATAGGGGAAATATTCAAAGGAATCGTTCCGAACGACGAGAATTCCAAGGTTTGGTTCGATGCTTATACAAACATTTATAAACAGAGTTTCTTAAATCCCACGAAAAGCGACAAATTCAATTACCATCATTTTTTCTGCTCCTTTCTGTACAAGACAGTTGACGATTCCATAGAGAAGAAAAACCGTTACCACACCATAGACAAGTTGGACGAAAAATACTCGCCTTTAGACAATGTGTGCAAACTTCGAATCTTATACCATGTTTTGGCTCATTATTATTTGGGGATGGCTCTGCGAAACACCGAATGGGCGGTCGACGCTAGGAACGCCTTCTTCGTGTTGGTCGGCGACTACAGTCGGCCAATCGAGTCGTATTCGTTGGAGGAAGTGAAGGAGTTGGGTCGGTTGGTTGAGGAAAATTCTTTGCCTAACACCGTTAATCGTTATATGACCCAATCGGAGAGAAAGGAAATGGAAAAGCAAAGAGCCAAGGAAAATAGGGAGAGATGGAAGGAAGAGCATAAAGACGAGATTGAGGAAAGGAAACGGAAGCAGAGAGAGTGGGCTAAAAAGACGAGGGAGGAATGGAAGGCCAAGAAAAATAGCAAAGAGACTTGACATTTTTGCATAAATGTTGTATTGTTCTATTAAGGCTCGGAAATGAGCCAAGGAGAAAACATGAAGACAAACATGAAGAAAAGCGTTGGATTGGGAAAGAAAACCCAAGTGAAAAAAGCCGTGATGTCGCCTTCGCAAAGCGCGTTCGAGAAGTTCGTGTCGAAGGACGAGTACAAGGGAGCCGTCCGCTCTTGCGGAAAGAAGAAGGCTTACGAGATTTTCATGCGCGGAGTGAAGTTCGGAAAGACTTCCAAGTAGTCCGCTAGATTTTTTATTTTTTTAAGGAGCGTCCGTCTGATTCGCGGACGCTTTTTATTTTTCAACTATTTTGATTATGGTCGAGTTTACAGAAAGAACACCATCGATTTCTCAAATTTATCAATACACATATTCCAATCCACATACTAGAAGTAGGTTTGAGAATATGGAGCGCGATGTTTTGAAAACTAAAGTGAAAATCGAAAGACGCGTCGTGTACAAGCGCAATAAAGAAAATTCCACAATGACTCCCACCGAGCGTCTGTATATTAGGACTGAATCGTTTCCAAATTATCCCCCATATATTAATGTGAAAAGTAGAAACGCCAAAAAGCAAAGAAAGATTAGACACCAATACGACATAATTTGTTGCATAGGAAAGGATGAGAATGGAGAATACAATTATTGGACTTCTCCTATAGTTTGGAGAATCGGAAGCCAAAAGAAATATCCGAAGGTTGTTCCGCAAAGCAAAGTCAAGACGATATTCAAATCCACTAGGGAAAGATTGGAAAAGAAATACACCAAACTTCCACAAAAGCAAAAGGCGGAGATGATTAAAAAAGAAATTGAGAAGATAAAAAAACGTGCGACATACCTTGATGTCGGAGACTATTGCAGTAGAGAATTAGGAATAATGCTTGACGCTTATTTTAGGGATTTTTATGTGATGAAGAAGTTTTCTTGTTTGTACGGCAAACTTCATTGGGATGTTCCGAACGACGAGATTCAATTCCCATTCTTCGACAAACACATGTTGAATCTAATTTCTTATCTCATGAAAATGGGTATATTGAAATATTGAACTTGAATTGCGGATTGAAATAAGATAATATAAGTCAAATAAAAAAATTCGGAGGAATTTTTGCCTATGAGAGCCGACCCTAATGTGGATTTCAAGAAGATGGAGTTTCCGAACATTTTGTGCGAGGAAAGCGATGTGGTGGAATGGGAGATTTCGGACAACATATCGATGTTGTATGACAAAAGAACCCAAAAGTTCACAATAGACGGCATAGACATGGAGACTTTCGATGAATACACCGTTGAATTGGACGACTCCTTCGATGGAATGGAGATAGATGGAGTTGAGATTTCGAAGGAAGATTTCGACAAATTCAAGGAGTTGGCGAAGTCCGCTTGAAACTTTAACTATTTTAAGCAAACTCAATTTGTTCGGAGAAAATATTATGGAAGATAACAGACGATTAATCCCAATGTCGATAAAGCATCTTGACGGAGACAATTGGATAATTTCGATTGAAGGCGGAGAGTCCTACAATGTGAAGGGCGACATTGAGGCCATTAAGAAGGCTTGCAGACGAATTAAGGCTAAGGACGGAGAAGGTCATGGAAAATGTCGTTCGTCTAAAGTCGGCACATATTTGTCAATGGTTTCGGACGAAGACAACGAAGCCCACAAGATAAATGTATGGAAAAGCAAGGTTCCGCATAGCGCGGACGAATTTAGAAGATTGATGGAAAGAAGTTATGCGGATTATGTTAGGTTGGATAGGGTTTGCGACGATGTTGAGTTCTATATCGGAGTGTATGAAGAGAAAGGGGGTTCTTTGACAAAAGAGCAATTGAAGGACTTGGAGGAAAAACTCGACATTCTTTGGGTGAACAACATATATCCTTATACATACAATGAAGGCGTGAAAATATTGAACGCTTGCGGATATAAAAACAATTTCGAATTTATGGATATTAAGGAGAAGAAAGGAATGAAAAAGACACCGAACAGTAGGTATGATGCAATCGACCCTTATGACAACGAGGAAGATTGTGTTGAGTTGGCTAAATTGGCTGGAATTGAACTTGAGATAAAAAACAAAGTAATGACTTTTAAGGGAAACAAGTTCAATCAACAGTATATTTTTGACAATGCAACGGATGCGATGTACTTGGATAAAAACGGAGACTTGATTTTATTACATCAGTTGGATGTTGATGGAAAAGGCCTCGAATACAACATGAATGACGAATTGGGAGTCAAATCTAATTATAAAGGAATGAAAAAGATAACTTTGACGAAAAATTATTTGATTGAAGGAGAGGTCGTTCCTAAAGGAACAGTGGTTCAGTTGAAGGAAAAACTTGAATTTTTGCCGACTGACATTTGGAATGTGGCAAAAGACATGGACGAGTCCGAAAGATTCGAATATGTGAAGGCGGAATTGAAGAAAATCGGAGACGATAGCACCGACGAGGAAATCAAGGCTTTCTTGGACAAATATAAGAAGGATTTGAACGAATCCTTGAAGGAAGACAATGAAGAATACGAGCCTTATGTGAATGTGGATAATCTTCATTTTGGATACAACACCAAATACGGCTTCATCGAGCATGAGTTTAGCAAGAATTTAATCATCAAAAATAACGGAAAGGACAAGACTTTCATTTTCGGCCAACTTCCGTCAAAAGAATGGGCTTATGTCGTTACCGATGTTCTTAAAGGCGAGGGTGGTTTGTTGGAATACGATGTGTCTTTCAAGAAAGATGTCGTTTATTACGCTTTCAAGGACATTTTGGAGGACAACGGAATTCAAGAGTCTTTGAAGGAATCCGTGGAAGGTTTGGGCGACATGTTGGACATGATTGAGGAAACATTGAAGTCTGAGGACAAGATTGACCCCAAGAACTTCGATAAAATTCTTGACATCGCTAGCGGAGACGATGAACTTTTGAACGCTTGGGTTGATTGGTGCAACGCGAGCGACGCGAAGTTCAACAAGAAGGCCAACAAGTTTTGGGAAGTCTTCGACAAACTTTGCAAGCCTTACACGAAGGGTAAAGCCAAGGGCGACGACAAAAGCAAGGACAAGAAAGACGAGGAATAAGGAGAGGCTATCATGGGAAAGAAAAGCAAGACAATCGTTAGCAAAAGCCAAGACAAAAGGGTTTATCCTATAAAGGTTAGATTGGCAAAACCCAATCCGATGAACAGAAACAAGGTTGTAGTCAACGATATCGAAATCTGCACATATAAGGATACAATCATCGAGAGCGCGGAGCAGTTCGCCAAGATTATTTCTTTGCAGAACCTCCTTGTCGTGAAGTCCGATGTGGCGGAGTCCAATGTCGAGGTCGTCGAAAGCGAAGGAACAATCGACATGGGAAGCGAGTTCAATGAATAGCGGAAGTTTGGAGAGAGTGTTCAACCTTTGCTCTGACTTTTTGACCGACGAAGAAATTTTGGAAGTCTGCGATGAAATCGACGCTATAGAATCCAAGTCCAAAGTCAAGAAGATTCAAGGAGGCCTTGGAATGGCTAGCCAACTTCCTTACAATTCGACATACAAGGGAAAAATTTTCGAAATATAAGAAAAAAGTTGGGAAATTTGTTGAAATTCATTTAAAAAAGCGCTAAAATCCTTGCAGACTACAAAGCAAGGATTTTTTATGATTCAAGATGTCGAACAGTTATTACTAACCCACGGTATAAAATATCAAAAAAAGGGGAATATTATAAAATGTTTGTGTCCAAATCCTTCTCATGATGATAGACATATAGGTTCATTTTCTTTTGATACGATTAAAGGTGTGGGTCATTGTTTTGCATGCGGATGTTCCGTAAATATTTTTTCATTCAATAAATTACTTGGCGAAAAGTTGGAATATAGGGGTGATGTAAATTATGAGTTTGCTAAATCGTTGAAACCAAAGAAAGAAGAAGTTGTATATACTAAACCGATTGTTTATGGAAAACTTTACAACCCTTTTTATGACAATAAAGTTATGGATTTCTTGCATGGAATCGGTTGGTCTAATGAGTTTATTGAAGAAAAGGGTGTAAAATATTGTCGATATTGCGAGATGATTGGAGAAAATATTGCGAACAACACTGATGAAAAGCCGACAGTTATGGAGAACAGAATTTGCATACCGATTTATAAAGACGGAAAACTTGTGAACTATGAATGTCGAACATTCAATAATGAGTTTCCGAAAGTTAAATATGTGAAGTCTTGTAGTTCAAATTTTCTTTATAATTTTGAAAATGTTGATTTAGAAAAACCTGTCGTACTTACAGAATCTATAAAAAATTTGGGTCATGGTTGGAGTGTAAATAAAAATATAATATCATCGTTTGGAAATCAAATTACTAATAAAAAATTAGAGATGTTACAAAAAGTAAAAAATCTAATTCTTTTTGCTGACTTTGACATGGGTGGATTAACTATGGTGAGAAAACTTCATGAAGAATATGAAGGTAATTTGAGAGTAACATTCTGTCCAAAACAATATAAGAAAAACAACGAAATGAAAGGATTTGATATGAATGACTGTTCTTTAGATGAAATAAAGTTTTATCTTGAGCATACAATGTCTGCAGAAAAAGCAGAAAGAATATTAAGTGGTGAAAATGAAGATGATATTTTTTGGACATAAAATTAGGATTGAAAATTAATTATTAACTATTTATTATTTATAAAGAGGTGAGTGTAAGTTAGTACCTTATACATTGGTTGAATTCCTAATCTCGTTCAACCACACCTCTTTAATTTTTTTAACAATCTATTTTTAGCATTAACTATTTAATGTGATGTTGGTACTAACAACGTAAAAATAATTTTTATAGGAGATTAGATTTATGAATGTATTAAATCGAATGATGTCTTATGATAAGACAAAAATTAATCAAGAAAATTGTAACTGTAAAGAATGTGTTTCCGTTGACACTCCAAAATCGGAAAATCAAACGGTTGAATATCCAAAATTATCTGAAGAAGAAATTGAACGGATTATTAACGAAAGATATTTTAATAAAGACGAGAAAACTAAAACTTTTATCAGAAAGGCTTTAAGAAGACATGGAGATAGATATGATTATTCAAATGTAGTTTATGTGAAAAATGATGTAAAAGTTGAAATTATTTGCAGAATTAAAGGACATAAACCTTTTCCACAAACACCTAACAATCATTTACGAGGACAAGGTTGTAAAGTTTGTGGGAATATACAAGGTCATGAAAAACAAAAATCAACTTTAGAAGAATTTATAGAAAATGCGAAATTGATTTATGGAGATTTATATGATTATTCTAAAGTTGTTTATGTGAATGATGCAACTAAAATTCTTATTATTTGTAAAACTTGTAAAAATAAAAATAGACCTTATGAATTTGAACAAACTCCAAATCATCATTTAAGAGGTAAAGGATGTCGTTTATGTGGAATTGAAAAACGAGCAAATAAACGCAGGATGACATTAGCAGAATTTATAGAAAAAGCAAACAAAGTCCAAGGTCTTGGAAAATATGATTATTCTAAAGTTAATTATATTAATGCACATACGAAAGTGATTATTATTTGTCCAAAACACGGCGGATTCCAACAAACACCAAATAATCATTCAAATGGTCAAGGATGTCCTATTTGTGATGAATCAAAAGGTGAAATAGAAGTATATAACTTTTTAATGAACAATCATATAAATTTTGAAAGAGAAAAGAAATTTAAAGATTGTGTAAATATACATTCACTTCCATTTGATTTTTATCTTCCAAAATTTAATATTTGTATTGAATTTGATGGTGGACAACATTTTTCTCCTTGCAGTTTTGGTGCTAATTTGACAGAAGAACAATTGATGGAAAATTTTAAGCAAATTCAATTTCGAGACCAAATTAAAAATGATTATTGTAAAAATAATGGAATTATCCTAATAAGACTTAATAATCTTAAAACGGTCGAAAAAGAATTAACAAAATACTTTCAAGAATACGGAATTTTATAGAATTCTATTGATTTTTTTCAATAAATATTAAATTATAATGATAATACAATTTTGAGGTGTAACATGAACAGTATGACGGATATTTATTGGAATGTAATTCAAGAACTTTTGAAAAAATTAAATTATTATGAAGAAAACTATGCTTGTCATATAACTCATGTTTTACCTATCGGTAAAATTGAGTACGAAATTAACTCAAATTGTACAAATTATTACCGTTCGGTAAAAGAAGAAAAGGAGGAATAAATGTCAGATGTTACTTTATATAAAGGCGATTGTCTTGTAGAAATGAATAAAATTGCAGATAAATCAATCGATATGATTTTGGCTGATTTACCTTACGGAACTACCCAAGCGAGTTTTGATACGGTAATTCCGTTTGAACCATTATGGGAACAATATCATAGAGTGATTAAAGATAACGGAGCGATTGTTTTGTTTGGACAAGAACCCTTTTCATCTTATTTAAGATTGAGCAACATAAAGGAATATAAGTACGATTGGATTTGGGATAAGGTAAAAGGTGTGGGATTTCTCAACGCAAAGAAACAACCTATGAGAAATCATGAATTAATAAGCGTGTTCTATAAGCAACAATGTAAATATAATCCTCAAATGACTCATGGGCATAAGAGAAAAGTTTCTTATAGGACAGATAATCAACAAGGTGAAGTTTATGGTAGTTGCGGAGAAAACTTGTATGATTCCACAGACCGTTATCCAAGAAGTATTCAAGTGTTTTCAACTGACACGCAAAATTCTTCATTACATCCTACTCAAAAACCAATTGCTCTTTTACAATATTTAATTAAGACCTATACTAGCGAGGGTGAATGGGTTTTGGACAATTGCATGGGAAGTGGCAGTTGTGGAGTCGCTTGTTGTGCCACAAAAAGAAATTTTATAGGCATTGAACTTGATGAAAATTATTTTGAAATCGCCAAGAAAAGGATAGAGGAAAGTAATGCAGATTTGTTTGATTTATAACTATATTATTAATAAATATAAATTTTTTAGGAGTGTATTATGAATGTAGACAACGATAAATCTGTTGATGAAATTATTTCAGCAGAAGTTGAAAAATATGAAGTGGGATATGATGTTTATTTTTATGACGAATATTCTAATAAAAAACATGTTAGTACAATAGAATATGTATATTTAGGACAAGCGAGAAACCTTGTGCTTAGTGTAGGCGAGGGAAATATCGGAGATGAACATTATGATTGTTATCAAGTATTTTTCTTTAATGTGTCCGATAGATTTTATGCGTGCAAATTTTATAACAAACTTAACGATGCACTCAAAGAATTTAAACTTTGGGTTGATTAAAATTTTTTGAATTATTTCTTTTTAAACTTTAAGCCGAATTTTTCATACAATTCGTCTTGAAGTTTTTTTTCATTTTTTTGCGAGCAATCCTCTTTTTCATCGGTGTCGTCATATAAGAATGACGCGTAATTTACATTACTTTTATCAGCGTTTGTACAAGCACCAACGAATGAGTCAGACAAATCTTTTCCAAAATATCCACATTTCGATTTTTCCCAATCAGAATTTTCTAAATCAATCCAATCTCCTTGAACATGGTCTACAATGAGTTTTCCGCTTTTGCTCTCTTTTCCATTATGTCCTTCGTTAGTAGTGATTAAAGATTTCATGTTGTTTTTCATAACCAAGTTTTTACCGATTTTTACTCTACCTTGCATGACCCAAGAAGCAAATGAAAGATAATAATCAGGTGTAGAATCCAACGACAATCTTTCACATTCAATACCATTTCTTTCTAAAAATTGAATAGAACTTTTTGATTCAAAACCATCGTATGTTGCTTTTTTAATATTTGTATTTCCATAAATCTTCATGCAATAAACTAAATATTTGAAACTATCCAAGTTTATTTTATCGTCTTTTTTACTCATAATTGGTAAAGTAAAATCAGCAACATACATCTTTCTTCCGATTTTATCGGTTTCAAGGTGTACCATAGAGACGCCAGCCATATCTTTCTTTTCCGCCATATCTATATGAACAAATCGTTCAGCGGAAGGATAGCGTTTTAATCTGAAAGAATTTTGTTTTCCTGTGTAGACATAGAATAAAGGTCTGACTTTATCCCACAATAGTGTTTCAGGCGCCAATAAATAACTTGCATATTCAAACATATAAAAGTTTTTAAGATTTGGCACGAAACATTGGTCTATAAGTTGATGATTAGTGAAGAGTTTTGTATCAGAACCTGCGGTTGGTATTGCACCGAAATCACGCATACATTTAGCGACATTATCTTTGGCTACAGTATATAAGTCGATAGGGAAATCAACAATATCGTTAGGGTCGTAATTTTTACGTTCTTCTTCTGTGATAATTTTTGTCGGTTGAGTAGAAGTACCTTTAAAAATAGGGAATACTTTACTGTGGTCTTTTTGCCATATGGGAAAGACATGTTCTTGCACATCCCATTTTTTGCAGTTTATATATAAAACATCATCATCAGTTTTATGTTTATCAATCCATTGGTCTATTCTACTTTCAAGTGAGTTTGGTGAGGTATCTATTATGAGAGATGCGTTTGGACTATTTTTACCGAAACGAGAAATAATACGGTTTTGAGATTCTTCAAGCATTTCCATAATTCTATCTTCAGGCATAACTTTACTTAAATTTGCTAGTTCATTTAAATTTATGATGCAAGCTGTCCTACCTACAAGGTCGCTAGGAGAACTTGCACATTCCATGTATACATCACCAATGCGAATGATGGCGTTACCTTTACTTGTATTACAGAATAAGATTTTACCTTCTTCATTTTTAGAAGGGTCTGTCATATCTCGTTCATATCTAACTCTTTCAAATTTAGAAGAAATTTCCATAAGAGTTGTCATTGGTTTCACAATCATATCGTAACTAACTTGTTTTGAAAAACTAACACTGATATCACACAAACGAGTAGATTCCGCCAATTTGAATTGTTTATTTATATTACGATAAGATAATGTAACAATAATTCGATATAGATTCATTAGAGCAACTAAAGTTGTTTTACCATAACCGATAGGGGCATATAAAATACATGTATTACGATTAATTAATGGATTAAAATAATCAAGAAATACTTTTTTGCAATGAGGATATATGTCTTTTGCTTGCCCACCTATCCAAGTTTCTGTTAAAAATTCTTCAGGAGTTGGCGGTCTAAATTTATGATTTATTTTCCAACTGTTATCAAGCAAATTACCCTTTTCTCTTTCAGATAATCGTTCATCGTGCAAAATTAAACCTAACGCTGAATTAATATCTTCAACTTCGGCTTGAGTAAATAGATTAGAATTAAGAATATTATCTAAGTACGATAAATCGTTTTCTGGGTGTCGAAGTATATCGTTTTCCATGTCTTTTAAACTGTTAAAATCCGACGGATTCATATTTTTCACCTCCTTACGCTAGGATTTTTCATCATATACCGCATCCGCATAAAACTTTATTCATTTATGCAAATAGTTATGCATATTCAAAATGACAATGATAATATGAATGTGGTTATACCTATCAAAACCACTTTTTCACAAATAATAACTATCTTAACTATATTGATAAAAGAAATTTTATTAACTATTTTATTTAGATAGGAGAAGATACATATGGCTCATATTTTAGATGTGTTAAGTTCACTTGGCGAAGATGCCCTAGCAAACAAGTACTCGATAATTTTGCCGACGACAGTGTCGCAATTGGCAGGCGTTAATGACCAACTCACATTCCGCATCACGAATGTGTCGATTCCAGACAAAACGATAGGAACTTACACGATTACCAAACGAGGCCGTCAGTTTGACCGTCCCAACGGAATGAGCGAGCAGAGCAGAGAGATTTCGTTCAGTTTCAGACCTGACAAGAAGTTGCTCACATACAAGGCTTTGTCCAATTGGATGTCATACATTCAGAACAACGAGACGATGTTCATGGCCTCCGACAGTGGCCCTAGCGGAGAAGGCGGAGCGAGTTTGTTCCGAGCACCCATCGAGATTTGGGCGATTGACAATTTGGACGACAACAACATCGCAGGTACTCCCAACTCTATTTGGATATGCCAAGGTTGCTTCCCAACCACATTGAGCGGATTGGAGTTCGACGAAGAGAGCGGAGACCCTTTGAGTGTGGATGTTACTTTGAACTGCTTCAATATCATATATCCGAGCGTGTGAAAAAGTAACTATTTTTAGTTGATTGAAGGATAGTTTATCCTTAAACAATATTGTTTCAAAAAAACCTATATAGGAGAAAGAAGAAATGAAGAAGTCAATTTTTTTGAAGAAGTCGATTATGGTCGAAGGAAAGATTATTTCCAAGGGAGCCAAAATCTTGGTTGAGGCGGACGATGTTGAGGATGTAGGAGTTGTGGACACGACTCCCATCGAAGACACAGTTGAGTACGACATTGAGAAGGCCAAGCGCCTTGCCAAAATCCGCAAACTTCGCGCCATCAAGAAGGTGGAAGCCGAGACTGTGACTGCCGACGAGAACGACGAACCTGCCGAGTTCCCCGCAGACGAAATCCAAGCCCTCCGCAAGGCTCGCATCGCTAGAATCAAGGCTTTGAAGAATGCCAAGAAAGCCGAAGACGAAGCCACAGAAGAGGAAGAAGTCGTTGAGGAAGAGGACGAGAAGAAAGACGCTCTTCGTCGCGCTCGCTTGGCTCGCATCCGCAAACTCCGCGCCTTGAAGAACGCCAAGAAGGCCGAAGGTGAAGAGGAAGTTACGGAAGAGGACGAACTCGACAAGGAAGACGAAATCGCCGAGAAATCTCGCCTAGCCAAAATCCGCAGACTCCGCGCTTTGAAGGCTCGCATGGCCAAGAAAGCCGAGGAAGAGACTGTTGAAGAAGAGGACGAAGGCGACGACGACGGAATTTGCGCGGAGAAGTGCTCTCGCTAATTCACGATAGTCTTTGACTGAAAAAAGACCTAGATTTGTTTCTAGGTCTTTTTTTTTATTTTTCCCAACTATTTTTTCCATGAACGAATTAAAAAACATTAAACTGTACCACAAGGACATCTTCCTTCCGCAAGAACTAATCGAACAAGCCATCGAACAACAAAGAACGGTGAAGAACTACATCTTTACCAAGCACTTGATTGAGAGAATAGAATGCAAGGATAGGTCGCACAACTCCGTGACCGCCGAGAATGTATGGAAAGTGTTAGATGGATTGAAGAAAAAGCCCGTCGCTCCCTTCGAGGTGGAAACCAAGGAAATCAACGGAAAGGAGAAGGTCGCTAAGTATGTGGTTCGAGCCAAAATGAACGAGTTGGAGGATATTTGCTTGGTGGTTAGGGGAAACAAGGCCATAACCGCATACATCAACGATTCGAGCGACAATCATAGAACATTGGATTTTTCAAAATACGAAACCGCTTGAATTGTGGTGTTGTCGAAAAGACGAAATTGAGGTATTGTTATTCATTGGATTTTTTTTGGAGATGAAAATGAAACGAAATGTCGGCTTGGAACAATTCTACACGACTAAAGAAAACGCGGAATTCTGCTTGTCGAAATTGAACTTGAATTCTTTCGATTTGATTGTGGAGCCTTCCGCAGGCAACGGTTCGTTTTCCGACTTGATTGATGGGTGTTTGGCTTTCGACATAGAGCCTCAATCTTCAAGCGTGAAAAAGGCGGATTTTTTAAAATTGAATTGCTCCAAATTGAAAGGAAATAAGGTTTTGGCGGTAGGCAATCCTCCCTTTGGACGACAGTCTTGCTTGGCGATAAAATTTGTGAACAAATGCTCCGAATTCGCGGACACCGTGGCGTTTATTTTGCCAAAATCGTTCAAGAAGGAAAGCGTTCAAAATAAATTGAATCCATTTCTTTGGATAAATGAAGTCTATGAACTGCCGTCTTGTGAATTCATCGAATGCGGAATGAAAACGGAAATTCCTTGCTCATTTTTTGTCTTTGAAATGAAAAACGAACTTAGAAAGAAAATTCCGATTCCCAAAGTCGATGATTTTTCGTTCGTGAAAAGGGAAGCTGCGGACTGTTCGATAAGGCGAGTCGGCTTTTATAGCGGACGAATTGAAGGCTTGAATGTTTCCGAATCCTCGCATTATTTTGTAAAATGGAACGACGATTATGCGAAAGAAAAATATTTGGCTTTGAAATTTGATTTCGACAATGTTGTGGGAGCGAGAAGTTTGTCCAAGACCGAAATATTGAGAAAATGGGTGGAGAAATACCAATAAATTTTTAACTATTATATATCGATTGTCATTGAGGTGAAACATGAAATTCAACTTGAACAAAACCGAGATATTCGGTCACATTAAAATCCGCGAAATCTTGGACGCTCGCTTGCATGAGGTCGAGGATTGGAGCGAGGTCGGCTTGGAGATAAAGGACGAGTTGCTTTCTTGCGACTCTCTTTGGGAACTGTTGGACATCGTTTCAGAATGGACGGAGGAAACTCCCAAGGTCACGGTCGGCGACGACTATGTTTGGTTGAATTACTCCGACTACGCTTTCGGCTACGATTTGTCCAAGTTTGAGGTTTCGTTCACAGTTGAAAATTAATAGAGAGGTGTGAGTTAAAGAACGGTTGACAATTAATTATTTTATAAAACATATTATCCTTCCATTAATTTTATAAAATGGTTAATTTTTTCTCGAAAAATGATTGACAAATTACGACATTTGTTTTAAAATATTAAACGAATGATTTAACTATTTACAATGTCGTTATTACATCATCGGAGAGTGGCCAAGTTGTACAGAGATACAAACTTTTAAAATAATGGAAGTCCACACTTGCTCCTCTTTTTTTATTTAAAGGGGTGCTTCTTATGGAAAACAATAAATCGGAAAAATATGACAATTTAATTTCTCAAAACTATGAAACTCTCAATGAAATATTAGGCGATAACAACATTCCTCGCTCGCAAATTAAGTCCATAAGGAAATACTCCGCTTTTTTGGAATCGAAGAAAGCCTACCATCCCAAGGCGAAAAAAGAAGTCGCAATGTACTCCCAAGAAACGGCGGATAAAATCGTGAAATACGCGAACTTGTCCAAAGCCGAGAAATCAAAGGCAATCTCGTTATTAAAATACGGAGTGGAAAACAAATCCCAACTTGAAGAAATTAGAAAGAAATTGTCGGAGACGAGCAAGGCAAATTCTGCGGAACGGATTGAGAAAAGAAACAAAACCAACATGAAGCGCTACGGAACTTGCGATTTCATAAATTCCGACAAGGCGAAGGAAACAATCGTCGAAAGATACAAGAGCATAGAAGATTATAATGTGGAAATGGGAAGGCGAAGGAAGGAAAGATTTAAAAACGCTTCCGAAAAATTTTGCGAAGAAAACGATTGTTCCATGTTTTCGGAAATATTTGAACCGAGCGTAAAGCATTCCGCGAGCACATTGAATTATTGTTTGGAACAAACGAATGTAAAATTGCTTATGTTTGAAAATGTTCCATATATTAAAAATCGCGACATTTCTTTAATAAATGAACAATTGGATAAAATCGGTAAAAATTATTCGCACAGTTCAAAAGACGAGCGAGATTTGGTAAAATTTGTAAAATCCATTTATTGTGACGAAATTATAGAAAACGACAGAAAAACGATTTTTCCGAAAGAATTGGATGTTTATATTCCTAATAAAAAGGTCGCCATAGAATTTGACGGATTATATTGGCACTCCACGGAACATCAGAAAAATAAAAATTATCATCTCGACAAAACAATCATGTGTGAGAAAAAAGGAATAAGATTGATTCATGTATTTGAGGACGAATGGAAATGCAAGCAAAATATCGTCAAATCGATAATAAGTTCGTCATTGGGAATTTACGAGCGGAAAATATTCGCTAGAAAATGCGAGGTGAAAGAAATTGGCGACCGTGAATTTAGAAACTTCTGTGACGAAAATCATATTCAAGGAGAGTGTAATTCTTCTGAAAGATTGGGATTGTTTTATGAAGGAGAATTGGTTCAATGCGTTGGTTTCGGAAAGTCGAGATTTACTAAAAATGAAAACGAGTTAATTAGAATGGTCACGAAATTAAACACTCAAGTTGTCGGCGGATTTAGTAAATTGATGAAACATTATGGCAAAGATTGCATTTCTTATGTCGATAGACGGTTGTTCAACGGCGATGGCTATTTGTCTAGCGGATTTAAAAAAATATCGGCAAACAAACCGAATTATTATTATACAAAAAAGTTTGAAAGGTTTTATAGAATGAATTTCACCAAGAAGAATATCGCTAAAAAGTTTCCAAAGGAATTCGACGAATCTTTGACTGAAGAGCGAAATATGGAAAAATTGGGATATTATAGGATATATGATTGCGGAACGATTAAAGTAAGATATGAATCGGATTAAAAATTAAAGACCTAGGAGATTTCCTAGGTTATTTTTTTTAACTATCTTAATCATAAACATTTAGGAGGATTATTTATGTTTAAATTGACGATAAGCGATGCAGTCATGGACGACGAACGAGCGTTGAAAGACTTGGAATTTAAAGTGAATAAATTGAACGACGCTTGCGACGAATACGGATATAGAAGCGACTTTTACATAGACTACGGCAAAGGTGCGATTCTCAATGACGAGGAAATATCTTCAAAGTCGGAATATTCGCCCATCATCAGAGTGAGCAACGAAGTTTTGAAAAACATCAATGTGGTGACAGTTACAGTTCAAACCACAAGTTTCGGAGCGTTGGATGTCGAGGATTACGAAAATTTTTACAACGACATCACCAAAGCGTTTTATTTGTCAAAAAATCTGCAAGTTAAATTGGACGACATTACATCTAGTTTATAATTGAGGGTGGATTTTTATAACTATTAAAACGAGAGGTGTATATTTATGAGATTTAAAATAACAAGTGTGGGTTTTGGTCGAAGTTTAGAACCTTTTATGCAAGGTTTAAAAAATTATGAAATTTTCGGTGAAAATTCCCTTCTTGATACATTGGAAATCGCAGATAAATTTTTATCATTTTCTAAAATAGGTTTTATTGATGGCTATGAAGACGATGTTGAGATTATAATATCAAATAAAAACGAAGATTATATAGAATTTAAAATAGACGATGGAACTGATGAAGATTATCAATATATTTTAAATTTAATCAAAGATGGTTCTAATTTAAATGTGAAGGTGAAAAAATATTAACTATTTTATTCTGTTGGATGTTGATGTAAAAAACATTAACTATTTTATTGTGAAAGTTTAATTGGCGATAAACCGCCTAGGGTTATATGAATGGCGGTTGGATACGAAGTCGAAACCATATGCTTTGATTTTTAAAAATGTGTCCGCGAGATTTTAAGAAATTTGGAAAATCTTTTGTTCATGCCGATAACTATATATTTTATAGGTATTTTAGTAATTCTTTCGTGCAAAGCAAACTAAAAACCTCAATCGATGAAACAAAAGGTGAAAAACTATGGGTTTCGGAAAAGTTATGAGAATGAGCGAAGACAAGGCTCGTTCAATTTACAATGAAAAACTCTCCGAGCGCGAGAACAAGGTTCTCAAGTTGAAGGAGAAGTATAGCAAGTCTAAGGGATTGGCTCTCGGAAAAGGCAAACTTGACGAGATGTTCGAAAAGGACGCGAAGAAGGCGGAAAACCTCATCTTGTTCCTTGAGAACTCTGAAATTCAGGCTCGTCGCAATCCGACAATCGCTCAGAATGTTCTTCAAGAGCAAGCCATCAAATCTATGAATGGCGCTCAGTTGACGGAAGCGATGCAGAGTGGCGGTGCCATGGCTCTTATGTTGCCGACAGACATCGTTAAGATTTCTCGCATCGGCTATTCTAACTCAATCGCCCAAGATGTATTCGATGTATGGGGAATGAGTTCAATGAAAGACAGCCTCTACAAGTTGGAGACTACTTACGGCTCAACCGCTCGCGGCGCCACCGCTGGCGATGTAGTTTACGAGAACTACGGCGAAGGACGCTATCCTTCAACATTCGAGCAAGAAGCCTTGATTAGCGGCGACGCTGGCGTTACTTGGACTGCCACTCTTTCATACAAACCCTTGATTCCTTTCAAGGTAAGCGTTTTCCTCGACGGCGCTCAAGTTGCCGTTGACAACGGAGCGGGTGTTCTCGTCGGAGCCGACCTCGACCCCGCCACACCGTCTACAATCAACTATACGACAGGTGCGGTTTCAGTCGTATTCGCCTCTGCCGTTAGCGGTGGCGCTTCCGCTGAAGTAATCGTTCAGTACGCCTACGACTTCGAAGACCCCACTTTGTTCCCTCGCACAGGTTCAGTTCTCTTGAACTTGGTTGAGTATCAGTTCTCTGCCATCTTGTATCCGCTCGAAGTTGAATGGACTCGCTTCTCCGAGGATTTGATGAACTCAAAACTCGGACTTTCTGCCAAAGATATGCTTATCGCTGGCGCTGGCGACGAGTTCCGCAAGGCTTTCGACGAGCGATGCATTGCCAAGGGAATCAAGGCCGCTTCATGGCACGCTCCTGTTACATTCGACACTGACTTCGCCACCGCTGGCGCGGACAGTTCTTACGCCCACGCGCAGTCGGTTCTTTCCGCCATCATCAACGGCGAGAACCTTCCGTATGACGCGATTGGCCGTCTTGCCGACACGACAAACATCGTGTGCGACTCGGCCTCATACTCTTACCTCACGAAGCACAACAAGTTTGTTGGAGAAAAGCCGACAAGCAGAGTTGGAATCTTCAAGGTAGGCGAGTTGGACGGACGCGGAGTTTACATGGCTCCCAAGAGCATCATCAACCCCGCTCAGAACGAAGGCAAGTTGTACTTGTTCGGCAAGAGCACAGAGGCTCAAAATGTTGACGCTCCTGTTTCTGTCGGAACTTATGGAACAGGTATCACCACAAACCCCGTAGAATTGAAGAACTTCAACTCACAGATGGGCTTGGGTGTTTATGCCGACAGCAAGATTAACAACAAGCACTTCGCCACAGTCGTTACATTGCAGAACCTTTCTAGCAACTCGTAATCGGCGACTTGAAATCTAACAAGACATAAATAGATGAAAAGACCCTAGAGAAATCTAGGGTCTTTTTCTATGAAATCAATTTCTTGAAAAATTACATCATTCCGATTTATACCTTAATCTTATTTTACCGCTATCCCAAATCCAATTGAATCCGTTTTTCGCCATGTTGTCAAACTCGCTTTCTAATTCGTCGTAATGCCTCAATTCACCCTTGTTGAATTTCTCCTTGATGAATTTCTTTTGCCAATTCATTCGGTTTGTTTTCATTCCATTCACGACATACCAATAAGTCGGAGGGCATTCCTTGTCGAATTTGAATCCGCAAGCCTCGTAAGATTTTCCGTCGAACCAAGACTTGAAGACATAGGAAGTCATTTCCTTGATGTTGAATCGCTCTATCGCGTGTTTCAATAGTTTGCTAAAGCCTCCCACGACTTGATTGTTGAGTTTAGTGGCCATGCGGTTCAATTCCCAAGTCTTGTTGATTCCGTTATATTTTATTCCCACGCACTGAACCAATTCTCCGCGATAATACAATCCTAAATAACGACTAGCGGAAGCGTATCCTTGCAGATGGTTTTCGTTCATAAAATCTCGGTATTCAAAATTGAAAATGTTTTTGACTTCACATTCGCGAGCGAATATTTTCCGTTCGTAAATTCCCAACGAAGCATTTATCATCGATTTCACTATGTTCCGCTTGAATCGCCAGTCGTCCTCAAAGACATGAATTAATCTAATTCCTTTTTTCTCGCACAACTTGGTTTTGTCGTAATGGTAAAATTTGTCTTTGAATTGGTTGGAGTGGTAGTAAATTCCGTCAAATTCGAACGCCAAATTTTTTGAAGGAATGAAAATGTCTAATTCGTATGGATTTATCGTCAATTTATCGTTGGAGATAATTTTTTCGTCGGTTAATGTTTCGATGAATTCCAACAACTCTTTTTCTTCGTTTGAAGTAGCGTAATCCGACGCAACTTCAAAATATTTTTTGATTTTATCTAAATCGGATTTTTTCACTAAGTGGGAATCCTTGACTTCTATAATCTCCAATCCCAAAAGTTTGATTACATCCAAGACTCTGTCATAACACCTTGAGACAATCATGCAAATTTCTTTTATGGGAACATAATCTTTGTATTTTTCAAGTTCCTTGAGTTTGTTTTCCTTTTTATTGTTTTTCGACTTGTCTGCTACATTTTTGTTTTTCATAGCGTTGTCGAAACCGTATTTGAGCATCGATGTCCTCTTCGTCTTTTCGGTCAGAGCATTCATCTCCTCTCGACTCTTGTTTTTCCAATTCTCCTTCACTTTAAAAACGAATTCCTCGCAATCCATGGGGTTGGACACATTTTCTCCGTAACGCTTTCGTAGAGTGTCAGCCTTCTTGTCCTTGACCTCTTGGGATTGCGAAGTGTTCTCGACTCCGTACCTTTCCTTGACTGTGGAGAGCGTCTTTTCTCGGATTTCTTTGGCTTGTTGGGGGTTCTCGACTCCGTATTTTTTCATGAAGGCGAATTTTTGCAACAAAACTCTCGTGTTAGGATTCTCCTCCTTGAATTTTAACGCTTTATCCAAGGACTCTTGGGTTATATATGTCGCTCGGCCTTTCTTCACAGTTTCAATTCCAAGGTATTCCAAGAGAGTAGGATACACTTTCATCTTGTGCAGTTCCTTGAGCGAGTACAATTCCTTTTTCTTACTTTCAGTTTCTTTCATGTCTTGGATTATGCCATGATTTCAACGGAATGTCAAGGAAAATTACCAAACATTTTCGCTTGACAAAATTATCAAAATCAACTATATTATATATAAGAAATAATCCGTAAGTTCCGCTAAAACCTATGGTGCGTTTCTTAGCGGAACTTAGCGTACTGTAGGAGGAAATGGATTATATTTCCATTAAAAAAACTTTCGAACGAGGGGAATTGAGGTTCTACGACTCATCCAAGAGCGAGAAATGATGAGAGAGAACAAAATATATAGAATTGCGGAACAATCAAGGTTGTTTATGAATAAAAAAAGCGTCCGATTTTTTGTCGGACGCTTTCGTTATTTTTTTTTAATTTTTATTTTTTCAACATTTCTTCAACCGAGATATCGCCTGACTTGAACAAATTGAACACAAACAAAATCGTTCGAGCGAACTTCTTCGGAACAATTCCTACCGCCACAATCAACTCCTCTTGGTTTCTTGTCTCGGCGGTGTTGTTGTCCGAGTCGCACCAAGTGTAGTAGTCCTCCAAGCGGTTGGAGTATGTCCCCAAGATTGAGTTGCAACCGCTTCTCACCACGGAGTAAGAGGCTTCGTCAATCATCTTGCCGATTCTGCTAGGCAAGACATTCTTCTCAATCAACTCGATGATTGTGTCCGCGAGAGAAGAAATCGGAATGTTCGAGAAGTCGCTCTTCTTCACTTGGCGAGTTCTCCAACCTACAATCATTGGACCGTAGTTGAAGTCGTTCACAATCGCGTTGAAGTTGAGGTCGTCCAACTGATGAAGGATGTCCTCGGCGGTTCCTTCTTGCGAAAGTTTGGTGATACTAGAGCCAAGAATTCCGCCCACACCATTTTCATCAATCCAAGCGGGAGCGGAAGTCGTGTTGGCCTCGTTGTCCAAGTAGTCAACCAATCTTCCTGCTATCAAACCCATGTTGGAGCACTTGAAGTTGTTTCCTTGGTAGATATCGATGTGGATTCCCCAATTCAAGCAATATTGGTACAATCCTCTGTTGGCGGTCACTCCGAAATTATATGTAGTGGGGTCGTTGACAATCGTCTCTCCGTCCACATCAGCCGCGCAATAAACAAAACGACATCTTTTTTGATAGTTGTTCCTCAACGACACATATTTAGCGATTACCTCGCTCTCGTTAGTTCCGTCAAAGCAGAACTTCAATTGATATTTGTTCGTGTCTTGGAGTTGGTCGTAGATTGACGCTATGTCCGCTCCGCTAGGCTCGTCGCCTCTCGACCCTCCGCTCAATTTCACCATGTTGGTGTCGTCGACGAATGTATTTACGATTGAATTCACCACATGAACATCGAACAACTGTTGCTTGTCGTTGAACACATTCTCGATGTAAATGTTGTCTCCGTAGGTGTCTTTTGATGTTTCCGAAAGTCCGAACAAGAATGGGCTTCCGTTCACCCCCTCGTAAGCCAAATCAACAGGATTCCATCTTTCGACAGTCATTTCGAACGCGCCTTCCACATCATCGGAGGCCACGACTTTCACTTGAAGGTCGTCTTCTTGCATGTTCTTGTCGAAAATTACGAAATATGTGTCTGACAAATCCATTGAATATCCGATGGAGATTGTTGTTCCGCTAACCAAAGGAGTTTTAAATTTCAATGTCAACTCTCCGTTCGATGTGTTGAGAGAAGAACCTGAGTCCAAAATTCCTTCAGTGGGGTCGTCCGTTATGGTTTCAATCCCTTCTGAACTTGTGATTGTGATTGGATGGTCGACTCCCCCTATGGATAGCGTCAAACTTTCCGAGTTGTATTTGGCGATGTTCTTTATTGTGTAAGCGTAAGAAATCGTCGTTCCGTCTCCGATTCCGATTTGCTCCACGAAAGCGACCGAAGCGTAATCACTTATCTCCTTCGTCTGCACTCCTTGGTTGAACGGTATCGTTCCCAAATCTTTGGTCACGAACGCTCCTCCATAAGTTCCGCCTTTGTATGGACTCGCCACATACATCGTGCATTTTTGAACTACATCCAAAGCGTCTTGGATTGTAGGGTAATCCTTTGACGGATATCCGAATGTATTCAAGATTCCTTGGGTGTCGCCCTTGTTGAACCTAACAAAATCCTTTGGGCCTTTCGGAGCCACGATTACGGTCGCGCCCATTGTAGCAGTGCTAGTTAAAGCCTTTTCCGTGTTGTCTTTTTCGACAGTCTTTATTCTCCAAGATTGAGCCATATCTTCATTCTCCTATAAAAAATTAAAATTTTTTGCGTTCACAATGCTTAAAATAGTTAAAAATTTTCAGACTAGTTCGTTCCGAAATACTCGGACAAAAGAATTTCCATTCTCTCACTTTCCTTGTAGTTCTCATAGTTGAGTTTCTTGGCCGTGAAAAACTCCAAAAGCACTTTCTTCGCCACATGCAGTCCGTCAGGATTTTGGTCGAACTTGCCAATCATATATGTGGTCACAGTGAAATCCAAACCTATTGTCCATATTCTATTCTGTTCAAGCCAATCACTCTCTTGGTAGTTGGGGTTGTACTCTATGTCGAAATTCATGACGCCTGCGTTTTCAATAATGTCTCCGTCATTGGTTTCCACTTGGGGCTTGATTATCGTTTCGTTGGAACTGTCGAATAAAAGTTTATTCATGGCGTATTCGCAGTCCTTGTTCTGTCCAAAGAAGGCGGTGGCCTCGTAACTTATGGTTATGGGATAAATTCTCATCTTTCCGCCCATTAACGATGTGAATTTGTTTTCGCGGTCTATCAATCCGAATCTGTTTGAAAAGTCGTTTTTCCAAGGTCTGTCCGCATCGTCAAATCCCACTCGGTAATAATTCAAGAAAGGAAGGTTCAACTCCCCCTCGTTTCTTCTAGTCCTTTCCCTAAAGCAATATTCGTTGGAGGCGTATATTATTCTATCTAGTGGAAATTCAAGGGTTTTTCCCAAATGGTTTTCTATGGCGATGTCTATGGCGTAGGACATCGGAGTGTTCGCCCAAGATTTCATCTGCTCTCCGTAGTAAAACGGTTGGCTTCTAGTCATAAAATGAGGATTTGAATTTGTCGTAGATGTTGTATTTATATCCATAAATGTAAATAGTTATAACTATTTTTGTCGGCGACAACCTCTGTTTGTATTGAAATTCAAGTTAATTTCTCGCGAGAATCATTTATGTTGTCGCTCGCATTTTTTAATAATTTTACTTGACAATCCGCATATAATTGTGTTATATTATATGTAGGAGGAACGGAATTATGGATAAACGAAACTATAACAATATTTTGGCTTTTCTCGAAGAAGTGACTTTATTCAGTTTGCATTTAAGCGGAATAAAATTGCAAGAACATGTTGTGGAAAAAGTTTTAGACAATTCCGATACACTTCATAGAATCGATAAAATCGAAAAAACTTGGGATAGAATCAATCTTAATTTAGATTACAATTTCAACGCCACAGTCAGAGATAATCTTCTTGAAGAAATTGACGCTAGTTTAAATGATGTTGCGAAAGATTACATTGAAATAAAAAAATATGATTATGAAAATAAAGATGTGATTTTGATGGCGTTGTCTGAATCAACCAATAAATTAAATACATTGAAAAACAGATTACAGATGATGATTGTTGAATAGGAGAAATAAATTATGGCAAGGCTTGAAATTAAAGACATTGATGAGAAATTGTTTTGGGATTTGGCGAATAGTGGAATCGTGGACGATTGGTCGCTCCATATAGTGAGCGATTATCTATATATGATTGTTGAAAAACTAAAGAAAGACACAGACCTTCATTTTAGAGTGGTTGACTACAACATTGTGAATGAGCAATTGGGCATTTCCATTCCTTCCACGGAATGCACTTCTTACGACAACATTCTAAAAATAATTGAAAAATCCTTGGGCGAAACATCGAAGGAGAATCCTTACGGAGTGGACACCAACAAGATGAAGAATGAATGGGGTTATACATTCTCTGAAACGAGTATGAGTCCATACTTCTTGACAACCGAACATAAATGGAAATCGTATTCGGAATTTGAGCAACCGAAAGTTTTTGAGGCCTTATATTTCGGAACTTTTGAAAAATATCATAAAGACGCAGAATTCATCAATGACATGAAAAAGAAGTACCTCGTGCAAGATTCTTGGCGAGAACAAGGCCATTATCGTGGGCCGATTGACGAGTTGAAGGGTCTTGAAGTTTCGTTCGCCAAGAACGGCAACATTTCGGTAAAGACTAAAGACAAAGAATTTTGGGACAGAATCAACTTTTGGTACGACACGCTCGACGAGAAGTTCAAGAATCACGAAAAATAAGTATATAAATACATTTTTAAGAGAGGAAAATTATGAAACGTGCTTGGGATGTAATCAACGATGTTTGCAATCCCAAATTCAAAAACCACGCTAGATAAAATAAAATAAATTTAGTATAATCACATTGATTGAAAGGGACAGTAGGTTGCTAGCCTATTGGTAGAATTATTCCTAGTTCTATCTAACCTCTCAATCTTTTTTTAACTATTTACGTGAGCATTAACTATTTAATGCACAGTCACTAGCAATGACTTAAAAACTAAAATTATTAGGAGGCGAGTTATGAATTTATTAACTCACATTATGTCGTATGACAAAGGCAAATCAAAACAAGAAAATTGTGATTGTAAGAATTGCGTTTCTATCGAAAATGTAGAATCGAAAAATCAAATTATTGAATACTCAAAATTGTCGGAGGAGGAAATCGAAAAGATAATTTCCGAAAGATATTCCAACAAAGACGAAAAGACGAAAACTTTTATCAGAAAGGCTTTAAGAAAACATGGTAATAGATATGATTATTCTAATGTAGTTTATATAAAATCATCAAAACATGTGGAAATCATTTGTAGAGTTGAAGGTCACGAATCATTTCCACAAACACCGAATAAACATTTAATCGGTCGAGGTTGTCCTATTTGTGGAGGCAGTAAAAAATTAACGACAACAGAATTTATAGAAAGAGCAAATATAATTCACGGTATAGGAAGATACGATTATTCAAAAGTAAAATATATAAATATCAATACTGAGGTGATAATAATTTGCCTAAAACATGGTGATTTTCTTCAAACCCCATTAAATCATTTGAAAGGTGAAGGTTGTAGAAAATGTCAATATAAAAAATTATCAGAACTTCTTAAATTTAACACTGAAGAATTTATAGAGCGAGCAAATGAAGTTCACGGAGAAGGAACTTATGATTATTCTAAAGTAAATTATATTGATATGAGAACCGAAGTAATTATAATTTGCCCAAATCATAACATTCTTTATGAATTCCCTCAAACGCCATCTCATCATTTGGGTGGTAGCGGATGTCCTATTTGTGGCGGAACTAAAAAATTAACAACTGAAGAATTTATCGAAAAAGCGAACGAAATTCATGGAGTTGGAACTTATGGTTATTCTAAAGTAAATTATATAACGAATCGAATTGATGTAATTATAACTTGTCCGAAACATGGTGATTTTCCACAAAAACCTGCCAATCATTTAATTGGGGAAGGTTGTAGAAAATGTAATAAAAATAAAGGCGAAGAAGCAATTAGGAAATTTTTAAATGAAAAAGAAATAGAATTTGAAGAACAGAAAAAATTTGAAGGTTGTAAATATAAACAACAATTAAGATTTGATTTTTATATTCCAAAATATAATTTATGTATAGAATCTGACGGTATTCCACATTTTGAAAAAGTAAATTGGAATGGAAAAATGACTGATGAAGAAATGGAAAAACTTTTAAAATCAAATCAATTCCGAGATAAAATCAAAAATGATTATTGTAAAAAGAACGGAATAATTTTATTGAGAGTTAATAATCTTAAAGCGGTTGAAGAATTAAGCAAATATTTTCAAAATTTATAAAAAAGGCTTGACAGATTTTTAATATTTTGCTATTATTTTGTACTAGGGTTTATTTTTTTAACAAATGTGAGAATTATATGGGAATATTAGGAGAATTTAATTTATATAAATGTGATAACTGTGACTCGAATGGATTTATTATAGCAAGTAATATTGCCACAAAATGCAATTGCAGAAAGAAATATGAGTACGAACTCAAGGCTAGCGGCATCTTGTGCAAGAGCGGCCTGTTGGACGAGAACTCGAATTACGAAGACTTCAAAAAGTTGATGGATTTCGATTGGTCTGACTATCGAGGCGAGGATGAAGGCGGAAACATTAAAAAATTACGCAAATATGTGGACGAGTTCGACAATCCAAATAAGCCATTCGACCGCCTTCACTGCTATGTGTGGGGAGGGCAAGGAACTCAAAAATCGTACACATTGAAAGGGATGCTTGCCAAACTCGCTTGTAAGGGGAAGAGCGTTCATTACATCTTCGCCAAGGACTTGATTTCTTTGTTGCACGACTCGGAGCGAGACGACGAATTGAGGGAAAAGTTGGACTATATCAAAAATGTTGATGTTTTGGTAATCGATGAATTCGAGGAAAACAGATGTTGTTTGTGGGCAAGCGGTTACAAGGAAAGGCTCTTGATTGTTTGGCTAAAAGACCGACTAGAGGTGGTTCGCAAAAGCACATGGTTCATTTCCAACGACTCGATGGAGGGGCAAAAGGCTAGCAAGTTCGGAGAGTTGTTCGGTGATATGCTTGAGCGCGAGTGTCGATATGGAATGTTTGAATTCAAGGACAAGTTCTCGAACTACATAACTAAGGAAGAGATTGAGCAGAAAATGAAGAATATTTGGGAGGACTAACGATATATGGTGTACCAAGGAAGCAAGGCGAAGTTGAGAAAATGGATTTTGCCGATTTTGCAGAATTGCATAGACAAAAATCATGTTAAAACATATATCGAGCCTTTCGTGGGGGGGGGGCAACATGATAGACCATATTCGATGCAAGAATCGAATTGGTTCAGATATAAATTCAGAATTGATTGAACTCTTAAAATATATGAGAGATAATCCTAATCTTGATATTTTTCCTCAAGATTGTTCTTTTGAACATTATTCCGATGTGAGGGAAAACAGAAAGAACAAGACGAACAAGTATTCTGTGGTTTATACGAGCGGAATCGGTTATTTCGCTAGTTTTGGTGGAAGGTATTTCCAAGGCGGGTATGGGCGAGATTCCAAAGGCGGAAGATGTATTTACAATGAAAGGTTAAGAAATGCCAAAGAGCAAGCCATACTTTTAAAAGAAATAGAATTTGACGCGAAATCGTTTGACAGTTATAATCCGAATGATTTTAAAAACGCTTTGTTTTATCTCGACCCTCCGTATTACAACACCAAAGAGTATGAAAACAAGTTCGATTATGAAAAGTTTTATCGTTGGTGCAAGGAGTTAGGAAAGAACAATTGGGTGTTCGTATCGGAATATTACATGCCTTCCGACTTCAAGTGTGTTTGGAGCAAAGAAAGAATGGTGTTACAAAAATCTGACAGAGAGAAAGGGGATGTTGCGGTGGAAAAGTTGTTTGTGATTGGGAAATCGAGCGAAGCCAAGGAGAATGATTCTTTTGACATTTGGAGTTGATTATGAAATTTAACGAAAATGATTTGACGAAATTGAGGGTGATTTTCAAAGGCTATGAATATGACGAAGACTTCGAGAGCATGATTGAAAATCAAGAAATCGTGAAAATAGCGGACGACTATGAATCCGCTTATAACGATTTTATTAAAAACGAAGAGATTTATGGCAAACCGAACATCTCATATGATGAATTTTTGTCGGAGTTGAAGAAAGGCTACGGAAATTCCGATTGCGTTCAAATTGCTAGATTGTTTGAATTGAGTGACGGGATATGGTATGATAACGAATATTGCGGATAAAATATGGAGGAAATGAATGAAAATCAAAATTAAATATCTTAACGATTCAATCGCACATCTTGAAAAGATAGAAAAAGGCGACTGGATTGACTTGCATAGCGCGGAAAGAGTCGAGTTGAAGAAGGGCGATTTCAAGTTGATTCCTCTCGGAGTGGCTATGGAACTTCCCCAAGGCTACGAAGCCCATGTCGTTCCTAGGTCGTCTACTTTCAAGAAGTGGGGAATAATCCAAACCAACCATATGGGTGTAATTGATGAAAGTTATAAAGGCGACGATGACTGGTGGTTCATGCCGATTTACGCAACTAGAGACGAAGTGATTGAGAAAAACGACAGAATTTGCCAATTTAGGTTGGTGGAGAAAATGCCTCTGATTGAGTTTGAAACTGTCGATGTTTTGGGTAACGAAAATCGAGGGGGTTGTGGAAGCACAGGGTCGAAATAATTTGAAATATTTTTCAAATTTTGTTGACAAAAATATTTAACTATGTTATACACTCTTTAATTAGAGTTTGCTCGTAGAGCGAAAAATAAATTACCTTTTATAGTGCCGTGAATAACGGACGAGGAGAAGTGATTATGGAAGAGATGTCACCTGAGCAGAAAGCGAAGGAACGTTTGTTGAAATTCCAACAAGCGAAGGCAAAGGCTGAAGCGGAGAAGGCTTCGCACAGTTCGTTCCCAAAAGAAGACTTGCCTGAATTTAAGGCGTGCGTCCTAAATAAGGACAAACCAAAGATTCTTCGACTTATGGGAAATTCACCGTTGATGAGAGAGAAACCGACAGACCCAATCATCGTCAAGCGCTCGATGTGCGTGGACGACGAAGGACATTGGGCTACGGTCATTTTGTCCGACGACCGAGAGCATCCAATCAACAGACTGTTCCGCACAATCATCGGAAAATACAAGTACGACAAGGAAACTAAGACTCGCACTTACGACAATGTCGGCAAGCCGTCTTTCGAGAGATTCATGAGAAACGGAAAGCCGAAGGAAAAGTGCACGGCCATCGAGAAAGGAATGCAACCTGACACATACTACTTGTTCAACTGCATCGACAAGACGGATGATTGGTGCAAGGAAAACAAACACACGAAAATTTTGTGTTGGGACTCCACATCAAAGGAAGTTGACGGAGAGATGAGGACATACTTCACATACGGAGTTAAACCGTCTTTCTATAACGAAGTGTTCGACATCAAGTGCACAGAATTGAACAGAATGTATGACCAATTCGACATCGTTGCCATGCGATTGAAGGAAAAGAAGGGCGACTCTTACCTCACCATTTTGACGCCTGAGCAGAAGACCGCCATTAGCAATCTTGGACTTGACCCCTCGAAAGTCACAATGGAGTATTTGACCGACGAAGAGGAAAATTACGAGATGTACAAGTTGGAGGACTTGCCTTTTATTTCTAGGGCAACAAATTGCGGATTCTTCTTGAGCAAATTTTCTCGCCTAATAAAACAAACAGACATGGACTTTAACAACGGAGAACCTATCCTTTACAACGCTTTCGTAGAATGGAAGGAAAAGGAACTTGCCGAACTCAAGGCGAAGAACGGAGAGACTGCTTCTAACGAAACTGCGGTCGCTAAAGAGCCGAAGGAAGAAGTTGCGGAAGAGCAAATTGAAGTTGAGAGCGAAATGTCTAGCGAACTTCCTAGTGAAGTGGAAGAGCCAACTCCCACTGTAGCGAAGAAGGTTGTGAAGACCGCCAAGTTTGACGCCCTCGCGTTGAAATCGGTGTTCCCTTACATCGACAAATTGACGGAAGAAGAGAGAACCTTAATTACAGGGTATGATTCCGAAAAAGAAGAATTGACTTTCAAGGAAGGAACTGATTTGGCAGAATGCCCTTGCTCTTGCACTATAGCGGACGCTTTCACATCATGCCCCAAGTGCGGTAGCATTTTTGGTTGATTTTTAATTAAACATTAACTCCCTCGGTTTTGCAATCGAGGGAGTTTTGTGTTATCGGAGGATTTATGGAATATTTAATGCAAAACGCAAAGTTGTTTTCGGTTCTTTACATCGTTTCTATTTTATGCGTAATAATGTTCACTGAAATCGTGAAAAAGTTCGATAAGAAGGATATCTTGAAGGGCTACAAAGTTTGGCTTCCGTTCCTTTTTTCTTGTGGATTTTCGGTGGCCTTAAAATTCATCTTCAAAATCGATTGGTTCTTGATGATTTTCGTGGAGGCTAGCCTTTTCGGTTTTTCAGTGTTTGGCTATGAAACATTCTTGAAGTCAATTGAAAAAATCTTGACCAAATTTTCTGAAAAGATTGAGAATGCGGTCAAGAACGGATAAATTCGGAGGATGAAATGGGAGATTTGAAAATTCAAAAGCGATACGATGAATATTTGGAATGCTTGGGTGAAAACATCATTGACACAAGAAAGGTGATGGAATCAATCAACAAAATCGTGTCCGAGGAAAACTTCAACGACGAGCAAAAGTTGTTTCTTCTTGGGGTCATTTTGCAGAGAAACGGAATGGAATATATTCACGCTTTGAAAAAAAGGGCGACCAAGGCTGAAAATTCAATTCCCCATTTGAACAAGGTAATCAAGGAAAAGGACAAGGAAATCGAAAGATTGCTTGAAGAGGCTAAAATTCAATCCGCCAAGTTGGACAAGTTTAGGGAGAAGAACTCCGAACTTGGAAGCAAGGCAGTTCAACTTCAACAACAATTGGACAAATTGCATTCACTAGGTCAATCCCAACCGATTTCTTCTAGTGGAGAGAAAAAGCGAGTGATTGTCGTGAAGAAAAAGACGGAATCTTAACTATTTTAATCGTCCGCTTGAAACGGACGATTTTTTAATTTATGGAGGAAAAGGATGAAAACTATAAAGTTGACGAAGCCCTATATTTTGGAAGGCCAAATCTTGGAGGAAGGAACCGAGTTGGTAATCGCCTCTGACGGAGAGAAAGAGACTGTGAACGAAACTCCGAGCGAACCACAGAACGAAACGGACTTCGGAATCGTTCCCAACGAGAACAAGACCGATGAAATCCAAAAGAATTTGGAAGAAAAGAAATGATTTTTTAATCCGCTCTAAAGGCGAGCGGATTTTTAATATGGAGGAATCACATGGAAAAGGAATTGCCGAAAACATTTTACGGAGCGAAGCGAGAATTTGAAAAAGCCTTCAATTTCGCGGTTTCGAAGGCCAAGAACGAGGATAAAAGCAAGGAATTGGAGAACTACGCCCTTTTGTTCGCGTTAATCCAAGAATTCAACAACTTTTTGTTCAAGTACGAGGAAGAAGTTTCCGTGGGCTTGAAGGATAGAATGGACGAAGTGGACAATCACAAGGTCTTTTTGTCCGACTTCAACAAGAAAGTCCATTACGACGAGGAGGCCTCTTGGCTTTTCGTTTCAGACATGAATTCCAAAGACCGAGCGGAACTGACGAAGATTCAAAATGAGGAATTCTTGAAGAAAAGAGCGATGAACGAAATTTTAAAGGGAAACATTTAACTATTTTATAAAAATAATTTCTTTGAGGTTTTTATGAAAAGACTAGTTGAAAAAGGCATAAAATACGACATTTTGACCGCCGATTTGATTCAAAAAGACATTGAGTCTTTCTTTGACGAAAAAGGATTTGATGTCAAAATAACGGACAACGGACTCGGAAAGGGATTGGATGTGAAATACACATTTCAATGCGAAGGAAAGGACTTGAAGAAGGTCAAGAGCGGAGACTTGGACGACTATCTCTTTAGCGAAAACGGAGTGTTGTTCCACAACATGGATTTCGGAACAAAGATTGATTGGAATGCGAAGCAGATAACAATTTCGTTTCCGAACACTAGTGATTATAATGAATCTAAAAAGGAGAATAAAGTTATGGCGAAGAAATTGAAGAAATATTATCTGTACGCTGGCTACTACGAGTTGTTTATCACCGGACACGAACTCAAAAAACCTTATGTGTTGCTTGAAGAATTCGACACTATGGAAGACGCGTTGGACTATGCGGAGGAGAACTACGGCGACACCGTTTTCTTCACCCAAGATGTGATTGACGCGAATCCTGACTATGTGTTGTTTAACGACGAGAATTGGAAGGATTACTTGTTCGAGGAAGGAAAGAAAATCACGGAAAAGAAAATGTCTTTTAAAATCGGAGATGTATTCGCCAACAAAGACGGATTAAGAATCAAAATCATCGGCAAAGAAAAATATGATGGAGACACTTACGAAACTATCGAGTTTGAGTTGTTGGATGACGACGCTTTCGGAAGCAAAAAGGGAGACACCGCCCATTTGGGAGATTATGAACTCGAAAAAATATTGAAAAAGGACGGATACGAAAAACTCAATGAAGGCAAGAAATCATTGAAGGAAGCCTTGGACAAGGACACTTTGTTTGCGGTTGAAGGCGACATTTCCGTTTACGAGGATTCTTATGAGGATGGCGAAGGAAAGTTCGTCAACGCTTATGATTTGGGCATGAACAAGAAGTACACGCTCAAGGAATTGATGAAGGAATTCTCTTATTTCGGATTCTCCGATGACCCCAAGGACTATATGTTCGGCGACCACAACGGATATTCTGAAATAGTATCTGATTGCATGCAGAACAAGAACGGCGACGAGCCGACAAAGGACGAAATCGAGGCTTGGAAGAAAGACGAAATTATCCTTTACAACGCTCGTTTGAGCGCCCACATTTATGAAGTCGGAGTTCACGATGTTTCTTTCGAGGACGCCAAAGAAATAGGATTTGATTTAATGTAATTTGGAGGAAATTATGGAAAGCAAAAAATCATTAAAAGAATATCGTACAGTAGGATTTGAACAGTTGGTAAGAGATACAATCGTGAGTATCTTGGAAAACCCTGAATCGTATAATTCTGATTTGTTTGATGTGCGTGATGGAATGATTCTTTATGACAACAAAGGTCGTGCAAGAATCACTTCTAATGGTAATGTTGATATAGATTATATCACACTTCCTACATATTTTTGGTCTAGTGGAGAAAGACCAAGTAATAAAAAGACTGCAAAACTCATCGATGATATTATTGATATGAACATGGAATCGGCAAGAGAAAGACTTTGGGATGAAAACAAAGATGAACTTATTGAACTTGGAATTACAGATAAAGATGATGAAAAGTTGAATTATAATGATTTGTATGATATGGGAGCAAGTGATTTAGCCGAAGAACTTTCAGAATACGAAATGGATATGGAAGGAACAGATTTGTACACTGATGTTTATTGTGAACTTGAGGAAACTGATGAAGGAATTGAACTTACAGTTTCTATGACAGTACAAGATGAATATGGACATGCTTTAGTAAAAGATTACAAGTCTAATACTGTTCTTTTGCAGGAAGATGCCGATGATTTGGAAGAGTTCATCACAGACGCTATTAGAGAAGTAACTGAACAATTTTAAGAAAAAGGCTAGACAAATCTAACGAAAGTCTGTAAACTACAATCCGCGAGAGTTTTTCTTGCGGATTTTTTATAAATGGAAGAACAAAATGAAATCTATCGAAGAATTGAAGGAACATTTTGACGGTATTGAATTTTCAGACAAATACATGGAAATTCTGAAATATATAAGAGAAAATGATAATGCCAAAGTAAGCATACAAGGAAATGCAGGAAGTGGTAAAAGTACATTACTTAAAATCATTAATTGTATGTTTTCTGACGATGTTGAAAACAAGAGAATGAATGTTGCAATTGCTTCTTCTACAGGTGTCGCAAGTGCTTTGTTGAATAACGGAAGTAATCTTGGTGCTACTACAATTCACAGTTTATTTAAATTAAAACCAACTGACATTTTCGGTGCATTTACAAACTCTTCTTATTCACAAAAAGATTTGATTGGAAACATTGATTGCTTTATTTTTGATGAAGTTTCTATGGTCAGTTGTGATATGTTCGATTATATAATGTCCATTATTCGTGTATGTCGAAGAGGAAAACCAACAAGAGTTATTTTGTTCGGAGACTGCTTGCAACTTCAATGTGTTGTAAAAATGGACGACCCACAAGTAAAAGATTATTATATGATAAACTACAATGGAAATGTAGAATTCTTTTCTTCATTTGCATTTAGAGATATGGGATTTGCCACATTCTTGCTTACAAAAATATATCGTCAGAACGATACCGATGAGAGATTTAAGGATGTTTTGAACAGAATTCGTGTATGTGAACAGACTCAAGATGATTTGGACTGGCTTAATCAGCGTGTCATGAGTGAAGAAGATTATATTATGCAGAATGAATCTTTCTTGAGAATTGTGTCTACTAATAAAGATGTACAGAAATATAATCAGATTGCTTTGGACGCTATCGATGGAAAGTTCATTTGTTTAACTGCAAAAATTACAGGAACATTTAGGGAAACCGCTGAATTTAAGAACGGATTTTACGCTGAAAAGATTTGGGTGAAGATTGGTTGCCCGATAATGATAACGAGAAACGCTTCGATTAATGGAGAAGGAATTCGTGATTATTATAACGGTAGTATGGGAACACTGATTTCTTGTAACGATGATTACGCTATTGTCGATTTAGGTGATAGAGAAGTTAAAGTTGAAAGGGCGGTTATAAATAATTATGAATATGAACTCGTAGAAGAAAATGGACATACGGTTGTAAAGAGTAAGATTGTAGGTTCATATGATAACATACCGATTAAAGTTTGTAGTGCGTCTACTATACATAAGACACAGGGACTTACACTTGCAAGAGCATATATAGACTATGGTAATTGGGTTCCAGATAATGGTTTGTATGTTGCTTTAAGTAGATTCCGTTCTATCAAGGATTTCGGGTTAGCAAAACCTATTCAAATGAAAGATATTCACGCTACTGAAGAAAGTTTGAATTATGTAAAAAATAATGAATACTCTGAGAGCGTTTATGAGGAGATGTTCGGACAATGAGCGAACCCTTCGAATTATTCAAGGGTGATTGCCTTGAAGTGATGAACGGAATTGAAAGCGGTTCAGTTGACTTGGTTTTGTGCGACTTGCCTTTTGGAACCACTGCCCACAAATGGGATTCAATCATTCCTTATAATAAATTGTGGGAACATTATCATAGAATCGTGAAGGATGATGGAGTGGTCGTCTTGTTTGCGACCCAACCGTTCACCTCGACTTTGATTTGCTCAAATTTGGAGGAATGGCGATATAATTGGATATGGGAGAAGGAGTCGGCCAACGGATTCTTGAATTCCGCATACGCCCCTTTGAAGAAAACGGAGGACATCTGCGTGTTCTCGAAGGCAACTGTCGGAAGTTTGAGCAAGAATCCTATAAAATTTTTCATCGAAAGGGAAGAAGGAAAGATGAAAAGGAACAATCCCAACTCCAAATTTAGAAAGAATAGCGGGTATGACGGTTTGAACAACAAGTTGAACTCCAATAAGGAATATGTGTCGCATTCCAATGTTCCGAGCAACATATTGAAATGCAAGAGGGATTCCGAAAAATTCCATCCGACCCAAAAGCCGATAGAATTGTTGAAAAAGTTGATTGGCTTTTACACTAAGGAAGGTGATGTCGTTTTGGACAACTGTCTTGGAAGCGGTTCCACATGCGTCGCCTCCCTCATAATGAAACGAAAATTCATTGGAATAGAGAAAGACGAAAATTATTTCGAAATTGCAAAAAAGAGAATCGAAGAATACCGAAAGGACATTTTTAGTTTGTAGTTCTAGTATAAATGGCCTTTATGCTAACCGAACTTATTTCTTCATCCAACGGAATTGTGAAAATCTGCGGATTGTTTGCGTATTCAATTTCTCCATAAATCCATTTTTCAAACGCGTAATTCACGGTGACTTCCTCGCCTTCGATTTCCTCGACGAACGAATAATTTGGAGTCTGCATATAAAGGGTACTTCCCCTCGCGCAATTCGGAATGGAGGTTGGGTATGCAACGCAATTTGGAACTTCGATTTCTTCTCCGCTTTCCTCATCAATGTAATATGACTTTATCTCAAACTCCACCATGGTTTCTTCTGTAGGTTCTGTGAGAACATTATCTCGAACTTTCGAAATTATGATAGGCTCCGCTCCCCTTTCGGTTGAAATCAAGTTCACCGCCTTTTCCATCGATGTGGCATTGATGTAAACATCTTCATTTTCAAATCTCGTGTTCTCAATCGGATAAACCGCCTTGTATTGGTTAATTACGCTCATAATTCAACATCTCCTCGAATTTATTTTTATAGAATTCACTGTCCTTGCCAAAGAATTTTTCATAAATTGATTTTTCTTGCAGTTTCGAATTTAAATTCAATTCATCATGCAACATTTTTTTAAGCGTCTTTTCGTCAAGTTCATTGATGTCTTGAAATTCTTCAATTTTTTTTTCTTTGGCGTTGAAAAACAATGGAAGGTTTCTGTCTAGCAAATAATTCGTTTTAACGAAATCATAGCATTTCAATTGAACTAAAAGATTTTTTAAAGAATCTTTGTCTATGACGCTCATGGAATCCAAATCGTCCATAGCATACATGTAGTGTCCTTGAAAACAAGGCTTGGCAAAGAGGAATTCCACAGAATTAAGAAGTTCGTTTTGAGAGTTTTCTTCCTTCATAACTATTTTAAATAGTTATTTTTGAATTTGGAGGATACGATATGTCTGATGAATATGAGGGAAGCGAAAGCACGGAACTTTCAATTCAAGACGCGAACTCTTTGGTCGATGAAAGCAAACAACTCTTGAAAAGCCTTTATGATTTGGACGAAAACGGAGCCAAGCGAGTTATGACTCAAGACGATTTAAGGAACGATGTGTCCTTGTTCGTTTCTTCGCAGTTGCGCAACTTGGAGCATCAGAACACATTGAAAGGATTGCTTGAGGCTGAGATTGCCAAAAGAGTTCTTGCCCATGATTTGAGCAATGACGAGTTGAGGGCATTCTACGCAACGATTTCTTCCGAAAAGTCGAAGAACATAGACTCGTTGTTTAAATTGTTTGCTCCGACTCAAGCCACACCGAACACAATTCTCACACCCGCTACAAAAGACGAGGAAAAAGAAAGCGTGGATTTGACTCCTTCCCAAAGACAAGCGATTGAGAAACTTTCAAGAATAATCTCCGCCCAAAAGAATTTGAACGATGATGAATAAATTGTCTTATTGGTGGCAAAGACTAGATGTTGAGCCTTCCAAAACAGAATGTGCATGTGAATTCATGAAAGAAAAGAATTTTTTATGGAAAGTCGTTTCTTTGCCGTGTTTCACTTGCATAAACGGGGAATACATTGAAATTCCGCAAAACAGAGTTGTTGCAAGAAGCGACGATATGAAACCTATTTATGTCGTCAAAAAGCAATATAAACTCATGGACAATGATGAATGCTTCCAAATAACAGACTTGTTCAAAAAAGCGTATGAGGGTTCAAAGTTCGTTTCGTGTGGAGATATATTGAATAAAAAGAAATCCTACATTACAATGTTGTTGAAGAAAACCAAGTTGTTGAACGATGATTTTTTGACTTACATCACCGTGGCTAACGGATTTGACGGAAGGAACGCTGTGAACTGCGCATTGACTTTGATAAGAGAAAAAGACCACGCGGTTTTTCAATTGTCGGACGAACGCCATAAGCGAATATGGACTATGGGGAGAATGGACATAAAGTCCAAGTTTGAGCGGATTCAAAAAGAGGTCGAGGAATACATAAAATACGCTCAAAAAACCGTAGACGAGTTGAATGAAAGGGAAATCGACTTGAATGGAACATTGAATCCATTGTTTGATTTGGATTGGAAAAAATCGAAATGCGTAAACCTTCACATGGCCGAACAAAAGGAGTGGATTAGGGAGATTTATATAAAGAACGGAGGCAAGTCGTTGTATCATCTTTATATGGCCATAAGTTCTTATTATTGCAATTACCGCAACTTTCGCAATGGAAAGTTGGGCGACGACATGCGTTTCGATTTCGCCATGTGCGGATATTTTTATGAATTGCATAACTATATAAACTATATATTGAAAAAATAACTATATTAAGGAGAGGTGATTTTATGAGTACATTGTCTGAACTTTCAAGTTATGCTTATCTTTTGGGAAACGACGCTAGGCTTTTGCATTTGTATACCGAGGGTGAAAACTTTTTGAGCATCCACGAACTATTGCAAGATTTGTATGAAGTTTGCTTTGAGTATTATGACAAGTTCGCTGAGATGGCGATTGCTCACGGAGAGGTTGTTCCCAATCCAACTGACATTCTTTTGGAAAAAGAAATTAATTGGAAGACTGTCGAAGGCGAAAACTTCAAAACCGCTTTCATTGTTGGCGAATTAAAGGAAAAGGGAAATAAAATCATTGAGTTTGGCGACAAGATGGAAGGATATGAAGGGTTTGTTGAGAGCGAAATTGATTCTTTCAATGCCGAGTTGGACTCAATCATCAATTATAAATTTGGTCGGATTGGAAAATAACTTTCCAAATCCGAAGATATATATAAGACCCTCGATGAGAGGGTCTTTTTTTTTGCAAAAAGACTTGACAATTCAATTCGTTTGTTGTAAAATGCGATATATGGAAGAATTATTGAATGGATTGGAATACGACGAGATAAAGGTTTCCTTGAGGGAGCGTCTTTGGCGGTTTCTTTTAGGGAAAGGATTCGTAAAGTCTCCGAATTGGATTTTCGGAGGGGATTGATTTTGAGAAAGGACAAGTTATACAACCTAGGATTAAAGGACAAGAATGGAAAGGAATTGATGTCCAACTCCAAAATCAAGTTTGACGAGCACATAGGAAATATTTTTTATTCCATGGACGATTGTCGTTTCAAGATTAAATGGGAGGATGGATTCGTGCGGAACATAAGTAAGAAATTCATAGAGGAGACGGAGATTATATGAACGAAGAAAATGAATTTTATTACTGCTACTCATTGACCAACAAGGAAGTTGACAAAATGTACGAATGGCAGAAATCTCACAACAAGAAATTCCACAAGAAGGGCTTCGGATACCAAGGTGTCAGTCCTGTGAGCAATTTCGAGGTGCGGTTTGGCTCTTGCTCAATCGGAACTTGGGCGGATTGCGTTTGCTTGAAGTGTTTGGATGACTCCGAGAAAATCGAATCTCCCAAGAAGGCGGAGAAAATGAGAAAGTTTGCTATACACGAAATCAGAGGATTGGAATAAGGAGAGTGAATGGAAAAGACCTATATTAGAAAGCCGATTCAAGTGAAGGCTCTTCAATGGAACGGAGACAACTTCGACGAAATCAAGAAATTCTGCAAGGAGGCCTTGTTGGATTATGACGGAAAGTTGCTTCTTCCGATGTTGAATGATAGCGACCATTTCATGTACGCCAAGTACATCGCCAAGGAAAGCGATTATGTCGTTTTGGAAGACGGAAAGTTCGTTTTTCATGACGCGAGCGAGTTTGAGAAAGAATACAACGAGGAGGCTTCGATTGTCTAAAATATTGATTGTTCCCGATGTTCATGGGTCTCGCGAGTGGCTTGTCGCCAAGGAGAAAATAGGCGAAGTCGATTTCGTCGTTTTCATGGGCGACTACTTCGATTCTTGGGAAAACAAGTGGCCGAGCCAAGGAGAGAACTTTAAGGGAATATGCGAATTCAAACGAGCGAATAAGGACAAGGTGAGGTTGCTCTTGGGAAATCATGACTTCTCATACATTAGTGGAACTCGCGAGGGAGCCAACTGTAGCGGACACCAACATAAGAGAGTCGGAGAGATACGAGGGTTGTTGAACTCAAACTTGGACTTGATTGACTTGGCTTTCGAGAATGACGGTTGGGTTTTCTCCCACGCAGGCTTCTCGAAGACTTGGGTGGTCGCGTATTTAAAGCCTTGTCTTCATAGATTGTTGGATGAGTATCCGAAAGAAGCGTTGGACGGAAAGGAATTCGCCTCTAGGGAGGAATACGACGAATTCATCGCCAAAATAAACTCCACTACAAAACTTTGGGACGAGAAAGAATTCTCGGTCGATTTGTTGAACGAGGTTTGGCACGGACTGACCCATTTTAACGGCGACGAGAATTTTTCGTATGAGTTCGATGAGTTGCTTGATTGGCATGGTCTATGCAGTCCGACAGGTGACGAAGTTCAACAAGGAATTTTATGGATTAGACCTCCCTCTTTGCTTTCCGAACCTTATTGGAGCAAGCAAGTTGTGGGACACACTGAGATAATGGATGGATATTTTTCGACGGACGGATACTACAACATTCGTCACGGAGAGAATTTATTTGTGTTGACAGACTCAAGGGAGCACAAAGTCCGAGGAATTTTTGACACGAAAAAGGACTTGGAATTTGAAGTCTGTTGAGATAAAATAAAGTCGCTAAAACATGGAGGATTTATATGGATTATTTGAGCGATTATCTTGAAAGCAACAAGGACAATTTGGTGGTTGAAGAAATCATGAAGAAGTTCAATCTTTCGGTTTCCACAGTTTACCGCCATTTGAGAATGAGAGGGTTGAAACCCAAGAAAGAGCGCGACGAAAAGCGCTTAATTGAAATCAACAAAATGCGGAGCGAGGGAAAGACCTATCGAGAAATCGGAAAGGCTTACAACATCTCTCGCCAACGAGTCGAACAGTTGATTAACGGACATAATTAAAAAAGGAGAATTTTATGGCGGTTTCGATTGTTTTCGCTTTGTTGGCGTGTTTGTTTTATTGCGTTTGGGAATACGACTTGGTCAAAAACGACTTGATTAAGTCGTTGTGCAAGGACTTTGTGGATTTGTCCCCTTGCCTTTTGTTGTTTTTCTTTTTCGACATTAGGTGTGCGGTTCTGTTGATTGGTTGTGTGGTGGCTAATGTGTTGATTGATGAGAATGACATAATGGGGGCTTTGGCTTTCGCGTTTGTCTATTCGTTCACCGCTTGGTTGGCGTACCATACTTGGGAGTTCAATTGGATTAAATTGACCGTTTCGTTGGCGATTCCCTTGTGCTTGTGCGGAGCGATTCTTCCGTTTTGGAAAGTGGATTTGTTGACCAAATGCTTGGCTTGCGTCTACGCGGTCGGAACATTGGGAAGTTGCTTGTACGCTTTCTCCGCTTGCCGAAATATTGGATTCCTTTTGTTGTTTTTCGGAGATGTGAGTTTGATAGTGAGCAGATTGGAATTCAAGGAATGCGTCAAGCGGACGATAAGAACTTTATCCAACTGCGTGTATTTCTTTGGAGTTGTTTTGATTCCATTGACATTTGTTTGAATTGGTTTTGTGTTTGGCGGAAGGTTAAAAAATCTTCCGCTTTTTTCAACAATTTTGCTTGACAAAACTTTCGTCTTGCGTTATATTTAAGCCATGAACGGATTGAACATTCAGACATTTTATAATCATTCGTCTTTCATGAGCGATGTTAGTGAGGGTGGAAAAATCATTGCCAAAACTGAAAAGGAATTGGCTAGACTTCCCAAGGAAGAGTCTCCGATTCAAGTGGGCGATTTGGTTCGGTCTAGCGGAAAAGGAACGAAGGTCGAAAACATTCAAGGCAAAGTCTTAGACAAATGGCATAACGGAAAGTTCCTCGCTTTTAAGGTGGATTGGGATTTCGCCACAAAAAAGAGAAATCATGAAATCACAATCGAAAGATTGAAGGATATAAAGGAGATGTAAACTACCTATAGTCTAAAGACTGTAGGCTTTCTGAACACTTTCGCAAGTAGTTCTTTCTGTTTCAACGGACGCTCCAATGTTTAACGCTTGTAAAACAAGCGAATTTACATTTTCAACGCCCTCCGCAGACCTAAATTCCCCACGTCTCATGGGTACAGATAATCTAATCGCTTCGTTTTTCAGATTGATGCTTGCGTTGTAATCCCTTATGTGGTGTTCACCACAAGAAGGACAAACCCATTCTCTATCTGAAAGTTTCAAATTATGGTTTTGATAACCGCAAACGTGGCATAATTGAGATGAAGGATAATATCTGTCAACTTTTATCACAGAAGTTCCTAATTCTTCGCCTTTTTGAATCAGACGAGTTGTAAAAATTCCGTAAGCACAATCATTGACATTCTTTGCGTTTCGTAGGAATTTGGCAATTCCTTGAAGATTCAAATCCTCAATTCCGATTGTGGAATAATTTTTAGTAAGTCTTAAAGATTCATTCTCAATCCACCACTTGCGAGAATCTGCAATATGTTTCTCTAATTTAGCAAGTTTTATTCTTGCTTTTTCATAATTTACTGAACCTTTGGTTTTCTTTGCCAACCTTCTCTGCAACTTCGCAAGTTGTTTTGCATGTTTTTGCTTTTGCGGTTCGTAGCCATAATCTTTCGCCGAGTGACACTCGGAGTCTATGTAAAATTCAGACGGAGACCAATCCAAGCCAATCGCTTGATTTTCGTCAATTGGTTTTTGATTGGAATTAAAATTAGGAAGTTCAAATAATAAACTTACCCAATATTCCCCACATGAATTTTTGCTTATTGTAATTGATTTTAATATACAAGTTTCCTTGTTATACCATTTTGGCAATTTTTCGCGATGTTTGAAATAAATCGGTGTGCATTTTGAAATATTTATTTTTCTATTATGGAAGTCAAAAGCGTTCTTTTTAACATGACATTCCGTGTAAGAATCCTTGTGCTCTTTCTTTGAACGGAATTTTGGAAAACCCATCTTCCCTTTTCTCGATTTGTTCAGACTTTTGAAAAAATTGTTGAAAGCGGATTGTAGATTTCTTTCTGTCGAATTCAGACAGTCATCGGAACATTCCTTTGCAAAATCAAATTTTTCCTTGAATTGTTTCTTGGTGGTCGCCTTAAAACTTTTATATTTTTCTGATTTTAATTTGACATCTTCTTTAATTGGTTCAATTTCATTCTTATAAAATTCAATTTTTTCATTTAACAGATAATTATAAAAGAAACGAGATGTTCCTAAAGATTTATTTAAGAATTCTTTTTGCTCTTGAGAAGGATATAATCTGACTTTTAACGCTCTATTAACTATCTTATCTGTCATGCAATACTTACCTATTGTTTGATATTTTTAAGGTTGGAGGTCACATTCCAACCTTTATTTATATAGTTATAATAGTTAATATTTTTTTGAGTAACAGTTTTTAATTTTAATTGTTTCTTGCAAAATTAACTTAATATTTTACAAAATTACTTGACATAAAATCTCTGATGTTTTATAATTTGAACATCAAAGATTTTTTATATGTGAGGAATAATATGAGTGAAAATGCAAATCATAAACTTGTTGTAGTAGGTGATATTCATCTTTGTGATAAACATCCCAAGTATGATAATGCAATTGACACATTAAATTTTATTTTTAATGATAAAAATTTAAATAATGAAAATAATGAAATTTTATTTCTCGGAGACCTTGTGGAAATCAATTCTAGTTTTGAATGTTTCGAGGTGTTTGTTGATTTTTTTGTAAATAAGTCTAAATTTTCAAAAATATTTCTACTTCAAGGAAATCATGATGCTATTAATCAGTCTACAGTATTGTCGCTTTTTAAGCCATTGAAAAATGTGGAAGTAATACAAGAATGGAAAGTTATTGATTTTTATAACACTAAAATTCTCACACTCCCCTTTTATAATCATGAGGGGGTTGCTTCCAAAAAATCAATGGTAGAAACATATTCACATCTGTATGAAAATGAAGAAATTAAAGATGTAGAATTTGATTATTGTATGGGTCACGTTGAAGATGAAACAAATCACTTCTCAAAAAAATATTGTGATTTATCTCAATTAAAAGTAAAACATTTTTTGCATGGTCATATTCATACATGCAATCTTCATAAAGGTGGAAGATACTTAGGAAGTGCTTGCATGAACTCATCATCTGAACACAATGATACAAAATACCTCGCAATTATTGATGGAGAAACAAAAGAATATGAATTGAAAGAGATTCCAAAGTTTATGGAATACTACACTGTAGAATACCCCAATCCGTTGCCAAAGATTGAAACAAAATATGCAATATTCACAGTAAAGGGTGTTCTTGATAAAAATACGGCTCTTGAAGAATATTCCAAGCAAGCAAAAGAAATGGGATTTGAATTCTATACTAACAAGGTTCTCAAGCAGAGAGTTACAGAAGTTGAAATTAATGATGTAGAAAAATCGGAAAAACCGACTTTTGAAAAATTTGCAAAATCAGTAAGTTTATCAAATGAAGTGTTTGATATTTGTAATGAAGTTATTCGACTGAAAAGTAATGGAACAGATTTGTAAAATAGCAAACATTGATGATATTGGAGAATGAGGAAAATAATATGATTGAAATTAAAGGAAAATATAACAGTGCTAAAGTTTTCGTAGATGATTATGATAAATTAGAAGAAGCATGTTATAAGCAGATTTTAAATTTATTAAATCAAAAATTTTCAGAAAATTCTCAAATTAGAATTATGGAAGATTGTCATGCAGGAAGTGGTTGTGTAATTGGTTTTACACAAACTATCATTGATAAAGTAGTTCCTAATTTGGTTGGTGTTGATATAGGTTGTGGAATGCAAGTTCTTAAAATATCTAAAGATTTTCATTTTGATTTAAAAAATTTAGATAAAGTGTGGAGAGCAAATATTCCTATGGGAATGACACATAGAACTACAAAACATAAATTTTGTGAAAATGTAAATTTTGACAATCTTATTACACCAATCAATAAAGAAAAAGAATTACTTGCTCTAGGAAGTTTGGGTGGTGGAAATCATTTCGGTGAATTGGATATCGATGAAGAAGGGAATTATTATCTTGTAATTCATAGTGGTTCTCGGCATTTAGGGATTGAAGTTTGTAAATATTGGCAGAATAAAGCAATTGAATATCAAAAAGCAATTCGATGTACTAAAAGTTTTCTTACAGTCTTGAAACAGAATAAAGCGATAAGTGAAAAAGATTACGAAGAATTGCTTGATAAACATAGAAAAGAAATGCCGAATGTTCCAAATGAACTTGCATATCTTGAAGGTGAAGATTTGAAAGGATATTTGCATGATATGGAAATTGCACAGAATTTCGCTTATTGGTCTCGTAAGGCTATGCAAGATGAAATTTGTAAAGCATTGAATATTAAGAAGAAACATATTATTGATGAATTCTGTACAATTCATAATTATGTAGATATTAAAAATAAAATTATTCGTAAAGGTTCAATTTCTCTTTATAAAGATGAAATCGCAATCATTCCTATGAATATGGCGGACGGTTCATTAATTGTAAAAGGCAAAGGGAATGAAGATAGGAATTGTAGCGGTCCTCATGGTGCGGGTCGTTTAATGAGTCGTTCTGTTGCTAAAGAATCTTTGAAAATGGAAGATTTTAAAAAATCTATGAAGGAAGTTTACACCACTTCGGTTTGTGTCGGAACTATTGACGAATCTCCAATGGCTTATAAACCTATGCAACAAATTCTTGAAACTATAGATGATACTTGTGAAGTTTTGAAAATCATAAAACCTATTTGGAATGTAAAGGCTAATGATGGAGAATAATATATGAACAGAAAAGCAAAACGAAATAAATATCGAAATGAAATCGTTTCTAAAAATGTAGAAATCAACACTCTTAAAAATGAAGTTCGTGGTTGTACAAATGCGTATTATAGTGCATTATCTGATTTTCGAAAATGTTCTAGGAAACTAGAAGAACAAGAAGAAAAGACAGAAGAATATAAAAAGAAGTATTTTGACCAACTTAAAAAGGAATTTCTTGACGGTAATAAAGAACTGATTACTTTATCTTTGGCGGTTCCGAAAAACCTCGAATCTTATAGTAGGGTTCCTACTGAAATATGGGAAGAAGAGCAGAAGAAAATTTTATGTTACGAAATTGCCAAAAGCCTTTATGACAATTTTGATGCGTTAAGAAAGACCGAATATGAAACAAGCACAAGATTTGATTTGGTGCTTGTAAAATGGAATAAGAGCGTTAGAAACCTTGACGATTGGGATGAGTTTTGTGGTTATGCAGATATTAACCCATATGCCATTGACAATCGTGGTATTACTGCCAATGAACTTATGAAAGGACGAACTGATATTAAATGTAATTTTGGCAGAAAATTAGTTTAAGGGATAAATATGAAAAGTTTTCTTATAATTTTAGGAATTTTTTGGGTGTTAGGATTCATTCTTAAACAGAGTGGATTAGCAGATTATTATCATGATTTGGCAAAAGGAGGAGAATAATATGACAGCGGATAGAATTAAATCGATTGAATATTTGTTTGACAACGACAGTGCTTTTGAAAGAACATTGGATACTTTTATAGAATATGCAAAATGTAAAAGTGTTTTAATGACTCTTATCGCATATCTAAAATCTAAAAATTATGAAGTAAGTAAAGACGAACTTGAAGAAATTATAACAAACTTAATAAATAAGATTTAAGAAGGAATTTTTATGGAATACGATGATTGTTCTTGCAGTTATCCGACGGTTGAAACAAAAATTAAAAATCAAACCGAAATAGCAGAATTATATTCCTTAAACGAATATCAAAAATCTTTTCATTCTTGCGTCACATTCAAGGTTGAATCGATTGATACTTTTAACATTAAAGTTAATTATTTCATTCCGTCCGATGTTGCGTTGATTATGGATTTTGATTTGAATAGTTTCAATGAAGAATTTGACAAAGCGATGTTGGGACAATTTTCAAATTACATAACTGTTTATTTAATTGTAATGAAGATTGTAATGGAAACTTTTAATTCACATTTGATTGGCATTTGCTTGAATAAAGATGTAGAAACTCAAATGATGAAACAAATAAAGAAACAAAAGGAGTTTGTATGAAAGAAGAAAGTAAAAAAATACTCGATGGATTGATAATGGAGCATTCTAATAGATATGCGAGGCCTAGCGGTTTGAGTGATGAAGAATATGAATCGATTGATAAATATAATTATCATCAAGATAAAATTTGTAAGTTCTTGAAATCAATTCCACAAATAGAATCTCATTTACGTTTGGGCGGATACATTCAAGATAAAAACGGAACACCTTGTTGTCATGGCGATAAAGTTATTTATGATGAAGTTTATGAAGGTATTTTAGAATGGGATAAAAAGAACGCAAGATTTATAATTGCTAGTATTTATGGTGATTATGATTTCACAAAAATTAAATCTTTTGTAAAAATAGTACCATAAAATAGTTTGAAAAGGTAGAATAGATTATGGATAAAACATTTGATGATAACGAATTCTTATGGTCGCAATTCATTCGTCTTGGAGAAATGCTAGGGGATGGAGATTACGATGCTTGGGTAGAAAAAGAATACAAACAAATAGCGAAACAATTGGGATTAATAAAACGCAAACCTAGAAAAAATAATTCTTCACAAATTGATGAATTTATGGAAAAGCGAATTATCCAAGTAAAGTGTGCGAAATGTAACGGAGAATTAAAACAATCAAGAAAAGGTTCTTTTGTTGGAGTTTGTATAAATTGTGGTGCAAAATTCACGCTAGGTAAAAGAAGAAAATAAAAAAATTATAAATAAACTTGACAAGTCATTCGATTTATTTTATATTTATTGTAACATGTAAGGAGTAATATGCTATGCTTAAACTTATAAAACTTTCGTTAAAAGGATTCGGTTGTTTTAAAGATGAAAAGATTTTCGAGTACGAAAGCGGTGTCAATATAATCCGTGCGGAAAATGGAAGTGGAAAAACTACACAAATAAATGCAATTTCAATTCTTTTATTGTCAGAATATGAGGGTAGTTTTGCCGATTATATGAACAGAGAATGCAATGAGTTTACAATCTCTTTGGAATTCATGCTCGATGGTAAACATCTTCTTGAAACATTAACTTGTAAAAAAGGAAAAACTTACATAACCACACGAAACCTTAAAGATGTTGATATCGATACAGACCTTGCTAATGGTGAGGGTGTAAAAGAATGGTTGAATGAAAGACTTCCTGTTGCAACATCAAAGTATGCTCTTTTTGTAAGACAGAATTCCGATATGGATATCATTCATTGTTCGGATAGTGAAAGACGAGATTTATTTAAAAAAATTCAAGACCTCGATTATACAAAAGAAATCAAGACTCTTATTGAGCCAAAAATTGAGCAAACTAAAGAAAAAATTATTGAAGTAGATAAGAATATTTTTGCTCTCGAAAATAAAAAGTATGAGATGAAATCATACAGTGAATTTCCGTTTACAGAAGATGAATATAAATTAAAAAAATCACAGTTAGATAAATTAAATGCGGAAAAATCTTTAGTAGAAGAAAAGAAGAATCAGTTGAAAGATTTGGAAGAAAGAAAAACTTCATTAAATAATGAATGTATAAATATTGATTCTAAAATTTCAACTAAAAAAGTTTCAATTATAAACGCCAAACAGTTTAATTTTGATAGTGAAAAAGAAAAGATTGAAAAAGAATTCGCAGACAAGAAACTTGAATCTGAAAACAAAATCAAGTTGTTGGAAGAGCAGAAGGAAAGCCTTGATAAAACCGTAAGCGAGAAATCCCTTAATCTCGATTGTGAAATTAAAAAAATTGAAGATGAAGGAAACGAACTTGTGAAAGAGATTGATTCCATTCGTTTGATGAAGTTGATTAAGTTTGATGAGGATTCTTTGACAAAAGCAAGGAATAATTTGACAGAACTCAAAACAAAGTCTTCAATTGCATGGAAAAATTCAAAAACTTTGGAAAGCGGAGTTTGCCCTACATGTGGTTCTAGCGGTGATAGTTGTAAACATAAATATCAAGAATTTGTAGATGAAGCGATTTCTTATGATAAACAAATTATAGAATGCGAAGGTGTGATTGACGATTTGCTTACTAAGAAAAAAGACATTGAAGAGAAATCAAAAAAGAATGAAGAATTGAAAGAAAAGAAAAACAATCTTTCCAATGAACTTTTGAAAAAACAGTCTTTAATTGAAAACAAACGAACCGAACAGAAATCGTTAAATGATTCTCTTTCACAGAAGAAAGAAAATTATATTAATCAGATTGAAAGTGAAAAAAGAATTCTCGAATCGGTTGATAGTGAAAAAGAATCTAAATTAAATTCCATTAAAGAAAAAGCAGATTTATATTCTTCACAGATTGAAAGTTTGAAAAAAGAGATAAATGATTTGGAAAATCAACATAGTTCTAAATTAAAAGAAATGGAAGAACTTTCAAAGAAAATTGAATTATTCTCTATCGGAACTTTTGATGAAAATAAAATTAATGAACTTGAAGAAGAACTTAAATCTTATAATTCTGTTGTTGTAGAAAACAAAGTCGTGAAAGAATACAACGAGCGACTTGAAGAAACGAAGAAAGCGGACAAGAAGGAACTTGAAAAGTTTAAGGAAAGAAAACAAAAGTTTGAGAAAGAAAAGTTTGATTTGGAAAACAGTAAGAAGATTCTCACAACCGATTATCCGTCTTGGGCAATACTACAAAACTTGAAGAATATCGAAAATGACATAAATGAGTTTATTGACCAAGTTTATTACAAACCGTTGAACATCAAATTCGACATGACTCGTGGTGGAATTTCAATGAGATTTGGAGATGACATTAAAGTTGAACGATTGAGTGGCGCGGAAAAGGCTATTACAAATATCGGATTCTGTGAAAGTTTCAATAAGAATTTGAATTTGAATATGATTTTGCTTGATGAACCTGACGCTCCGTTAAGCGCGACTAGAAAAGAAATGTTCTACTCATCTTTGTTAGAAATGAAAGATGTGTTTGAACAGATGATTGTTGTAACTCATTCAAAAGATATGGTTGCGTATATTCAAGCAAATGATACGGATTGTAATATAATCACGCTCTAAAAAAATCCTAAAGTTTTTTCCTTAAAATCCGAGAATTAAAGCAAGGAGATATTATATGTTTGAAAAATATGTTGAGTTCTTTCAATCGGAAAGCGGAGAGAATTGTTGGGTCGAGTTCACGGTCTTGGGAATCGTGGCTTTGGGAATGTGTGCGGTTGAGGTTGTTAGTAGAATAATCCGCAAAAAATCCGTTTTCTTTTGAACTATTTAATTAGAGGTTTTAAAGAAATGAGAAAGATTGTTTTGATAGGATTTGTCGCCTTGATTTTATGTGCCTTGGGATTCGGATATTCCTATGCCATGAAATGCCCCAAATGCTTGGAGGACAGAACCAAGAGAAAGGACAGAATGGTCTCGATTGGAATCGCCCATAGGGATTTCGAGACTTCGGTAAAACTAAAGAACGGAAACGCCTACGCCACATATCGTTGTTGTTACGGTCATGTGTTCTTGGTTCAACTGAACGAAGACAAGAAGTAGGCTTTCGTAAAATCAAGCGAAAAATCGGTCGGATTGAATTTCGGCCGATTTTTTTTGAAAATTGTTGATTGAAAATAAAAATTGAGATATATTGAATTCGGAGGAAATTGATGTTGAAGTTTCTGCTAGTGGCCTATTATTTTCTTTTGATGTGGTGCCACGAGAAAAACAAGGAGCGTAAAATGTTGTCCGCTTTCATTGAAGGGGAAATCGTCATTCCCAAAAAAGTCCACCAAGAACGAGTCTACGCCATTGACTTCGACAACACGATAGCCTACACCAAATGGCCGACCATAATAAAGCCGATTCCTTACGCTATGGAAGTCTTGCGGAATTTGTCGGAAGACCCAAACTGCACATTGATTTTGTGGAGTTGCCGAGAAGGGAAGGAATTGGAGGAAGCCTTGAATTTCTGCTCCGCTTACGGAGTCAAGTTTGACTATGTGAACGAAAACTGCGAAAGAAACTTGAAAAAGTTCGGATTGAATTGCCGAAAAGTTAGCGCGGATGTGTACATAGACGACAAATCATGGGAAGGCTTGAACGGCGGAATAGAAAGGTTGTGGAAGAATTGGCACTTTTGGCTAAAGGAAAACGGATTCTTCGATTAAGGAAACGATTTGATATGGAAGATTTTTTCGGAAACAAATTGGTTGAGTTAAACAAGCCGATTAGATTAATCACTCTCTTTAGCGGATACGGGTCACAAGAAATGGCTATGAAAAACATAGGTGCGGACTTTGAGATTTGGAAAGCGATTGAGTTCGACGAGAAAGCGATGAAGTCGTACAACATCTTGCACGGAACCAACTTCAAGCCCATCGACATACGAGATGTACGCGGAAAAGACTTGAGGATAATCGAAACCGATAAATACGACTACATCATGTTTTATTCCTTCCCTTGCCAATCGCTTTCATCGGCAGGTCAACAAAAAGGAATGGTTGAAGGGAGCGGAACATCGTCGTCTTTGCTTTGGGAAGTGAAAAGAATAATGAAAGAGTTGAACGAAAGCGAACTTCCCAAATTTTTAATAATGGAGAATGTCCCCCAAGTGCGAGCGAAGAAAAACATCAAGGAATTCGACAAGTGGCTTTCGTTTCTTCGCTCCAAAGGATACAAGAATTTTTGCCAAGACTTGAATGCCAAGGATTATGGAATTCCGCAAAACAGAATTCGTTGCTTCTGTGTGTCCATTCTCTCGGAAAGCGAAGAATATGAATTTCCAAAGCCGATTGAGTTGAAAAACCATTTGAAGGACATTTTGGAAAGACATGTCGATGAAAGTTATTACATCGACAACGAGAAGACTAGAAAGTTGTTGCTTAAAAACAAGAACAGTGAAGTTTCCGACAAAATAATAAGAATGGGGACTTTGGAATGCAAGGGCTACGGAGAAGGGTATAGAGTGATGAACCCCAACGGGTTGTCCTCCGTGGTGAAGTCGGAAGGCGGAGGTTATGGCATACTCATTTGCGAAGACCCCAAGGTTTATTCTTGCGCGATACGAGGCAGAAAAGTCGATGGAAACTACAACCAAACTTTGGAAATAGGCAACTGTTCGACCGCCAACTCGATAACGACTTGCTACGAAGCGTCAATGCTTGTGGAGGGAAGCGACAAGCCGAAAATAAGAAAACTCACCGAAAAGGAAAAGGGAAGGTTGATGGGAGTGAAGGACTCCGACATAGAGAGAATGAAGTCCGTCAACACCAAAACTCAAATCGAAAGACAGTTCGGAAATTCGATAGTGACATCTGTCCTTTCCGCAATATTCCTTCAATTGGGAATTCGAGGCAAGAAAAGATGGAATGAAATGTCGGAAAAAGAAATTGAGCCTTTGTGGAATTTAATCGAAAAATAAGGAGAAATGAATATGAAGGAAGAAAAAGCGGAAACAGAAGAAAAGAAGGAAAAGTCGCAAGGATTGCCCACTTCCAAAGAGTCGTATGAAGAATGGAAGAAATCTTTGGACATGATGGACAACCTTCAAATAATCGAGAAAAATCGTAATTTTCCTTGACATTTTCAAGGAAATGTGTTATAGTAGTCGATGTGGGAGAAATATGGAGGAAGAATATGAACTACATCGACCGAAATGTAATCCACAAGAACTTTGGGAAAGGCAAGGTTCTGTCAACTTACGAAACCAAGGGCAAGACGGTCTTGGTCATCAAATTCGACATGTTGGAGACGGAACGCTCTGTGTTCGCGGACTTCTACGGAATGAGGGTATTTTAAATGAAGGTTTGGGAAATCAAGGCCACGGAAGTGGACGAGCGAGGGCAGAACAAAAATCTTCGCTTCCACATCGTCGACAAGGACATCATGAGAAAAGTCGGATTCGAGCATACCGACGGATTTTGGATTCTATGCGAGTGCTTGAACGATGTAAGCGTGAACATCAAAATTTTGGACGACGAGGTCGGAGAGATTGATGTGTTGGACGACGAGTGGCTTCAACCCTACGACTTTCAATACATGATTCAGAGCCGAGGCGACGACGCCCCTCAAACCGCGAAGGAAATTCAAAAGAAGTTGTACACCATTCTCGACGCGATGAAGACATTCGGAATTCTCGAAGGTTGGGAATGGGGCGACTATGTTTGATTTTTTTGGGAGGAAAATTGAATGGTCATTACTGTCGGAGAAACTAGCGTTTCAATTCCAAACTCCATAGCGGATTGGGTTAGGGAGTCGGAGGACAACAAGACGGAATTCTACGGAATGATTGACTCCATGATGTATGCTTGCAAGTCCTTTTATAAAAACAGATACAAACCGAACCCTTATCAAGAAGTGTACGAGGAACAAGTCAAGGAGTTTATGTCCTTGGGCAACACTAGGGAGCAAGCGGACGAAATGATTAGAAGCATAGTTGTCCGAGAGATGAAGAAAGTGAACGAGGAATGGGATTCCAACGGCTTGAACACTTTATTGGAATTATTCAAAAGATAGAAAAGGAGATTCGCATGAACGAATATTTTGAGGAAATGGACGGAGAGTTGATTAAGACAATCTCCAACGGAGAGGAGTCGGTTTTAATCTACCGCTTCCCCAACGGAGAAGTCCGCTCGTCGGACGGATATTTCTTCTCCAACATAAACGACGATTCTTTCGAGGACGCGCTTGAGGAATTCGAGTGCGGTTGGAGGGAGATTCATTGGAACAGAAGCGATTGGGCGGACTATTACGGTTGCGACGAAGACCAGTTGGACGATGCAATGGATGACGATATGAAGGATTGGTAGGAGGAAATATATGAATTGGCGTTATAGAAAATTCATTTGGATATTCACAATGATTGGAGTTTTTCTCGCAATCTTGATTCCTGTGGCGATGTCGTTCTTGGTGGAATGGTATTGGGGTTGCTTGATTTTTGGTTCAGTGGGTCTAGTATTAGCGGTGGCTAAACTTTTATTGATTTTCGACAAATGAGAAATAGGAAATGGACGGAACATGTATTGAAGATTGCAAATTGTTTTTAATGGAGCAAGTAGGAAACGGCCGCTATGAGAACGCGGAAGCCGATTTCCATAAAGGCGAGATGGTGGAAATTGGAGACCGAGTGACGAACATCGGCGCAAACGACTTCGTCGAGTTGGTCGTTCAAGACCCTCGCTACGATTGGGACAACGAGTATTATATGATTAAGAGGTCCGACCGCGACAAATTCTTCAAGCGAACGGCTGAGGAAGTCGTCCAATGCGAAAGTTTTGAAGCGATGAGCCGCTCCAGAGGATATGAGAGCGCGTCTTGCTTTGTCAATGAATTCTTGAGAAAGATTCGCCCGGAGAGCATCGTTTCTTGCGGATATAGCGGAGGGCGATTTTGGGTTTACTACAAGACTTTCGTTGAGAAAGGGTGGGAGGAATGAATTATGCTTTTCCCTAATTGGTATGTTCATTGGCTTGGAGATTTGGATTATAGAATTGACAACAACGGAATAAGCGGAGATGTGGTTTACGGCTCGAACGACAAATACGATTGCGAGAATTATGTCCGTTCAAAGTTGGAAGAGTATTATTTGTCGGAGGAACAAGTATGATAGGAAGCGACATGAAAGATTATCCTATGGCTTGCGAGAATTGCGGAGAACTTGGCAAACTCCACAACATTTACATTGATTCGCGCAAAACGAAATGCATGCTTCTTCTTTGCAAGAAATGCATGGGCGATTTGGCGAGCGTGGCGAAGACCGCTTCAGAACATATGGAGGAATAAGATGAAAGGCTATGAGGATGTCGTCAACCAACTAACCCCGAAATTAGCCCACGCTTGCGATGTGATTAAGACAAAACTCACCCAAGAATCTCCCAAACCGGTTGGCGACTTCGAGATTTCTTGCGAAGGGGCTACTAAAGCGATAATCACTTTATATGACGGAAGATTTTCTTTTGAAGAAACGACGGATATCGATTACGTCTATAAAATTGTTGAAGAGGCCGTAAGTTTAGACCCCGTGAACTTGAAGTATTGCTTGGAGAAAGACTGCTCTTGCGAGGGAATGGTTAGGATTGAGTTGCAAGACCAGTCGAAGTATCTTGGAAACTACGAGATAAAAGTCGAGGAGAAGGACGAATCCTACGAAAAGAACAAGTATCTTTGCAACTTGCTTGAGGAAAACTTCAAGTACCACAACAGAATGGTGGCGATGAGAGCGGTGCTCGACAAGCACAATCTTATGGGCGAGGTTGAGGAATTGTTGAAGGAGATTGGGTTGAAATGACTTTGTTGGAGGAAGCGTGAGAAAGTCTTACAAGCATTTGAAGCACAATATGTTGGTGAACTTGTCCTACATTTATGGAGCGGACAACATCATAAAGTTGGTCGAAGAGGACAAGGTTGAGAAAGCGTTGAAGATTTGGGACAACTCCAAATTGCAAACTAGATTTTCATTTTCGTCCGCTATGGCGAGAATGCAAATAGAATACCTGAAGAATGGGTTGGTCGCTTTGGCAGAGGCTTTGAAATGAATTACAGAGAATGGACAATGAAGTGTTGCGAAAATGTTATGAAAACCGTTCAAGTGTATTCCGCGGTAAATGAAAATAAAGAAGTGAGAATTCATAACATCGGCGACCAAGCGTTCGTTCGCTTCTTCATTGACGGAATTGAAATTGAGGAGCCTGAATTTCCAAGTGAAGTTGCGATGCGGTTTCGCAACTACTTGTCGAAGTTTCACTTCCAATACATCACAAAAGAACTGCTCATTTCTCTTGCTGACACTATTGCAAGGGAGTTCTTGCCTCACTTGAAAGATTCAAGGCAAGGGAATTTCAATGATTGGAAGTTGGAAGTCCACATAGGAGAAATTGAATGATGTTTGAGAAAGAAGCGGAAGAATATGCAGATAAAGATTTTGGAATGTATGAGCCAACAGACCATGAACGATATGCGAAAGAAACTGATTGGAGAAACGGTGCGGAGTTTGGATATAACAAGGCTAATGAATGGCATAATTTAAATGAAAATCCAAATGATTTGCCTAACGAAGGTGAATGGATAGAAGGTTTATATCTTTATTATTATAAAGATAAAGTTCATTGGGATGTTTTCAAAGTTCGTTGGTATCACGAAATTGGTGAGTTAGACGAAAAATTAGTTCGTTGGTTTGGTGCTGATGAAAATAGTGTATATGGTGACAGAGATTATTGGAACAAAGTAGATGAACCTGATTATTGGAGAAGAATAGTTTTACCGACAAGGAATGAGTATGACAGAAATTACTGAAAAAGAAGAAAAGGTAATGTTTCATACATTAGGTTATGAATATCAGCCGAGTTGGAATGATGATAGAGGTGGTTATAGAAATTGGTTCGGCATATATCCAAGTGAAGATAACGGAGATTATAAAGCAATTAAATCTCTTGTTGAAAAAGGATATATGCAAAAAGACGGAACGACTGATTGGAACGAAGAAGTTTATTCTGTAACAGATGTTGGAAAAGATTATGTAGTTGATTTGTGGCTCAAGAAAAAGAAAGAAAACAAACCAAGCAGAAGTAAAAGAAGATATCAAGCATATCTTGATTGGGGTGAATGTTATAACGGTTCTTTCAAGGACTTTCTTGATTGGTTGAAAATCACAGAGAAAGATGGACTCTATTGTCATGAAGAATGTGAAGTTATTAGAGAATATAAGAAAAGGTGGCAGATATGAAATGTTGCCATAAAATAAAGGAGGACTAGAATGTTTGGCGTAATCTATGAGCATGAAATAACAGGTGCTTATCTACATCTCGATGAAAGAAAATGCGTAGAACATACAATTAACTTGGACTATTTGGAGCGAATGGAATATAAGCACGACTATCCGAACGGCTACGGCGACTACTTGCCTTGCTTGAAGTTATTCATCAAGGAAGGGCAAAAAGTTGTCCTTTACAGAGAGGACGCGAACAAGGCTTATTCGTTGTTGAGAAGCAAAATCGGCGAAATTGCGAGCAAGGAGGATTGAAACTATGGAAGAAGAATATATTCTAGTCAGCTTAAAGCACACGGACTTGTCTTGGATGCCAAACTTCGTTATGTGGCAAGACGAGTATTCCGGCTACACCACCGACTTCAACAAAGCGGGACGGTACACTCTTTCAGAAATGAAGGAGCATTGGAAAGGACTCCCTTCTTGGCTGGAGTTTCCCAAAGGGAATGTGTCTTGGGGCGACTTGAGCTGCAGCAAGGCTGACACGCTTGCGATTCCTGTAGACCAACTTGAGAAGTTCGGATTTGTCGCGAAAACATTCTTGATGAAGGAGTGAGCGGAAATGAAGCAAGAGACGAAAGAATTATTGGACTATATCATCTCAAAGTTTGATAAAAGAGATGCGATTTACGACGATATGCCTGCAAGTGAGTTTAGAAAAGCGGAGAAATACAACGAACTCCAAGACAAAGTCCAAGCCTTTCTCCGCTCCATTCCTGACATCGAAAAGAAGTTGCAACACGGAGGCTACATCTTCGACCGCAACAACACGCCTTGTTGCCAAGGCGACAAAGTGCGGTTCTACTTTGAGGAGAAAGGATACAAGGATAATTGGAAGATGAAGAACTTGCCAAGGCTTGCGGAAGGCTTCATCAGTTTCAACCATGAATCAAAAAGTTTCCAGATATTGTTCAACAAAACCGAGCAAGGTTGGGATTGGATTGATTGGACTTGCGACGGTTACGGTTGCGAGTGGTTTGAGAAGGTGGAGGAAGAGAAATGACTTGGTTTCTTAAAGACAAAATCAACCACATAATCCACCCTTTCAAATACGGATTTTGGTGCATAATGGGTGTAGGAAAGGGGTTCTACGACAAACGCCCAAAACTCGGAATGTTGTGGGAAACCTACGACAGTTACGCAGGCGACGGAGACTACGGATTCGACTATTGGTGGACAAGCCACCGCAAGACTTGGAAGGAGTTGCGCTATTATAATAAGTTCGGTTGGGACGACGACGGCTATTTCCAGTTCATCCTTCCGTTCTTCCTCGCTTGGCTCATCGTCCTTCCCGGAACAATAGTTTATGAAGTGAGGCAAGAGTTGGAGATGAGGCGCTACGATAAGGATTGGAGGGAGGGCAAGATTTAACATGTATGACGACAATGAATCACCCTATAGATGTCCTCTTTGTCTAGTCCGACCCAGCCTTTGCACGACCGATGCCACTACAGGAAAGCATACTGTCGGTTGTTTGACTTGCAACTGCGGGGCGCCGGTTTTCACGGAACCAGATATTGACTTTCATTTGAATTATGGCTCTTTGAAGTATGTTCCTTTGGTCAAGTGGGACAGATGGGTAGTCCAATACAGAAACGAGCATCCGAATTGGCACCAAGAGCATGTTTGCGAAGGTTGTTTGAAAGATTGGAAAACTTGCGGCCACTATGACAAGGATTGCGTAGCGTGTCTTGACGCGGTTTATGAAACGGAGGAGAAGGAATGAGTTTCTTGGAATGGATTTTGTTCTGCGCCTATTGGCAGTCCCACAAGAAATACGAGTTTTGGCTTAAAACAGTCGCGGACGACCCTTATGAGGCTTTCGTTTTCTGCTCTTCCGACTTGATGACATCCTCCGTCAAACTTTCAATAATGCGGTTGGCCGAAATGAAAGACGATGACATCGCCCTCAAGTCTTTCTTGGCACAAATGGAAAAGGCGTTCAACATAAAGAGCGAGCGTTTTGTGGACGAGTGCTTCGAGGACGTAAGGCTGGGGCAGAAAGAGCCTTGGTATCCTTTGTACCAAGAGTTCTTGCGAAGACGGAAGGAGGGGAAATGGCAAGCGATTCAATGATTATGCCGATAACAAAGATTAAAAAGAAATGTCTCTGTTGCGGAAAAGAAATGGAAATATTCCCTTATGAGGAACAAGATTTATGCGACAGATGTTTTCCTATTGTTTGCCGAGAAGTGTTTAACAAAGCGAATGATGGCACGACGGTTGAAGAAGTTAGGGAAAGAATCAAGAGGAATGTTGAAAATGACCAAAGGTAAAGATTTTTAAGGATTTCTATTATAATAATAAAACGACGGATAGATACGCTTCACATGAGCGGAAGTCGTTGGAAAATAATTCAGTTCAACTAAAGGAGGAAATAAATGATTAGTTCAATAATTTGCGTAATCAAAATGGCGAGCATTTCGTGGGGAGAGTTTGTTCGTGTGGCGCTTCCGATTTTGATTGCGGAATTCATTCTCGACGAAATCTTAATCAATGTGATTTCTGACAAATTAAGCAAGAAAACGAGAGATGAATGAAAAAAAAAGAACGAGGTTTGAAATGATTGGAAATTGGAATGATTCAGACACGCAAAGAATAGCCGACAGTTTCGACTATATGCCGACTATGCGAGAAGTGACGGAAAGAATTGAAGAGGAATCTTTTTGCGTTCAATGGAAAGATGAGGATGGGGAAAGTTTTGACTACATGGGCTTCGTGAACGAAACTAGTGACCAAGTCTATTCAATGCTTTGGGATAAATTCCGTTAGAATGGGAAATCTTTATGAAACATTTTTTAGTGGTTGATGTTGGAGACCCTTCGGTAGGCCTTCAAAGTTCGTTGGCGGTCGATTTGGCGATTTCGGACGAAATGGCGGAATTGATGGAAGGGCAGAAAACAAAGGAAGAATTCAAGAAAGACTTGATTAACCTTACGGAAAAGTATTTTGCGTCGGAAACTTTCTACGACACTGTGGAATCCCTCAACTGATTTCTGAACAATTTCCCCAAATCCTCGATTAGTTTCTTTTTGTTGCCGTTCCAATCCACGCATTTTAAAAGGATATTGTGTTTTTCGCAGTATTCTTTTTTCATTCTGTCGCGCTCTTGGCCTTCCTCGAAGTTTTGTTGAATTTCTTCTTCGGTCAAATGGCCTCCGAAATTGGTGGGCTTGTAATGTTGTCCTCCTTGGACTTCAAGAAGAAACCAAGAATCTTTAAAAAATATTTGAAAATCAAAGCGGAGTGGAAAGTCCTTGCTCTTGTAGTAAAGGTTGTTGAAAGAAACTTGCTCCTTGAACGGCAATTCATATCGCTTCAAGAAATCTCTAGTGATTTGTTCGCCCTTGCTACCTCTCTTTTTCTTGGCCTTCAAAAAGGCTAACTTGGATTCCATTTCATGAGAATGATTCCGCATTTTATTCGCATAATTTTGTAGACTCATGTATTAAAAATAGTTGAATTTTTTGATAATTTTACTTGACAAATTATTTTATTCGTAGTATATTATAAGAGTAAGGAGATTAAATCTTATGGCAAATAACACAGAATTTTATAACAGAATCTTGAATGGAACTTATACATCGGAAAATGTTGAAAAGTTTGAAAATCTTTGTGCTAATTATTCAGATATGTACAAGGATATTCATGGTTTTCGTCCAAGAGATGAGCGTACAATGTGTGTGAACGCTTACAGTGGAAATCCAAACATTGAAGAATTTCGTAATCTTCTTAAAGAGGGTTTTAATCCTTTGGTTGACTTGGATAAAGAATACGATGATTTCATCGAAGACGAAAACGATTGGATGGAAGAATACGAAGAACGTGATTTTATGGAATCTAATCCTTCAAAGGAAGAGATTCTTAGTAGTCACCCTGAATATGAAAAATATTTTGCATAACTATATATTTATAACATTATTAGGAGAAATAATTTATGATTATTGATTATGATTTGCTTGCAGAACTCGCTAAAGAATATGAATATCAATATGACGTTGAAGATTTGTATGGCAAGATGATTGCTAGTAAACTTTCAGAAGAATTTGGAATTTATGTAGGATTCCGAGACAGATGTTTTATTTGCGATTCTGTAGGATTTAAAGTTTATTTCCGAGATGTAAAGGATTATAAACAGTTATATTCTATGATTAAGGATAAAATTGGAGACGGTGCTGATGATGCAAAACTGAAAGATAAGTTCCATTATTTGTTTGGCGAACTTTCTGTAGAATCAAAGATTGGTGAATTCCATGATTATTCTCGTTCGTTCGATTCCATGTTGTTTTTCGACTTGCTTTGGTATTTGAAAACGAACGAATTCATCCGCGACGGCTCAATTGGTCATAATCTTATGGATGTCGCTCAAGACTACGCGGACAAATATCCCAACGACACCGAAACCTATTTCTACCCTCGAACATATCTTCAGTATCAAATTCGATACGGTTCATGGATTGACCTAGCCACGGTGGACACCAAGTTTAGCGGTTGGCAAATCAAGTTTTTCCAAAACCGCAAGATACAGATGAAAGGCTTGTCTATGGAAGATTGGAACAAAATCGTTTATATTGATGAAATTTGTTCAAGAAAATAAAGGAATATAAAAACGCTCGAATTTCCGAGCGTTTTTTTCATTTAAATTTCGATTTTCTTCAATTTGCCGTTCACTCGTCGATAGACATTTTGGTTGGAACTTCCTCTCAACTTTAGCGACAAGTCCTTCTTGCCGTCCTCGTAGCGACCGTCGATTAGGTAATCGATTGTTGACAGAATGAAGTTCACGCTAGCATCGTTCATTTTTCTCAACTCTTCCAAAGTGTATCCGCTCCACAGATATATGATTGTGGTAGGAGATTTATCTTTGACATAATTCACCAAATCAGAAACAAGTTGACGATTTTGCTCAATCAAAGGTTCTCCGCCTAAAATAGACAGTCCTCGATTGATTCCGTTTTTATGAAGCAATTCCAAAACGATTTCTTTGTAATTTGATGGGAGTTCTTGACCGCCACACAAATTCCATGTTTGCGGATTATGACAATGAGGACAATGGAAATTGCAACCTTGACACCAAAACGACACATTGATTCCACTTATGGAGTCAACTATGTCGTTTTCTATGATATTCGCGTATCTCATTTTTGTTTCCATGACGACAATTTATTCACATGAACATATCGGTCTTTGACTTCGTGTTGCTTTCCTAAATTAAAATGCTTGTAGTCCGTGGAGAGATAACCTGTCACGCGAGCGAGATGTTCAATTTCATCTTTATCCGCTCCACATTTAGGACAACTTTCCTCAAAACCAATGTTTTCGTCGCAACCGCATTTTTTGCAATGCGACAACGGAAGATTCAATGCGAAATATGGAACATCTTTCGACTTGGCGTACAATACGAGTTCTTCGAGGGCTTTCAAGTTGTTGGAAGCGTTGTCTCCGATTTCAACATAAGTAATGCAACCTGCCGAAGAATAATTCGTTAATTGGGATTCTATGTCTATTTTTTCAAACGGAGAAATTTCCTTCCAAACAGGAACATGAATCGAATTCGTGAAATATCCTCTAGGTTGTAATTTTCCGTTTTCATCTTTATATGCAGTGACATTTTCAATAAGACCGTATTTTTTCACAAATTTATCGAATGAAGTCTTTGATAATCCTTCCGCAGGTGTGTAATAAACTCCAAAATTCAATTTATATTCGTTCTTAAACTCAGAACACTTTCGCTTGAATAATTCCTCAATTCTCTTTGCCAACTCCATTCCTTTTTTCGTGCATTGGTCTGTTCCAATTAAAATTTGCAAAGTTTCCGCCAAGCCTATTTGTCCCACCGCCAAACTGCCGTGTTTCAACGCTGAACGAATTCCCTCGCTTTCTTTATATCCGTAGAATGTTCCGTTTTCATACATGAAGGAAGCGGATTTTGGATTTTGCGAGCAAATGTAATTGAATCTTTCAATCAATTCGTCTTTACAGTCGATTATCGCGTCTTCGAGATTTTTCATGAAAAGTTCAATCAAAACCTTTTCATCAGTATCGTCTTTCATTTTCTTTTTTGATTCCATGGCTATTGTTGGCAAAACTATAGTCGCAGGTGTTATGTTTCCTCGTCCGTCCTTAATATGCGACAATTCCGCAGACTCCGCGTTTATGTCGCTACTGCTATAAGTCCTACAGTTATGAGAGACGATTCCGCTCAAATCAAACATGTCTGTTTCTGTAGTGAAGTCGTAAGTGTCGCATTTTTCGTTAGTTTCTTTTACGGAAACGATTTTGTAACCGTAACCGCTAATGGAGTCATAAATCACATCTCCGACCTTCAAATCCCTAGCCTCGACTCTTCCTCTGCTAGTGTGTAAAGGATGGTCTTCCGTGATATGGAGAGTTTGCTCGGTTTCGTTTTTATCAAAAGTGACTTCGTATAATTTTAAGGGGGATGATTTGTCGTTGAATTCGATGTTGAGAATTCTAACCCATTTTGATTGACACTTAATCTGACAATCTTTTACTCGTTTATGTTTTGTATATCCAATTTTATCAGATTCATTGTTAATCCATTCGACATTAGAAGTATATGCATTAATCATTTCTATTGCTTTTTTAATCGAAATATCATTAAATTCAACATCGTTGATTTTAATAGAAACAATTTCGTCTCCACGAACCGCACCCATTGTACTAGGATAAGTTCTAGGGTCATCTTTATTATATCCTTGGTCGTTGCTCCAATCACAGTTTACATAATTAGGATATAAGCGTTTTGATGTACATTCGATTGCTAATCTGAATAAATCATAATTAGGGTCGCTTTCTTTCACATTTACACCGTCCATCAATTGAAAAATCTGGCATGGGAAAATGGAAGTCGCGTGATTTCCAACACCATCGATTGTGCATTCCAAAATTTCTTTGGTTAGTAAACGACCTTCTTTCAATGTGCAAGTTCCGTAATTTATGGACGAAAACGGCAATTGATTCAATATTTGTTATCGTATGGCTTTTTATCCATACTTCTTATGATTTCTCATAAGTTCGGCATACATTTTCATCCAAATATTTGGATGTTCGGTACTCGTGGAAGGATTATATTTATTCACCTTCTATGCTCTACAATGTCATTCGACCTTTCGCAATTCGAATGCTTATCTCGGTATCAACATATCTTAATGATTTAGTCTTCACCGATTTTACCGAATTATCAATTCATCATTACTGATGAATGGGGCAATCTAAAGTCTACCCGACCTGCTTTGCAATGAATTTAAATTGTGCAACAATCCTTCTATCGATTGGTGAACTTCTTTTTGTAGCATATCCATGGCGTATTGATACGCTTTTTTATGCTTTTTGTACTTTTCGTCATCAATGGACACATCAATCACATCTCTCATAAAATAACTCCTGTATCATAATATATTAAATTACACTGGCTTTCGTCAAGTGTTTTTTTACCAAATTTATCAATCATAATCTTTCTAGGTTCAGAAAAATTATAATCGTTCAACGAAGGTGGGAAACAACCATCATTAAATGTTTTGTTTTCAAAAATTAATTGTCTTATTTTATCGCACAAAACCTCACGATTATTCACCCATTCATCTTCTTGTATATGAGCCAATCTAACCCCTTGCTCCAAACAACATACACTTTTTCTTTGATGATAATATTTATCTTTAAATTTTATGGAATGCCAATACATTCCGTCAAAATCAAATGCAATTTTTAATCGAGGCAAATACAAATCTAATTCAAAATATCTATGATTGTTATTTTTTACGACATTGGTCACATTGTTGAGAATTTCACCATCATAAATTTCTTTAATGTAATTTCTAAGCTCAACTTCTCGTTTAGAAATATAACTGTTGGTGTGCGTACCTTCGCTAGAATATTCTATTATATCTTTTAAAAATTCATTAGGTACAAAATAATGCCCCATGTATTCAAGATATTCTATACCGAGAGACCACCATCCTACACCGTATAATTTTTTTAATTTACTCCTCGATGTGCAATCGTTTTCAATTTCGAATTTATCATATTTTTCTTGTTTTTCGAGATTATTTTTATTTATTATTTCTCTACATTGTCCTATGTGGGGAACACCATACCTCTTCATGTTGGTTTTCATGGTTTTTTCATAATTAGAGGCGTTGCCGTATAGTTCTCGTTTTTTATTCGCAGAATATTGTTGAAATCCTTCCCTTTTAAAATTGCAATCCACACCATATCGTTCGATACTAGTTTCTTTTGCTTTTTCGTGATTAGAGTAATTTTCATTGCCATATTTATTCAACATGTTTTCTTTGAAAGATTTAGAGCCATACAATGTAAAATTTTCATCTCCGTATAATTCTAAATTAGTTTGTTTTCTTTTTTCAAAGATTTTCCTTTTTTCTTCTTCTGTTCTTTTAGAAATAGTCTTGGAAAAATGTTTTAATTTAGACGGAACTTTATTTGGGTCACAAGTTTCGCAAGTTATTTTATAACCTCGCTTTCCGCCCACAAATCTACATAACTTATCACACAATGGACATTTCGGAGGTTCTACATTTTTAGACAAGCAATACCACGCTTCATCATTACTTCTATAATTAGAAGAATATTTTCCCCACAACGATTCGCATTCGTCGTCCCAATAATTTTTATAACAGAATTTTCGTCCGTTATTTTTATTGAGAATGCCTTTTTTCTTAAATATTTCTATCAATGTTTCTTTCATAATACAAATAGTTAATCCGATTGGGAAATCACTTACTTTTTTCTAAAATCCCATTGTCGATTTTTTCAATTTCTTTATCCGATTTGCCTTCCGCGTATTTAAGGCCATCATTATAATGCTTGAAAAACGATTTTCGAATGTAAGGAACCATAGTCCAATCGATGTGAGTTACCGCCACACCTCCGAACTGTTGCAAAGATTGTAATTGAATCGCCACTGCGACAAGTTGCATTGCGGTCGACAAACTGTTGGCGGGTCTAATGAAAACTTGTCTAGTTTTCATTCCGTTTCTTAACAAATCGTCAATGGGAAGCGATAAACAGTTATGCATTCCGACAAAATAAGAGTCTAGGTCGTGTATATAAATTCTATTGTTATTGTGGTTTTTGGCGAATTTGGGAGAAATCAAATAGTTCAAGGCTAACTCCTTCAACAATGCGGAATCCGCTTCGCCCTTTCTTCCTCCGAACGAAAATTCGTCGAGGTTTGCGTTTTGATTCATGACATTCGTCGCGTTCAATTTTTCAAAAATTCTTTTTGTAATTTCAAGATTTCTAAATCTGTCAAGTTCTCGGTTTTTTCTGTATTCGATGTATGACTTGGCGACATCCTTGTTTTCTTTTTTCAAAGATTTTTCAACCAAGTCATGAATGTCATCGACACTAACCTCATCTTTACCTTCAATAGATAACTTTACAAAAGTAAGGGTGTTTTTTATTTGTTCGTCTGTTATTTTGTTGTCGCTTTTTGAATTTTCAGACGCCAATTTAATGGCGTTCGCAATTTTTGATTCGTTGAAATTCGCAAATCTTCCGTCTCTTTTTCTTACCTTCATGATTTTTACCTCTCTGTATGTAGTGTCGGACTAACAATAGTTATCGTTTTCAACCCAACATTTAGTGTTTTTCGCATATTAGCGCACATCGAAATTCTTTTCAACAATTTCATGAAAAATTTTACGAAACCAACTTACGAAAGGTTGGAATAACTATTTAAAAAATCACAATGAATGGAGTAATGATATGGCAAACACGAATATACCAGACACGACAGAGCATTACGGTAGTTTTGTTTTAACTGAGATAAAGGGCAACCACAAACTCTTCATGGGCTTGAGTTCCGATGTCACTCTTCTTCCTAATGAAATGCAGAACACCATCACAGGTTCCACCGCTTTCTGCGTCGACACAGGTGAAGTTTGGTTCTACGAAGAAACTTCAAAGACTTGGTATCAGATTTAATTCATTCGCATTTTTAGGAGAATAACCATATGATTGATGTTGTAACATTGGCGATTGCCGAAAAATATACACGAGATTCGCTTGTGGGATTGGGGGCGTTGAAAGGCGCTCCATGTACGATTTCAAAGACTGAAACAGTATCAGACGGAACAGAAATTACCTTCAAATGGACAGGTGACGACGGAAGCACAAACACTCGCAAAATTAAGGTAAAGGACGGAATTTCCGTTGTAAGTGCTTCAATTGGAAGTGGGAATCATCTATTACTTGCTTTATCAAATGGTAACGTTATAGACGCAGGTGTTCTTCCAACTGTAGATGATTCATCTACCGTAAAATACACCAATTCTAGTAAACCTAGTATTACAAATGTAAAACAAGGTCTCGATGAAGCATTAAATAATATTGTCGAAGATGCGAGCGATGTTTCATATACAAATTCTAGTTTTCCTACTTTAGACAATGTGAAGAAAGCGTTGGATTCGGCTTTATCTAGCGGTGCGAAACTTGAACAATCTTTAACAGTAAGTAATCCTATAGGTTCAGCAACAAACGGAAAGGTTTATCCAAAAGACACAAAAATCGAAACCGTAATTAGAGATATGCTTATTAAGGAAGTCGCTCCTAGTCTTACTCTTGCTATTGTTCCTAGTACAACTTTGTATGATGTTGTTGACACTGTAATTTCTGCAGTAACCATGAAAGCAACTTGTACAAAGAACACATACAATCTTTCTAAAGTAGAATTTTATCTTGATAATGTTTTGAAGTATACACAGAATATTTCCGCTAGTGGAACTTATCAATATGACATGACTTGGACGACACCGACAAATACAGATTTTACTCTGAAAGCAGTTGTTTATGATTCCAAGAGTGGAACACCTATGAGTGCAAGTAAATCAATAACCGTGAAATTTGTAGGAAAATCTTATTATGGAACGGTAAGTGCAGATGTTGGTGAACCTACGGAAGCAATTATTAAGGCATTGCAAAACAATGTTCTGAAAGATACAAAGAATTTGACTTATAGTGGAATTACAATGGATTATGGTAAGGTTGTTTATGCTTATCCTAGTAGTTTTGGAGCATTAAGTTATATAAAGGATGAAAAAAATAATTTTTCTTATTTTGAAAGTTTTACCAAGACTAGTTTGACGATTGACTCTATTCCATATTTTTGCTATACACTTAATGAGCCTGTTCAGGCTGATTCTGTAGAATTGGTATTCAAATAAGGAATTATTAATGACGGTTGGAATAGATTCCAAAAATATTATAAAGAAAATATAGCATAGGAGAATATAAATATGGCAATCAGTTTACTTTCAAATTTGAAAATTAACATGAAGGCTCAAACGAATGAACGAGATGCCTTTTCTACAATAGCCGATATGAAAGCATTTAGAGAAGATTATCTCCCAGATATGTATGATTCCTTCTGTTATGAAACAGGATTGAAATACAGATTTAATAGAAGTAACACTATAGATGAAATAACTGGAAAATGGCGAGTAATTGGAGAAGGTGGTGGAGACCTATCATCATACTACACTAAAACTGAAACAAACAATCTTCTCAACAATAAAGTGGATAAGGTTAGCGGAAAAGACTTGTCAACAAACGATTTTACTGACGCTTACAAACAACAGATTGACGACAATAAAACCGCAATAGACACCCTCAACGGTGATTCAACTGTTGTAGGTTCGGTTGATTCCAAAGTTGCCACCGCTTACTCAAACGCTACAAGTTACACGGACACTGAATGTGCGAAGAAAGTAGACAAAGTTAGCGGAAAAGGACTTTCAACAAACGATTTTACTGATGAACTTAAAACAAAGTTGGACAATCTTGAAAACTATGACGACACCGCTTTGGGAAACAGAGTTACTGCAAATGAAAACGCAATAACTGTTCTTAATGGCGACACTACGGTAAACGGAAGTGTTGACAAGAAAGTTGCCACTTGCTTGACCGACAGTAAATCTTATACGGATACAAGCATACAAAACGCTATTCGACAAACTGCTATCGTTTGTGACGCAAAGCCTACATTGAGCGGAACTACAATCACTTACTATCAAGGTGGAGTTGAAAAGACCATCACTTCGGACAACAAGACGAAATTTTATTATACTGACAATAATGTAAATTACAGTACGATTTGGATTGAAAATACTGAATTTACTGATACTGTAGCAAGCGTGAACTTTTCTGATTATGTTTCAAAGACAAACGATGTAACAAGCACATATAGTGGTTCTGACGCTGATAAAACCAAGATTCCTAACATCGGTGCTATGGATGCATTGAAAACTTTGGTTGATACAGAATTAGATGAAAAGGTAAATGTTTCAGATGTCGAATCTAGCGTATCATCTTCAAGCGACAATCCTGTTAAATCATCGACATTGTATACAGAATTTGCAAAGAAAGTTGATGTTGACCAAGGTTTAGCAAACGAAGGAAAAATTCTTCAAGTTAATTCTAGCGGAAACCTCGGATTGGTAGACCCACAATCTACGATAGATTTGTCGGATTATGTTTCAAAGACAAATGATGTGGTTGATACTTATAGTGGACAAGAAGTTGACAAGACTAAAATACCAAACTTGGGTGCTATGGACGCATTGAAGACTCTAGTAGACACTAGTGTAAGTGGAAAGGTTTCAACCGCTCAAGGAATTGCGAATGAAGGAAAGATTCTTCAAGTGAATGACGAGGGTAATCTTGCCTTGGTAGACCCTAGTTCTATGGGAAATGACGCAAGTGATGTAAGTTATGAAAATGCTACTTATCCAAGTTTGGATAATGTAAAGAAAACTTTGGATAATCTGCTGGCTAAGGTTTATTATGAAAAAATTGTCATTTCTAGCCTTTCGGTTTCTCCATCGACCACAATCTATGAAATTGGAAATGAGATTTCAGAACTTCAATTTGCATGGAATTTGAATAAGACACCGATTACACAAACTTTTAATGGAACAAGCGTTGACAACGATATTAGAGCGTTCACATACGATACACCTTTTAGTACAAATAAATCATTCAAACTTGTTGTATCGGATGGTACGGAGAGTGCGGAAAAGAGTATCAATATACAGTTCCAAAATCAAATATTCTATGGTTCTGCAAGTATTCCTCAAGATTATGATTCCGCTTTTATTCTTGGATTGAGTAATCACAAATTCAACAATTCAACATATAAAGGAAGTTTTAATATCACAATCGGCAACGGTGAATATGGATTTGTTTGTTGCCCTAAGTCATGGAATATAAAATCCGTATGTAAAATAGGCGGATTTGACACCGAATTGGTTAAAGAAAATGCTATATCATTTACTAATTCTAGCGGTGGTGTAGTTGTTTATGATATTGTGAGAACCACTCGAAGTGGATTAGGTTCAATCACAATGGTGTTTGAATAATTCATTATAATCTGATTTTAATTGAAAAACGACACTTTTTATCAGTGTCGTTTTTTTTTGTAACTATTTATTCTAGTGTTGCGGTATGCAATGAAAAAGGTCAGAACTGTGAATTCCAACCTTTTTGAAACATCAAACGATAAAGAGGTTATCGAATGACAAGATGATTATATAGTTATTTTGTCAGAAAAGCAATTATGGGATTTAAACATCAATTAAGAAACGATAAAAACAGATTTGTTTGTGAGTGTGATTATTGTCATAAAGATTTTATATGTAATACAGAATCTTGTAAAAATTGGCAATATACTTTTTGTGGTGATTGTTTAAGAAATTACGATGAAGAAGAATATGAAATTGTCAGACTTAATTATCCTCGTACTAATCTTAAAGTAACTCAAGGTGTGAATGATTTATATAGTACTTATTCTAATTTAATGTATTTAATTGTAAATAAAGATTTGGCAAAAACATACAGTTATGGAACAAGACATAAATTTTTGTTCAAATGTCCTGTCTGTGGAGATGAAAAATATGAACAAGGTAGATATGTGATTAAATATAAATGTTATAATTGCCCTAACGATTCGTTAAGTTATCCTAATAAATTTCTTCGAGCGTTTATGAAACATTTTGATGTAAATAATTTAGAATATGAATATCATCCTTCGTGGATAAAACCGTATAAATACGATTGCTATTTTGAATTTAATGAACAAAAATACATAATTGAGATGGATGGTGGGATTGGTCATGGTAAATTGAAATTTAATTCTAAAGAAAAAGATGTTGAAGGATTAGAACGAGATAGATATAAAGATATATTAGCAAAAGAACATGACATTGAAGTGATAAGAATAAATTGTGATGTATCATCTGTTGATTTTATAAAAGAAAGTATTTTGAAATCACAATTATCCGAAATACTTGATTTATCTAAAGTTAATTGGGAAGATTGTGGAAAATGGGCGTTGAGTAACCTCTTAATTAAAGTTTGTGAATATTATAAAAACGCAAAAGATGAAAATAAAAGTACATTAAATATATCTAAAATATTTGATTTAGATAGAAGTACAGTTGAAAAATATTTGAATATTGGAACGGAATACGGATTGTGTTTTTACGATAAAGAATTAGCAAATAAATTAAGAATCGAACAAACAACCAAAACACATAGAGCAAAAGCACATAAAATTAAAGTTTTTTATCATAATGAATTTGTAGGAATTTTCATAATGGAAGATTTGTTGGAATATTTAAGAAAAAATACTATTTCAAATTCTAAAGATAGAAGTATAAAAGATGCAATTCGTAATATATGTAGAGGTGATTTGAAAAGAAAAACATATTTTGGATATAGATTTGAATATGCGGACTAATTAACTATTTACATAAGATATATTTATGATTTGTTTTAATTTTGAATAGATAGGAGAATAACAATGATTAAACTTGCAGACACTCTCGCACCCATGTCAAACGATTTCTATGCAGTAGAATCAGAAAATGTGGGTATAGATATAGACGGAACTTCAAAATCCATTCAGCAAGCCTATGAAGATGGTGACCTTTCGAGTGGTGGTTCTTCCATTCAAGTTGACACAATGCCTATTGCTAGTGCAGAAAATGAAAACATGATAGTCGAATTCATTGGAAGTACGGGAACTTATGTTAATGGTTATTTCTATGAATGTGTTTCTGACGGAGAATCTACACCGACATATTCTTGGGTTCAAAAGAACGTACAACCTAGCAATGCAACTGCGACTGATGTTTCTTATGATAACACTACAAGTGAACTTATTGCAACTAATGTACAAGATGCTATAGATGAGATTAAAGGTGGATTAGGAACTGCAAGCGGAAAAAATTTTACTGACTTGGTTAGACCAAATTCACATGAGTTGGTCGAAAGCGGTTCTGTTTACAGTGCCATTAATAATGCTTTAAGTTCAATCTACACTCCTCGTGGAGAATTGACTTGTGCAGAACTTACATCAAGTTTATTGATTGAGGATAATGTAGGAAATATATACACGATGAGTGATAGCGGAACTACAAGTGCTTTGTTTATCAACGGAGCAGGACTTACAATCAATATAGGTGATAACGTTGGAATCATCAAGGCAGGTGCGGACACTTATCTGTTCAACTACATGGGTAACGCATTTGACCTTACTGATTATCAGAAAAAAGATTTATCTTCTCCAATTGCAGGTGCTTCTACTGTTGAAGGTGCTATTGCACAGAACACAAGTGATATTGAAAAAATTAAAGCATACACCGCAGTATCAAATACTGATGCAAATACACTCACCACTACAGGATTGTATTATCTCACTACGGGATGTACTAACATTCCTAGTGCATACTGCATCTTACAAGTACAAAGTAAAAACACAACTTCTATTTCTGACGACATTGCTCAATACACAGTTAATACGGAAGGAGAGCAATATTATCGTGTAAGGGTAAACGGAACATGGTCTAGTTGGAAGAAACTTGCTACAGAGGATAATAGTGTTAAGATACTTTCGTCAGATACTTTTACTGATATGAATGCTCTCTTAGCAGACTTAAAAACAAGAGGAACAGGTTTTTATAAAGGAAAGGCTTATTTATCAAGTACGGCATTGTGGCATGACTACGACATCTGCATTAATATAGGCATAGAAGGCTATTGGTATGGTATTGGGAATTTACGTTCTGAAGCAGGAGCAGAATACTATGTATACAAGACTTATTCATTATCAGATTCATGGACTATACAGAAACTTACTACAACAGAGAATTTGACAAATATAACTTTAAGCGACTATCAATTATCAGTTGGTGGTGATAATTATGCTTGGTTTGATTTGGGAACATCGACATCTACAAGTAATTCGCAAGCATTTTTATTCTATGAAATAACTTACGGTAGAGTAGATGGGGGTCAGTCAAAGATATTAGTTTCTTGTAGTGGAACTATGGCTGACTTAAATTATATTAAAGCAGTAAATTTAAACGATACTCAAACATCGGCTACTGAACAACTTAGGTTGGATAATAATAAACATATATGGCTAGGTATGCAGTCATATTGTTATGCTCATGTCAAGGTGTATGGTAGATGGACTGGTATGGGAATTAAAACCACAGTAGAACCTACTGGCATTGTTCTACCTATATATAAACTTGTCACTGAGAATGAAATAAAAGTCTTTAAGACTGCACAGAGTGATAGTCTGTTATGGTACGCTCAACAGAAGTTTGGTTGTGTTGCGGGAACACGCTATAGAGTACAACTGACCTTATCTAGTAGCCATGGTGCGTGGATGGGCGTTTATGCATTTAATGCTGTTTCACAAGCTGGAACATTTAATAACGTTACTACTACATTTGTAAAGTGTGGAGGCACTATAGATATCCAAGGCATAACAGAATATGGAACGCTCCTGCATGATGGTGGATTTGTTTGTGCAATGGCACAGATGATTGACCCTATGTAATCACACCAAATTAATCTCCCTACTCTTTAGAGGGTGGGAGAAACCAATCCTTTATGCACATACGTTGCGTTGGAATATATAAGTTAAAATATAAAAAAATCAAATCAAATTTATATAAAATTTGTACCCTATTAAATAGAGTACATTTTTTTTAATTTAATCCCCATTCTGTAGGCATATATTTTCTTATACCCTCATCCACACTAGTATGATAATACTCTGTATCTTTTATGAATGAGATTATCTTCTTTATAAAATAAAACGGAAACTTACATTTATGGTCGTCTAAATAATAAATAATATCTTTTAATTTTTTACCGAAGAATGGGGCACATCTTGGAACAAAATCGTTTGAATATACAAATGCTATAGATTCATCAAGATTCATACAATTCATCAGATAATTTCTAGTATGTAAACTTTCACACGGATTCGCACCTTCAAAAGCAATCGATGTTGGTTTTATAGCATAAACTTCATAAAAATCTTCCATAGCGATAGGTGCAATTGAACCACCCAAAGAAAAGCCAATCACATAAAGTTTTAATTCATCTATGCGGCAACTTTGTTCTATTGCTAAATCTTGAAGCAATGGAGATAAATAGGATTTTATTTCATCTCTTGCCGATTGATATTCTCTATAAAAACCATCGTGATAAACTAACCGATGTTTCCAACCCTAACTATTTAAGAAACGGTCGGAAATAACAAATTCACATTGTTCTAACCCAAGTGGGTTTGTCTGAGTTACTGCTCTTGAAAAAGCGGAAGTGTGTTCTGACTTAGCCATCACAAGCATTGTGGGATGTGGTGGCGATAAGAACAAAAGAGAAAACATAAGTGGTAGTTACCAAAAGTATGCCTTTGAACAAAAGGAGAACCACCAAGAACCTAGTTTCTTGCAAGCGAGTGTGTGTAAAACGAACGCTCAAAGTGACGCAATCACATCGGACTCCACCCACAACATGGGTGGATTTTTTTTTCATTTTTTCCTTGACAAAGCGAGCAATACATGCTATAATTCTTAAAACGAACAAAGAAAAAACGAGGGAAGAATTATGAGCGATTCCATCATCGTAAGGACTGCCAAGAAGGACTATGTGTGCCTAAAGTGCGGAAACTTGATAAAGAGCGGAACGGACTACTTGGACAGAGTGATTTTCAACGGAAAGGACAGAATCGAGCACAAACGTTACCATGACGAGTGCCCCAAGGAAGAGTTGGTTCAGAGGTTGTTCTCTAGGCTATACTCGTCGAACGGAGAGGTCTTCGCCATAGACGCCAACGGAACGAAGTGGGTGTTCAGAGGCTTGCGGTTCGCGGACTGTTGGAATGTCGAGTTGTCGGAATGGAAGAGCGTGGCCTCGGTTCATTTGGTGCCTGTCGTTTACTTCATGTCCAACTTCTTGGACGAAAACGGAAATCAATTTTAAGGAAAACATATGAAAGAACTCAAATTAATTGAAGGGTGCGTGAAATTCCCCAAGGAATTACCCTACATTGACGAATATTATTCCAACGAGAATAAAATGAGATTGTCATATCGAGCGGTGAAATGGCTCTTCATGTGGTCTACTTTGGCGGACAAATACAAAAGCGAAAATGTCTACCAAAAGAATTTTTATAAGTCATTAAAAACGGAACTGACGAAGGAACAGAAGGAATTGAAATTTCCGTCCGACTTCGAAACGGTTCTGTCAAGAATGAAAGCGATTAAAGAAAAATACGCGGAAGAAAAGAAACTTTACAATAAAGAACATAGAAAGGAAATAGCGGAAGAAAACAAAAAATGGAAGGAAACCTACGGCTACGCTTTGGTTGACGGAGAGAAGGTTGAGATAGGAAACTCATTAATCGAGTCTAGCCGAATATTCATAGGGCGCGGTGCTTGCGAATGGAGCGGATTTGTTGTGGAAGATGTAATGCCTGAAGATGTGTCAATCAATTCGTCTTATCCGTTTCCGTGCGATTACGGAACTCACAAATGGAAGGATGTGTCGTTCAAGGACACCTCTTCAATTGCCACCTACACCGAGCGGTTGATTGGAAATCCTAGCGTCACGATTCAAAAGGCGATTTGGTTTTCCAACAAGTCTTTATTCAAGGCGGATTCCGACGAGGAAAAATTCGAGAATGCTAGGCTTCTGCAACAAAACATCAGAAAGGTCACCAAGGCGATAAAAGACGCTTACTTGTCCGACAACGCCAAGAAACGGCAAATTGGTTGTTGTGCCTACATAATCTCTAAATTTGGTATACGAGCGGGCAACGAGGACAAACGGAACAATGGGGTCGTCGGAGCGTCCACCCTTAAAGTTGAGAACATCATTTTGTTGGAAAGCAAAAAAGTCCGTTTGCATTTCTTGGGTAAAGACTCAATGGTAATGGACAACACGATGAAAGTTGATGAGGACGCTTTTGATTCGTTGAAAAAATGCTTGAAAGACAAAAGCCCAAAAGACAGAGCGTTCGACAAAATATCGTCTAACGATGTGAACGAATTTTTAAATAATGTATGCTTAAAAATAAAAATTGACGAACTATTGTTATCTAAAAATGAAAATGACATTAAATTAGCGATAGGTTTGATTGTTAAATATAATGTAATGGATTATTTAAATGAGTAGACATAAAATATATAATAATCATATTAGTGGAATTTATAAAATTGAAAATCTCATAAATCATAAAGTTTATATCGGTCAATCAATTGATATTCACAATAGATGGATTTCTCATATAAATTCAAAAGATGATTGTTATATTCATAAAGCAATAAGAAAATATGGCGTTAAAAATTTTTCTTTTGAAATATTAATTGAAACTTATGACTTAAATTATTGGGAAAAAAGATTAATTAAACTTTTTCATTCCAATGATTTAAATTTTGGATACAACATGACCGAAGGTGGGGAATCTAATTATAATTTATATATAACTGATGAACAAAAATTAAAAAAATCTCAATCTACAAAATCATGGTATAAATCTTTATCAAAAGAAGAATTCGATACATTAAGACAACATCAAAGAGATGGCTTTGAAAAAGTTAAAGATTTTCATAAACAAAAAGTTAAAGAAATGTGGACAAATGAATTGAAAGAAAAATCAAGCAAAACTCATAAAAAATTAGCAAAACAAAAAAATTATATCAATCCAATGAAAGGGAAACATTGGAATGAAAAAGAAAAGAAAAATAAATCTGAAAAAAATAAAATGTTTTGGGATTCTTTATCCGATGGAGATAAAAAAATTTATTCTGAAAAACGCAAAAATGGAATCACTGAAGAAAGTAAAAAAATACGAAGTGATTCCATGAAGGGTGAAAAAAACATCGCTAAAAATGAAAAAGTAAAATTAAAAATAAAATCAAATAAAGCATTACAACAATTTTTATATAATAAATTTAACATTGATATTGCTTGGAATGATTTTATAAAAGTTTATAAAAATTATTTTGACGAATACACACAAACAGTATATAATAATATTAAGGAGGGCAAATATGCTTATAATTATGACAAAATTACCAAAACGCTTGAAGAACTTGCTATCGGTCGATAAATTTGAAATTGACGATTCGTTATTGGAAACAATAAAAAATAAATATGAGTTCGCAACAGCAAAAACATTCAGAACTTATTTCGGCACATCTTTGCTTGCGGAAGAAATTCAAAAGAGAGATTGGAGCAATCTGACCGACAAACAGTTCAAGAATCAATACATGGATTGCGCTAAAGTGGTCACGATTAAACTCAACCATAAGAAAACGCTAACCAAAGAGCAAAACGAAAAAATTGACGAATCCACGAAAAACAAAACCAAGAAAGCGAAGGCTTCGTTCGACAAGTCCAAAAATTCAATAGAGAAAAAATTGGCGAAACTTGACGGACTAGAATCCGACTACAAATCTTGCCTTGACGGAAAACTTCTCAAGGAGAAATTGAGCGAAATATCCGCTCAAAGAAAAGAATTGAACGACAAGTTGAAGGGGGCGGAACAGAAATTCAAGGACATTAAGAAATTGGCCAAATCCAATTCGGAAAACAGAAACATCGCTTTGAATACCGCGATGACAAACTACTCAAATCCGAAAGTGGCATATTCATTGTGCAAGGATACGAACCACGAGCCTACGACGATTTATTCCAAGTCTTTGGTCGAAAGATTCAATGTTTGGGCTAACAATGTGCCTTCCGATTATTGGAGGAAATACCCCAATGTATAAGTATAAAGTCGAAATGGTTGACGAAAGCGGAAAGCCTTCCGAATATGTCTGTGTGACTGCCGACGGATATTGCGCGGAACTAGAGGCTAGGAAGAAGTTTCCCAACAACAAGATTGTGGAAGTCAAAAGAATCAGCGATTGCATGAGAAACAATCCGAACGCTTGAACCGACAAGAGGCTCGGATGAAATATAAAAAATTTGGAGGAAACGACAAAATGGTTAAAGTTAGGATTGGGAGGGAGGAAATCGTCTATTCCGACGAGGACTTGTCTGAAATGACGCGCGAGCAACTGAAACAGTTGAAGCAAGACTTGCAATGCAACATCGAAGAGGTGTCCGCCAAGAGAATGCGCTACCAAGCGGAGAACGAAGAGGAGTTGAACTCCAAGAACTTCTTCAAGCAAATGGCCAAGTACAAGACCGCCATGGCTTGTCTAAAACGCTCTTTGGCGAAAGTCAACATGTACGACAGAAACGAAAAGGAGAGCAACCAAAGGGAAAAGGAGCATTGGCTTTGGCGGTTCTACATCGAGGCCAAGAACGAGTTGGACGAAAAGGATTTCAAAAAGTTGGTCGAATTGACGGACGAGAGCGTGAAGTACCACGCGGAGATTGGCGAATGAAAAAGAGCGAGCGAACGAAACAAATAACGCCATACATGGACATCGCCTTAGAGTCGGCGAGTTTGCAAAACATAAAGCAGTTGGCTTCTGCAATTCTTTTATCCGCCATAGAGGACGCGGATGTGGAGTTCTTGACGGAGGACTTCGAGGAATGGAAGGTTTATCGCAAGAAGAGAGCCAAGAGAGACGAAGTGCTCAACGAGTTGGACTTCAAGATTGAGTTCAATGAGTTGAAAAAGTATAGGGAAACCTTGTTCGACATATGCGAGGTGACTGTTAGGGCTAGCGACATACCGCAAGAAATTTTGGACGAGCGAAGGTTGTATGAAAGCAACAAAATTCCGTCCTTGTCCAAGGCGACAGGTTACAAGAAGGAAACCTTGCTCAACATGGCCAAACTTCACGGTTGGAAAATCGGGGTCGATTATGTCGAGCCTTCGATGTTCGACGACGACTTTTGATTGGAGGATTGAATGGAATATAATATTATCACAATAACTTCATCGAATATAAATGATATTGTAAACGATGATATTTTGTTTAAAAAATCATCAAACATAATGTTTGAAGGTCTTTGTTGCGTTTGTGGAAAACCATTTTCAAAATTTGCAAAAAATATAAAAAATAGAAATAATATTTCTCGATGTATGGTTTGTTCAGTAAAACATACTAAATTATTAAAATATGGAAATGAAAATTATGTAAATGCCGATAAAGCAAAAGAAACAAATTTAACAAAATATGGGGTTTCGTGTACAATGAATACTGAAAAAAATATAAAAAATCGCAAAAATAAAATAATCGAGCGTTTTGGCTCTTTGGAAAATTTTAATAAAATTTCCGCCGAAAAAAGAAATAAAACCATTATTGAAAAATATGGTTCTTTGGAAAATTTCAATGAATTAAAAATGAAAAAAACCAAAGAAACAAATCTTAAAAAATACGGAGTTGAATATACAACTCAATCTGAAATTATGAAAGAGCACACTAAAAATACATTAAAAAGTCGCTATGGCAACAATATTGAAAATGTGAGCCAAGTTGAGGAATTTAAAAAAAAGAAAAAACAAACAAATCTAATTAAATATGGAAGTGAAGAATATTTAGGAACGAAAGATTATAAAGAAAAAACCAAACAAACTAGCCTATTGAAATACGGAGTCGAAAGTCCAAATTCAAGCGATGTTGTAAAACAACATAAAGCGGAATCTTCATTAGCGAAATATGGAGTAGATAATATTAATAAATTAGAATGGGTTAGAGATAAAATAAGAAAAACATGTATCGAAAAATACGGAAAGCAATGGAATCAATATAAATTCGAATATGATAATAATAAATTTGATAGTTCGTGGGAATTAATTTATTATATGTATCTGAAAGATAATAAAATTGATTTTATTTTTCATCCCAAAACCAACATAACTTATGAAATAGATGGAAAAGTACACTCATACGAACCTGATTTTTTGATAAATGGAGAATTGGTTGAAATAAAAGGCGACCATTTTTTTAACGAAAAAGGTGAATTAATCAATCCTTATAATAAAAATGAATTGTTGATTGAAAAACAAAACTGTATGATTGTCAATAATGTCAAAATTTTAAAGAAAGATGATTTATTTGATGCGTTTGAACATTTTGAACAAAACGCTTATGATTTGAATGATTATGTATCTGAAAGGAGAGATAAATGATATTGATTGAGTCTTGCCAAAAAAATCCATTGAATTATATTGGAAAAATCGCTGGGGTTTGTTGGAATTCTAATATTGACGATGTTGATAAAAATATAAAACGAGCCAAGTCATGCATCAATAGCGGACACGGGCGAATAATGGAATATGTGGATGTGGTATTTATTATAGATTGTAAATCCGCAAGATGTATCAGAGAATTGGGTCGTCATATAGTGGGAACCACTTATTTACAATCGTCCACGAGGTATGTTGACTATGAGAACTTCAACTACTATACTCCCAAAGGAGTATCCTCCAAGCAACTAGAAATTTACGAGACGGTGATGGACGAGATTTCCGACTCATACGGAAAATTGGCGGAATTGGGAATGCCGAAAGAGGACATAGCCAACATCCTTCCGTTGGGAATGGACACGAAAATCGTGTGGAAGATAAACTTGCGAGCATTGATTCACTTCATGAACGAAAGGCTTTGCTCTAGGGCTTACAATGAGATTAGGGAATTGTCCAAGGAAATCAAGGATAAACTTTCCGCCTACTCCGAGGAATGGAAGTGGATTTGCGACAACTACTTCGTCCCCAAGTGCGAGGACATCGGTTACTGCAAGGAAATCAAGTGTTGCGGACGAATGCCCAAGGGTTTGGAAGGATTGAAGGATAAAATAATAGAGGATTATAAAAAATCGAGAGAGGAGGACGACTTAAAGTGAAGAAAAGAATTTCAACAGTAATTGACGGAGCGGAGGAATTTCAGAACAACCCCCTTCAAATCAAGGACACTGGCGAGCGCAAGGAAATCGACTTTTACTTGAGCGGAGAAATCGCCGAAATCGAGAACTACATCGATTTCTTGAGAGCGGTCGGAAACTGCCGAAGCGGAGACTTGGTCACAATCCACATCAACTGCTACGGAGGGTTGGCTGACACCGCTTGGAACATATACGACGAGTTGAGGTCGTCGAACGCGGATGTAGTGGTTTCAATTGAAGGGGCTTGTTGTTCCGCAGCGACGATGATTATGTTGGGAGCCAACGCTTGGGAAATTTCAAAGCACGCCTATTGCATGGTTCATTGTTGGACTGACTGCGGATACGGCAAGTGGAATGAGTTGGTCGCCAAGTACGACTTCGACAAGAAGGTGGCGGTTCGCCATTTCAAGGAACTCTACAAGAACTTCATGACCGACAAGGAAATTGAGGAGTGCTTGGGAGGCAAGGACTTCTACTTCGACAATGAGGAGACCATGGAGCGGTTGAATAACTACCAAAAGGACGAAATTGAGAAAATGGAGTCGATTCAGAAAATCACGAGCAAGTACTCGTCGATGGCTCAAAAGGAAATCGACAAGAGTTTGAACGGAACGACGAGCAAGAAAAGGAGAAGAAAGGCATGAAAATGACAATCGACAAATTGACGAATTGGGTGAGAAAGTTGGCGGAAACCAAACCTTACAAAATCTCGGTGAAGAACGGAAGCGGATTTTACGAAATCGTCTTCCTTTACGGAGAATGGCACTATTCGGACAGACTTTCGCCCAAGGACTTGGAAAACGAGTTGGAGTGTCAAAAGTTGGTCTTGGGAATGTGCCAAGTGTTCGAAAGAAACATACATTTGCGAGTGTTCTAATAGGAGAAGCGGACAATGAAGAACAATTTCACATATAGCGCGTCAATCAAGTTGAAGGATTTGGAGAAGATGGAGAAGGCAATCGACTTGTTGTATTCTGAAAAGTTAGACAACGATGACCTCCACATCTGCGTGGCCTTCAGAAACTTGTTGGACGGATTCGATGGCGTCGGCTACATCAAGATGTATGACTTGATAGACAAGTTCGCCGACTTTTACCAAATGTTCTTGCGTCCGTGGTGCAAGGGAAAAATCGTCTGCGAGAATTTTGAGGAATTCGACTTCGAGCAAGTGCAATACATAATGGATAAGATGAAGGAAGTCATTTCAATCATCTACGGCGAATACGGACTTTAAGGAGATTTTGAATGAAAAAGAGAATGTTCGAATTGTGGTATCATGAAGTAGGCAAGGAAATCGCCGAGAAGTGTCTTCCCATCGACGACGCCACGGACAATGAATTGAGAATTGAAGCCAAGCGAATATTCAATTCAACATACGGAATTTTCTCATCTTTCATGGAAGACAGATTAATGTACATGAAGGATGAAATCCAAGACCATCTACTCGGATTGGAAGCCGAGAAAGAAGAATGGCTTGAGGAGAAGGAAAAGGCCGAGGACATGAAGAATGAAATCACGCCCTACATGACGGAACTTTACGACTGTTACTTCAAGGAGAGGTCAATCAAGAAGGAGCAGTTCGAGCGGTTGAAAGCCCACTTCGGAAAAATTTTGGACTACTGCGGAGAGGTTATCGGACACTGCGAGTTGAATTTGTCGGAATTGAAGAGAGAGCGGAAGTTGGTCGAGAGCCTTCTTCCCCAATAAGGAGAAACATATGGAAACGAGTGAACTTTGGGAAAACTTGAGGGAAGCGTGGAACACTGAAATCTTGGACAAGGAGGAGGAGCCTTCCGTCTTGGCCGACAAGAGAATAAGGGCTTCAATCTTGAAGGAAAGGATTGAAGAATACATTAAAGGCTTGGATGAAGTGTTGAAACTCAAGGTCGACGAGAAGACATCTTGGACTAACGATGAATGCGGAAAGGTCTTGGAGATGTCGTTCAAGAAGTCGTCGACAATAGACCCCAAAATCATGGACGAACTGACGGACGAGGAGTGCCGAAAGGGATTCACGGTCACTCAAAAGGCGATTGAGGCTAGCGGACGCAAGGACTTGTTGGACAAATACAAGACAATCACGGAAGCCAAGATTTTGACATTAAAATCAATAAAAGGATAAAAAATGATAAAGTTACTTGACAAAATTCCGACAATATAAGAAGGATGTCAAGGAGAAAAAATGAAAAAGATTTTTGTTGGTTTGGCTTTGTTGGCCATTGGAGCGGTTTCGTTCGGAATGGATTGGTCTGAGTACGAGAGCCTTTGTTGGCTTAATGGAAAGGAGCCGACCTACGAGGAATGGGAATGGCTTTCGACCGAAGGGGCGACCGACTACGGCTACGAAGCGGAAGAGTTGGAAAGACTGTTCGCCGAAGCCGAGGCTAGGGAGAATGAAAATTAAGGAACTTTTGGAAAAATACCCTTTTCTCAAAATCAAGGACGACGAGAGCCTAGAGTCCGCTATGGAAAGTAATTGGCGGACTTATTGGGACGGCCTTGGTTGGGAAAGACTGTGGAAAAGGTTCTTGGACGAAATTTTAAAAATCTACGACTCTTGGAGCGAAGAAAGGAAAGTCCTTTTCCGCATAATGGATTGCAAGGAAAAATGGGGTTCATTGAGAGTGGACATTTATGGCGGAGATGAGCGTACTAACGAAGCGGAGGACATACTCTGCATGCTCTCCCAATGGACTTGCTACAAATGTGGAAAGGTTTCGAGAGATTCCAAGGGGAAACTTTTGATTTGGGAAATGGGAGGTTGGGTTCTTCCCTTGTGCAAGGAATGCGCGAGAAAGGAAGGTCTTTCCAAAAAGGAAATCGAGAAATCTAGGTTGAAAAAATCCAAATTTCTCTTGACTAGTTGGAACAAAAACGGCAAAATGACGAAAGAGTACGAAGAGTCCGACGGTTGGCTCAAACTAAAGAAAATTAAAATCGAAAAAGAGGAAGCGAAATGACGAGGGGAATTGTGATAGACGGATGGAATTTGTTCGACTACAATGGAATAAAGGGAGACAAGGACGACAAGAAAACATTGGCGGTCAAGTCTTTGGGCGACAACTACGCGGAGATTTATCTTGTGTTGCCAACATTTTCCTTCGAGTTGGACAAGAACGGAACCAAGTTTGGGGAATTTGAAAGGTTCTCCACTTGCCTAAAGTTGGCGGACGAATGGTTCAAGGGAATGGAGAGCGATGATGAGCGAAACTGAATACGAATGGGAGCGCGAGAAGAGGAATGCCACTAGTCAAGGCTTTACGATAGGAAGCCTTTTGTTCGTCCTTTTCTTGGCGATGAAGTTGACGGAAAAGTGCTCGTTTTGGGACGGATACTTTCCAAGGTTCTTGCAAAGCACGGACGCTTGGTGGGACGGTTGGTTCATGGTGTTCCTTCCGCTATGGGTCGGGCTTCCGATTGTGTTGGCCGTCTTAGTTGTGGTCTTGATTATAACTCTGATTAAATAAAAAAAAATAAATTCCATTACTGTCGTCATTTGAAACGACAAAGGAGGTTATGTGAGTCGTTGGACTGGCAAATGCGATTTCGCGGATTCTTGCGAAATGATACACGACCCCAAGAGCATGGTTGAGAAATCCGCCGTCTATCTTTGCGGGGCCAAAATCGACATCAAGGACGAAACCGACTTGATTCCCTACTACACTTACTTGGAGGCGATGAGTTGCTATAGCAAGGATGAGGGGAATGTAATCCACTTGTCCAAGAGGTCTTTCATCGACTCGGAGGAGGCGGAGCGCTTGTCTTGGAAAGTGATTCAAGCGATAAAGGCCTTCCGAAAGGCGAAGAAGGAGAAGAAGGAATTCAACATCGAGTATTTGAAGAAGAGCAAATTCTTTTGGGGCGAAGACTATGACTTGGTTTGGCTCGAAATCGTGGACAGAATAAAGAAAGACAACGATATAACCAAATGGCACTTGTCTTCCGACTATAGAGAAGCGTCAAGATTCGTCGAAACTTGGCTCATCCCCAACTACTTTTGGGGAATTCACGACCCAATGCACAATAGGTTTAGGGAGGAATTCGTCGAATACGCGAGGAAGAACGGATACTCCACATTCACGGACGAAAATGGAAAAATCAAGAGGGAGAAAGGAAAATACAGTCCAATCATAATGGACATGTGTTTCGCCATAAATCAATATCGTAAAATGGAAGCCAAATGGCAAGGAGTTGGAAAATGATGTATCCTCATGGAAGCGTGGACTTGAATAGATTGAAAAGAATAGTTGAGTCCAATAAATACAATGTTTGGTTCGAGGACTCGACGCAAGAGCCGAAGGATTGGAATTGGCAGAAAGACGGATTTTGGAGGGGAGAATTGACTCCCATAAAAAATATTAAAGACTTGTCTAAGTTCATCGAAAAAGAGTTGGACGGAGAAGGGTCAATATGCTACGACATGACTGAGGAATATTACGAAAGCCATCCTTATGTCGGCGAAAGCGCGTTCAGAACAAAACCCTCGCTCCGTTGGGAATGGCAGTCGTATGAAACCAAAAAATGCTACTCCATATGCGAGTGCTCATATTTGGGAAGAAAGCCCAACAACCCCTCGTTTGAATTGAACTGTTTCGAGAACGGATTCGAAGGCAACTGTTTTTCAATCGCCACTTGGGAATGGACGAGCGAAGGCTATGAATTCCATTCCGTAGGCTCTAGGCTTTTCGATAATGTGGACGAGTTGGATTTGACCGAGATATGGCGAGCGGTGAAGAAAACGGACGCTTGGCTCAAGGCTTTGGAGGTTGGAGAATGATTGTCGAATTCGAGAAATTAATCCGCTTTCAAGTTGAGGTCGACGACAATGAATTTAAGGGCGACTTTTCGAAGGAACGGTTATGTTCCCTATGCGAGAATTCGAAGTTGGACGAAACTTTCACGGTGTCCGAAGAGTTGAAGTCGGTTCGTTGGAAGAAAGAAAACGACTCGTTCGTTGAAGAAATAGATGAGAGCGAAATCAAGAAAATCGAAGATGAGCGTGATAGGGCGGAGCGGTGCTACGAGTGCCGAGGGTATGGCGACGACTATGATTGCGAGGGAAATTCGATGTGCGAAACTTGCTCCAACAATGAATTCCAAGAGAAAAATGTTGGCGACGAAATTCCTTCTTGGGTCAATGGCTTCAAGAAGGAATTCGTCGAGAAAGTCGCCAATTTGAAGGGCAAGGAAAAGGCTTGCTCTCTGTTGAAGGCGACAAACTTTTCGTGGATTATGGAAAATCCAAGCGGACGGATTTTCTTGTTCGCCAAAAACCCTTGCGAATTCATAAAGGACGACGCTTTTTGGAATTCAATGCAAGATTGGGCGGAAAAGCGGAAGTTCGGCCTAATATGCATAGGGAAATTCGAGATGAACCTTCGCTTGGATGAAGGGGAGAAGGCTTGGCCTATGGTTGGATTGGAAGAAATGTTGGAATAAGGAGATATTTATGGTCAAATGGAAATGCCGAGACGAGAACGGTGACAAGTTGCAGATAGGCGACTATGCGTTGAGCGAGGCTAGAAGGGGCGACTATTTGAAAGTCAACGGAAAAATTTACAAGGTTGTCAAAAGGACATTCTCCCAAGAAAACTACGATTGGGCGGAATGCTTGGTTGGCGTGGAGTCCGTGGACTTTGGAGGAATGGAATGAGAACCACAGTTAAAGACTTGAAGAAATGGCTTGAAGAATTGGACGACGAGGCGGTGCTCGGAATGAGCGTGTACAAGAACAATAGGGAGAAGGCGTTCTTGACCGCTAGGGAATGGAACGAGAGCGGAAAGTCGGAGGAAAAGGAATTCACGATTTTCGTGGAAGGCGACGAAGAATAGCCTAATAAAAAAACAATATGCGAGGAACGATATGACATTTTCAAAAATAAAGAAAACATGCGACGAGTTGAAGAAAATATCGTCGACAAACGAAAAGAAGGAGTTCTTGAAGACGATTGATGATGAGGACTTCAAGAAATTCTTGAAATGGCTCTTGGACTCTTCCGTCATTACGGGGCTTTCGTCCAAAAAAATCAACAAGAATGTGGATGTCGCGGAAGGTTGGGAACAAGCGACAAGCAACATAACCGACTTGTTCGGCATGTTCGATTACTTGGAATCCCACAAGACAGGAACCGACAAGGACATAGCGGTGGTTCAATATTGCAGAAACTTGCTATGCAAAAGCGAGGATGACATCGAGTTCTTCAACAGAGTTGTCACGCGCGACCTTCCTCTTGGAGTGGATGCCAAAACTTTGAACAAAGCCATCCCCAACTTCGTGCCAACTTGGGATTGTTGCTTGTGCAACAAATACTATGACAAACCGCAACTCGTCGACGGAACTAGGGAATTCGCAATTTCAGTGAAGATAGACGGTTGCCGTTGCATAGCGGTGAAGGAAAAAGGCAATGTCCGCCTCATTAGTCGGCAAGGAAAGCCTTGGGTGGGCTTGGTTGAAGTGGAGGAAGAAATCAAGAATCTGCCTTTCGACAACTTCGTGTTGGACGGAGAACTCACAATTGACGACTTTATGAAATATCCGTCAAAAGATGTGTACAAAATGACGACAAAAGTCATTTCCACCAAAGACGAAGAGAAACGAGGGGTCACATACAATGTGTTCGACATGATGAATGTTGATTGTTGGAACAAGAAGAAGTGCCCTCAAACATACAAGGAGCGCCACGGCATATTGAGAAAAACTCTCGGACAGACCAAGCACAATCATCTCAATTTCGTAGAGGACATTTATGTCGGAAGCGATGTTTCCAAAATCGAGGAACTGATGAAAGGAATAGTCCGCGAGGATGATTGGGAAGGTTTGGTCATTAAATTTACGGATAGCACATATTCTTGGAAAAGGACGAACGATTGGCTAAAGGTCAAGGCTTTTGACGAAATGGACTTGATTGTCCGAGGGGTGGAGGAAGGAACGAACGCCAACAAAGGAAGGCTAGGAGCGTTGATTTGCGACATAGACCATCCCACTCTTGGACACATTGAGGCTAAAGTGGGAAGCGGATATAGTGAAGAGGAAAGAATTAGATTCTACAACATGAAAGATGAATTGATTGGTAGAGTAATTTCCGTACAGTATTTCGAGCAAACTGAAAATACTACAACTCATGTTAAATCTTTGAGATTTCCTGTGTTCCTTGAGTTGAAGGAAGAAGGACAAGAACCGAACAACTAGGTGCGAAGAATGGTCATAAATTTCGACGAATGGAAGGACGGAGAGCCAATCACGATAATTGAAGACGGAGTGGCGAAGGCTTATAGCCATCCTAAAATTACATTGTCTTACATCAAGTGCTTTCCGCCCACTAGGACGATTGACATTAGAATTGAGGGCGAGGATGTGTTGTACATGGAATCGAACGGAGGCTATAAATGAACTTTGTCGAGGAGTCGATTTACCGCCAAGGCTACTTCAAGTGCTTGCTAGACATAAGGAATTGGATTGAAAGGCACTCGGAGTCGTTGAAGCGAAACAAACTTTTCAACAAGAAAGGAATCCTTTTGTTGTTGAAGGGAATTCTTGAAAACGAAGAAGAGTTCATGAAGTGGGGTGAGTGGACTGAGTTCGTCTTGAAAAAGGACGGAAACGGAATAATTTTCGGAGGAGTTGACGAATGAAGGCTTACAGATGGAAGAAGGAACTGATATGCGGAAAGTGGCATACAGTGTGCGTTTCCCACGAGCATGTTCCCATGATAAAATGGAATTCCGACGGAACATACTCGGTCAAGGGCGCGGACGGAAAGCCTAGGGTTGAGAAGGAGTTCAAGGACGCCAAGAAGTTCGCTTTGGAGACGTATGAGCGGATGAAAAAATTCAACAAGGAATGGGAAGAATGAAAAATTTTCTAAAATCGCTTGATTGGAATGGGCGTTTTGGAATAGAATGGGCTTTGGAAAAAAAATCATATAGAAAGGAGAAAAGAACATGGATTTGTCTGAAAAAAAGAAGAAGTTGGCGGAGTTGAATAAAAAATTCGCCAAGCAGTACGGCGAGGAAGGAACGGTGAAAACCGCCAACAACCTTGAGAAAGTGAAATTCTATAGCACAGGAATCATGGGCATCGACCTAGCGCTAAACGGAGGTATAGCAGTTGGACGTGTGGCAGCAATCAACGGAACGTATTCGTCAGCAAAATCCTCTCTCGCCTACATGACGATTGCGGAGCAACAGAGAAAGGACGAGTCCTTCTACGCATACATATACGACGCTGAGCAGAGCACAGATGTGTCCTATTTGAAGGCTCTAGGTGTGGACTTGGACAGAACGGTAATCGACCAAACGAAGAGCGCGGAGGAAGGATTGACCAAATTGCGCGACTCTATCGCTAGCGGAATCTATGGAATCGCGGTTTTGGATTCAACATCCGCCCTTTCTCCGTCAAAGGCGAACGACGAGGAAATCACTAGCGTGAGCATGGCTTTGGTGGCTCGCATTTTGGGAAACGCATACAAACAGTTGGCTGGTGTGTGCGCGGACAACAATTGTTCCTTGATTGTAATCGAACAAGTCAGAGCCTCAATCAACACGATGGGAATGGGCCCGTCCGAAGTGAAATCCGTCGGACGAGCAGGGGAGTTTACATTCTCCCAACAAGTGACAATGCGCCGTCAAACCAAAGTTACGGAAGAGGACGGATTGGCGGTGAGCAACGAAATCACATTCAAGGTCACCAAGAACAAAGTCGGAGTTCCTTACCGCAAGTGCACTCTCGTTTGTCGTTATGGGCAAGGAATTGACAAAATAACCGACTTGGCTAGAGCGTCGGTTCAACTAGGGACGGTTAATAAAGGAGGGGCTTGGTTCTACTACCCCAACAAGGAGTCTTGTTCCGACGACCATAGATGGCAAGGAGAGGAGGCCTTCTGCAACTACTTGAAGGAGCATGAGGAATTCAAGGACAAGTTGTATGAGGAAACATTGAGCGCCTACAAGAACGCGGACGAAAAGACTGTAATGCAAGACGACGACAAAACCGACGAACTTGAGGCGAAGAAAGCGGAGTTGGCGGATTTGAAGGTCACCGCGAACGACAACGACGCGGTTTCACAAGACACGGAAAACTAACTATTGAAAATTACAAGAGGTGAAGTTTAGGTCGTTACCCTAAACATTGGTTGAATCGCTAATCTCGTTCGACCACACCTCTTTAATTTTTTTTAAATATGTATTTTGAAAATTAACTATTTAACATATAAAAACTGAAAATTAATTTAGGAGATAAATTTATGGCAAGATACGATTGGAAAGTTGAACCGAGAGATGACGATTGGTCTGATGATACATATGCTTATTTCTTGATTCATATTAATCTCAAGAGAATGGTTGAATATCTTACAAAAGAGTTCAAGAAAGATTGGTGGTTTAAGGCTGATTATGGTCAAGATAACTGTTATATTGTAGCAGAGAATCATAATTTCCCTGTAAGGTTGTTCTTTACATTTGATGAGGGTGGATGGGCAGACATCATAAGACATTATACTGACGGCGCATCATATACAGACGACCACCTTGGAAGTTGGCATTTTGCAAAATATGATGTTGATTATTCATATAAAGTAATCAGTTCTAACATTGAAGATTATTTCTTCAAGTTTGAAGAATCTATAAAAGGAACAACAAAGAGAAGTCTGAAAGAATCTAATTACGATTTGATAAACGATGATTTGCTTGCGATGTGTAAAGGTTCAACTAAACAATTAATTTATGCTATGGACGATTATCAGAGTAATTATAGTGATAAAAGTTTGAAAGAATTAAAAAGAAAGATTGAAGAAGTCGAAGACCTTTGTAATAAAATTTTGTATCAAATAAATAAACGATAAATTAGCATCATATTATGAAATCCGCTCATTTTTTGGGCGGATTTTTTATTTAACATTTTTAATAATTTTCCTTGACATTCAATCTCTTTTATGATATATTTATATCTGTAAGGAGATTGAATATGATTGAAGTGAAGGCATCTAACACAAGACAAAAATTTATGTGCGCTTCAAAATTAGAAACTCTTGCTTTATTCGATATTATAAATGCAAAGACCCTATTTTAAAATGTGGTTCGGAATTTTCATTGCGTAATTTGAATTAGGCAGAGGATTAACTTATGGATTTTCAACAGTTTATACATAAGGTAGCGGATGTTATTTTAACATTAGATGGGAGATAATAGAAAATGACTAAAGACGAAGCGCGTTCATCTGTTATGGGCGCAATATCTATGGCGCTTAAAGACTCGACACTACAACAAGGATTTGAGATTATCTGTAAGAACCTTTCAGAACTTGAAGCGGAAAATGCAGAACTGAAAAAAGGATTAAGTGTACTTAATGCAAGCAACAGTTTTAATAAAGAGCAACTTACTGAAGCAAAAGAACTTATAGAAAAATTGTCAAAATCTTTATTCCTTGCAAAAGGAATTGTAAGAGATTTGATTGATGATACTGTAGACTTCAAAGAAAGTAAAGAACGAGCCATATACTGTTACGAACAAGAAAAGTTTGATACTTATAAACAAGCAGAGCAATTTTTAAAGGAGCAAAAAATAATGAGTAGTACATTAAAAACATTCGAAGGCGATTTTCTCAAAAATCCAATGTGCATAGAATTTTCTTCTTGGATTAAAGATTCTATTAAATGGCGATTGGAAAAAATGGGATATGGGAATTCATCACAAGCATTAAACGATGCCATAAACAAATGTTTGATAAATCACACCAATGAGGATTATTTAACTTGTTCAAATTCTCTAACTTCCGATTTGGAAGATGTTTTGGTCTATCATGGAATCAACATAAATGACGCCATAAGATTGTCTTGGAAATGGAGCGATTAAAAAACTATGAGCAGATGCATTCTAGGAAACGCTAAAGGATTTTTTAATCCTTGTCGAATCTGCAAAAACAAAGATATAATTGGTCTGACCGCTTGTTATTGTACGAAAAATTTTCTTCAAGTCGTGGTCGAAAATCTCAAGAACAAGTTTAAGAAAAATAAAATTGTGAATGTTGTGGATTGAGAACAAAAAAGCCTCGCAAATCACTTGCGGGGCTTTCTTCATTCCACATCAACCGTTTCCTATTTGAAGTTCCACCATCTCAACTGCGGTTTGGGCAAAATTTTGTCCATCTCGTCCGCGCACTCGTTCAAGTCCTTTTCAGAGTCCACATCGCCATTCTCAACCAAATCGGCCATCAAGTCTCCGCAACCCTCGTATATTGAGTTGAGTTCGTCAATAGTCTTGGTGTAGATGTCCTCAAATTTCATGTAACTCTTCAACACCTTTCTAGAGAACACCATGTTCGACGGCTCTTTCTTGAGTTTCTTCAACAGATTGATTGACGACAGAAGCGTGTTCAAGTAGTCGTCTCCGCTAGTGGACGAGAAGTCATGTCCGCTCCTCTTTCCTATGGCCTCCGCCACTTCCTTGAACTTCTTTCCGTGGTTGGCATTCCAATCCCCTTCCGCGAAGTTCACGCAATGCACCATTTCATGCAAAAGGGTTTCGTCCACATTCAAGCCCTTGAAATGGCCGTTGATTTCGATGTCGCAAGCCACGCTCTTGGGGTTTCCTTCGACTTCCTTCAAGTTCATCTCCGCGATGTTCTGCGAAGGAATTCCGTCCAAGGGAATCGCTTGACCCATGATGGAATTGGATTTCTTTCCGAAATAAGCGTCGTGCACGATTAGCGGAAAGTCGTAGAAATACTCGTCGGCCAACTCTCGGACTCTTTCAACCAAGTCTTTGTCGTCGAAACACAAAAAATCTTCCATAAAGCCCTACTCCCCTCTGTCCGCCTTGGCCAACTCGCTTTCGTCCCAAGGCATGTATCTCAATATTCCCTCGTCGACATTGGCGTGATACCAAGGGGTCTTCGTTATGGTGGAAACTAGCCACTTTATGAATTTAAAGGGGAATTTCACCGTTCCGTCGTCCAAGAAGTAGATGAAGTCTTTCAGTTTCCTTCCGAAGCAGAAGGGGCATCTAGGCACTATGTCTTGGGCGAACACGAAAGAGATTGACTCGTCTTGGTTCAAAGAGTCGGCCACCACATTCCTAGTGTGGTTGTTCGAGCAACACTCCGCCCCCTCGTATCCTATTAGGACAGGGTTCACTCCGTAAGTGAAGTTCAAGTCCTCGCAAGCGATTGGGGCTATGGACGCTCCCAAGGAGAAGCCTATCACATACACCTTCAAGGCGGAAATCGCGCAATCTTGCTCAATCGCCATGTCTTGCAAAAGGAGCGAAAGGTTCGAGTGTATCTCGTCCCTAGCCGATTGGTATTCCTTGAAGAAGCCTTTCACGAACTTCAACCTGTTCCTCCATCCTTTGTAGGCCTTGGTGGAGCGAGGCAAGAACATGAAGTTGTGTATCCAATCCGTCGTCGAGCGCGAGTCTTGGAAGGCCAAGCAGTAGCAGTCTCGTCCGTCCTTTATGTCGCGCACCCTTATAATCCGCCAATCGCAGTCCTCTCCGCTCTTCACATAATCCAAGTCCTTTATCAAGTTGTAGATTTCGTCGTAGGAGTATTCCTTTCCGTTCCATTCGAAAATTTTTCTGTTCTTGAAATTTTCGACCAATTTTCCTGTTTTCATAGATTCCTCCGTTTTTGGAATGATTAAAATAGTTGCGAATTTTGGCAAAAACGCTTGACAAAATCCCCATTATATGGTAATATGCGGTAGAAATCCGATGGGAAAGGAGGAATTTCTTATGGAAAAAGCGACAGTGGAATGGAACGGAGTCAAAATCAAGTTGAGCGAAGGCGACAAGGTGGCGGTCTTCGTGGACAAGGGAAACGGATTGAACTTGATGAACAAGTCGACATTCGAGTCGGTCAGATTCCGCAAGCACGACTCGGAAACATACATTGTGGAAAATTCTAAGGGCGAAAGCGTGGCCTACATCGCGGACATAAGGTTCTTGCTTTCCCAACTGTTGGAGGGATAGAAAAAAAATGGCGAAGAAGGAAGAGAGATGGCCGTCCACATTCGAGGAATTCTTGGACAGAAGAGGAATGGACGAAAAGACCAAGGAAAAGACGCTCAAACTGATGAAAGTGAAGTCGATTGAGGAATTCGAAGAGGCGTTCCAAGGCGACGAGGACTACGCCAAGTTGAAGGAAAGTTACTTGGAGTTGAAGGCCGTGGCGGACAAAGTCGGCCTTGGAGGAAGGAAATGAACATTTTCGAGAAAGTGTTTTGGTCGTTGGGTGCGGTTTCGCTCCCTCTGTTGGCGGTAGGGTTGTTCGTGGGCTATGTGTTCGGAACGAGCGAGATTTTGGTGATTGCCACGGCGGTTCCGTTCTTCGTCTTGTGCGGAATCTTTCTCTTGAACTTCCTTTTCTGCGAGGTCATTCTCCGCAAGATTTGGAAAGTGGACTTCTCTTTGTTCCCCACCCTTTTCGATTGGAGTTAGGGAATGGGCAAATTGAGCGAAGTAAACTCGGCTTTAATCAAGGTCGAGAAAATCGTGAAAGAATACGCCAAGACGACATCCCTTTCCAAGGAATGCGAGAATGTGGTTCGAGCGATTGAAATGACGGTCAATGAGGTCAATAAAATCCGCTTCAAGGAAAGGGACTTGTCCTATGAGAACCGCTACACCGCCGAGCAACTTCAAGAGTTCTACGACCAAGGCTACGCAATACAAAGGAAATTCAAGGGCAACTTCAAGGGTTGGGGCACATTGAGAAACCGACCGACTTTCGAGGACGACGAGTTGGCTAGGTATTCCTATAGGGTGATGAAGGCCAAGGAAGCGTCGTTCAAGAAAGTTTACGAAGAGGTGGGATTGTGAGCGGAATTTTGGACAGAGTGGCCTTTGATTCTGTTCGGCTTGGCTTGCGGGGCTTCCGCGATTTTAATCGAGATTTTCATAGGAGGAAATTGAAAAAAAATATGTTCGTGAAGTATGTTTCGGAGATTAGAAAGACCGTCGAGGCGGTCAAAGAAATGTTGGTAGCGGAGGGGTTCGAAGAAATTGCGGACGACTCCATGAGAGTGGGTCTTGAAAAAGGGAAGGAATTTTCATTCTCGCTAAACTCTTCCGCCAACATCTGCTTGGGAAAAAGCCATGTGGTTCACTTGAACTTGGATTTCGGAAACGGAGACGACAAGACATTCAAGGGCTACAGAATCTCGCTCAACTCAAACTACATCAAGGGAGCGGAGGACGGATTGGAATACCCCAACCGCTTCGTCGGAGGCTCTGGTGAAATGTATTGGAAATCCAAAATGGACTCGTTGAAGAAAGACTTGAAACAAGCCTTGGACATGAAAGTCGAGGATTGGAAAAGGGAGGAGGCTTGACAATGAAAAGTGCCATTCTTGCGGTTTCCTTGCTTTTGCTCTCGTTTTCAGTTTTCTGCGAGCCTATGGAATTTCCATTCAACGAGGATGCGGACGAAGAAATCATCGTAGTCAACGAGTCTTCGGAAGCGGACGCGTTCAAGGTGTATGTCCATGTTCCAGAGGAATTGGACGGAAGCGTGGATGTCAATGTCAGTTTGACTAATGTAAATGTGGGAAGATTGAAGGAAGGTTGGGTTTTCTTGACAAAGACTCCTATCGTGGAGAAGGGCAAGAAATGGAAAAGTTCGTCCGACTATAGAATAATGAAAAGAGCGAATTTCATAATGATTGACAACAAGTCCAACAAAAAATTAACCTATTCGTTCAGAAGCAAGCATGACAAGTTAGTGATAACAGTGTTGGATTACGACGGAGATTGGTAGGAGGAATGTATGGGCGAGTGCGTTTCGTTCAGTTTGCAAGGAAAGAACTATGAGGCCTTGGCCAAGATTGAGGACGGCAAGGTCGTCTTGTCTAGGCTCTTGAGGGAAGACCCCAAGAAGTTCAATGTTTGGGACGATGTGATTTGGGAATACCGAGCCAACAAGGGTTTCCAAATCGATGTGGACGAGGAAATCTATGAAGCGTTGGAAATGTAAGAAGGAAAACGATATGGATGAGTTGAATTGGGACACAATATCCCCTAAAATGGAGAACATGGAGATGGACTATTTGAGAGGTTTAGGGATTGAGCCTAACTTCGCGGATGTGAGCCGTCATGTCGAAGACTTGTGCGAGCCGTTGTCCGAATGGATTGGCGAACAAGAGTGGGCTTCGGACAAACTTTTCGAACTAGAGGACGACAACGAGCAGTTGGAAGCCCAAGTCGGAGAATTGGAATGTAAATTGGAGGAAATCCGCTCTTACATCAAGAGAATGCGCAAGCAACTTGACGGAATGGAATTCGAGGACAAGGGTGAAATCGAAGCGATATTATCCGACATAGAGTGGGAGTTGTAGCATGTTGGTGGAAATAACGATAAACGACAACAAGCACAACTTCATCATGACTTGGGCTATAAAATGCGTGTGCCTATGCCTTCCCTCATACTTGAAGGAAAAAGGAAAGCGGAGCATAGCCAAGCACGCGAAGGAAATAATCAAGGAATTTCTAGAGTCGATGAAGGTCGAGAAAAAGACGAAAAACTACATCTTGGAAAACTTGAAAGTCAAAAATTGCAAGAAGATGAAGGACTTCGACGGCTTCAAGACATTCTACATACACGACAGATTTGAGGACGGAGACTACTTCGACTACATGTTGAAGTAGGGCTTTTCAAGGGAGGATTAAATGAAACGATTTCTTTCATATATATGGCAACTTCCGCAAAACTTGGTCGGATTCGCAGTTTCGCTCTTTTGCAAGTACGAAACGACCATAAACGATGTGGATGTGTTCACTAGGCTAAAGTTTTTCGACTCCGCGGTGAGTTTGGGAAGCCATGTGATTATCCAACGGAATTTGTATGTGGCGAAAGACAACCTAAAGCACGAGTTGGGGCATTCCGAACAGTCCAAGAGGTTGGGTTGGCTATATCTTCTTGTTGTGGGAATTCCTTCCTTCGCTCGCAATATATTTGACCGACTGTTCCACAGAAAGTGGGCGTATCGAAAAAGATACAATTGGTATCACCGAGGATACCCTGAGAAGTGGGCGGACGAGTTGGGAAATGTGGACAGAAAGCCTTTTTGATTAAAAACTTGCAAGGCTTTTTCCTACTTCCGCTCTGACTTCAAGGAGAAAACCTTGTCGTTGAGGCCACGCAAGTCGGATTCGTGTCTGTCCAACCTATGTGTGTTGGAGTCCACCTTTGAAGAGAGACGGCCTAGTTTGTACAGAATAACCGCCAAGGACAGAACCGTTCCGACCAAGGCGCAAATTTCGCTTACGCTCATGGGAAAGATAGTTGGATTTCCTTCCAATCTTAGGCGTTTTTACGCGGAAAAATAACTATATTATCATATTCAGTTCACAATGAAAAAGGAGAGTGAAAACTATGAACGATAAAAGAATGACTGAAAAATTCGACGCCCCGAAAGGTTGGGATTTTGATGAAATGGCGGAAGAATATGGAGAAGAATATCTCAACGATGTTGGTCGTGATTGGGAAGATTACATTCATGATATGGATGACCTTGAATATTATTTAGAGAAAGAAGATTTGAATTGGTTGTTAAATCGAATATATTTTGGCGGTCAATATTATAATGGTGATTTTCATACAAAAGATACTTTTGACCCAAATGAAGAATATTATGTAGTGAACGGTTACGGCAATTTTTATTCTTTGTCTGAGCATAACAAAAATGATTTTATTAAAGATAAAGTAGAATATCTCGATGATGGGGAAGAATCATTTTATAATTGGTGTGTAGGCCAAGGATATTTTGAATCTGACGAAGACGACGAATAAAATTATCTAACTTGCGAGAGTAAGAACAGTTTCTAAGAGCGGAAAGTTTTATATTTTCCGCTCTTTGTTTTTCATAATGTCGATATTCCTAGACATTTTGAATAATTTTGTCTAAGAAAATAAACATTAAATTTTTGATAATTTTCATTGACAAATTGAACGAAAGCGTGTATAATGGCGCGGAAACTTGGAGGAAACCATTATGAAAGAAATTCACAGATTGGAAGAAATGGCTCGACTCGGAAACTTCGACGATTACGAAGTGATGGTCTATGAAGGAGAAGGCACGATTCCTCATTTTCATTTCAGAAATCCGCAGAATGGAAAACAAGGTTGCGTTAAATTGCTTGCCAATGAATATTTCTTTCATGGACAGTACACCGACACTTTGAACGCTAAAGAAAGAAAACTTTTGGTGAAATTTTTGAAATCCGAGCCGAAGAAACAGTATCAGAAAATGTTTGCCGAAGGTTTGACTAATTTCGATGTTCTTTGCTTGTTGTGGGATATGAACAATAATGATGAAATTAGTTTGAATGACATTAAAATGCCGAATTATTTGGATATGTAATTGGGATAATTTTTAATGAAAACTGAAATTGATGGATTAAAGGCTCAACTAAAATGGGAGTTTGACGCATGAAATATTTTTTCGGCAGAAAAGAAGAAACGAACGGATATCCGAGACTTGAGGGCGTTTGGATTGAAGCGGACTCCTTTGAATTCGCCGTATATAAATTTGTTTACACGGAAGACGACATCTATAAATATCTCTCGGACTATAGCCTTTCTGAATACAATCATGATTCAAATAAATATGCCATTAAAGACGGATGTTATGATAAAGCCGAAATCAACATCTATGTTGAAACGGAAGAAGATTATAAACTCGTGAAAACAATCAAAGTGTCGGAATTTGAAAACTTTAATTTTGACGATGTGGAAAAGAAACTGTCGTCCAAAGGGCAGAAAGCGGATTCCCAAGAAATAGCGTTGTTGAAAGACGACGCGGTCAAAGCCTATTCCGAAAACCTACCGCAAGAATTCAAGGAAGGCAAAATCAAAACGGTGAAAGATTTCAATGATTGCAGAAATGAAATCGAAAGGAAAATGCTTGAACTTGAAAAACAGAGGCAAGAATTGAAGTTGCAAGTTGCCGAAATGGAAAAATGGCTTAAAGGAAAATATCGCGTGATTTGCGCGTACGAAACATATCTTGGGGCGAAAGAAGAGGTCGTCGAACTTATCGGCGAAGGAAAGACGAGCGACGAACCCATTCATTTGTACCAAGCCGTTAGATTCATGGACGAAGAATATGGAATCGTGAATCTTGAGCAAATTACGGAAACCACTTATGTGGAAACGGACGACTTTGATTACAAGAACATCAATCTTTTTGACGAATGGATTGTCAAGAATTACAAGATGTTCATTCCGTCGGAGCGCGGAATTGTGATGTGGCGAATCAAAAGGCGGGGAAAAGACTACGGCGACAGATGGGAAAACATGGTGTGCAACGGATATAACGCCAACTGTTATTTTCTCATAAGAAACGGAGAAAGGCTCTATAGAATTTTCTCCGATGTCGAGTCAAGAGACGACACGATGTTTCCCACAGAAGAACAAAGCATTCAAGCGGGAAAGAAATGGAACGGCGATGAAGAATTCGACCAAGAAACTTTCATGGAAAACATTCTCCCTTGGAAATACATTCTCATAGCGATTCAAGGCATTCTTGACAGAACCGACATTCTCGGAACGGACTGCCAATTCAAGACGAATCTCATATGCGGACTTTTTGACAAGGAAAAAATCGTGTTGGTTCGCGATAAGGAAAGAAAAGATTTGATTGGCGACAACACGATGCCTAGTTGGAGAAGTTATCTTCAAGAAAACAGAGACAGAAGCAAAATAGGCGACAGAATCATCGTCACCGACTTGTGGGGTTCTAAAAATTATTACGGCAGAGCGACCGACGATTCGGATTTCATCTATGAGCATCATATGGATTGGAGAAGAAGATGGGTGGGAATTCCGAATAGAAGCAAAGTTTACGAAATAAAGGATTATGACGAAGATTGGGGATATAAAATCCTTTATTTTGAGGAAAGATGGCATGACGACACCAAGAGGAAAAGAACCGCGATTTGGTTGGACAAAACGGAATTCTTCAACATCAGTCAGACCACGGAAAAAGACTTGAGGTATTATTTGAATGACAGACGAGAAAGGGAAAAATATCTTGATATGTTGCCGAAAATAAAACTTGCCTACAAATACTTTAAGACCAAGGCTTATGAAAGGGAGGATTATTTCAAGGAACATTTCATGGATTATTAATTAAAATACGACATTTCATTTAATGAATATGGCGCATAAATATTGACAAACTAATCGTTGAAATGCAATAATTTATTTCGTAGGAGATAAAAAGAAACTATATAACGGTCTGTCTGTCAGACAGACTATAAAAACGATTTGGAGGCATGAATATGACTATGAAATTAAAAGAGGTCATTGAATTGGTAAATCTCGGAAAAGCCAAATACAAGTTTTCGAGATTTGGAAATCGATTTGTCGGATTGAATGAAAATTCTTTTACTCTTGAAGAATTGGATTCTAACGCGAAAGGTTTTCTAAAAATGAAAGGAGCGATATTTTTTAGAAAATTAAAATAAAGCATAATTCCTTGAAGATTTATAAAAAACTTTAAGTCGCGCGATGAGTAAGTTCAATAAGGAATGGGAAGAGGATTAAAATTATGGTAATGGATTCTTTTGAATTTGAACAAAGAAAACTTTTATCTGAATTATTGGATAAAGAAATTTTAATTACAGAAGTCAGAGATATGGAAGATTCTCATGAGGTTGAAATTAGAGTAAATTTTAAGAATCTTTATGATAAGAAAAATTTTATAGATGATTTTGAATCATTTACTCTTGTTGCAAAATAGATACATCCGAAATGAATGTAGAAGTTGAATTTGATAACGATAATTTTAAATATATTGAGACAGACACAGATGACAGATAAAATAATTTTTCTAGACATTGACGGTGTTCTCAACTATCATTATTTCTATAAATCAAAATATTACCAAAGAAATGTGAAGAAAAATGGCTATGATATGGTGAGCCAGATTTGCAAAAGAAACTTGTTTTGGTTAAGTTTGTTATGCGGACTGACAAAATCTAAAGTAGTTTTATCTTCCACTTGGAAATATGGGTGGAATGAAGACGGTTCTGTAAGAAAAGACATTAAAGGCCATGATATGATGAAGACTGATTCTCTATTCCGTAAGAATGGAATAAATGTTATTTCAGTCACTAGAGAAGGAAAATTAAGTCTTGAAAATAATTATGAAATGAACGAAGATAAAATAACTGATTGGTGCAATAGACCAACATTCCAAGGATTTGAAAATATAAAGAACCGAGATTTTATTCTGCAGTATGCACGTGGAACTCAAATAATGGAATGGATTGAAAGAAATCATTTTGAAGGAAAATATGTCATCTTGGAAGATGATTATCTAGATGTAGAGTTTTATAAAGATTTGGAGAAACGATTGGTCATTACGAATTTTTATAAAAAGCGTGGCGGATTTGGATTCAAGCATTTTATAAAAGCGTTGGCTATGATGAGGCAGTGAACTTGGGAAAAGTTGAGGAGGACATAAAAAATGAGCGACGAATATAATGAAAATGTAAAATATGAAGTCTTTGAGCAGTTTTGGGACGACAACTATGGAAAGGAATTTGGGCGTTCCGATAAATGCCCTTTAGAGCCTTATTATTCAATCGCGGAATATTCATGGGAGATGGGAGAAAATCACGGCTATTATCTTGGAAAAGATTATGGCGATATAAATCGAGAGTCAAACGGACATATAAACGCTAAAACATGGTGTTATGTAACGGATAAATTACCGCCAAATCCAAAAGAAAGCGAAGACGGCAAATCCATTCTGCCATTGAATTATATTTGCGCTTATGATTGCGGTGACGGTGATTATGAATGCGATGAGTTCATGTATTTAGGCGACGGCGTGTGGAACGGAGAAAACAAAAATTATCCTATTTATGCTTGGTTGGAAGGTTCGGTGGAAGTTCCACCGCCTAGAAAGGAGAATGAATAAATGGAAAAATTAATTTTTGACAATCAAGACTTAGAAGAAATGGGAAAGTCATTTTACAATGATTTGATTTCAAATAAAAACAACATATCTTATTGGTATCCGAAAATAAAGGATTGCGGAATTAAACAACCAAAAACTTTCATATATCAAGTTCCGAAAGACATCATGGAATGTTTCTTTCATGACAACAAAGATGATTCCGATAAAATCACTGAATGGGTGAGAAACGAACTCTATCCTAGCATTCCTCAAGAATTGAAAGACACCAACCTTTTTATTAAAAACGGATGCTTCTCCAACAAATTTGATTTTGTTACCGCCGCGCCAAGAAACAATACTGTAGAATGCATTTCCGAATGCATTCAAGACATTCAGTATTATTCTTTCTGTTACGACACCATGGGCAACAATGAAATTGCGATAAGGGAAAGAATTCCTTATAATCCTTGCGAAACGCCTTGCATTTATAACGGACTTCCTTTAAGAAACGAATATAGAATATTCTATGATTTTACAAAGCATAAACTTTTAGATGTTGTGAATTATTGGGATTGGGATTATTGCCATGATTCCATCAGTTCTAATAAAACCGATAAAATAATTTATGAATCGGTTTATGACAACCTTTTGAAACATTATAATGAAAATAAAGGCAAGGTTTGTGAATTGGTGTCTGATAAATTGAAATCAATTGCAGACTTGGAAGGCGTTTGGTCTGTAGACATAATGGAATATAACGGAGATTTTTGGTTGATTGACATGGCTTTGGGTGAAGATTCCGCTTATTGGGAAAAGGTGAATGAATGATACATGAAAGTTGAAAGGATTTGAGATTATAATTTTACTTGACAAAACAAGCGTTTCATGCTATATTTTTTATTGAGGTGATTTGATTATGGAAAGAATCTACGAAATGGCCAACAGAAGAAAAAGACAGACAGGACTCCCAATCAACATTTGGATTGATGAAAACGGTTGGTATAAGCTCGGCGGTCATGCTAAAAGAATCAAGGTTCAAATGAATTATGGTGAAAAAATGCAGAATCAACCATTTTGTTGCATGGATTTGTATGGAAATATCATTGAAGATACATTTGATAAAAAAGAATGTGAAGTTTCTACAAAAGATTTGAGACAAGTTTCTAATTATGTTTTGAATAATTCTTACGCGCTTGATAAAGTGGCGGATGAAGAAATTTTTATGGAAGATTACGATGAAATTTCAATCAAAGGCGGAAAACTTGCAAGTGAAGAAGAAATCAATAATCTGATTAAAGAAGTTGACGCTAGAATTAAGTGAACTACGCACCACCCTAAAGGGTGGAATCATTCTTACGGATTTTATATAAATACGAACGCCCCGCAAAAATCCAATTGCGGGGCTTTTTTCTTCCCCCTAATTTTCCTTTCAAGACAACTCCGCTTCGGCCATTCCTCCAAGTCGATTCCATAAAGAGCCATGTTCAATCCGTTTTTTTTTTCGATTTTTTAACAATTTCCCTTGACAAATTGGATAATTTGGGTTATAATTGACTAGAAAACGGAGGAAAACTTCATGAAGGAGTTCGTAGTCAGAGTCGTGGCCAAGGGAAGCCACGGAAAGTACGGCAAGGAAACTTACAGAGAGTTGATTGTCGAGGCCGACTCCAAGAAGGAAGCCCAACAAAAGGCGCTTGAACGAATGCTTTCCGCCACATACCGCGAGTTCTTCCCAATGTTGAACGACGAGAGGTTTCTTGAGCATCCCAAGTTGTATTCCTTCGGCGGAATGTTGAGGACGATGGATTCCCATTGGTGCTCGCTCTCTGACGAGGAGATTCTAACTCAATTGGACGAAATAATCGGCTTGGATGTGTTGGAAAGGGTGGATTTCATCGTAAAATCGAGGAAAAGCCTCGCAATTTCATAAAAAAAAATCGGAATTTCCTTGACAAAAGGGCGAGTTTCGGTATATCATAACCATATGGAGAAAAAGAAATGAAACGAATTTTGTTCTTGTCCTTGACATTCTTGGCGAGCCTTTTGGCCTTCCCCTTCGCCTTCATTTACGGAGGGTTCGGAGTGGCTATGGGAGTGTTCCGCTATTGGAGAAAGGTCGCCTTGGGTTCGGACTTGTTCGAGGAAAAAGACGGCGGAGAGGACACCGAGAAAAAAGTCTTGAATTTCATCAAGAGAAGGTTTCCGACCGACTGCAAGTGGACTAGCGGAAACTGCTATTTCTTCGCCTTGATTCTAAAGGACGCGTTCAACGGAACGATTCTATACGACGAGATTCAAGGGCATTTCCTCTGCGAGATAGACGGAATTCCCTACGACTTCAACGGAGTCTACGAGAACAAGGACGGATTCTTGGTCGAATGGGAGGAGTTGAGGAAGGACGACCCTTTGTATTCAAGCAGAATAATTAGGGATTGTTGCAGATAAAGGAGTTTGGGAGGATGAAGGTTTTAATCTACGAGAACGAGAAATTGAAGGAAAAACATTGGGGCGACCTCGCGTGCTCGCATTTAGTCAAGGACAAGAAATTTGAGGTTCAGACTCAAGGCGGAACTTTCCTCCATCGCACCAAGAGCGACAGAAAGGTGAATATGGTGGTCGACAATCCGATTGACGGAACATTGACGGTCTACGAGGAAGGAGAGGAGCGTAAATGACGATGATTTTGAAGAATTTGGGGATGACGCTCCTTTCGCTCATTCTCCTTCCCTTCGCGGTTTTATTCGGCTTGCTTTGCGGGGCCGTGCTTTTCCCCTTGGCCTTGATTACTGAAAGTTTGGCCGATATTTGGAGGTAGGCTTATGGAGTTATTCGACAAAAAATTCGTCCGCTTCATGTGGGACGACGAGTTGGAAGGCAAGGAAGTCTTTGTGGCGGATAACATAAACTCTTTGATTGAGCGCGTGGAAAAAGGCGCGTCAATTTACAAGGTTCGTTGGTCAAGAGATAACGGAATGCCTTTTGAGAGCGACGACCTTGTTCGCTATCGTTTCGCATACTACGACCCAAACTACGAGGCCAAGAGGGCTTTCAACGAGGGCAAAGAAATACAATTTAAAGACGATGTAAGTGGAGACTGGTGTTCTGCATATAATCCACGTTGGGACTTGAATATTGAGTATCGCATCAAGCCTGAAGAAGATGAAAAGCGTTACCGTCCATATAAGGATTCCACCGAAATAATTGCGGACTTTATCGCTCGATTCAAGGTCGACTGTCCGCCATACTGCGAACCGTCGATTTGGCTCAAGGGCAAGGATGTTGACCGCCAGACTTTAGTATCCTCTTTTCGCGAGGATAGTGTGAGCATTGACTTTAATCCTTTCATAATTGGGTTTGAGCAGTTGTTAGATGACTACACCTACTTGGACGGAAGCCCCGTAGGAGTCTTAGATGAATGAAAGATTAAAAAGAATTTATCAAGCAATGAAAAATAGATGTTACAACCCTAAAGCCCAAAATTTTAAGGATTATGGTGCAAGAGGGATAACAATATGTGATGAGTGGTTGAAAAAACCTAATTTATTTTACGAATGGGCGTTGTCAAACGGTTATAATGATGATTTAAGCATTGACCGTATCGACAATAACAAAGGCTACAGTCCTGAGAATTGTAGATGGGCGACAAGAAAACAACAGAATAATAACCAAAGACGGAATCATTTAATAAAATATAAAGGCGAAACAAAGCCTTTAAGTCAATGGTGTGAGGAACTTGGGCTTGATTATCATAAAATAAAATGCAGAATAAACTCCTTGCGTTGGTCTGTTGACAAAGCGTTTGAAACAAAAGGAAATCATAGCCTAAGGCTTATAACATATAAGGGGCGGACTCAATCGCTTGCCGATTGGTGCAGAGAATTAAATCTAAAATATTACACGGTTATATCTAGACTTAATGATTCTCATTGGTCTGTTGAAAAAGCGTTTGAAACAAAAGGAAACGCTCGTTATAAAATGATAACCTATAAAGGAAAGACGCAACATTTAGCAGCATGGTGTAAAGAACTAAAATTAAATTATATTAAGGTTAAGGACAGGATAAACAAATATCACTGGCCTATCGAAAAAGCATTTAACGACAGCCCTTGCGGAATGGAGGTGAAGGAAGGAATGAATGAATGGGATTGGCAATATTTATCTATGAGTGATGAAGATTTTGCTTATGCTACAAAATTGAGTAAAGAAAAAATTGAACAAGCGAAACAGAAAGATAGCGAGGCGAAGGTATGACCAAGGAAGAATTTGTAGAATACTGCACAAAAAGAAACAAGAACATGGTTGCTGAAACTTTCGGAGAGGATTTATGCAACATCGCGGACGGCTTTAAGGAAACGACGATTTTTCTCGTGAACTTGTTCGCTTTCGCCTTTCATCTCGTCTTGTCTCCCCTATGGATTCCCTTGTCGGCAATCAGATATTTCAGATGGAAGAACGACGAGAAGTACGCGGACAAGATGTGGGACATTTATTTGAAAGCCTGCGATGAAAGGAGATTGAGGAATGAATGAAGAAGAGCTTGAAAAAGAGGCCAATACTTTTGCCGCCGCTTTTCTTATGCCGGAAAAGTTATTCAGACAGATATGGAAAGAGAAATGTGGACGCTTGGAAGCGGTCGCGGAACGATTCAAAGTGTCGCCGACTGCGGTCAAATGGCGAGCGGTTGGATTGGGGTTAAGCGAATATTAGCAAAATTGGAGGAATGATATGATTTGTCAAAATTGTGGAGGTAAAGGAATGACCATTGACGAAATGAAAGAGAACGGGTCCAAGCATTGGAAGCAACAGGCTCTGATACAAGTTCTGAAGTCAGAAGCGGAAGAAAATAAAATGAAAAAATATCATTTGAAAGATTCTAACGGATGTCCGATTTTTGGGGTGAAAATTGAAAAGTTGGACAAATATTTTTGCGATTTTATAATTTATAAAGCGATTTCTTGGGAAAGTGATTATTCGGATATTTATGAAAAGAAATTTATTGCGAAAGTGCATTGGAAATGGGATTTCTGCACGCATTGGTGGTTCTATGGAGAAGATTATGATGAATCTTTAGTTGACGAAACGGAAAAAGATTCGTATTATCATATCTGTAGTGGAATTTCAGATTGGATTCGGTTGTTTGCTTTTACAAGAAAATTGATGCATTCTTTGTTGGGCGATGAACAAGATTGGTATGACGAAAAAGATAAAGAATTAGACGAACTTGTATTGAAAGGGTTTGAAATTGTTGAGGTGAAGGAATGACTGGCGAAGAGTTAAAACGACTAGCGACGAAAGAATTGATTGCTTATGTGAAAGGTCAAGCGAGCGGAATGTGCCCCGCAAGCATGGAGTATTGGAAGGAGCACGTTGAAGAAACATTCAATCGCATAGTTTCTCTTGAAAAGGAAAACGAGGAACTTAGAACAAAATATCTGCAAGCAACAGATGAAGGAACTAGTTGGGCGCATCTCAAAAGTTTGGAAAAGGAAGTTGCGGAACTGAAAAAGCAACAATTTACTTTAAGAAATGAACGAAACGCTTTTCTTGCGCAAAATGAACAGTACGAAAAAGATTTAATGGACATTAACGAAAATCTTGCCAAAGCAAAAGAAATTCTAGCAAAACTTCTTGAGGAAGAAAAGAACAATATGTATTGGGAAATGAACGGTTCGGATAAAAGTTCGTATTATAAAGTTAGAAAAGAAGCGGAGCGATTCTTGGAGGATGTGAAAGAATGATATACGCATTGAGTTATGGCGAGCGTGAAGGTTCTACGGTGAACATCACCATTCATTTTTTAAATGGATAATGCGGATAGTTCGGTTGTTAAAACAAGGACATTCCGTTTTAATTTATAGGCCAGAAAGCGAGGCGAAGGAATGACGAAGATGTGGTTTGCCATGGGCGGAACGGAGGGTTAAAATGTATTATCTTTTTATGCGAAAAGAGAAAGACTTGAAGAATTACAAGGCGGAATTTGACAGGGTTCTTGACGGAATCGAAAAGGGAAAGACGCCTGTTTACAACGAAATTAGAAGCGCCAAGACCGTTCTATTCGAGTCGTTCCCTTACCAAGCGTTGTCAGGCGTGTTTCTCATTTTTGGAACGTTATTGCTTGACAAATGCAAAGTCAACGAACTCATCAAGATTGCCGTTGTTTTGGTCGTGAATAATGTTTGTTACGCGCTAGCGAACTTTATCTTCGCTTACGCAAAGCATTACTTGCGAATTCGCTTGTGCAGAAGGCTTGGCTTGGAGCCTACCGAGCGGAACATTGCGGTAATGGAATCGATGGAGTATCAAAGCGTATGAATGAAACAATATTAACTATGGGCGCAATATTCATATTTGGATATTTCTTTGGATTTACACTAGAAAGGATTGTGAAATGACAGATAAAGAAATGGCGGAAGAATACTGTAATAATGAAGTACCTTTAGACACTACAGAAAGCGGTGAAAAGTTATATACAGAAACTGACTTGAAATATGCTTATCTTGCGGGGCTTAACGAGGGCAGACCGAAGTGGCGCGACTTGCGGAAAAACCCAAACGACTTGCCGAAGGAAAACGCGAAGCAATTCATTGTTAAGACTTCGGATGGTGGCAAACAGATGAGTTGGTATAGCACGCATTCAAATAGTTGGTGGTCTAGCGATTACGATAAAATCGACGATGTAATCGAATGGTGCGAGATGCCATAACGCGCAGAGGAGTGAATTATGTTTGAGGAAAAAGCGGAAGAAATAATGCGACAAAATGGTTGCAGAACTCATAGCGGAAATTTTATACAAGTTGATAAAGTTTGTGAACTCATCCAAAAAGGCATTGAATACGGCTATAACAAGGCTAATGAATGGCATTATGTGAAAGATGAAAAAGATTTGCCAACCGATAAAAAAGAATATCTTTTATTATTAGGAAGAGGTATTAAAACTTTTGGCTTTTATAACGGTAGATTTTGGGAATCTCGGAAAGGAAATTTTTCTTGGCAAGAAGTGAAAGCATATTTCTTCATTTCTGTTCCAGAACTAAAGGAGAGCGAATAAATGTTGGGTGCTTTACTATGGGGAATAGGCGCAAGCATGGCTCTTGCGGAAGAAAACGAAAACGCCAAGACAACGAGCGTTGAAGAGCAACTTGAATACGCAAAGACAATCATTCAAGACTTGTTGGACAACTCTGACGAATACGCAAGGCAAAGAGCTATGGACTTTTTGAAGGAAGATAAATGATTGAGGATGTTGTAATAAATACAAATGAAAATTGCGAAAATGAAGGCGCAAACGATGAATTTGTTGTGTATTGGTATCCGACAAAGAGCGTTAGTGGCAAGCCATTGAAAGGAATAGACTGTTGCAAAGAAAGTGAATGCGAGGAACAAAGCAAGATAGTCTACAAAGGAACTTTTTCGGAATGTGCCTCATATATGAAAGGATATTTTGACAGAATCGCTTATGACATTTGCTCACATGTTGTCAAATCGAGCGATGTTTACGCTTGCACAAATCTTAAATGTAATATAACATCCAAAGAGGTAAAAGAATGATATGGCTAGGTTATTTTGATTGCAACCAAAAATGTTTTCTTGATAAAGCAAAGGGTGTGATTTACGCTTGAAAAGAAATTGTATTACCAAAACGACAAGGAGGATTGATTATGGTCGTGCAAAAATGTGTAAGAACTTATGACTTGGATTGTAGTAGAAATGCTTGCTCCACAACCAATTGCGAAGAATTGAACAATTACCTTAATGAAGGATGGACAGTTGTGACGGTGATTTCGAAATCAAACTACAATGAATACATCATTGAAAAGAAACTCTAGATAGGAGAAAAACGGAATGAACAGTTTTGAAAGGTCATTTTTAAGGAAGGCGGAGAAAAAAGGCCTCCGCTTTTTGGAAATCGAGGGAAACAGAATTTCCTTCATCTTGAACGACGAATGGGAGAAAATCACCAAGAACGACCCTTCCGAGGAATTCAAGGAGAAAATGGAGAAAATTTATGAGGAATGGTGACAAGATTCCGCTCTCGTTGGCGAATTCGATAAGCCGAATAATGGTCTTCTTCGACTTTGAGAAGATGGCGGAAATCGAGGAAAAGTTCTTCGAACGAAAGGTTGAAAATGAAGACGACTCGCTAACGGACGAAATCAAGGAATTCGCCTTGAGCAATCTGTGGGAGTGCGCGGAGGAATGCCTTAAAAGGAAGGCGGACTATTGGATTGAAACCAAGTACAATTTCCGATTGGAATGCTTTTACGACGAGAAGGAGCCTACGATAGCCTTGAGGTATGTTCCTATCCAATGGGATTGAAGGAAAAAGTTGGACGAAATTCCCAATCATTAACTATCTTTCATTATGGTAAGCATAAGGGAAATAGCGGACGACAAAACCACAATATCCTCGACAAGATGGGCTTTCGCCTCGGTGATAAAGTACGACATGATTATGATTTTGGTTGCGGTAATCCTTTTCACGGTGGCGCATTTAATCGGAAAGCCTTTGGACAACTCGTTCTTCTACTCCGTGGCGACTTTGTTGGGCATCCTTACGGGGCTTGTGGCCGCTCCCAAGGCCTTGCAAGGGTTCGAGCCTAGGAAAGACAAGCCGACATCAACCCCTACAGAGAAAGCCCCGCAATCGGATGGGGAAAGCCTACAAAATCAATAAAAATAAATAAAAAAACGCTAAACTTACTTGACAAAAATCCGAAGATAAAGTATAATCTTTCTCAATGGGAGGAAACATTCATGTACTACAAAATCAAAGGAAACAAGGGAAAAAGGGCTTTCGACCTCTACCCCTTGGCTTTGGGATTCGCGGTGGGAATCGCCTTGTCGTTCGTCGCCTTGGCGGTCTCAATCCACTTCATTTGAAACAAAAAAGCCCCCAAGATTGCGGGGGCTTTTCATTTGTGGCTTTCAATTCCAAACTTACTCCATAGGCTCGTCGTTGGTGGCGTCGAAATCCGAGTACCGCAACTCGCTCAATCCTAGCAAGAGTTCCACCAACCTAGCCTCCGCCCAAGCGTTGGGGTCGTCTATGCCTATCTCCTTCCAATACTTCAACGAGTCCGTGCATATCGCTCCGCTCAACTTGCAGTACAAATCGCACACATGCTTCTTGGCTATGGCCGACACTTGGCACACATGGCTCTTGGCGTAGCGCTTTATCTTCTCCTTGTCGCTCCCTATGTGGTTTATCACCAAAATTCCGTTCAAGTAGTTCTTGAACAGTTGCACCAATTCGTTGGTGTTGGAGTTTATCAAGCAAGTCTGCATGTGGGTCTTGGGAACCGCTCCGTCCTTGAATAGAACGCTCATCGCGTCGGTCACGGTGGCCTTGTCCAAAGCCAACAATATGTTGGATATTCCATTTATATAATTGTCCACATAGTCGAACTGCCTTTTCAAAAGAAGCCTAGTCTTTCCCATCTCCTCGCTCTCTGGCGTGTTCACCGAATCAGGCGCTATCTCGAACCAAGGCGTCTTCACTTTCTTGTTCGACTCTTTGAAGTAACGGACTAAAAGGACGACCGCTCCGCCTATGATGAAAACCAACAAGAGGGTCACGCTCTCAAAGTGTTGGTTGTAAAAGTCCAAAAAATTCATTGGAATTACCTCGCAAGCAAAAATATCATGGGTATAATAGTTAAATTCGGACTTTGGCGCTCCAAATTAGTTCGCTTTTTCAATCAACCTAGGCTCTTCAAGTAGTCGTACATTCCCCTCAAGTCGGTTATAATCCAATCCTTGTCGCCGTCCTTGATTTCAGTTCCGCCGACCTCGATTTGCTTCAAGCCCTCGTAGGCTAGCCATTCCGCCCCTTCCTTGGACTCGTTGAATTCGCTCGCAATCAAGGAAACGAACAATTCGTTCGCCCTCTCCAAAGGCTTTAGGAACATCGAAATCGTGTCGCTCCCCAAAACCTTCTCCATTCCCTTGTTGAATTCGTCGCAGTCCTTTTCGACCTTCTTGACCCATTCGCACAGTTTCTTGAAAGACTTGTAGTTCATTCCGTGAATTCTCCTTTTCTCTTTCGCTACGAGCATTTTAAGGGAAATTAAAGGGAAAGTCAACGAAATAATGAAAAAAGCCTTCCCATTTTCTAGAGAAGGCTTTTTCTCATATCATTCTAAATAAAGAATTAGAGGTTCTTGTTCGCGACCCAAACGTCCAAGTCCTCCACGGAATCCACCAATCCTTGGAACTCTCCGAAAAAGTTCTCAAGACCGCTTCTAGTGATGGCCTCGACCATGGAATCCCAATCGTCGGTCTTCACTTCGTCGTCCGCTATCGTATCCACTTCGTCCTCGATTCCGCGAACCGCTCCCTCAACCAAAGTCCAAGGCTCGCTAGAATATGTTTCTTCCGCCCAATCCTCGATTGACTTGTAGATTTCCTTTCCGTCCTCGTCCTTGTTCTCGTCAGAGTCCTTGAACTCCTCCCATTCCTTCTCGATTTTCTCGATTACCTTCTCGGCCTTGTCCAAAGCCTTCTTGTCGAGCAAGTCCTTGAACTCCTCAAAGTCCAACATTCCCAACGATTCCTTGACTGAATCGAAGTCGAAGCGGAGCAAGTCGTTCAACTCCGTCAAGCCGATTCCGTCGTAGTAAAGTTCGTCGATGTAGGCGTTGAACTCGTCGAACTTGTCCGCGTCCACGATTTCCTCAAGAGCCTTTTCCGCTCCGCTCCACAACATTCCCTTCAAGTCCCATTCGCTAGGCTCCTCAATTATGATTTTCATCACATTCCTCCTATTTTTTCCATTAATGGCGGACCGCTTCGTAAACGAGCGTTCCGATTAAAATTTCAAACACAAAGTCGATGTCCTCTCCGTTGTAAAGGCGAGGATTCCATAGATTGGTTCTGACGAGCAAGTTGCCTTTCTTCAACTCCGAGACTCTGTTTTTCATAAGGTTGTCCAAATCTTCCTCGGTGGCTCCGCTCTCGTCGTTCACGCACATCGCCACTTCCGCGTATTCGTTGGGAGTGAAGGCGAATCCGTTGGAAAGTTCGCAGAAAACGCCCTCCTCGAAAGCGGTCACGATTTTGTCTTTGTCCGCCTTCTTCAAGAGTTTGGTGTCCTTGTTGGAGGACAAGTAGCCCTTCAACAAGTCGATTTCTTCGCTTCCCAAACTTTCCGCTATGAGATTGTAGTCCAAGTATTCGTTGACGATTGATGAGTCGATTTTTGTGGCTCCGCTCTCCTCAAGCCAAGCCTCCGCCTTTCTTCCTTCCTTGGTGTCCGTGAACAAGTCCCAACACCACTTGGCGTCAAAGTCGCAGTTCGTCGTTCTAGCGCAGATTGGAAACTCCTCGAATATGATTTCCGCCAACTTGTCGAAGCCCTTCTCCAAGAACATCTCGTCCAACTGCTTGTTCGTGGGGTCGAATTGGCGGTTGTTCTCCTTGTTCCACCACTCTAGCCAATAGGACAAAGCGTAGTCGATGTATCGGTCTCCGCTAAAGTTATATTTGTATGAAATTCCTTCATCCATCCTCATTCTTCTCTCCTTAAAGTTTCCGTAGTCCTTGAGCATGGCCTTCATCATGAACAACTTGTCCTCATAGGGCTTCAACAGTTCGACCGCCTTTCCGCCCTTTCCGTCTTCCATGTCCACGACGATTTCGTTCAACACTCCGTAAGCGCCCTTGGGATTTTCCTTGATGTCCTTCAAGAAACTCCCTCCGAACTTCTCGTCCATAAGCCAATCTTGGTCTTTTTGGGGAAGATTCTCCAACATCGAGAAGAATGTTCCGTACACGCTTTTGGGGTTGTATTTAGCCATCGCCTTTTTTCTCCTAGAAAACTTTCTCTTCTTTCTTTAATAGTTATTCTGTCTTGGGATTTTCTTACATAGTCTTTGTTTTTCGCTCAAATTTAGGCTTTTTAGATTGTGAATTTTTTCCGTTGTTCTTTAAGGAATCCAACCCCAAAAGAAGGTCAACCAAAACTCCAAACAAGAACATCGGCACGACCAACGCTCCGAGCAAGCAACCCAAGGCGAAAGAATCGCTCCTTTCTTGAATTCCCATCGCCTTGAAAATTAACCTTATGGAAAGATTTCCCATCAAGCACCACGACAAAAGACAAACCAAAACCATTAAAAATTCCAACATTTCAACCTCTTGACGAAAAATAGTCGGTTCGGTTCATTGAATGCTCCAACATAGGATTCCGTCGTCCCCCACGAAGCGAATCAAGAGCCTCAACTCATCTAACTGAGCCTTCAACTCGTCGATGTATTCCAAGTCATAGTATCCGTCCGCTCCTCCGCAGAATTCCTTGAAACGCTTGTAAATCTCGGAATCGTCGCCCTCAAATTCGTCCAAAATCTCCTTGACCTCTCGCTTGGCCAACTCGGCGCTTTCGTTGCATCTCTCGGCGTTCTCTATATCACTCGTCAAATGACGAGCCATAATCTCAAGGTCTTCCTTATCGGAAACATTTCCCTCCAAGACCCATTGCTTTGCATTTTCATTCTCGTCGTTCCAATAGGAAACCAACCCTATCCGCTCGAAGCCGATTCCGTCCTCAAATGACGGGTCGTACTTTAGCCTTTCGTGAAGGCTCCAAGCCCCTTCCTTCCATAAAAAGCCATCGAAGAATACGCTAGACCAAAATTTATTGCATCCCAATTCTTCGGAAAATTTCTTCCGTTTGTTTTTCTCTTTGGAAAAATAAAGGGCGATGTCGTCGAATTTGGACTCGGACTCTGAAATTTTTTCAAGCCAATCCAAAGCCTTTTCCTTGTCGACGATGTTCCAACTCTCCCTTTTAAGGGTCTTGTCGTAAGGATATTCCTTCATTTCGGTTTCGCTCATTTTGATTTTCCGTCCGAACTGCCTTATTGTTTGAATGGACGCTTCCTTTTCATGCGAACTCAACGGAAACGAACTTTCTCCGCTTTCCCAAAACAAGGCCTTCAATACACAAGGATTTATGACCGCCAACTCGCAGTCAGTCCACGAATTCGCTATGTCGATTCTCTTTCCGTCCTTCAACCTTTCCACAGTAAAGTCAAAATATGAACTCATTTATCTTCCTCCGATTCTATTCCGAAATACCAAGCCATTTTGTCCGCGTCGTTTCCGAACATTTCATTGAACAAGTCGCTCATGGACTTTCCTTCCGATTCATAGTCTCCGTATTTTTCGTGAAGCCATTCGTCGAATTTAAACATGCTCATTACAGGTCTATTCAGTATCATCGCGGTTTCGACATCGGCCATTCTTGACACGACTTCGTGGGGAATTCCTCTATTCGTGAACTCGTTGGCCATGTCCGACCAAGAGTAGCGCGTTTCAATGTTCTTTTCGTAGACTCCGATTTCCTCCCTAGCCTTTCCGCCCTCAACGACCGTTTGGTATTCAAATCCGTTCCTTATGGGAGCGAACGCAATCAAGTTCAACCATTCGTTTTCTTGAGACAAGGGATTTGGGTTGTAAGCCTCAATCAAGGCGCTTCTGCAACGGTCGTTCTTGTCAAAGAAAACCTTCATTTCCAAGCCCTTATTGTCGTCTATGAATTGGCCTATGGCGTGGATTATGGGAACGGACAGACACAAATCGAAATCCTTAAAAAACACCTTATTATAAAGAGCGTCTTCGTATGGAATTTTTTCATCAAACAACAACTCTTCCGCGGAGGCCACGCATTCCTTAAACTTTTGGAAATTTCCTTCCTCTCTATTCGATTGTGGCAAAACGCAACTCATGTACTTGAATTGGGAATAGTCGAAATCCTTGTGTTTGCCCTTCTTCAAGAATACCACATCCTTGGACTCGTCGAACAATTCCTTAGACACCACCATGAACCTTCCGTCGCTTAACACCGCTTGCTTGTTTTTCTTGTCGTGATACACCTTTCCGTAAATCTTAGTGTCCAAATTGCCGTACAAATAATTTTTGAAGTTTTTCATCCGTTTCCTCCGAAAAAACAATACCATAAAAGAAAAAATTTGTCAAGTAAATTTACCGATTGTTTTTTAGCGGAAAATTGGTTCGAGATTCAACATGTTGAATGATTTGTGTCCGAGTGAACTATATCTCTATTTCTCCAATTCGCACTCTTCGTATCTTCTATAGCCGTCGTTGCCGCACCACTTCCTGGCGGACAGCTCGTCTTTCACAGCTTTGACAATCCGCCATTCGCTCGCCACTAATTCCGTGTCAAAATGCCATTCCAAGCATACGTACACTTTCATAAGACTACCCCTCCAAAAATTGCTCAATCGGAATGTTGTCCGGAACATTATGTTCAGGGCATTCAACGCCTACGACAATTCCATCGCCCGGCTGATACATAACGTCGAAAATAGGCTCATCGGAAACGGTCGTAAGTTTCCTGCCTATTTCCTCGCAAAGGCTTCTGTAATGGTTCCAAACCAAAACGGCCTCGTTCGCCAAGTCCTCTATTTCCTGCTTAATTTTGTTTTTCATTTGCCTTTCTCCTTCAAACTAGGCACATCGTCGTTGCAGTATTTCCAAGCATAGACTTCCTCATAGTCCTCCAAATATTCGTAATCGACATCGGAGTCATGCACAATGCGACAAAAGCATTTTTCAGACTTGTCGTAAGCGCCCAAAGTCACAAACTTACAATCCATAGTTGTATTATAAACCGCTATGAACAAATCTTCGCTCATGTTGTTCTCTTGCTTAGGCAAGTCGTCGTTTGAAACATAATGCCAATAGGATTTTATTTCATTCGTTCCTTTTTCCGATTTGCCTTTCTCCTTGATAAGTTCAGGGTTAAGAAACGAAATGGCGCTGCTTCCCGTCAATCGAATTGTTGGGGTGTCCTGATTGATAACAAAATCCGTCAAATCCGTCCACTCGACAACTTCAAAATCCTTGTTGTAAGCTCGCGGATAGACATACTCTTTGCCTTGGGAGAAGCCCGTCAGTATCTCTCCCCATAGTTTGGCCTCTTTCTGCGTCAGAATCATTTACTTGCCTCCTTATTTGTCGAACAACATAAGCGCCCACCCAACCAAGACCGCAAGCCCTATGGCGGGAAACATCAACAAGCCCAACTTCCAATCCACTAGAAGGGCGAGAACCACAGGAACGAAAATCCCCACGGAAACTCCCACCATTATGAACATTTGGATGAACCTTCTCAACTTCCAATTCATTTCTTCAACTCCTCCAGCAACTTTCCGATTTCCACAATGTTGTGGTTGATGATGGACAGTTCATAAGCAATATACGCAGCCACTACCAAACCGAAGATTACAAGGCCTATCATTCCGCTATGCTCCATTTCTCGTATTTGTAGTCAGTCATTCCTTAACCTCCTCAATATGTGCACTCATAGCAAGCGCAATGTTTGTTGAACAATTCCTTATTGTCCTTCTTCGACTTTACCTTCACCCCGCACTTGCAGACATCAAGATGAGGCTCGCATAAATGCCACTTTCCGTCGATTCCAAGACACGGAACATAAATCTTTTCAGTTTGGGCTTCTTTCATAAGAATCCTTATCGCTTCCAACAACCATGAACTTGAATTGCGAACCTTTCTTTGAATTGGTGGAGACGACATATTCGCCCACTCTCATTTCAAAAGGAGACTCGATGGACTTCTCAAGCATGGGGTTGATTGCGACCGGATAGCCTTCCGAAATCAAAGCCTTCGCGTAGTCCATAGCATTCTGGATTGTCTCAAACGAAACGCTTGAAATAACCTCATTTGTCATTGCCACATGTTCCTCCTATAGTTCGGCAAAATTGACGGACAAAATTTCGTAATTACGGCAAATGTTTTTGTGCGTCTTCATATACAAGTTTGCGAAGAACCTAGTCGCGAACGACTTTGAATCCTTGTCCAACTCTCCGAATGTTCCATCCTTTCGCAGAAACACAATACACTCGACCTCGCGGTCTTCATAATGCCCCTTTCTTATATAAGCAACATAATACCTTGAGAATTTTTTCATTTTCTATCTTCATTCTCCTTCTGCCATTCGCAACAAAAATCTTGCCACATCTGCAACATTCTGATTGTTTGGTCTATTGTGAAGTGCCTTTCGCATCTAGTGTAAACTGAATCCAAGCCGCCCCACATAGTGTAGTCATGCCACGCCACCCAATCATTATAGAAAAATTTCTCTTGCAAATTTCTGAACAATTTTTCAACTATCCAAACCAAAGACCACCTTTTGTATTCCTTTCCGTAAAGTTTCTTGTTGCACTTGAACACCCATTTCATTTTCTTGACGGGAATAATCGGAACAAGTTCTATTCCCTTGTGGGAAAGTTTGAAGGTTACTTGAGGGTCGTTGTATTCGACTTTCTTCATCCTCATCTTTTCCGAATCGTAATCCGGCAACTTTCCGTAGTTTCCGTAGTTGTAGTCCTCGTCAAAGAATGACACATAGAACTCAAGTTTGTTGTCCTCGTCGCATATCTCGTCGCAAATCCATTGGAGTTCTTCTCGGCAAGCCTCAATTGGTTCCCAAGTCCAACGGCAGTTCGTCACCAAGCCGACCTTTCCAGTTTCAGGATGGACGAACGAGAGCGGGCCGTCGCAATGGCAAGACGAAATCAACTGTACATCGAACACTTCGCAATCCAAGACGCAAGGCTTCGCTCCCCAAAATTTCCGCCACTTGTCGTATATTTCATCCCATTCGTCAAACGACAAGGTAGGATTCGGTTGAGGCTTTCTTGTCGACACATCAATCAACTTGTTGAACAATTCGTTGTTGCCTTGAACGCCGACGATTGCGGAGTCGCACCGCATTATGATTTCGTTGACTAGTTCCTTGTCCTTGATGTAGAAAGGCTTTCCGTCCTTTCCTGTTATAGCGACGGACGCCCATTTCTCCTTCGGCTTGAACTGTTGGAAAATCTCGTCGACCATCGAATAGTTTCCGTCGCTCCTCGGTTTGAGAACTATGGGCTTGAAATCTTTACTGTAGAAAGTTCCGTATCCTTCGCACAAAACATTGACTCGACCGAAATTCCGCAACGCCTTTTTAAAGCAAGACTTCACTTCGGACGGATTGATGTAATGAGTCTGTCCGTCATTGATGGATTTCACTGTTCCGCCTTGGCACAAAAAGTTCATTTTCTGCTCTCCTTCCACTCCGTCAGAGTCAAGCAAGTGCCGTCAGCCTTCATAATCGGACAAAGAATGTGATATTCTCTAAGATACAATACATCGGTGTTCTTGTCCACATAAATATTGCTCGATGAGGTGATAATGAGCGGTTCAAGATTGATAAAATCTTCCACCTCAATCGTCTGTTTATTTTCCATAGAACGAATTTCGCCATATTTGACTGTACAAGAACCCAACAACAATGTTAAAAGCGCAACCAACGCGATAATAAATCTTTTCATGCTTCATTCACTCCTCGATAATCTTGAGAAAGATGATAGCGCGGACTAGAAAAAATGTCAAGGAATTTTACAAATTTTTTCGATTTATTCTTTGAGGGTTTTGACATACTCAATTTTTTCAGTCACGAATTCTTGGACGCAACCGCATTGTGTCACGACTTTATAAATTTCAGAGTTCACCTTTCTATCGACAACATCGCGAACCTCAATCTCAAATCCGTCTTTGAAATGAATCAATATGTCCAACTTCAACCTCTCAAATCATAAATAGTTGAAAAAAAAGAGTTCGGCGCTCGCCTTGAACCGCGTGGGTGGGAGGGGAAAACGCGATTCGTGGGCTTTCAATGAGCACCGAACTCCAAATTGGAACATACGAGGATTGAACTCGCTTTGTCCGAAACTTTCCGTTGTAGGCTTTAGTCTCGGTTCTGCCATAGGATGTCCCAAAATTACGCGAGTTTCCTTCTTGTAATCGGTTCTGAACAAGTTGCTCGCAAACTCTAAATATGACCGCCCAACAATCTCGGTTTAGGAGGTTGATTGAAGGGATTTCTTATCGTTCACCTCCAAGAAAGGCGACGGCTCCGCAACACTTCACCCGCTTTAGGCGCGACTTATGGGACTCGCGCTTCCTTTCTTACAGTCTTCCTTGACGGATTGTTGTTCCGCCAATGATGTTTCCGCGAAAAAGAAAAAGTGAGAACTTGCGGAATTCAAACCTAATCGGAACTTGACTTATTCGTTTCCTAAAAGGTTCATGTTCTCTTTTATCTCCTAGCAGAGTCGAACTGCTGTTGTGCGGATGAGAACCGCAAGTCCTAACCACTAGACGAAGGAGACAAAATTTTGAGGGTTATACTCCGCAACCTAACGGTCTTGTTTTAACAACCAAATCCACAGATAAGGTTGAACCCTCTTCCAACCGCTCTCTCGGAGATTCCGATGGCGCGGAAACGCCTCTCCGAGTGTGCTTCGTATTAGTTCCTGAAGGAGTCGAACCTTCGTCCTCCGATAGAAAGTCGGATGCCCTAAAACCGTTAGGCTAAGGAACCGCGAGTTGCGTCACAACTCATTCAATGATTGCACTATAACACACAATTAAATTTTTGTCAAGTCTTTTTTTGAAAAATTTTTCAAAAATTTATCATCTTCGCTTTGTTCTGCTTCAAAAGATAAATATTGTTGTTCACCTTCGCCAAATACACTTTCGTCCTTTCAGGCACTTCATTCCTCATCACCGCCCCCATTCCGCAATTGTACGCCATGATGACCTCGTTGCGAACCTTCAACTTCTTCTGCAAGAATCCAATGTGGTGTATCGCCAAATAGCAACTGTGCTTCCAATTGAAGGGGTCTAACTCCAAGTTCTCGAACCAATAACTCTCCTTGAACACAGTCCACAAGTATCTGTCGTTTAGTTGAAACAATCCGCAGTCCAAGGTTCCGTTGATGTTTCTGTTCACCGCATCCGTGTCGAATTTGGGATTCTCGACCATCAATATGGCCACCGCCAAGTCGGAGTCCAATCCCACTTCCGTGCACAAGTCGCATATGTAGTTCGACATTTCCTTCGGCAAGAACTCATATTCGTGCCTTTCGCTTTCGTTCAAATTCTTAGGCTCAAAATTCACCGCAATCCTTCGTCCCATGTTTTTTCCGACAAAGAATGAGAGCGTGATTAAGCAACACATGGTGACTCCTAAAGTCAATCCAAAAATTCTTTTCATTTTCATTCCTCTTCTTTCTCTTTTTCAAACGAATCAATGTAAGCCGTACTTGCGAGCAAATTTATGATGTCAACAAAGAACGCGGGAATCAACAATATCATCAACTGTATCAAGTTTCCGCTCATGTGAAATGTTGACCCCAGCAAATCCGTCAAAGTCTTGGATTTTTCTTTCGACCCTTCCTCCGTCATGGAAACTCCGCTCTCGGAGTATTCCATCAACTTGTCGCCCAAAACTTTGTTCTCCTTCATCAACTCCTCAATCTTCGAGTTATCTTCAGAAATCTTGTTTTGTGCGGTGGACGAAAGCCTTCCTTCAAGCACGACATTTTTCTTCAATTCATTGTCCCATAAAATAGCGAACTGCGTCTTTTGGAATTCCGCGTCCTCTCGCAGTCGGTTGATTTCTTCCTTGTTCTCCTCGATTCTCTTTTCGATGAATTCCTTGTTCGCCCTCATTCCATCATCCGAATTGTAAGACTTCTCCACTTCAGAGTGGTTCGCTTGGTACTTTGAGTAATTCACATCCAACGACGACAACATTGAGAATCCGATTGTGAGAACGGAGGTCAAGAAATAAATGAACGCCCTCTTTTTATGTCCGCTCTTTTTAGCCATTCGACCCACTTGAAATCCGATGATTCCAAACAAGAGCATCGCGGTCGAAATGGAATAGGCGATTAAGGGGGTTTGCAATCGTTGGAGATAGACTCCTGTGAAATAAATCGAAAGGATTGAGCACACAATCGCCAAGCAAAGCATTATTTTGGGATAGGCGAAGTCGAACAGATTGAAGCGTTTCTTTTCCTTCGGAAACTTTCTTTTTCTCCGCTCCCTATGGGCAATCGGCTTAGCTCTAGGAATTCTTTCTTCTTGAATTTCAGAATCCTCTTCTTCGACTTTTTCTTCTATGACGGAAGGCTCATATTCAATATTTTCTTCTTTCGGCTCGACAATCTTTTCCTCAATTTCGACTGTCCGCGTTTCCTTCGGTTCTACGGATTGCATTTTGGGAACGGAAGTTTCAAAGATAGGCTCTTCGCTCTCGTCTGAAACTTCCATGTCCTCTTCCGTTTCGTCCTCGAACTTGATAGAAGGCTCTTCGTTAAATTCCTCCTCCGCTTTAGGTTCCGAGAACAACTCATCAAATAAGTCATTTTTTTCCGTTTTTTCTTCGGCAACATTTCGCTCTATCGTTTCTTGAGTCGAGGTTTCCTTCCTCTCGTCGAATCCAAATGGGTCTAAGTCTTCGATTTGAGCCTTGACCTTCTTAACCTTTCTAGTGGGATTTCCCACCGCCTTCTTCACGAGCCTTTCGCTCTGCTTGCTAAGAATGTAGTCGTAGCCTCCGTTGGTGTTCTTCCGCATGTTGTATGTTTCGGAAGTCATAGACTTGAATTCCTCGTAAGGAATCAACACTCCGTCTGATGTGAGGATTTCGTTGTTCTTTGAACTCGGAAGGTAAAAATAATTCACCCCAAGATTTTCATTTCGCCATTGCTTTATCATTTCAATTCAACCAAAAGTTCTTATATAGTTGGAATTATTTTTGAGGGTCGAACTTGACCAATACAGAAAGCATCTCGTTTAATTTAGAAGTCGCCTTGTTGATGTTTAGCAACGCCTCCGTTCTGTCGAACTCTCTTCTTTCGCAAAAGCCCAAGAGGTCTTGAATTTCACAGAACGACTCTCCGAAATCAAAATCAATTTTTTCAGAATTGACCATCATATATTTCTCCTTTAATATGAGTTTAAGAAAATTGTATCTTAAATTAGAAAAAATGTCAAGAAAAATTACAATTTTCTCAACTATAATTTTCGAGGTTTTTATGACTAAGGAAGAGAGAAAATATCTAAAAGATTTGGAAGAAAAGCGGTTCGTCGAGTCAATCAAGGGGCAAAAGATTGACGGAAAGACCAAGGGAAAATTCAGACTGACGAAAATTTGGAAAGAGTTTAGAAAATTCATGCGTGATAAATTCAAAGTGGATTATTTGACGCATAGGAAATTAAACAAAACCTTTAATTTGCACCACATGAAATTTAACCCTAGATTTTACACGGAATTGAATGAAAAACACTTCCGATGCTACAATTCAAACACCCATGATGTGTTGCATTGGCTCGTAAGCGAGACAATCAAAGACCCCACATTCATGCAAAGAATAACCGATGAAGTGAATTTCCACATTCAACTCAACGAAGGAAAAGATGTGAAAGATTTCCTTAAAGATTAAATACACCCTCATTGTAATTTTTAAGACTATCCATGATTATTTGTTTCGGTAGAAAATTCCAACAATAATATGAACTTGAAAAAGTAATTTTATTATTCACTTTTCCATCATTCATAAACTTCATTCTTTCTTCAAACATCAAGAGTTGCAAATCTTTTTCTTTGAATATCTGTTTTGGTGCGGAGTCGTTCAACCATGTGTTGCTCATGATTAAAGCGAATGGCTTGTTGAACGACAACACCCTTTCAAATATTTTTCTTTTGTTTGTGAATGGCGGATTGCTTATGATGCAATCCCAATGCTCCGTAGGTTCGTAATTATAGAAATCCTTTCCTTCCGATATATGGCTACGAATGACTTTGTTTTGTTTAGAAATAAGTTTCACAAAATTACTTTCTTCTGTATCGAATGGACACCAAACCACCCAATCTTTTGGAATATATTTTAAGATAGGATAGACCCCCCCCCATTGGAGTGTAACATTCATCATTTGAACCTTTAGAATACAGAATTGATTTCGAATCAATCATTTCATTCCTCCGAAATAGCACTTTCCGCAGACGCACTCATACTTCGCGTCGCCCACCTCGATTTGGCTAGACTTCGTTCCCTTGTAATAAGAGTAGTTTCCCAACATAGAGCCACATTCCGTGCACACTCCGTTCAACTTCTCGATTTCGTCGCATAAAGGAAGTATTTCAATCGCCTCGTCGAACATCTTTGCGTCGGAGTCGGCAATTAACCCTCCAAAGTAGACATCTGTGTCCGCTTCGTTCTTCAAAATGAATTCCAACAACTCGCGGTTGTTCTCAATCATGAAATACTCGTCGATGAACACCGCGTCGTAGCGCTCGTTGAGAATTTTGTCTATGGTCTCTCCGTCAAACCGTTTCAAGAAGGCGACCTCAATCTTCCCTTTCTCAATAGCGTCGCTCAACTTGAAGTCGCTTCTTGAATGGGTGATGTATCCTCTGTCGTCAATCACAGGTCTCACGAACAAAATCTTCTTCTTGGCGTAAGTGAGTTTAATCATATCGCGAACCAAACTTTCGGATTTCCCGCTATACATCGAACCGCAGAACAGTTTAATCATTTTTCTTGCTCTCCTTTAGTTTTCTGAAATATTCCCTATTCTCCAAAATCCGCTTGGAGAAAACAATATTTTCCTTCTCGCAAATTATGTGGTTTAACAAAAGTTCGGTGTTGTGTCGATACATTTCCTTTTGCTCCAAATCTTCTGTGAAGAACTTGTCGGATTCCTTGATTTTGCGGAACTTTCCGTTCTTAAAGTGGTACAAACCCCAACCTTGCGGAACTTCCTCCGCCTTGATGAAATCTCCGTCGCACACAAAATACCGTTTCTCTCCGAACCACGCTTCCGTGGTTCTAGAGTACTTCTTTTTGTCGGCCAAGAAATCCGAACGACTCATCTTGATTTCATACAGTGTGCTCCGTCCGCTAGAGTTGAAGTCCAACACATCAGGTTTCTCTGGTATTCCCATCATTGAAACTTCGAATAAAGCCACCGACGAAACGAACCTTTCTGCCGTCTTTTTGCACAACTCGAAATGGGTCATTTGCTATTCCTCAAAGTAAACTTTCTTCTGTCCGTCCATGACCATTGACGAAACAATCGAGGCGAATTGGTTCAACAGAATCAAGAAGTCCGTCTTGACCGCACTTATGTTCTCTCTACTAATCGACACCTTGTTGCCCTTCGAGTTTGACATCATCGTGGTATAGTATTCCTCGGTCTCTTTCTTCAATTTTTCGGTTATGAAAGCCTTGTATTCGTCGTCGCCCCAAACGACATATGATTGGTTCAATCCATACAGTATGCGAGAGCATTGCTTTACCGTCAAATATTTTTTTCCAAACAAGGACTTGTTGGCAAACCCTTCGTCCAAAATCATCTCCTTCAAAAGCGACACGCTTCTAGGGCTAGCGAAGCGCCATTCCGATTTTTTGTAATAGAACCTCATGTTTCCTCCAAGATTGTCTTATTTTAGCGAAACCGCTCAAAAAAAGCAACGATTTTTTGAAAATTTCTAACTATTTGGAGCGAGAGGTTTTTATGAAAATTAAATCAATTGTTTGGACAGTCTTAATCGCATCGGCTTTGTTAGCGACCGCCTTTTTCTTGGGTCGCTTTTCCGCCACGAAGGGAATTTCCGAATCCACGAAATTGGACGAGGACTTGAAAATATTGAACGAAAAGGTTTCCGAACTTGAGAAAAGGAACGAAGAGTTGATTACCTTGAACGAGGAACAAGAAAGGTTGTGCTCCCAATTAAAGTCCGAGAACAAGAGCATGAAGAAAACAATCGGAAACATAAACGAGTTGACCATTTCCACTAGGGACAAGTTGGACGAAATGGGGAACTCCGCCACATCAATATTCGACACATTGACCTTAATTAAAGAGAACCAAAAGGTCTTAAAGGCCTACATACTTTCAGTGTCCAAGGAGATAAGCCAATGAAAAAATTCTTGTTCGCGTTAGCGCTAACTTTCGTTTCAATTTTGTCCGCCCAAGAGTCGATAGTCAACAAGGTCGAGGAGCAAGACAAGTTGTTGGACGCTTTAGGCGATGAGATGATGTCGATTCGCTTGACAATTCAATCTCTCCAAGAGGACAACAAGAATTTGTCCTTGTATTCCGCCCAAATGGAGAAGGCGGTCGAGTCTTGCAATGCCAAGATTGAAGCCATGGAAGAGAACATCGCGTCAATCAAGAAGGCGTTGGAGTCGAACAAAGAGGACACCCATGAAATCATTTCTGTGTTGGGCGACATGCAAGAGGAATTGGACAGATACAAGGCTTATGTATCGCGGATGGAAAGCCGTTTGAAAAGAGCCAACATCTTCGTGAACGCGTTGATTCCAATCGCTTGCGTTCCTTCCCTAGTCGGAGGGGTGTGCCTTTACGCCAACGGAAGGGAGAGCGAAGGCAAGCTGTTGATAGGTTGCGGAGTGGCCACATTGGTCTGCGCGGAAATCGCTTGGAACGGCGGAAGACTCGTGCTCAAGTTGTGGTAATTTTGAATGTTTGAGTTGATTTTGCATGTCTTAAATGCGATAGCCTCTCTTTTCAAAAAGAAGAAGGCGGATATGAAAGAGGAGAAGATTATGATTGTCGAAAAATGGTTGACAGAGAACAAGTACTCTAGGTGCGGAAGGAAGTTGGATAAGGTTTTGGGAATCGTGGTGCATTATGTGGGGGCGAACAACCAAAAACCTGAGCAGACAGTGAACTACTTTGAGAGTTTGAAGGAAGGGAAAAATGAAATCTACGCGTCCGCCCATTATGTGGTCGGCCAAGACGGAAAGGTGGTTCAATGCATCCCCAACGACGAAGTGGCCTATCATTGCGGAGCGTTGAGATACAAGGAAGGAATTCAAGAAAAGTTAGGCTCATACCCCAACTACACCACGATTGGAATCGAAATGTGCCACGACGAGAAGGGCTTTAGCGAAGAGACATTGAAGTCCGCCTCGAATTTGTGCTCGCAACTTCTCATGGAATACGGATTGGGAGTCGGCGACTTGTACCGACACTTCGATATAACAGGAAAACTTTGTCCCAAGTTCTTCGTGGAGGACGAGTCGCAGTGGATTGCCTTCAAGTATAGGGTTTCAGAAAGAATCGACGCATTGAGGGAATTGAATTTGTCAATCTCTCCGTTCTCAATAGCATAACTATCTTTTTAGGAGAAGTTTCAATGGCGACCTATTTGAGTAATTTCGAGGTATCAAACAATTTTCTCGACAAGGTTAAGGAAAGCATAGGCTATCCTTTGGTGGACAACGACACATTGAGCGAATTGTTCGAGGACAGTTGGATTAAAGAAAACATTTGCGGCCGCGAGGCGGAAGTGTTCTTCAATTATTTTCCTTTGGTCGTCAATGTCGGAGTTCCTGTTAGCGGAACGAGCGAGATTTCCGTAGACGCTCCTAAAAACTGTCTAGGGATAGTTCATAGCGCGTTCGTTGAGAGCGGAGGCGGAAATATGAATCTTATGAGCGGAAACCCCTTCTACACATCAACCATAACAAGCGTTTCCTCTAGCACGATGAGGAATTACGGCCTTCCATACGACATAAATTCGTATTATTTTTCAAGTTCACAACAACAATTTTTCAACAAAGCATTGCAGAACTCAAACAAAAGTTTCTACGCGTATTACGACGAATTGAATGACCGCATCGTATGCAAGAGTACTTTAGTCGGCACAGTTTCTGTTGATGCTGGTTGCTATGGCGAATCCGAAGAGTCTATCCCTAGAAGGTTGAGAGTTCGTTATCTCAATCTTTGTCAATACGCTTTGGCCATGCGGTTCGCAGAGATACTTAAACTTCAGAATAGCGACTTGCCTTTGAGCATTGACGTGGGGGAGGTCTACGATTCTAACAAAGAGAAGTACGACGACCTTCGGGAATGGATGCAAAATAACAGTACCTATTGCATTATGCGTTGATAATCGTTAGGATACACATATGTTCGACCTTACTTTACATACTGCGAAGGTAGTCTCAATAGACGACCCCAACAAAAAAGGGGCAATACAAGTGTCCATAGAGTCCGTTTCGGACGGTTGGGACAAAAGTTTGCTTCCTTGGGCGATTCCTCTAATCTCCAACATTTCCGACGGAACTTGGGAAATACATCTGCCGAAAGAAGGCTCTCAAGTATGGGTCTTGGTGGACAAATATTGGAAACGGTTCTACTACTTGTCGAACCGATACTTTTACAATTTGTTCGACTTCTCTAAGGTTAGCGGTTTGTTGGCCAAGTGTGAGAAAATAAACACCGAATACAAGAATGTTGACTTCAAGTATTTCTTGGACGGAACATTGGTCTTCCACAACAATTCGGACGGCTCTAGCGGAATCGTGAATAGCGTGGGGACTTTGATATATATAGATAAAGACGGCGACTTGGTGAAGGAAATCTCGAAGAATGAAAAGACATCCATAAAAGGAAATAAAAATGAAATCATTGATGGAAGAGAAAATGTCGAGGTGAAAGGAAACTCCTCGACCAATTATAAAAACAAGCGTTCCGTCAACTGCAACTCGACATTGGATATATCCGCAATGAGTTCGATTTCGTTAAAATCCAAAACATCGTCGTTGCTTGAAATAGGAAACACAGTCGCCACATTGGGGGCGATACTCACCGAGATATGCCAAGACTTGGCCACTCTCACTACCACAGGCTCGCCGAACAATCACACCTCTCCTCAACTGTCGGCTCAAATGGCTTCCATTCTTCCTAAAATAAAAATGACATTCAAATAGGTAATTCACCATTCGTCGGAGTTTTTCAACTGTTCTACCAACGACACGAAGTTGTCGTCGTTCAACAGTTGATATGATGTGATTGGAGCGACCGTGAAGTTGTGGTGATACACTCCGCTAGACGCGTTGCCTTTGGACACAGAATCGGTCACTTGAAGTTTGAGTATTTGAAACGATTCGTCGAAGTTGCGGAGTTTCAGAAGAATTACAGAATCCTTCCTTATGTTGTACTTCATTATATCTTCGTTCTTGAAATAAGCGGAAATGGGCAAAATGTCGTACATGTGCAAGACATTGCTTTGTGTTGATGATGACGAATTGGAATTCATAGTCGATGTCGGAATGTCGTCATCAGGGAAATCCATCAACACATTTGCGAATCCGCTCAAACTCACATTTTGATAAGTGTTTTGGTATTTGTCGAACTCCACCTCGACTATGGCGCAACGACACCTTGTTCCGCTAACATTTATGAAGTTGTCCTCCATTTTTCTTTGGAATTTCCAAAGCCTTCTAGCGAGGCAGTCTTGTATCGTCCTAGCCATACAAAATCCCTCTAGTCCAACATTCTAGTGACGAATGTGTTCTTCGATGTTTCCACGATTTGAATCTTCTTTTCGGTCAAGGATTTTCTCTCGCTCTCGAATTCTTCCTTCGTCATTTCCTTTCCATTGAGGGTCACTTTTTCCTCAATCTTCTGTTCGTTCATGTTTTCCATATATGTCCTCCATTTAGGCTAAATATACAAAGTGTGGGGATTCACGATGTCGGCTCCGACTTTCTTTCCTACGGACGGAGAAAAACTCATGAAGTTGTTGTTGTTGAAATTTGTGATTTCGTGCCCGTAAATTCTTGAGGTGCTTACTCTATCTTCCAAGGTAACTTTCGCCAACAACAAAGCGTTCGAGGGGGCTTGCGGCATTGTCGGCGACGCTTCGTCAATTCCCATTATATATCCGACAGTTCCACTTTCATACATTACGATAATGTCTATTCTCTTGTTCGTTACCGCTCCGTTGAAGTAATATGGGTCTGACGAGGGGCTATTCACTAAAGTCACGCTAATCGGAGAATTGACTACGACCTCTCGACCGTTAATCACCGCTTTTCCTCTGTTCACGACAAATCCCAAATCGTTGGTGCTAGGGAGTTCAGTTACCGTGAGGCTAGAGTACATCGAGTTGTAAGCGTTCATGGTGAAGTCGTTATTTCTATAAATGGGCGACCACATACGGCAAGTATAGTCGAGTTTGTCCTCCAATGTTCCGCCTGTGTATTCGCATTTTCCTAAAATAATATCGTCAGTTCCAAAATCGGAGGAGGCTTTGGCTTCAAATTTCACATAATTTTGGGTGACATTCATCCAAGTGAATGAGGCTACAATGTAAGGTTTTCCTTGCTCCACGACAACTTCAGCGTCGTCCGTAGTTTTCAAATGAATTGTCGCGTTTTTGGCGGAATCCGAAATAATCATCTCCAAAGGCTTAATTTTGACGACATTGGAACTGTATTTCACCAAAGTTCCTCCGCTAATCACTCCGTTCGCCACTACATTGTTCAAAAGTCCGTTGAATCCCAACGAGGTTCCTTCTTGTTGGTAGTTGAATGTTATTGTCTGAGAGCCATTATTGTCTGCCATGTTTCATCTCCTATTTTTCTTGAAAAACAAAATATTCTTTCAATAAGATAGTTATATTTCGAGAAAAAATCAAGCGGATTTCTTTCAAAAAATTTGCAAAAATTCCTTGACATTTTTCTTAAATTGAAGTATTATTTGTCCATTCAAGGCTAGGACGAGCCTTGAAAATAAAACCAAGGAGATTGAAAGAAAATGAAAAAGTCCAACGAAATGGATTTGGCGGAAGAGTTCGATTACGAAATTGACGAAATCGAAGAGGAATTCGGCGGAGATGTTTCTCGAATGATGTCGAAGAAGGTCAAAAACTTCGCGTCAAAGAAGAACAAGGACAAGCAAATTAAATTCCACAAAGACGGCCACTTCGACCGCTAAACAAAAGGAGAAGCATATATGAACGAAAACGCGAAAAAAATCACGGAACTTTTGGACGATTCGTTGGAGACTTTGGCGGACAGAAAAAAGTTTAGCAAGACGATGAATTCAATCATGAAGGATTGCGCCAAGAAGATTGGGGTGAAGCCTTCAGTAATCAAAAAAGCCAAGGACTACCGCCACTACAAGGGCGCGAATTGGGAGAACGGAAACCCTCTAAAGTTGGACAAGGATAAGAAGGACAAAGACAAAATTTCGCCCACATTCATGAAATTGGCCGAAATCGTGGAAAACCTTCGCGAAATCGGAGACCGAGAGTTTTTGGAGCCTTATTTGAAGGCAATGGACAACTTGGGAATTCATATCACAATTGGTTTCGACGAAGACAAATTGGGAAGATTGGATGAAGTGAATGAGGTGCTAGAAAGCGCATCAAGATTGCAAACAAATGTCGACGCGCTCACGGAAGAACTCAAGGAAGAAAAATCCGCAGAGGCGGAAGAATTGAACTTCACCCCCAAGAACGCATTTTGCAATGTGTTGGGAATTTTGGACAAGATTAAAGAAGGCAAGGATGTGGAAGACACAATTCAAAATCGATTCACCGAAATCACAATGTTGAACAACGCATACACCTACCTCTCGTCCGAAAACGACAAGAGCAAGCAAGAGGAAGAATGAATTAAAAAGGGCGGATTTTTAAGTCCGCCCTTCTGATTATTAAATTTGCTCTTTGATTATGCAATCTTTAGGAATCACATCTTTGTATTTTTCTTTATTTGCGTATTTTCGAGAATATAATGTATTCAAAGTGCAATAATCATTTTCTTTTGGGTCATAACACATTCTAGCATTAAATTGTCGTTTATATGCCAAAATTTCTTTTTTGTGAGTTTTTGCGTATTCGTTCTTTCTTTCTTGATATTTCTCTTTATTCTGTTCGTAATTCTTTTTATTATTTTCAGAACATCGTTCTTTATTTTTCTGATAATAATCTTTCTTATACTGTAATAAATGTTCTCTTTGTGCCTTCTTCTTTTCAGATTCATGTTTTTCGCATTCGAGTTTCTTTTGTAGATATTCTTCTTCAGATTTAATTATGCAATCTCTAGGGGTTTGTATCTTTATATTTTTCAAGATATTTTCGCTTTCTATCTTGTAATGTTCGTAAAACACAAATATTTATTTCTTTGGGGTCAAAACATAGATTTTTTCCATATTTTTCTTCAAATTTAATTCTTTCTTTTTCTTTGCCATCTAATTCTTTTTGCTTTTGTAAATATTCTTCTTCTGTTTTGAAAATACAATCATTAGGAATTATATCTTTATATTTTTCAACATTCTTTCGTTTTCTTTTTTGCAATGCTCGTAAAGTACATATATCGTTTTCTTTAGAGTCATAGCATTTTTGTTCATTATGTTCTTTAGTTTGTTTACTTAAACGCTCTTTATTTTCTTTTTTATATTTGGTGATTTTTTTAGCATGCTTTTTTCTATAAGTGGCTCCCCATTTTGATTTTTTATCTTTATTTTCTTTTTCATATTTTCTCTTCGTTTCTTTTATTCTATCTTTATGCTTTCTTTTGTAATTTCTTGAATCTTCCAACTTTTCTTCTTTAGTTTTGTTCTTTTTAGCACATTCTTCTTTCATCAACGCAATTTCATTTAATTCATCTTCAGACAAATCATTAATATATATCTTTAATCCGCACATTTGTTGAATCGCATGTCTTGAATCCCAATCATCGAATATTTTCCATAAAAAATAATGGGCTTTAATATGATTATAAATCGACAATTTAATTAAATTTTCATTAAATTCATCTGCTAAAATTTCAGTTTGTTTTCTATTTTTATGTTCTTTATCTTTAAATGTAAAGCAAGGCCTTATATGATGAATATTGTATTTTTCGGCATTAAAATTCGAAGAATTCGATAAAACTTTAAAATATTTGTCAATCCATTCTGAATTTTCTTCATTTCTTAAATTCTCAAAGTATTCCAAAACTTCTTTTGAAAAGACCACTTTACCATTTTTAATTTTCGTAATACTATTCCCTTTAGGCATACTTTACAACCTCCATTATATGTTGTGAATTTGCCAGGAAAAGAGGGAACAGATTTAGTCTCTCTTTTCCGTTATAAATAGTTAATGTTTTTTATAAAAAGGTCTAGAAATCAATCTAGGCCTTTTCTGTTTATTTCTTTTCCATTTCTTCTTGAATTCGTTTTGCTTTTTGCGTTTGAATTTCTTCCTTCAAGAAATAAAGAGGGGTGTATTTGTAATGCGCTTTTAATCGATAGGTGTTATTATAATAATAACGATTTCCCATTTGTCCTTCCATCACACCATGCTCTTTTTTATATTTAAAATATCCTTCGTTAAGTTTTTCTCCACATTTTTCCATAATTTGTTTTTCTTGTAATGATTCAAACAAATTATTTTTTTTACTAAACATGTTATCTTTTGGTTTTTCATTTTCATCTTCGTTATCACTATCGCTATTTTTATTTTCTTCTTCGGCACAATGATAAACTTCATCTACCCATTTAGAAATTATATCTTTTTCTACAGGAAGATATTGAGCGAGTACCGATTTTACAATATTTGGTGATAAAGACTCCCCACGGTCTAATCCGAAGGAACTAGCCAATACATTAAGAATTTCTTGTGCCAAACCAAACACATCGCTAATTTGTGAAATTTTATCCGAGGTTATATCCTCTATAGGATTCTCTATGCTCAATTCAAACTCCGACTTGTCGCCGTCAAATTCCTCTGTCAAGAGCAAGTGCATGCGATATGTTTCATCCAATGTTTCAAGGAAAGCCCTTCTTAATGCGTCAACCCTTCGTTGGAAAATCTTGTTCAAGTAATACAACTTCTCGGCGTTGTCTCCGCCCAATCCATCTCCTTCTTCAGGACACAAATAAGTCATCGGAATGCCTGTGGACATGCACATTGAGTATTTCTTTTCCTCAAGGTCGCCTAGAGCGTCCAAATCAATTGAGGGGTCTAACAAGTCGTAGTCGACGAGGCCTTCGCAACTGTAAATTTTGGCTCCCACTGAAAGTCCGTCTTGATTTTGCGTCTGCGGAGTGATTCCTTCGAGAAAGTTCTTGGCTTCCGATATGCGCATCTGACGTGTGAAGGGGTCGCTGTTTTCGTCACACTTAATTGAGTAATGCTCGCGAGGGAATGATTGGCTTCTCAACATATCGACCAAGAGTTGAGTGGTCTTGTAAGATTTGTATGTCGGCAAAGCGGACAACATCATCGGCTTTCCAAAGGGGAAGAAATCTTTGTCCGTCGTGAAGAGCCTGCAATGCGCTATGCACCACGGAGGAACACCCTTCACATTCTTCACATCTTGCGAGTTTCCGTTCTCTTCCTCCGCCCACAATTTTAGAGTATATCCGAAAAGATATGACTTGTAGAACATGCTTATGTCCTCGACATTCTTTTGGGTCACGATATCTATAATTTGTTGGAGAGAGGGGTATGTGTTGGCCAAGTTCAAGGCCATGTTGAACCACTGTCGCTTCTCCTCGACCATTCCGACATTGAATTCGATTCTGTCGGACACCAAGAAGGGGTCTATCGGAGTAATTGCCGTGATTCCGCCCTTTCCCTCCATGTCGATTCCGTTAAGCCAAAACGCGTCGCCGTACATGACCAAGTTGGTGAAGATGTCGCGAATTACATTCTCGGTGAAACCTACATTCTCAAACCATTCATAGAAATGCTTCTCAAGTTTTGAGTCTTTGGCCTTGATTTGAACCAACTGCTTTCCGTATTCAGAAGTGTAGGCTTCGCTCACATATACCTTGACTGCGGTTTCGAGAATAGGCTCGGTCGCGCAAGCCGCTTTCATGTCCTTGTAGCGCAAGAATCGATAGGCGTTGTCCATGTATGGAGCGGTGTTCATGTTGGAAACAATGTATTGATAGGCACTCTCCATGGCGGAGGGCATCTCTATCGGCTTGACTTTTTGGGTGGGATTTCCTCGCTTGTCCAACACTTGCTCTGTTGGAATCATATTTCCCTTGTCGGTCACACCGATGTTGAAAAAATTAAGAAGTCGACTCGTGTTTTTTCCATAGAGTTTGTTCGATTTTGAAACATTCACCAAATTAACTTTAGAGTTTCCCATTTACAATTCTCCTATCAATCATATATCTCAAAATAGTTAAAATTCGAGAAAAAATCAACTATCTTTTTCCAATGAACTACGGAATTAAAAAAATTCTGAAAGAAAAGAGATTTAAAAACGGCAGAATAATAATGGCGGAATTGCTAGGACTGAACCTCTATTCAGTGATGGTGTTTGACGAGAACGACAAGTTGGTTGACTCTTTGTGCAACTGTTGCTTCGAGAAAAAGTATGTGAAAGACATTCTGAAACTTACTAGAAAGGAGTACAAGAAAAAGATGAAGAAATGGTTTTACGAGAAATCGGCAGAATCGCAGTCTCGTTCATAATGCATCATATGATAAACAAAACTTGGTGTTTGTTGTTCTAAATATACATTAATTTAACAATCCTTGGTCTTTCATATTTTTCTTAATTGACATGGCCATCAAATTCTCAAAAAACCCTAAGTTTCTGCACAATCCTGAAAGATGCTTGCATACCAACGCTCCGTCACGATATTTGTCCCATTTTTTAGGATAAATGTTGTTCGGAATTAGGCTAGCATTTTCTTGAGTTGCAAAATAAGAAATCCCGCTCCATACATAAGAAACGCAATTACACGAATACTTCACATCCTCGCTCAAGTCTAAAATCGCGCTCAATGTGTTCTTGTCGAATTCACCGTTCTCCACAATTCCCAACTCTTCAATCAAATCCCAAAAGTCGTTCACTCGGAGGCACATCATGTATTCTCCGCTATTGTTGACCTTCATCGCTCCGCTATTCACGATGTCCGCTATGGGTGCGTCCGTCAATTCCTTGTATACATGGTTTGGGTCTTCATATGGGGTGACTACAGTTTGAAACAAGAAGTCCGCCGAGCCATCCTCATTGAGTTGCGATGTTATAAACTTGATGTTTTTGTTAGGGGTTCCGACCAAATCCTTCCTTATGTTGTAAAATTTGTTCACATGGGCGTTCTTAGCATACACATCTTTAGAGCGGATGTCTTGCAACGACAAATTCTCCTTAATCCCTCTTCTATAAAACTTTTTCACATCGCTAGGAACAATAGCCTTATTTTCCCTCAACTTGGACAACTTTCGCTCTCCATCCTCTTCATCGAACTTTATTCTGTAAGGAACTTCGTTGGTTGACTCCAACAAAACAAGAATATTTCTTCCCAACATGGGAACATAAATGTTGAATGTTTCCAAGTTTCCGATTTTTTCATAAGAGAGAATTTCGACAAAATCAATATATTCATACAAGGCGGACATGAAGAAGTTCTCGCTTGGGTCGAAGCCTTTGATGTTCTCCTCGACTTGTCCGTATCCTTCGCAAGACAAGAACAACTCGACTGCGTTTATGAGTGAATTTTTCGCTTTTTCAAAGTCAACCATGTTCATACCCAAAATAGTAACTATTTGACATATGGAAACATTTGCAAGCAACGAAAACAACCACACTCTCTACTTCGACTACCCTTTCTACAAGAAGGTGAACAAGGACGGCTCCTTGGCGGACATGGAAAACTCAGACGCTTTGGCTCAAGCGGTCAAAATGTGGCTTGCCTCTAAGAGAAACGAAAAAGTCCGCTCTTTGGGCGGAGGAATATTATACCCTTATTTAGGAAAAATGATGGACGACGACAAGGCGGACGAAATGAAGGGCATCATAACCCAAGGATTGCAGAACGACTTCACTCCCCCATTGACACCTGTCGAAGTTACTGTGGTCGCCAATGTGGAGAAGGAGAGGTGGGAGATAGGAATAGTGGCCTACAATGCGGACTTGGCTATAGGCGTGAACACCAAGGCGGTCATACTAAATTCAATCTAATTCACTCCATGAGCATACAGTCTGCTATAATAATCCTCATGTGAACGGTTGTCGATTTTATAATTTCTGTGCAACCAATCAAACTTCTTTCCGTGGTATTCCTTCCAAGTGCCATCGTCGTCTTCGACTAAAATCGGGCAACCATGAAAGGCACTCCATTCAATGAACCTTCTCACAAACGCGTCTGGTTTCTTGCTCATTCCTTAAATCCTCCTTTACGCTCGGTTTACAGTTTCACCTTCCAACATGTCCAACAAATTCGAGCCTTTCTTGTCATACCCCACTCTTTTGTCGAATCTACCCATGACATTCAAAGCGCTATATATTATCAAAAGTTTGTTGGGTTTGAAAGAGCATTCAACTTTCCAATTCTCAAGGTCGGAGACATTGATACTTATCGCAGAAATAAGATTCCAATTCATTCGCATCCGTTCTTGGAGTTGCTTGATTTTGATTCGCCACCCTCCATCAAGATACGCCATCTTTCCCTCCAAAGCGTCGCGAATGAAAGCGTCTATGTGGTTGTATCTCAAAGCGTCCAAAAAATATTGTTTGGGATAATTGGGCAATGTCGAGGGAATATTGTCCGCGTTGTCCCCATACATAGTTTTGAACATAGTGATGTTGTTGACTGTTGGTTTGAATCCGTATTTTTCTTCAAAACTCTTGACAGTCAATATCTCGTTGTTTTTGATGTATTGGTCAACCTTAATGTCGTGCTCTTCATCCAACATCAAAGACCTAGACCAATCCATATCGTTTGAAAAAAGCAAAACATGGTCGTGCTCCCCCACATAAGCGTCGATTATATTCTCTACATAATCATCCGCCTCTATGCCTTGCTTGCGATAAAGAATTCCATCTCTATAAAATTTCAAGATAAGTTCGATGAAATTCAAAGCGTCGTAAAATTGCTCAGGCATCTCCTTTCTATTTTTCTTATAGTCTTCGTCAATGAACTTTCTGTTGATGATTCTGCTTTTGGCGTTGTCCATCAACCAATATATTTTGCAATCCCTCTTGACTCCGTATTTTTCAATGTAATTGTTGCAAAGTTCAAAATATTTGCATATGGCGTCTATGGGTATGAGTTTGTTGTCCACCTTAGTGAGAGTTTCGTTGCCGAAGAACACTCGATGAAACACATTGTATACATCGAACATCAACACATTATACATATGATTCCTCCATTTATTCGACACATTTTATTCAAAAGTCGAGGCGAAGTCAACCCTCGAATTTATTCGCTCAACGCTAGAAGCAACCTTCGTCCGAATTCTCGCTTAATTAAAAAAAGGTAAATTTTCATCTTAAATTCGCTTTCGCACCAATCCACTCTCATTTAGAACCTCCGACAGAATTCAACTTATACAAAAGGCTCAAATGCTCGACCGCCTCCGAATCCTTTCCCAAATGCTTCAAGTCCTCCAACAAAGCGGTCAACGGAATCTTGCACTTGCATTTATACATTTCTCCGTCCTTGATTGAAAGCACATCGAACTCGTTATATCGGTCGTGAACGCGCTCTATTTTGTAAAGTTTCTTATAGACGGTTTTCGTAGTGTTCAAGGCCTCTTCCAAAGTCTTACCCTTCCCTAAAATCTCACGAACCTCGTCCGCGCTAGGCACCCTCGTGGTCTTTTCGTATACAATCGGATAATCTTTTTCGATTTCTTTCTTCAAGTCGCCGATTACCTTCTTCTTGTCCTTCGTGACATCAATCACAATCTCAATCTCTTTTTCATTGTAGCGGATGTAAATCTTTCCTAAATCCTTCACCACATGAATTTTGGGCTTCAATGGACATTTGTCACAAAAATTGGAAAGACTTTTGATTAGGCTTTCTAGGTAAGAGTCGTAATTGGCGTACTCTACATTTCTAGGGTTCATTTCATTCCTCCATATTTCCTTCATTTTGTTTTGAAAAATAGTTATCAAAATTCATTGAACAATTTTTCGAGTTTTGATATAATGTCAGTCATATGGAGGATTTGCATGGTTGATTTCAGTTTCCTTGAGGACGACAGTGAGAAAATCGAGTTCATAAACGACATCGGCAACTTGATTCAAAACGGAGAGATTTCGCCAGAATCATTGAATGAGTGCTTGGGAAATTATTTTTCGATAACTAGATATATTTTGACTTTGTATGAGTCCGTCAGTTTGGAGGACGACAATCTCAAACTCGAATACAAGATTTGGTATGCAGAGAAGTTCTTGAAGAGCAAGACTTCCTTGAATGAAGGAGTCACCGCTAAGACGAAGATGGCATCCACCACGGAAATCGAGCAGAACTTGATTGTCGCCAACAAGTCAGAATATGTCGATTGGCAACAGAAACTAATCATTTCGGAAAAAAGAAAATCGTTCTATTACAGAATCATGGAAAGTTGGAAAGCCAATAGCCAACAAATCGTCCAACTGTCACAGAACATGAGGTCGGAATTAATCGCGTTAAAAACACAAGACAAGGCCAACGAGGATTTGCAGAAGGAAAAGTTCATTCGCCATGTAAGAACCGATGAGGTAAGCGAGCCGACGACCGTCGTTAAAAAAGTGAAAAAAATTAGCAAATGAATCAAAACCGCCCTTGGATTGGGCGGTTTTTAACTTTCTTAACTTATTAAAAAGTTAAAAAGCCCTAGAAATCAATCTAGGGCTTTCCTCTCCTCGATGTCCGAATCGATTATAGCATGGCGATAATCGCCTTTTCGGAAACGAAGAATTGGCTTCCTTCATCTCCGTTCGGAATCATTTCGTATCGGTTGATTACGACTTTCTTTCCTTTCTCAAAGTTCTTGTTCTTGCATTCCTTCGAGAAAGCCAAGATTGTTCCTTCCTTCGGCTTGTCCTTGGTTTCGCCGAAATAAACCCCTTCGTTTTTCTTTTCCTCGATTTCAACGAGCAAATAATCATTCATGGGAATAATTTCATTCATAATTCAATCTCCTTATCTTCCGCAATCGCAAGCCTTGGGTTCATCCTCGTTCACCGTGGTGATAACGACTTCCGTGTTGATGTAGAGGCCTATGAACGACGAGGCGTTCTTCAAGGCCGAGATTTCAACCAATGTGGGGTCTACAACCTTGTCGAAAAGGTTCTCGTCCCATTCCATAGTGGAGAAGTTGTAGCCGTTCTTCTCTCCGTCGGATTTAGCCAAAGTCTTCTCGACGACAACATCGCTTGAAATTCCGCTATTGTCTGCGAGTTGGCGGATTGGGGCTTCGAGAGCGTCCTTCACGATGTTGAATCCGCAAACTTGAGAGTCGGTCAATTCCTTCGGAGGAACGAGTTCGGAAGAAACCTTCAACAAGGTAACTCCTCCGCCTAAAACGATTCCTTCCTTGACGGAAGCCTTGACGGAACAAATCGTGTCCTCAATGCGGTCTTTCAACTCCTTCATCTCGACTTCGTTGTCCGCGTAAACTCGGAGAACGCAAACTCCGCCTGTCAACGAGGCGATTCTCTTCTTCATCTTGTCTTTCTTGGCTTCCACTGTTTCGACCGCCATCTCCGACTTGATGCGCTCAACTCTCTCGTCGAGAGCGGACTTCTCGCACTTTCCTCCGACAATCAAGGTGTTGTCCTTTGAAATGACAACCTTTTCCGCGCTTCCCAAGTCGTCCATTGTCATTTTCAAGAGCGACTTTCCTAGCGATTCGGAGATGAACGAGCCTTTAGTCAACACTGCCATATCGGTCAAGATTTCCTTTCTCATCTCTCCGAATTCAGGCGACTTCACCGCACACACTTGGAGCGTCTTGTTCATCGCGTTGAAAACTAGGGCTGGCATTGTCTGTCCGCCATATCCGTTGGCTACGATGAGCAAGGGACGGCCTTCGTTGGCGATTTGATTCAAGATTTTTCCCAACACATTGAGGTTGTTAATTTCTTCGTCGGTGATGAGTATGTAGGGGTTCTTGAGTTCGCAAGTCATTCTGTCGTTGTTGACAAAGTATTGGCTTTCATAGCCGTTGTTGAATTGCATGCCTTCGACAAATTCAAGATATGTCTCCGTTTTCTGCGAATCCTCAACTGTGAGAATTCCATCCTCTCCAATTTGAGCGTAAGCCTCTGCGACCAACTTTCCAATTCTCTCGTCGTTGTTGGACGCGATAGTGGCGATGTTCAAGATGTCGTTTTGGTTGCGGATGTCCTTCGACTTTTCCTTGATTTTATCGACCGCCATCTTGGTTGCGACATCGATTCCTTTCTTTAAGTCAGAAGGTTTCACTCCGCTAGCAAGATACTTTCTTCCGTTCTCCAACATGGCTAGTCCAAGCACGGACGCGGTTGTAGTTCCATCGCCCACTTTCGCGCTTTCGCTAGCAATATTCTTCATCAAGTTGGCTCCGATGTTTTGGTGTTGGTTCTTCAACTTGCCGACCGCCTTGGCGATTGAAACTCCGTCCTTGGTGACCGTGTAGGAAGTTCCGTTGAACCCTTCGATGATTCCGCATTTTCCGTTCGGGCCTAGCGAACTAGCGACCGCCTTGGCGACAATTCGCGCTCCTTTGTAAATGTCGTCTTGGGCGTCTTTTCCAAATTTCACTTCATTGTGAATTGACATATGATTCCTCCATTTCTTTGTATTGAATGTAGTTTGAATGAGATTTGAATTAAAGTCAAGCCTTGTCACGAAAAACATACAACTTTCGTGACAAGGCAATGTTTAGCCGTTAGTTGATGGCGAGTTTTTTCGGCATTTCCTCAGGCTTAATCACGAACTTCACTTTCAAAAGTCCGTTCTCAAATGAAACAATCGGTTCGTCAACATACTTGTCGGTGATGTCGATTGTGGCGATTGAAACATCCTTGTCCTTGGGGAACTTGATTCCTTTGTGAGTGTAGGCAAATTTGTCCTTTTCTTCGACAGCCTTGACGGTGATTTCGATGGATTTGCCTGTCTTGGTGAGTTCTATTGAGTCCTTCGACACTCCAGCCAAGGCGAACTCAAAGTAAAGGTTCTTGTCCTCGTCAACATACTGACTGTAGGGGACATCGGCCTTTCCGAAAGAGTTGATATCCTTCAATCCGTCCACATCAGAGGCGACAACGAAGGAATAATCCGAATTCTGCAAAGAGCCAACGATTCCGTCAAGC
>Ga0256407_10000178_pt1 | contig 160728 bp, 307 predicted proteins | sample RumenRJG_04DNA_FD_193489 | JGI IMG/M metagenome (GOLD analysis project Ga0256407, IMG submission 193489) | Bovine rumen microbial communities from Lethbridge, Alberta, Canada - RJG_04 | ecosystem: Host-associated > Mammals > Digestive system > Stomach > Rumen | place: Canada: Alberta... | reverse complement strand
GAAGGCAGCGTAGCCAATCGAGGTCACCGAGTTGGGGATGCTCACCGAGGTCAAGCCAGTTAAGCCATAGCAAAGATAAGCGGGAATGTGTTCCACTTCGTTGCCAAAAACAAATGACGTAATCCCAGTTAATCCATTGAATGGTGTATAACTCGAGCTTGAAAAATTACTATAATTTTTCGCATTCCAAGTCACCGAGGTCAAGCCAATGCAATCCCTGAAGGCATAGTTGCCAATCGTCGTCACCGAGTTGCCGATGGTCACCGAGGTCAAGCCACTGCAACCAGAGAAGGCAGAATTACCAATTGATGTCACCGAGTTGCCGATGGTCACCGAGGTCAAGCCACTGCAACCTGAGAAGGCAGAATTACCAATTGATGTCACCGAGTTGCCGATGGTCACCGAGGTCAAGCCACTGCAATCCCTGAAGGCATAGTTGCCAATCGTCGTCACCGAGTTGCCGATGGTCACCGAGGTCAAGCCACTGCAACCAGAGAAGGCCCAATCGCCAATCGAAGTCACCGAGTTGGGGATGGTCACCGAGGTCAAGCTGCTGCAACCCGAGAAAGCATCGCTGCCAATCGAAGTTATTGAAGTTCCTATAGTAACTTTTATTAAGTATTCATTATTTTCAAATGTACTTTGGTTAATCATAGAATGTATAAGACTTACTTTTAAAGTATGTTCATTTGAGTCTTCAAACTATATCCCAAAATAATTAATCTTTCCTTTAATAAGCTAAAAATTATCTGAAGATATTTCTTTTCCGTCTAATATAAATTTAGTTCCAATAGCATCAATAGACGTAAGACTTACTTCCCTATTGGCTTTTAGAAATACAGGAGTTATATCATTAACACCTGCTGACTATATAGTTAATGTTATCTGATTAGGAAGTTCTTTCTCTTTATTAGAGATACGAAGTGCATCTAATAATCTTATATCCTCTACTGTATTGAAATATAAAATGTCTTTCATAAATATTTTATTAAATTAATTATGTGATTTCTTCCTCCTGTGGATACTCAAGGTTGTACTCTTCCTCGGTCATCACTTCTACCTTATTTATCTCTGCTCTGATTGACTCTCTTTCCTCCTTAATAGGTTGGTAGTCCTCATCGCTTATAAGCCCCTCACTGTGCTTTATTGCCTTGTAATCGCTTGCATGAAGCTCGTCTTTGAGGCGTTCTATGTAGTTTAGTCTGTCCATATATATAATGTGTTATGAATTATTTATTTGTTTCCAAACGTCTTTATTTACAGATATATAGACATTATTATTTGTAATAGCCATTTGTCCTGTATGCCCTGGCCTGTTTGAAACACTTGTTTCAATAGGATTAAACTCCTCATAGCTTGGCGTTGGGTTTACAAATACACGACCACTTGATAATGGTTCATTTAAAGTATTTGCTTTAGGGTAAAACATCCCCACTTCTTTATCATAAAGTTGACCATTGTATAAATTCCTACAGTCCAAACTTATTACACATGAAATAAGATGCCAATCTGTTTCTTTGATTATTACCTCCATAGGGCTACCAGAAACATACTTGAGGCACCAAGTGTCAACTCCATAACCCCAACCTATCACTTTGTATGTTCCGACTCCTACATTACTTGCAGTAACTGTTTCACCTGTTGTTTCATTTACAACTGTTGGAGTTGTTGAGTTACAACTAGTGCTTCGCAAACCAATTTGCACAGCACCAGATACGACTTCTATATGAACGCAATATTTGATTAGTCTTCCAACGTCGGCATGGTTAATATAATATCCAGCAGGATACCACGTAGTTGAACTATTTGACGTGATATGTTTATATCCATCGGAAGAAGCACTTGCTTGGACTATTGTATATCCTGTTGCAGTTCCGTAGGTACTTGGTGCCATTTGCCCATGATGTGTCGTTTGGGTGTAATTTCCTTTAATTATTGGGGAAAGTGAGTCAAAAGACAAATAGTCTTTCATTTGGGTAATGCCAAACACAGGAGTTATATCACCATCATAAACATCGAATTGATATAACACAAATGGTATTTGTGTATTGCCATTAAATATTTTTAATATCCCACTTTCGCCTAAAACATTTTCCTTCTTATATCCATCATTGGTAAAAGTTGTAAGTAATGTTTTTTCCCAGTATGTTTTAACAACACCATTTACCATATCTATCACGAATGTTAGGTGGTCGGGATAATATCTTACATTAGATAGTGTTGCAAGTGCATTGTTTATTCCACAACTTGACATACCCGCAAAACCTCCAGCAGAATTATAGACAAACCAAAAAGCACCTTGAACTCCTGCGTAATTATTGCTTTCCCAAAATTTCTTTGAAGAAATTCTTATGGTTATAGTGTCTGCATCTTCAAGCAATTGCTTTTGCTTGTCATTGAGTTTTAATCCAATCGTTCTATATGATTGATTTGTTGTAGTTATTCCTTTGCATGGAGTTATATTATTTGTAAATCTATTAGCAAATCCTAGACCACTAAGTGCGTCTTGGCTCATCACTTTAGTTTTTGATGTTCCTTCTTCTTGAGACACGAATGTGTTTCTAAAAACACCACTATTAATAAGAAAATTATTACAAAAAGGTTCTATATATTCATTTCCCCTCCAAACGTATTCATTTGCAGTATTGTCTTTTATGTAACACTCCGATAATTTGTTTGGATTGCAAGTTATACGTATATAAGCAACATCGTCCCACGTTGCAGAAGTATCGATACTTACTGTTCTGCTATTGTCTGAGTTCATAGTATAACGTAATCCCGTAATGTAGTTCTTATTTGAGTCATAGAAACAAAAGTAGCTTGTACTATAAGTGCTATACATATAACATACTGTCAAGCTATGTTCCTTAATGTTACTTACGGGAATAAATGTGCTTGCACAATACGATGCCCTGGCAGACAGCGTTCCACTGCTGTTGACATACTTCTCGAACTCCCACCCCTCTTCCGTTAGCTTCTCACGAATCCAATTGCTTGTGCCATCCAAGTCTTCGGCTGTGACCCTTCTTCCATACTCAGTCACAGCCTTCTGGCTCATCACACTCTCCTCGCTATCACCAGTAGTCTGCATAAGTGCAACCTCACCAAGGGAAACGCCATCCACACCATTCTTCACATTGAAGGTCTTTGATGTGCCATTGGTCTCGGTAATAGTTACAGTGTTATTCCCACCACTCACATTACTCTCAACGGCTGTGATAGAAGCTATTTCGTTAGGTGTTCCAAGTGCAGTAATTCTAGAATCTAAGGAGTCAATACAATCATTTATTGTATCAGTGCTAGGAGAGTAAGAACCAGTTCCCGCACCGTCATAGTAAATATCACCATCAATTTCTAAATCACCACTTCCTAGTATAGAATTACCATTTATTGTTTTAATATCAGTACCACTTACTAATGTACCTTGCTTTTCAGATAATAAAGTATCAGTATCTGTTTTAGTATAATAATTATTAAAGAATGAAGATATGTCTAATAAACCAGTTGAATTTGTTACTAGTGTTGTTGTGCCATTGGAGACTCCTAATGTAAAATAAAAGTCACTAACTGTACTTGTTAAATTAAAAGGAGTTTTTGCATCGGCAGCGTATGGTGTTAATATTCTATATACTGCATTAATACCAGATGAAACATCTGACATTTTAAAACCAGCTCTACTCTTTACTTGCGATGAAGGTATCTGGTAATAACTGCCTAAGCATAAATCTCCTGTATTATATTCTAAATAACATAATTCTTTATTATTATTATCATATAATGTAAAACCCAACTTATCATTTGCTGTCTATTTCTTGAATTTAATTTTCTTAGCCCCAACAAATGTTTTCTCTCCAGTAACCTTTTGACTTGTAGATAAAGTTACATAACTAGTTAGAGCAGTTGCTACTCCTCCTGACGTAACTGGGTTTGTAGATGAAGTAGTTGGTATAGAGTCAAATGTTAATGGTGTTTGAACAGAGATATTCCCACTACCCAACAAAGATGTATTGTTAATAGTCTTTATATTAGTGCCACTTACAAGTACATCCTGTTTTTTATCAAGAGCGGTCTTTACTCCACCACTTGTTACTGGATTGTTACTACCTGCGGTTGGGGTGGAGTCGAAGGTGAGTTTCTCTTGAGCAGTGAAACTATCAAGAGTCCATACATCACTGCCACTATCATTACTACCTGATATTATAAGGGAGAAATTTTCATCAGTTACAGCGAACTTAGCTTCACTGCTGTTAGATGAAACAAGCGAAAGTGATGTGTAAAAATCATCAATTTTCATCTGCACCACCCTCCCTGTAGAATATGCCGTGTAGATGTCCACAATACTTGTGTCACAGGTCTGTAAATCACCCCCCATCTGCACCACAAAGGGTAACTCTGTCTTGTCAGCTTTTACATCCAAAGCAGTTTTAATACCATCACTCGTCACTGGATTGATACTATTGGTTGTTGGGGTATTATCAAATGTTAGAGCACTTTGCTTATTATTCCAATCAGTTATGTTTTGTTGTGTAATAGATTTAACATGACTTGGAACTGTTGGATCTGTTTCTGTAAAGCTCTATAATGCTGTTGCTCCAGCAGCAGCTCCCTATCTTATTTCAGATAAATCAGAAATTATATCCTATTTTTCCTATAGAGCAGAATATACACCTCCACTTTCTATAGCATTAGTGCTTCCCTAAATAGGATATTCATCTAGTTCTATAGGTGATTGAATTTCTATATAAGTACTACCAGACCATCTATAGCATGAATTTGTACTTACATCTATATATATCTTCCCAGATTCTCCAATTTCTGGAAAATTTTGAAATTCAGGAAATTCAAGCACATCGTCAACATAACTAGGCAACTAATCACTTGGAACTTTACCATTAATTAAATCTGCCTTATTACTTAATTCATTATATATGACTCCAGAAGTTAAAAGACTAGAACTGTCTTGTGTAGGGGTATTATCAAATGCAAAATCACTTTTTTGCACATAATCCATTTTTTCCCATTCTTCTCCATTATATAAATAAGGCTCTTTACTTGATTTGAAAGTAAAGATTTTAATATTATTTAGATTTTTCCAGCGTAAGTTCTCCTATACTTCATATTCTCTATAAATCTATCCCTATATTGCAACTCTCTAATAATGTATTATTTTTTTCTAATTATTTGAGTTATAATAGACAGCTTCTAAATTTTCCTAAATGGAAAGAGTTTTACCATCGTCAGTACGAGCAATATCTCCAACGCTAGTATCATTTATATGAATATAAAAATAATGAGGGAAAATGGCATCCTATGTTAGTTTTTTTACACCTTTATTAACTACTTCTACTATAGAACCTGATTTACTATTATATGGTAATTTTGAAACGCTATCCGCAATTATAAGATCGGGGCCTTTCTCTATTGATTTATTATTATTTTGTAAACCAGGATATTCCATTTATATTATATTTATTTTAATTTAAATCATCTTTTGTTGCAAGTTATTCTTCTGTGAGGACTTTTTTATTCATCAGGTAATAGCCACTTTCCTCAGGAGTAAAGTCACTACATCCAACTAGAATAGAATCACCGTCAACAATTCTCGTGTTTACACAATCTATTAGTATTGTATTACCTCTTATTATCATATTATTTCTAGATCTTACACCTATGATGGAATTGCTCATACCATGTATAAGTATATTACCACCTAAAATTTCTCCACCTTCCATATCGTTAATATTTTTTCTAATATAATTATTAACAACAAATCCATCATTAAATACTGAAGCATCATTTCCACTATCATCAGGTGAACCATAATTTGACATTGTATATAACCAATTATTTTCCACAAGAAACTGAATATTCTTAAAGTCATAACCTACATCATTATTCCACTCATCAATAAGTCGGTAGATTACACCACGACCAAAGCCTTTAACATTTTTAACTACAGCTCCACTATACCACTTGTTAGTAAAGATATACGTTTGTTCTCCTACTTTGGGCATCATATTATCAGTATAATAGGTTACATCATCATCACCATTATACCAAGCGAAACGGTTATATCTATCTTTAGTAATATCTCTTTCTAACCAAATTCCATCATCATCAGAATAAATTTGTGGCACACTATCATCAGCCCAAGCAAACCTACTCTTATCATTATCCAAGCAGTACCATACTTTCCATGCAGATAAGTTGGAGTTTTGGAAGTAGTTGTAGGTGAGGTCAGGAACATTTAATAATTCAGAAGTTATTGGAGTAGAACTTAAATTAATAGTTTTGTTAGTTTTGTTTATAAAATTATCTAAGTCGTCATCTGTTCCGCTGTTATAATCAAAACCTAATAAAGTGTCTGTATAAACAAGAACATCATGTCTATTTATTCCACTTTGGTATCTATAATAATAGCACTTCTTCGTTACACCATCACTAAATGTCACATCATAAACATCAGTAGGATGTTCCATTGCCCAACCTTCCTCAGCTAACTTATTCTCACTTAAAGCAAGTAATACAATATCAAACTGATGACCTGCTGAACGAGTATTTTCTTGAGTAGTAGTACATTGATAGTCTGTAATACGATAAAGAGAACCTGGAATTAGTTTAGAGTTATCTCTAAGATCTTTTAAATCTACATAAGTTGTTTTAGTTATAGAATCAATTTTAGATTTTAAAACATCATTTAATTCTTTCCCCTATAAGATGTCATGCTTACCTTCTGGGTAATATAATAAATGTCCTTTTGTTGCCATAATTATAAAATTTTATTAATGAATAATCGCATTATATAGCCTATTAAATAAGCAGCTTCTTCTCCATCTTCGCTAATATTAAAATAGTCACAAATATGTGACTATACATGTTTAAACTCGTGAGTAACTGAATTATAAAATTCAGCTTTTGATGATGCTTGACTAATGCCTACTACAGAAGTACGTAAGTTTAAATTAGAATAAGTAAAGCCTTTGTTTATAGAATGATATAATTCAAAGGCATTATTAATTTCTTTCTAAGAAACTCCTATTCTAGTCAAATCATCATATAAGCTTTCATTATATTGCCCATATAAGTATATAATCAGCTCCCACTTGTCTTGTATATTAATATATATCATAGCATTGCTTCCCAATCAATTACAATACCTTTTCTAGCACAATCTGCTAAGAATCTATTGAAAGCAATTCCATCATAACCATCCTCATCATCTATGTAATCTTTTACGAATTTAGCTAAACTTGGTTCATTAACTATACTACTTCCCCAGTAGTCAGCTTTAGCCATATTAACTACATATAATGCGTCACTTAAATAATTATTATCTAATGTAATATTTTGAGAATTCATCATACTATCTAATTTTGCTTTGTCAATCTTCTGCAAAGGCTTTCCATCTTTTCTCATTTTACTAATTGCAAAATTAGCTAATTTTTCTGTAAAATGAGGACCATTATATCTTAAATAATTTACCATTGCAGCAGGTTTAATGTCGTATTGTGTTAAGTCTGTCATAATAAAAAATTAAGGGAGGGAGTTACGTCCCTCCCTACAATTATAGTAAGTTATTAATAGTCGTATCTTCCACCTTTATAGTTAGGATAATTAGATTTCTGATTCATTCTATAACCACGACGTTCATTGTATTCCATGTCGTCCATTTCTTCTAAAGCCTCCATAGCTTCACAAACGGCCATTTTAGCTTCATATAATTTCTTCTTAAGATGCTCGTTATCACGATAAGCTTCAACAATATAACCCATAGTTTTTATAATTTTTAAAAAAGTTAATCCGCGTTCTGACTAGATAGTAATTTCTCAATCTTTGCCAATGCTTTGGACATATCATTAATCTGATTCTTTAAGTCATTAATTTCTTCATCGTGTTTCACCGTAGAATTGTAGTAAGTATCATTATTTCTTAATATTGTATCACAGTCTTTTATAAGCTATTTATAATAATCAATATTGCTTAAGATCTACTCACTATTTTCTTTTAAAGCTGAAACCTCTTTAAGAATAACGTCTTTATTTTCTCCGATTATGATTTTCCCATTTTTGGCAACTGATTGATTCCACGGCACCTTCTTAAATTCATACTCCTAACCATTTATCTTAACTTTCATATTTATATTACCACTATAATTATAATTTTGTGGATAGACTGGTAATAATTCTATTATCTCTCCTGTATTTAAAGTCAGTTTATCTGACTATTCCAGGACAAGTACCGTATCTCCCTATCTTAGAGTCCCGAACATATCTTTAATAATTTAGTTAAGCATTAACTGCTGGAGTAGTAGTTGTAGTATCTGTAGTTGCCTGAGTTAATCTATTAGCCCAATAGCTGGCAATAAAGTCAGAACCAGCATTAGCTAGTAAAGTAGGAACAGCGGTATACTGATTCAAAGGAAGGGTTACTGTTGGAGGCTGAGCTGCCTTAATAGATGCTATTTCTGCCGAAATAGGAGCAAGCATCTGAGCAAATCTAGCCGTCTGAGCATCGTTATTCATTGTAGTTCTTAAAATTGCATTTTCTGCAGTCAAAGAATCAATCTTGCCCTGAAGTTCACGTTCTTTGAGGTTGCAGAATTCTTGAGTAATCATTGCTGATTGAGCTGTAATTGCATCAGTTATAGAGCGTGTGTTATTATCTGCCTAAGATTTTAACTGATTTGTTTGATCAGCCATTGCAATTCTACTTTCGTAACCTTGCTAAGTAGTTAATAATCGGTTTTCACAGCAGCACTCGCAAAGCTAGCGACTTATTGCTGCATTTCCAGACTGGAAAGCATTAATAACCTACAAAAATCCCATTCCTGTACTTGCAGATACTTGACTAACTGCATTCTGGATCTAATGAATTGCTTCGGTAGTCTGACCTAAATCAGTATTCAATGTAGAAGATAAAGCCCTAATATCAGCATCTGTACCACTAACTGCTTGCATAATTAGATCAGTGTTGTTATTAGAATTAGAGCCTCCGAATATACCGTTTCCATTATTACCTAGTAATAAACCAAGAATAAATCCGAGAACTCCTCCTCCGAGACTATCGCCCCATCCATTGTTATTTCCATTTTCAGGAAAAGAGAAAACTTTTGTATCCATAAATAAAATTAAAGTTTTTGAAAGATTTATAAAAAACATCTTAAACTTAATCGAATCTAGCTATTAATGGTATCTTATAATTAGGATATCTAATAACTATAGTTATTTATATTTTACGATTATTAATATTTAGCAATATTTTTTATATGTTGTAAAGTTACAAAAACTTTTTAATATTTTCCAATAAAAATAATTAATATTGGGAGTAAAAAATTTACCCCCAATATTAATAATATAATTACGCCTCTCTTAAGATAAAGCTTCTGTCAATTTGTTACCTATAAGACTCTTTATTCTTATATTCTACAGTTTCATTATGTTATATCTGTAGTTCAGACTATATCATCATCTTAGTTAATAAGATGTTGGGCACTCGTGTCAAGATTATTGTTTATGCTACTCACTTGTTAGTCGTTAGAGGTTCGTTGTACTGTTATGCATTTCCAACGCTTCCTACGGGATTGTCCACTTCTGGATGTTCCCCGTTTTCACCCAATTTGCTATTATTATCACTAATAAAAGCCTCACAATTTTCTATTATATACCTTTTATGATAAATCCATCCTTTATTGCAGTATTTTCTCATATTATTGGGGTCGCAATCAGGATGATGCTTACAAAAATTAGGTAAAGTTGTAATAAAAATTTCATTAGATTTTAAATCTGTTACTTTTCTAAGTTTTGATCTAATAGAAGATAATTTATCTTTAGTTTCCTAAGAAACTATTTTATTTCTATGATAAGATCCAATTTTATTCTTAGTTTCCTAAGATAAATGTCTTCCTTTTAATTTCTATCTCATTAATTCTTTAGTTTCTTCAGAATGAGACTTTCCATACATTCCATTATCCTTTCCACATCTTTTTCTTTTATTTATCCATTCTTCAGTCTGTTTTATTCCAGAACAATCTGGAGTATAACCAAAATATTTATTAACACATAAAGCATTATTTTCAACAGCCTTTAAAAAATAAACTTCTCCTCCATTTGCTAATTTCCTAGTAGGATAAATTTGTAGAATTTCTTTTTTAAGAATGCCTTTATTTGATTTTATATAATCTTTTGTCCATTCTGAACTCGATCCCATATAAGGATCATCTTCTATGAGACATTTACAACTTCTTACACCTATATAAAACTAATTTGTTTTAGTATTTACTATTTTGTAAACATAATGATTCATAATTAAGACTATCTTAATATAAAACTTCTGTAAGGATTGAATACAGCTACGCCAGAATAACCCCAGTTAATGAGCTTACTACCAGCAACTGTACTTGCTACTAAGCCAGAGCTTAGACCATCAAGACCACCAACACCAGGAAGTTTGTTGCTAATGAAGTCACCACCCTTGAGTGAGAACATTTCAATAGCAGGTTCACCACTAGTCTTATCAGCGGTAAGATCAAGGAATAAACCAAATCCCTTGTTGTCACCATATTCACGAGAGAAAGTTCTATCTACTTTAAATGAGATAGTATTACCTGCATATTCATAGCTATTAAATGTTGCGCCAACATTTACATAACCATTAGCAGCTTTAGACCACAGATAAGTGCCACAGGTCTTGAAGTTAGCAAGCCAAGAACCAAGAGTTCTCTGAATATCATGCCACATCTTTTCGTTGCAGATAAAGACGAACTTGTTACCTTCAGCCTTTTCAGCTTTCTGGCACATCATACTGATTGCAGTTTGGAATGCATCAACAGAAAGAGTGTTGTAAACATACTTCGAAGCGAAGCGTTCTACTTGAGGAATGATACCGTCGCCAATGTAGATAGGACGACCAGTATCAGGATCACTAATAGTGGCTTTACCATTCTTATCAACATTACACTTGTTGAAGAGCAAACCATTATTACGGACATATAAGAAGTTCTGGAGAAGATTCTTCTCTACAGTATCCATCTTATACATGGTTTCTTTCATATTACCGTTACCATCCCCTTTACCAATCGAGATAAATACATTTTCATGAGCTTTATAAAGAGCTGAATAAGTATCATCAACACGGTGAGTTGAGATGTAACCACGATGACGTTCTACATTAGATTGATATTTTACATACAATTTTGTTAATCAATATGTTTCCATATTGTTCAGACTATATCTTAATCTAAATACTTAAATATATATCCTTTACAATGTTCGCGCTTTCCTAAAGCAACCTGTTTTGCGTTTTTATATCCTGCTTTTACACAGTCTGACATTGTATTAAAAGTCTCTAGAAGATTTCCTTCATCATCATATTTGCCGACTTTTTTTCCTGTATATGGTTTATCAACTGTAGTTATATTTCTGTGTTTTAATTTTTTCATAAATGGGAGTTTTAAATAAGAAAACTAGTGCCCTAAATATTGATGGCCTTCTTTAATCGCCCTTGGAAGATGCCCCGCTCCTTTGGCTTTTGGATTTAAAAATCTTCCAGCAGAATTTAGACTCTCAAACTCTTTTTCAAAATTTCCATCTAAATCATACATATAAACTTTTTTTCTAGGATTTGCACAATTAGGTAATCGTCCCCCCAAAGCTAAATTATAGACATCTTCTCTTTGTAAGAAAGTCTAATCAACTAATTGTTTTTCTAGTTTATATGCTTCCTTTTCGTCACTAAATTCTTTAATTGTAGTTCTAATAAAATTTTTAACTCCATATTTTTTTACAGCGTACTGAAAAGGTGTTTTTGGATTCATATAAGTAGCTGGTCTGTAAATACTTACCCCATTACCAATATAACCGTCAAATTCATCTTTATCTGTACCATGAACTCCTATATAAATTTTATTATTTACTTTATTAACAGTTTGATAAACAATATATTTCATATTACTTAAGTTTTAGATTTATTCCATTTCGGAGTTTATTTCTCCTACGTCTATTCAGACTAGTCGTTGAACGTTCCTAAGCACTTCGTTTAACGCTTGTGTTATCTTAGGCTTCGCTGCTGATTGCCATTTTAAAGGTTTCCAGCAATTAAGAATATTTTTTTAATTTTACACTGTGTGTACAGCGGAAGAGAGCAATGTAAAAAGCTGTATGAGACTTAAAAGTCTACCCTCTTCATGTAACTCAGGCATTGCATTACTCTGGAAGCGAGTAGTATCACCAGCGTGATAGTCATTAGGATCAATCTTATCGTTGAGATCAGTAGTGATTAAACGACATTCGAGTACCCAATAATCGTCAGCCTTACGAACAGGACGAGAAATTACCTGGAACTGTTCAAATGTATTATCAGCCTTCCAAATGTCATACTTCTGATAATAATTTTCTTTAAAAGCAAAGAAAATAGAAGTACCATTACAGCCATCACCTTCTGGAGTAGCTGCGAGTTCAACACGTTTGATATACAAATTATATAAATAATTTAGACTATATCACTTACTATGCTGCTGTATGGTATTTAAAAATATAATCTTCAAAATACCTATTACCCTATTGTATATTTTTTATTTTAGAAGCTGGAACTTTATATTTCTCTTTTACTTCTTTAATAGAATTTAGCGTTTCGATGAAATTACCATATTTATCAAAGATATCAACTTTGATTTTATTATTCCATACTTTGTCTGGGACTGCATCTATTCTTTCTAAAGAGAGATAAAAGTCTTTATACCATCCTTTATTATCTTTAAAAATATCTCTAATTCTATTCCAAGACCTTAGGTTAATTACACTCATTACTCCTTTACCAATAAATTCTCCATAGAATTTATTTGTTTTATCGTAAACGTAGAATTTAGTTTTCATATACTAAATTCTTGGTTTAGGTTTAAATTCATCTGTTAATTTATCGATAACATAATACTGATCGTCAATTAAACTTTGTCGTTGAATAGCATTACATATTGTAGATTCATCTTTTCCTAAGTAATCTCCACAGGCTTTTCTAGAAATAAATTCTTTTAGCCATTTTCCATTTTTTGAATATAAATGCGTTACTTGTGGAGAACCCCAGGATTTTGTGGAATATTCAGATAAATTTATATTTTCTGTTGTACTCCAAAATGAGTCTAATAAAGGATGTTTGTCTTGGATAGCATATTCAAATTTTTCCATAGGTATTCCATAAAATTCATAAGCTTCTATGGAAAAATCCCAAACTTTTTTCAAGTTTCCGTTTAAGTCAAATTGATATAGTTTTTTATAGTTACAGTAAGAAATTCCTCCTAAACAAGCATTATATGTGTAATCTTGTTTTAAAAATTCTATATCAACTATTTCTTCTTCTTTTTTATATGCTTTTTCTTTTGAATCAAATATAAATAGAATGGTTCTTTCAAAAGCATTCGTTCCATATTTTTTTACAGCTTTCTAAAATGGAGTTTTACCATACATATATGTCGAAGGCTAATTCACATATACCCCACATCCTAAGTAGCCATCAAATGTTTCTGGGTTTTCTGTTTGATGTACTCCTACATAAATTCTATGTACCCCATTAATTTTAGATTTTAAATTCTTTGTTAAATATACAATATATTTCATAGTAATTCAGTTTTTCAGTTAATAAATTAACTTACAGGTCTCCCCTAGTCGTTGAACGCTGCTGTCATCACAGCCACGCTGCTGATTTGCTATTGCATTCCAGCAATTTAAAGAATTTTTCGAAGCAGCTCACGCTGCCAAGGAACCATATCGATTCGTCTCTACCTCCCACTCAAAGTACATTGAGTCAATGTTTCTATACTTATTATTCGACTTAGAATCCATATAGAAAATATTTCTTAAAGATTCAGTTAAATAAGAAGCAGTTAATTCAGGATAAAGTCTCGAAACAACGCCGAGACGAGTAGGTTTTGCCCCAAGGAATTTATAAAAATCCTCATATGTGCGAGTGTCACTCATAGTGGGGCGATTTGTTACAAAATTTGCTACTATCATATTATTTAAATTTTAAATTAATCTATATCGTCTATAGTTAATTCCCTATTTAAGGGAGCATTTTTCTTAGATCTTTTTACTATAGCCTTGGCAGAATTAGCTTTGCGACCACCAGAGGCGTCTTCATAACCTTTTGTATAATTACGTCTAGCAGTTTCAGTAATTTTCTACTTATAGTAATTCTATAAAGTATTAAATGCTTCTTTCCCTTTAGTTAAATACCAAGCCATCTCAACCAAAGATTTGGGATCATTTAAGGCTCTCGCAACGTGTCTTACTCCTGCTTGATCTTTACCTAATAGAAAGTTTGCTACAACGTTTTTATCTTCATCTGACATTTCTAACGAAGAATCTCCTAAATCGATAACGGAATTTTGTTCTATAGTATTTAAAATAGTATTACTAAACTGTTCCATCTAAGCATCTGCAGCTGCTTTAGCATCTGCTTCTGCTTTTTCCCTTATAGAATCTTCTTTATCTTTATAATCTTTTCTTAAACTCTATATTCGTTTATTAAAAATCTCAGGATTAAGTTTCGCATTATCTAATTCGTTATAGGCTTCTTCATCTGTAATGTCGGGAATCTGTTGCTTTAAATCAATTAAATATAATTCTTCATCTGAAAAATTATCTATATTGTACATTGGTTCGTCTAAATTCTGCTACTGATTTACATAATTTTTAATAGCTAGGTTTGCTATATAATTATTATAATCAGAAGGACTCCAATTATTACGACGCATCGAATTAATTATATTAATCTCATCGTCAGTTAAACCATAATCATCATCTAAGTCACTAGATTGAAGTATTTGAAGTTGCTCTTCTTCTGTTAGGTCATTGAAGTCTTGTTCGACATAACCATCAGAACTTTCAAATTTTACAGCTCGGGGATTAATACCTTTACTTCTTAAAAATTTGTCTGTTATAGACTCATTAGAGTTAGCATCATCTTCTTCCTCTTCATAAATATCTCCATCTGCATCATTAAAATCTTCATTATTAAACGAATCTATGTCCTGATTTTCTTCTTGATAATTACTGCCATCTTCCACAGGATCGTCTTCAAAGATGTCCTCATTGTAATCATCAATGTCATTTACTGTCATTGCCATATTAATTCATATTTATTTATTATATTATTTTATTTTTTAATCAATGTCCTGCTGGATCTAAAGGAGTTGCAGGATCATCAGTATTTACTGAACCTCCCATGTCTTCTAACTAAAGCTCCACTTGTTCTACACGAAGTAGAATGTCTCTTAAAGTGGATGTTATAGATGTATTAAGTTCTATCATTTGTTTAACATTTTTATTCCAACGATATAACTTATTATTAAAAGAGTTACAATATATGACGTTAGAACTTGGATTTAATTTTAATAAAGTATAAACATCCTTATCATACGAAGGGTCAATATAGTTTTCAAAATTATAACCTACTATAATTTTCTTTTCTTTTGAATCAAATGCTGAAAATAAAGTAGTATTTCCAGTAAATTCATAACGATCATATGATGTCCCCTATTGCTTTGCTGTAGCTTCTATTAAATCATAGAGCTAAGTAACATCAGCTACTGTCATAGTATTATCATTAGCTATATCTGGGTCTTTGCCTGTTACAGTTGTCCAAGTTACTTTATCTTCAGACTTTTGTAGAAGTAATGGAGAAGATGTATTTCCTTCAGTTTGGTTAACTGCTCTATAATAGAAACCATCGTATTTTTCACCTAATATGATACTGTACAGTATTGAAATTTCAGCGTAGTTGATTGTGCCGTCATTATTCAAATCATATTTTTGTAAGTCAGAATCTAAAGGCATAATATCTAAATCTCCCATAGATTTTAATACTAGCATTTGTTCCTCTCCATATTTTAAGGCCTTATACGTAGGGGAATCACTTTTTTTGGCCTCAGTTAAATCTGCTAATGATAAGTTACCACTTCCTAAAAGAGAAGTATTATTAATTGTTTTTAAATTAGTGCCGCTTACTAAGGTACTCTGCTTGCCCTATAAAAGTGTATCTACCTAACTTTTAGTATAAACATCGCTCTTATTTGCTTTTCCATCTTCAATATTTGAACCATCCGATGTTTGTACTAAAGAAGCTAGGGTTCTAGGATAAATGTCATGACCATCTATTTTATCTTGTAATTGTACAGCGTTATTTGTATTCATTGCTAATTAGTTAAATGTTAGAATAAGTAATTTCTCCTGTAATGTCAGAAGAATTAATTACTGAATATTTTATATAATGTACATCTCTTGGGGTGCAATAGCACACTCTGTCAGTAATACAACTAAATAACTAATTTATTGCTTCTGTTACAACTTTATTCTACACTGGCTTTATAGATTCCAAATTTAAAGAATCATCTACAGTTAAACTTGCAAATTGATCTTGCAATGCTTTGCCTTCATTTCCTGGGAAAGCCTAGTTTGAATTATATCCAAGTGTAAGATAAAAAGTATTTAATGTTTCAAAAGCATTCCTCAAAGTATCCAGAGCTTCCTATACTGTAGTACACTCTCCGTTTTTATCTGTGTAACCAACAGCTATTGCATGACTAGTTGGATAGTAAGGCTCTTTAGTTGTATGGTCTATTATCTGTTTTATTCGTATTAAATTATCCATTTTATGAAAAATAATATAAATTATTACATAGGAGATTGACTCCTATGTAATAATATCATAATATCATTATTATTAGAAGTATTAGTATTGCTACTGCTACTCCTATAATATCTGCAATAATATCTTTCCAATCCCAAGTATTATCTTTAGCAGTTAAATCACCATATTCTTTCCCAAAACCTGCACCTAAACCTGCACCTGCAGCACTCATCAAAATAGGCACTATAGCTGAGGTAGATAAGCAGGTTAGTGCTCCCCAAAATAATGTAATAAATAAACAGGCAGCAAAATGATATAATTTATCAAGCTAAAACATTATACACCTGGAAATAAGAAGATACCGCCTGCGACAGCTACACCCAAAATAATGCCAATTGCTTGAATGGCCATAGCAATCCAAGATTGTTTATCGAAGCCATAACCGCCCTCTACACTAGCACCAAACCAATAACTACCAGCCGCAAATACGCCACCGATTGCAGCAGCTACCATACCAGCAGCTACAGGAGCACCCATTAACATTGGAATCAATCCAATTACAAATGTGATAAGTGCCATCAATAATGCATAAAATACTTTCATAAACATTTTTTAATTAAATTTAAAATAAAATTGTATCTAAATAGTACTGCAAATATACTATAATTTTCTTATAGCTAAAAATTTTTAATAAAAATATTAATAATTAACTAGACTTACAGGTTCTGCAGCCACACCATAAATATCTGAAAAAATCTATTGCTATAAAATCAGAGGAATCTCTTCTATTATCTCTTTTGAGTCATCGAAGGGATACAACTACAGCATCACTTTTAGTTATTATAGGACTACCATCTTCTGCTCTTTTAATAGTTATTGTCCTAGTTCCTAACCATAAATGTTGAGGATTATCTATTGGTTGATTTTTCCAATAAGTAGTATCATCAAGGTTGTTAGGAGGCATAGCTAATGAATCAGAAAATTTAATTTCTTGATATGAATATTCAGAAGCTTCAGATAAATTACTGAGAATATCCTATAATTCCTATATAGTATTATTTATAGACGTAATGTCATCTGTAGGATCTATATTGTTAACCTGTTGCTGTAAAGCAGATAATATGGAAGCATAATTATTTACAGTATTCTATAGAGTATTAATATTATTAGCATTTTGTACTCCCATAGTAGCAGGATACGCTTTTCCTTTTGTATAGGTTCCATCCTGTTCTGTATATAATCTTAATTTATTTGCTACCTATTGATATAGATAATCTACAACAGAATCTAAGTAAGTGGTTTCCCCACTTGGAGAATGTGCTACTACAGCACTATCTATCGTAAGGGGAAACACTCCTTTATTATTTTTTAAATCTAATATCTATTTAATATTAGGATCGACTTCGTAATTATCCATATTTATTTTTCTTTAATCCCAGTTTTTTGAACATTAACAAGAGCGTCAACATCTGTATTATTAATATTTGCTTCTCTGCCCTAAACCTTTAAACTATCTATTTGATCTGTGGTTAGAGATGTAGCAGTCATTAAAAGATTTAACATTTTACCTAAGTCATAAAGATTTTCATTATTATTATCATCTTTAATGCGCAAATAAATCTTATTATCCTTAGTTATTTCAAAAACATTTTTTCTATGTATTACTACGTTAGTACCATCCTCATTGTTAACATATTCTTGATTTCCAATACCTATTGAAAATAGAGTTTCATCATTTGTAGTTTTGTTATGGATCTTAGTAGAGTAATTGTAAATACCGCAAGCATGTTCACCATCATTCTAAGTATAAGTATTTACACCTTCACTATGACTACCATTACCGTTTGCTATAGTACCATATCCTTCTGCATGTGCCCCTATACTTACAGCTTTACACCCATCAAATCCTGAAGCGTATCTAATAGAACGTACTCCTTGTCCCCAACCATTCGCATCTTGTATAATATTTGTAAATAACCCAATAACATCCTATGTAGAGTCTGTTTTAAAGTATAATTTATTATTCACAAATTTAACATCTACTATCTGAGGATAAATATTATTTAAGGGAAAATGACTAGTGTGCCAAGCATTTTGTCTTTCTGCATTTGTTAATGAAACTGTCAATTCACCACAATATTTATTTTCAGCAGTAAATTTAAAGCGTTTTGCTGCAATAGAGTTTTCATCTATACTGATAGGATTACCGTTTATATCAGTCAATACAAGATATCCATAATATGGATCTGTTTCACTAGTAATTACTAATTTTGCATAATAGTTTACATCAACAGGTGATCCAATAGCACACGACCCAGTTAGTTCAGTATATGAGCGTCTGCCACCAGAGATACTTGATATACCATTACTTCTACTTTGTTCATTCAAAGCCAAACTGTAATAATTATTAGAAGAATTATTGATTCCTAATGCAAATGATGAATTACCATTAGTAACATTCCCAGAACCCAAAGCTGCAGATGCTCTCCCTTTTACTGTATTCGAAGATCCAGCTGCTAAAGAGTAATTATTCTTTATTGTGTTGAATTTACCTGTAGCAAATGAGCATGATCCTTCTTGTGTATCTTGTGTATCAGTATTATCACCAAGCTAATTATTATTACCAATTGTACCAGATAAGTTACTATATATTTTATTATTTTGACCCCCCGCAAAATTGTAATCTCCATTTATAGTATTTCTTTGTCCTGTAACTATAGAATGGTTACCCTAAATCTCATTATTGTTACCAGCTGCTAAATTACTCATGCCGTTAACGATGTTCTTATATCCAGTAGCAGTAGAATAATCACCAGTAACTTTATTTTCAACGCCAGTAACTGTAGTACCAGTACTATTTCCAGAGTTATCTAATCCTGTTACGAATGAGGCGTCACCTTTAGCATCACATCTTGCACTAATTCTTTGAGTAGATAAATTACCTTTACCTTTTTCCCAAAGTATTTTGCTAGCAAACATATTATCTATCTCATCGTTACTGTATAAAGTACCTATTCTATAAAAATTGGCTTCAATAGTATCTCTAGTATAATAATTATTTATTATAGTAGTGAATTTATTATCTATTTCAGTTTTGTTGTAATACTGACTAAGGTCAAAATCATCTATCGCTTTAGATTCCCAAGAAGTTTCATAGAGAATAATTCCGTCGTTATTAACCTATCGAATTGTATATGTGCATAAGTGTAGGTTTTCACCTATAAGTTTAAAATACTTTATAAAGTATATTCCTGATTCTATATCCTGAGAAACTTCTAAAGGAGGCAACACATAGTTTTTACTATTTTCATTTACGTTATTTCTTATAACTTTTATAAGCAGTATAACCCCAGAAGCTTGACTATCTATAATAACATCATATACTTCTTTAGAGTTGGTCCCCCCTGTTAACCACTCTTCTCTTATCATTCTATACTTAAGGTTGCGGTCATTCCCAAATGAAGCACATGCGAACTTATCTGTATCTATCAGATCTATCACTGGCTCACAGCTGCAGCAATTATTAGTAGGTGTTACTACTGTGTTTTGACAGCAACAGCTATCATCTATAAAAATTTTGTCGATTGTTTCCTGTAACTAGGAACACGTACAATTTTTTTTCGTCATATCAATTTAAAAATAATTGTAAATATATTTTACCGTTATCTAAGTTTTCGTAATTCTCAATTAGTGAAATCTTTTGGAGAGTAGATTCATAACAATTCTTAGAGTAACCATTACCTAATTGTCTGCATAAATCAGACATCTCCTAAATAACCTATAATTTTAAATCTTTAAGAACATCCGCAGTCTCCATTGTTACTAGTTGATTTAGAGCTATAAATATTACATGCTTCAACACATTTCAATATAGATAAAGCTTTACAATACATTCCCATATCTATGCAATATTTAATAGCATTCATTGCCATCCAGAAATAATCTCTTATCTATATATCAAAATTATTATCCTTAGAAAAAGAATCACAACTCTAAGTGCATATACCATTTTCTCCAGTATATAACTTAATCAAATCGTTTACTTTATCCATATAAGCCTATTCTAATTTACAATAATTAAAATAGTCTTTACCACAATAAGCAATAGTAGAAGATAACGGACTATTAATTGCTTCAATAATTTCTTCCCAGCACGCTTGCTTCCAAGTAAATACTTTCTTAAATTCTAGTTTTCCGTCTGTAACTGTTTGTACAGTTATTATATTTGCTTTGACTAACTTATACTCTTCTGTATCAAAAGCATATACAAGGTCTGGAATATCAAAGCCAGTTACTGTTATGAAACTATCTATCACTGTTCCCTTCTACAACTACATTTCTTCTATAGCTTTTTTAGTTGGGAGTACCGCATGGATTATTCTATACCAACCATCATTCTTAAGTTTTATCTCATTATGATCCTTTTGTCTTATACCATCTAATGAATGAATGATTACACTATAAGGAGTCATTCCATCATCATTTAAAACAGGAGTAGTTTCTTCGCCACATTCAACTGAATATAAAAAGTTTACACTGACAGTACTGTCATAGGCAAAATTGAATAATGTTTGGTTTGGTAAATCTACGTAATCACAACGATCTGCACCATCTATGTTTAAAGTACATCCACATTTTTTACTCAAAGTCAGAATCGTTTTCATTTCCTTTAAAATAGTCTAAATTTTTAAATTTTTTAAGTAATGGTTTAAAAAGTACGTCCCAGCTGATTAAACTTAAGATGAAGCTATATAATATCTAAACACTAAAGCCCTGAAAAACAATTATAATAACTCCTAAAATAACGCCCGCTAAAACTGCTATAAGACGTTTCTACCACACAGGAACAGTTTTCTTACCATTCATTGTATCTAAAACTTTTATTAGTAAATAGGCTAATACGTTTACAGAAAACATATATCCAAAATCAAAACTATTTACTATTAAATTAATTATTTGCTCCATTAGTACTTAACCTCATCATTATAAGGATTACCATCATTAAGCTATTCCAATTCAATCTTAACTTTTTGACGATCAACCTCAATAGAATCATTTTTATAAGATCTTTCAGTCTGTGCTTGGAACCATCGTATTTGAGAATCTATTTGCATACGTTCTCTTTCAATTTTAAGTCTTTCTTCTTCAAATTGACTTACTTTAGCTTGTAACTATTGATTCTGCTGTGTTAATTGATTTATTTGTTTCTGCGCTTCCTCTAACTATTGTCCAAGCTACATTAGTTGATTATTTTCTTCTTTCTTTTTAGCCCAAGCTTTATTCACTATATCTTTAAGTTCAGTAAGACTCCTACTCGTAATTGCTTCTGTTGCAACATCTGGCTCTAACATATTACTTTTTATTAATTCAATTACGATTGATTGCATAGATTGCATATCTTTTAAAATCTTAGTTGATGGTACTATATGAATATCATAATCAGTATGAGTAAAATGTTCTGGGAGTGCAGTAAAAATCTTCTATAATTTATCTCCTAATATCACAGTACCAGTAAGACCATTTTTCCATACAATTTTACCTATATCAAGACAGTCACCTAGAACATCTACTATTAATGCATCCATTTGCTGATAAAATGGTTTTGTAATAATAAATGAATTTCGAGCACCTGCCTCAATATTAGATACTGCATCTCTCTAAGTAATACCATTTAACCTTTCTCTAAAGACTCCTGTTATTGATGATACTTGCATTTCAATTCTTTCTAGTACAACTTCAAAAGCTTGCATAGTTTGAACTTTAGCAGCATCATCATATCCATTCATAAATGTATTATTATTGAATCCTCTACCTTCCTAAGATGAATCAACTAATGCTAATCCCGCTTTTTTATAAGCTTGCCATTTCATTAATCGTTCTGTCATATCTGTTCCAAGGAACGAAGGTAGCTAGGAAACATCTAACCAGTCTCCTATAGTACCACTGTTGGCAAGAATATTATCTCTTAAGAAAGTTACGACATCATACTTATCTTGCAAGTGAGCACATTGTAATATAAGAGAGGAAGGTTGATGATTTCTGTTCAATAAAAATAAACCTCCAACTGATAATTTACATTCAGTAAGAGCATCTTGTGTTCGAATTACATTTGGAGATTTTCCAGTTGGGATATAAATAGACTGTCCAATTCTTACACCTTCATATCTATTCTATATATAGTACCCTTCTTGTTTGTCAATATCAATCCATTCAACCTCATATACTGGAAGTAACTTATAATTATAAGATTCATAATGGTCTGCAGGGAAACCAGGTACAGCTCCTACTCCATTGTCTATACCTTTTAAATCACCTTCTACATAAGCGTGCCCAGCTTGACCAGTAAAATTACGAACGTATATATAATTATTATCAGAATAATGCTCATACATGTCGTTAAGCTCCTTAATGCTTTCTTTATCCAATTTATCACCATAAGTATTTAGAATTTGTTGCTTTGTCATCCATCTTCTAATGACAACTCTATAACAATCTTTAACATATTGAGAATGGGGATTTCTATCTACAAAAGTATTTAAAGGTTCAAGAACTTCTATAGATATATTCGTGCCTCCTGGAGAAGGATGCACACGATAAAAAGCACAGCCTGCCACTAATAAATCTAGCATTAATTCTCTTTTCTTAGTTTCAATGTCAGCGCTTCTAGACTGTATTATATATTCTAATACATGCTGTGCTGCTTTTTCATAATCACTTACAAAGTTATTATTTATATCTTCAACTAATTTATCCAACTATTTCTATATAGCAACATCTTGAACCTGAGGCTGTTGATCGGTAGCTAGAAACTATAATAAATCATTAGATAAGCGTTTCTTATAAAATTCAAATATCGATTTATTAATTTGAATCTATTTTTGTCTATCGATCATAGAAACAGTTTCTTTATCTTTACAAGATATTTTAGGGACCATAGGAATATCAAGATACTCCCCTATTAAAGCATCTACGTGTTTTTTAATAAGAGGAGTAAATTCTACTGAAGTAGCATTTCCTATGCCAAAATTTTCTTCAAGATACCTGAACTATTCAGGATCTCGTTTTCCGTTATAATAGTTATAGGCTTTTTGCATTGTATATTTATTATATACAAGTTCATTTATTGCTTTATCTACCTATTCTATTATATAATCATCATTTCTCTTCGCAACAGCCACGATTAAAATATAATTTATTTGCCGTAAAATAGTCAGTATAATGATATCTATTATTCTTTAATTCATTATATATAAATTTTAAGAATTGTTCAATTGTACCATCACACGCCAGAGATACAGGCCGTTCGTCTTTATTTAAACCTAATTCAAGTTTAAAGCCAAGATGATGGTCTTTACCCTCTGGATGTCCTGGTATTTGATAAAAAGTTTCACTGACTTTTAATCTTCCTATATATTTAACATTATACAGACGCTCTATAATATCACGCACTGCTAATTCTAAGTCTTTCGTACCCATAATAATCAGTTTCGTATGTTTTTGCTGTGTTGAAATTATTTGGTCCCATTCCTGGGTGCTTTTCTGGAATTACGCCTTTGTGTTTTATACCATTCTCATCTACCCAATAACCAAAAGGTTTAAATTGATTTGCCTTTAAATCAATTCTAGGAGGAACAAATACTAGCTCTTCATCGGCAAGCATTGCCATGCCTAGAGCAGCTACAATATCAAACTCCCTTTTTCTTTCATAAGAATATTGACTTAATTCTTCTATAACTTCTTTAAACCAAATTTCACCACAATATTCATCTATATAATTTGCTATTAATTCAAGTTGGTGTTCTATAATATTCTGTGTTGCTGGAGCTCCAAACTAACGACTTCTACCATTCTATATATCAGTTTGACAAGAGCGTGGCCTACGCATTAAATATCTATCGGCACATCTCTTTTCTTTAAAAAACTGTAAAATAGATATTCTTGTAGATTCAAGAACTGCTTGTGCATTATAATACTATAATAATTTTAAGCAAGTCATATGTGCTTCCTTCAGTCTGTCTGGCCTATCTTTATAATAAGCTACTATAACAGGAGGATGAACACCATATGCTCGTCTAAATATTACAACACAGAATTGAGATGGATCTTTTGTAAAATCAGAAGTATCTTCCTAACCCATATCAATACCATCAATTCCAGCAACGTATAAATTCTATGGTACATTGCCTTCTTCATTTTCTTTGGGTCTTTCTAAAATATGTACTTTTCCATTTAAAGATGGTTTAAATATTACGCCTTCTACCATAGATTCTGCAACTTTACCATCTTTAAACTTATATTCTACTGTACCATGTTCTATATTTGGTCCTGCTCCTATACGTATTTGAGTGAGCTAATCAGCTAGTAATACTTTATTAAATTGATTATCTCCTTCAAGAGCAAATGCTTCTTCAGGGCAAAAACAGAACTCAGCACATTGTATTAAATATGCTTTAGGATCATACAGTAAATTAGCACGCTAATCTTCTAAGAACTAACGAGCTTTCTTTGTATCTGTAACTCCCCTAGAATCTACCATTCCAGGTTTATTTACAAATGTAAATGCTGGAACAAAGAATCCAGTTAAAACATATTCTCCATTTTTAGTATAATTATGTTTATAAGGCAATACATTGAAACCTTGTGGATTATAGAACATATCACTTAGCTCAGTCATATATTTTCCGTCTCCGCCCGTGCCCCACACGAAGCGAGTTCCAATCTTATTACCCATGACTTCAACAAGGGCGTTTCCTTGTATATATGTTTTCTTTAATACTGGGTTAGACCCAGCCTCTTCGAAAAATAACCTATCGATACGATCACCACGAAGTTTACGTGGATTATCAACTACTTTACCTTCAATATCAGATCCCCAGGACCCTGGAATTTCCTCACGTTGTTTATTAATCTTAGAGGCTTTCTTATACATATCAGAGTTATATTTTTGTCTGACATGCTTCATTCCACCTTCAGTATTAGAGTTTAAATTATCTAACTAAAACCAAGCTTTTGATAGCACATCATCCAAATGTCCTTGGGCAAATGCAGTATAAACACAGTGTGCATTTCTTCTAGTTGTGTAAGTTCCTACTCCAAGTGAAGCAGCAATCTCAGAGAAACCAACAGCACGCGATTTTACTGCAAGTACATCATGTTTAGTTAACTCACATAATTCTATGTAATGGAAGTATTCATATTGCTTACTTAAGAAAGAAGGAAAAATCATACCACGACCTTGACCAGTTTTTTCTACTTGAGACTCTGGTAATTGATAGTAATTTAAGAAGAAGTAATGATCTCCAGTTATTCTATATCCATGTGATTCTAGACCTTCATTACATCTTCTGTATTCTTCTACCCAAAAGTCATGGTACTTCTTTGTCCCACTTGGATATGAACAATATTTGCCAGTCTCCAATTTAACATCTCTAGCTTCAGTAAACCAAGAAGGATCAAAATCTAAACCACGTTCTTCATCTATAGGTCTGTAATGAGTTAATTCATAAGATAAAGTAGGATCGAAAAAAGGTATTATAGCATCTTTTTTTATATCCCACATATATTATTATTTTTTAACTTTCATTCCACCACAAGCTTTCTTCTTGGGGTTCATTTCACCTCCACAAGATTTCTTTTTGGTTTTACCACCACATTTATAAGATTCATACATTTCTTTTTCCCAGTCACGATACTCTTGATTTAATGTACTCATAATTTATTAGTTTTAATCAAATGCTCCAGTCTCTATATTTCCCATAAGTCCGTTTTCTTGTTCTTGTTCTTTCTTATATAGGATTTCTAGAGTCTTTAATTGTTCAACTACATCGGATACGCTATTCAACTCTGCCATTACATCTTTAACTTTAAAGATAGGTTTACCAGTAGCTTCATCACGTTCCTGAACATCTAGTGTATCAAAATAATCTGTAATCTTATCTACTACCTATTGAGCAGATTTAATTAATTTAAGTGCACGAGAAGATTCTTGAAGTTCTCTATACTTTCTAGCAGCTGCCCTAAAAGTAGGATCATTCCATTCTTCTTCGGTCATATTAGCATCTTTTAAACATTCTTGGTGTCTCTCCTATTCTGCATAATCAGCATACGGAGAAGACCAATCACACATTAACCATATATATGTTAATTCCCGAAAAGCTCTAGTTCTCTTAGTTCCCCTTTTATCTTTACTGGTTTTATTTCTATCCTTATCCCATAAAGCGGCAAACTCTTTAACTAAAAGTATCTCGGGTTCATTAACTATTATTTCATTTGTTGCATTATTAAATAAAAAGAATTTCATTTTTTATTATTGTGTAATACTTTCATTACGTTTTCTAATTAGTTTGTATAGAGCTTCTGGATTAGAAATATCAAGATTTAAAGCCCTGATAGCGTCAAGAACTTTCTGCTTATCCTCATCTGCTATACTAATTACTTTAGAAGTAGCTCCACTTGTCGCAGGTGTACCATTATTTGCGCCAGCTGCTCCATCTCCCTATTCAGTATCCGTTTTTTCTTTAGCTTCTTCTGCCTCCCTTTGTGGCGGAGGAGTGTTTGTCAATAAAGCATCAAATAAAGTACCTACTGTATTAAAAGCTGGTTTATCAAAGGTATTAGCTAAACCATTTGTTAGAGTACTAATGGCTCCTCCTATATCCATTCCATATTTTTCATTCAAATCATTGGAACCTTTTTGCATCCATTCCATTCCTTTTCCTACACCATTTCCTAATGCAGTTACTCCTTTTTTTATCAACTGAGGGACCTATTTTATTCCTTCCCAAGTAGCTTCACCTGCGTTGATAATACCGTCCCCAATCTTACTAAGCCATCCGCCTCCATAATATTTCTGTGGTTTAGGAAGAAGCATTCCATAATATGCACGATTTACATGTGCAGTACCATCATAACTTTTACCTTTAGTCTTGTCTCTTGGCACAGCTATTTTATCCCCGTTTAAGTACATCCATTGTCCTTTATATACACCAATAGATTCTCTGCCTTCAACCTAATCTTTATTAAGTGGTTTCTTTAAGTCCATATAATTTCCATCATATGTCTTAACTCTTCCACCAAAGTAATAACGACGGAGAGAAGCACCATGCTTAGCCATCTGTGCATAATCTTGTTCGGGACCTTCTTCCAGTGCCATTTGAGCTAGCTATTGTGCTTGTTTTAAACTTTCTGGAGATTGATCTCCAGTCTGTATTATATTTGAACATTGTTGGATGAATTTAGTTCTCCCAACTTCAGACATCTTAGATAGAGCAGTCTTTAATTCTGTCTCATTTTTTGTGCCCAATATTTTCATGGCTAAAGCTACGACCTTCATCTAAGTATTCTAAGTAGTTTGCTATTGTGTCATTATCAAATTTTAATCAAGTCTTTAGTATTAAAAACTGCTTCCTACACTGCTCCTTCAGTAGTAAACCACCTGCATCTTATACCTTTAAAGAATTCTTCTTTTTCGTCATCTTCTTTTACAGGTCTAAAAGTCATAGTTTCTTTTTTAACTACTAACATTGTAGGTTTATTTGGAATATCCTTTTTTAAAGTTACTAAATCTCCTGGTAAAAAATATATTTTCTCACTTTCCATTTTTCTTTAGTTTTGCAAAGCGTGCTTTTATTCCTTCATTTATTACGACATGAATTTGCTGTTCAGCTACTACTTCAAACCCTTGTCTAAAGAAAGGGATCGGAACTCCACACGCACGTCTATAATATACAACATCTCCTTCTTTTACATATTTACAGTCTGGACCTACTTCAATTACATCGGCCTGTACTGATAAATTATATTCAGTATCCTGCTCTCCACTATCAGGATTCTTAAAACTACCATCATATGTAGGTATTACAATACCACTATTTGTAACTTCAATCTTTTCAAAAGGATTCTTTTCATATGGACGTACCAGCACATAACTATTTACTGGGACTATTTCCATAGATTCCATCTTTTCAGTTACTCTTTGAGCTTCTTCTAGTTCTCTAGCAGTTTTTTCATCTAATGCTTTTTTATAAGAGTCAACATTTTTATTGTATGCTTCTATAGCAGCATCTTTAAGAGACTCTTCTAACGGCTTTGCATTTGCCATACTGATGGCGGTATCACCACCAAAATAATTCATTTTACCATTATCACTCATACCTTACCATTTATTTAAGGGACACTTTGTATAACTTAATCTTGTTTTAGCATTAAGTCTGCATCCACATCCTTTTTTATAACCATCTTTTTGTGTTTTACTAACATCTCCAGTTTTAACATTTAAATAGAGATTACTATTACAGACGGGTCCCACTACAGTTACTTTGAATAAAGGACATTTTCTGCATATAGCCATTCTCTGTTCATATAAATCATTATTTTGTTTTAATAATTCCTTAGTATGTCCATCAAGGATAGCAGCTAAACCCATAGAATTGATATTTTAATTAATAATTTTAATATCTCAAATAAAAATTTGAAAGATACCCCTTAGCACATCAAAAAACTATGGGCTTTCTACTATCAGCCTTCTCTTTTAATAAGAGCTTTTTCTTGTAATCTTTCAGCATAATTTCTACTGATTTTTTTAAATATGGTACCTCATGTTCTGTAACATTATCATTGTGATCATAATGTATTAAACATAATTTCTTAATCTTAAAGTCTGGATTTAGCTTTTGAAGCATCCAAGCATATGTGGATAATTGTAATGTATAATGTATTTTATTACAATCCATTAAAGTGTTTAAAGGATACTTCATCATTTGATTTTTCTTTGTTCTTATGTCAAAATACGAAGTATCATCTAAGTGTTCGTTAGTTTTGTAATCGTAAATAATTATATTATTACCATCTTTTATTAATAAGTCGATTTGCCCAGCAAGTTTTAATTTTCCGTCGTTAGAATTACTATATACTAGGTATTCAGGGAACACTCCTTTATCTATATCTAGTATTTTTAAATTTTCTTCTTTAAGTGAAGCATTCGTACTTATTTTAAACTTTCCTCCCAATCCGAACTTTTTTAAATCAGTTTCTTTCTTTGAAGTATATAAGTTTTCTAATTCAGCATGAATTTTAGTACCACGAGCACAAGATTGTTTATTTTTCTCTTGCCACTGATCTAAAATATCTTGTTGCGCTTTATTAAAATCAACCTCTTTAATATTATATGTTTCTAATATATATGGAATATTCACTTTTTTTGTAGCCAGCATTTGTCCTTTCTCCATTTTAAATTCTTCTGGAGTCATTATTTTTTCTAAAGCTTTATAGGCTGACCAAAATTTTCTATTAAAAGGTTGTCCATATTTTCCTATTAAAGTTGTTACAGATATATATTTACCATTATCATCCCAGTATATGTGACTAGCGTCATTATACTTTACATTACCATTTTCTTTATCAACTTTCATATTTTTCTTTCACGGTATTATAATCTAAAAGAATAGCCAATCTACTAATACTAGGAGCTATTATCTTGTGATAATAATCAGTGTTAATAGTTGGTATTTTATTCTTGTAAATTACAATCAACATTCCTACATTTTCATCTACTCCATTTATTGGGCATAATATTGCATATTCAGCATCTGATTTTTTAAGTCTATAAGTGAAATTAGGGAAGTTAATCCTGTTTTCATCATTACTTTCCCAAATAGTATAAGTGGTTTGATTTATTTTTTTAATCTCCTATATATAATTAATATATGGGAGTTCTGGCCAATCTTCTATACATGGGGTGTTATCTAGACCTTTAAATTTCTCAGTAATTGCGGTTAGATGTTTATATGCTAAACCGTTTGAACTAATTAATGTATTATGATAATTTAGTAATAATACATTACTTATAAGTGTATCTTTTTCTATTATATCTTGCACAAAATCATTAATCTGAGGAGCAGCTTTCTCTAAATACATTTCCTATTTTTCCTTCTTAATCTGCTCTATGTTAAATCTCTCTTTGATATATGCCTTTGTATTCTACCCAACAAATAAAACCACAAAAAGTAATATACCTAAAATAATTATTATGGTTTTTGTTTGAGAACTAAAGCCATCTATCCAATTAAATAGGAAATCAGCAATTTTTTTCTTCATTTTTAATATTAATACATAAGTGTAAGTCATCATATTCACTACATATTAACATTTACATCTTTTTATTTGTTTGTATGCAAAATTATTTATAATTTCGCAAAGAAAAAAATAATTTTACGTTATTATGAAAAATAAATATATTTTTGAAGAAAAGGATTATACTTTAGATCCTCACTCTTTTACAGTGCCCAATATAACCGACACTAATATATGGATGGGAATGGATTCAATAAAGAGAAAGAAAAAAGTAAATAAAGATAGGAAAGGTAGTAAAATTCATATTAAGAAAGAAAATGAAGGTAAATTTACAGAAGCAGCCAATAGAGCTGGTATGTCTGTACAACAATTTGCTTCTCATGTTTTAAGTAATAAAGATAAGTATTCTGGAAAATTAATAAAAAGAGCTAATTTTGCTCGCAATGCTGCAAAATGGAAATGAATTAGGATAAACTCTTTTAGGACGCAATAAGAAGATTTTCAAATCTTTATAGAGTCCCAATTAGTCCTATTACAAATGCTCAAGGTAAAGTTATTAAAAATTTTTTAGAATAGCCGCAATAGGACAAAAAGATTAATTTAAGTAAATTTCTAATATAATAATATGGATTATATAGATTACGAAAATCCTACAGGAGGAATATAGTTTGTATTATACAATAATAATAGTGCAGAAAATATAAATTAGGATTTTTAGGACGATTATATTGATTTTAATGATATACAAGATCCCTTTGGTCTTCCTAAACAAGCTGCAGGTAATTTTGAATTTTCATATTTTCAACCTAGTCGTGATATTGTAAATAATTTTAATTTACAAGATTACATGCCTACAGGCAATTAGAAACAGGCAACCTAGTTACCTAGTAGTAATTTATCAAGAGGTAGTTCTTTACCATTATCTAGTCTAATGGAAGCTATTTAGAAAAATTTAGGAAAACCTTATGGTTGGGGAGCACGAGGGCATAAAAAGACTGTAGATTGTAGTGGGTTTGTAAGCGATGTATTAGACGACATGGGAATCCCTGTAAGTGGGGTTGGTTCTACCTTTTATAACTATATGGTAGATAGATTCACTGATCCAAAACAGGCTAAAGCGGGAGATTTAATATTCTACACATTTAAAGCTAACTCAAACCAAAGATATAAAAACGGGTCATTCAGAGCACATGGTACTCCTAACCATATCGCTATCGTGTTAGAAGTTAATGGTCCTTATGTTAAAGTAGCAGAAAGTTCTGGGGGGAGTGGTTCTGCTATTCATTGGCATAAAATGTTTGATGGAGAAGGTACTGCACCAGGAAAAGTATATGCGAACTATTCTCCTAGTAATACTAAACAGAAAACTGAATTTCTAGGATTTGGCCGATTGAATAAAGACAAGGTAGCTGCTTTTATAAATAGAAACAAAAAGAAAGGCTAAGGTTAGATAATAACAATACATAGATGTATATTATAGATACCGAGTAAGAAAGTCAAAAGTTTATTATTATAAGCTGTAACTTTCTTGGGAGGATTAAAAATACAACGTTAAGATGATATTATATTTTCAAAGGTAATGGCAAGCCTGTAAATATATTTTATGTATTTATAAGAAGAAGTTTTCCCGAGAATTATACCAATTATCAGATTTAAATTAAGGTATGCTTGACTTTCTTTCAAATATTAACTTAAACGATTAATAAATGAAGAAAGTAATTATTTTAGCAATGACATTAAGTATTTGGATTAGCGGAATTTGCAATCCAATAAGTAGTAATCCAACCTATGAAAGAACAACACAAGAATTACTACAAGTAACAAACAAATCAAAATACGAACCATATCGTCATATATGGAACTATTTTATTCAGAGAGGTGTTTCCCCACAAGTAACAGCAGGAATAATGGGAAATATGTACATTGAAAGTAAATTTAATAGTACAACAAGAAACAGTTCAGGTTACTATGGGTATGTACAAATGAGTAAGGGTTTACAAAGATTAGTTACTAAAAAGTATGGTTCGTTATCATCCAACAATCAATTACTTCACATAAGTAATTGGGTAAAAGGGCTTGAAACTGGTGACTTAGCATATATGCAAAATTCTTTTAATAAAACGCGATTTACAAGTCCAGAACAAGCGGCGAAGGCGTTTGCTAGGTATTACGAAAGGCCTAAATCAAAGAACTTTATGAATAGAATGTACAGTGCTAGACTTATATATGATTATTTTATGAAAGATAGAAAATAATAATAAATGGTAGCTTTTCGGAGCTACCATTTTTTAAAATTTTGTAAAATGAAAAAATTATTGTTATTATTAGTAATATTAATAGGAATGGTAAGTTGCAATGATGGTTATGTAGTAGAGACACGTTACTACGAACCTTACTATTATCAAGCAACTCCTTATTATCATTATTATTATAGAGATTATTATCCGAGGAGATGGTATTATTACAATCCTAGACCATCAAGACCTGTTATAATACCAAATAGGTCAGCTCCACCTCCTAGGATGCCAAGACATGGCAATAAACCACCAGTTCCATCTAATAATAAGGGAGGAAGAAGATAAAAAATATTAATGATTTTAATAAAAAAATCCCAAGCATTTTTTATGCCTGGGATTTTCTTTTTAATCATCCATCAACCCTCTACGTTTCAACCTCTTTAAGAGGTGATCTTCATAATCTTTCATTGCAATATATTGGGCAGATAGATCATATTTTTCATCTTTTTCTAATTCTTTAAAAGTATCACTTTTAGTAAATACATATAATTTATCGACTTTCTCTACAAGATCATTATATTCATCAAGCATTCTTTTTTCGTAATCTCCCATAATTATATCATTTTAAGAGTTTGTTAGTATTCTAATTTAGTTAAATAATCTTGGAGTAAATCTATTGTTTCCTTATAAAGGACTTCAGTATCCGCTTCATCGTCTTCCACTGGAGCTTCTTCTGTAAGAATTTTTACATTCTTTGAAGTCTTATCTTTTATATGATGTTTCTTTGGTTCAAATAGCATTTGATTATCACATGTACTAGTACTTGTATATTCAGAGTTACATTTAGAAGAAATATCAGTATCTGTACATGTTATTGTTGAAGGGGTAAATGTTGGTGTTGGTAATGTTGGTGTACACCAAGGAGTAGAAATTGTAATTTCTTTTTCTTCTATACAATCTAAAATTTCAAATAATGTGTTAAGTTGAAATCTTGGAAATTTCTTGTTCAGGTTCTTCAGTGTCTTTATTGTGTCTATCATTTTCATTAACATTTTTATTTTTTAATTCTTGTATCTCATTATTTAGTATCATAATACGATTCTTTAAATCTACATTTTCCATTTGAATCTTTTGAGTATTAGTAATTAAATCTTCTAACTGTTGTTCTAAATTACTCAACATTATTCTGGCTTGTCGAATCTCTGGAATCATACCTTACAGAAATTTCATTTAAAGAATCTTGCCATTGTATAAATAATTGTGTATCTAAAAGATCAAAGTGTTTAGCATACTCATATAAAGCATTACAAAGCAGTAATGATTTATTACAAGATTCTGCAAGATTCTTTAATAGTGAGTCATTAAATACTTGTTCTTTAGTTAATCTATCTTCTTCCATTCTTTTGGATTAAATAATTTTTGGTCCAAAGTTTCATGTATAGAAGTACAAGTATAATTATTTGTTGTATTTATAAAATGATGTAATTTAACTGCATCAGATTCTTCTTTCTTAATATTACTAACATATTTATTAAGAGCATAGGACAAATCTTTTGGCAGATATGTATCTAATACTTCTATAACTTTAAAATCTTTTCCAGCAAACTTTTTAGCTTTTTTGGCCAAGTTATCTGTTTTGTTATATACACCATTTAGTGTATAAATTCCTGGTTTCTCTGGTATCATATATTATAATTAAAATGATGTCAATGGTCGCCCCACTTGGAATCGAACCAAGATCTTTGGATTTAGAGTCCATCGTAATAGCCTTTATACTATAGGGCAAAACATTTAACTCACAGCATTAAGAAAGTCAATTAAAGCTCGTATAGTACGAATATCATTAGATTGTACAGCATCTGCTGCTAAAGCTTTAAGTTCTGAAACATCCAATTGACTTAATTGGTTTTCCAGATTCTCTTTAAATTGTAAAAAATCTAAAAAGGCTTGTATTGCGCCGTGAATTAATTCAATATTTAATTTTCCTTGTGAAAGGACTGAAAATATCTCTGGGTAAGTTTCATAAATCTATAATAATTCTTCATCAGATATCTAAGACATTAAGTCTTCTGCAAATTCTTGAATTAAATCTTGATATTTGCATTCAAATTTTTCTATTATTTTTCTATACTACATAGTTGTTTGTTAATTATTACATGACAAAGTTAATACAATAAATAGTATGTAAAAAATAATCCCTGTTAATTAAAGTTAACAGGGATTTATTTTTATACATGTAGTAATCTATGTAATTCTTGAATTTTCTCAGGAGTAATGTCAAGGCCTTCAAAGAAAGTATCTGTCGTTCCCATACGGGTTGCAGGATTCTAATATCTATTAACAAATAGTATTGTATTCTCTGCCCTCTTTCTCAACTAAGCATTAACATTATGAGACCTTATATTCGTGAGTAAATCTCTTTGTACTCTAGGATTCCTTACTGCAGTATTAGCATTTAGCACTTCAAGCCAAGCATTAGGATCATCAGAGAGTGCAAATGTTGCTCCAGAATTATTGTATCTTCTAAAATTAGCAATGACATCTGCATATTCTTCCATAAACTCTGACTCCTAGGCATTAGGAATAAATTCATATCCATAATGATCGTTATAATATAATTTTTGAAGGATGTTACCTAGTTTCTTATTAGTCTCTCTTTGATATATTTCAGATTGTATTCCTACTTTAGTGCCCGTTCTTTCAATCCTTTCCATTAACTGTGTTGCTAGTTTTTCTGTTGTAATAGTGTCTAATTTTAGACCTGCCTCTTTAGCCATGTCTTTTACCTACTTTGTATAGAAATTAATAATATTATCAGAACTATTCTTTAATGCTATTTCAATACTTTTTCCAGTTTCAGAATTTCCTACAACTTTTATTAATTCATCTATTCCTTTCTCATCAATTACTAATTGTTTAGTTGTAGGATTAATCTTAAAATTATTAACCATAGCGTGTCTAAAGTCGGCAGATGACATTGTACTATTATACCTGACAATTAATGATGAAGTATCCTCGGCTTTACTTAATATATTATTTAGTTCTTGGGAAGGAGAAAAATATTTCTTCATGAAACTTAAATTAGATGCGTCAGTTCCATACTTAGTGCTATTACCAGTTCTGGCATGGTCATATACATCAATCTCTACTCTTCTTAACTTACCATCCTTCTTATAAAAAAATACATTTATTCCTCCAGTATTAAATGTATAATTACCTTTTTCTCCAGGGATAGGATTACCTTCTAAGTCAGTCACTGTCTGTCTTTCTCCTCTTATCTTTCTTTGTCTTATAGACATCTTATATACTGGGTCTTTTCCACTATTTAAAAGTCTTAGAGCTTTATCTCCGTTTACTTCATCAGACACAACTACTGGAGTAATTCTATGTCCTACAACTTTTCTTGCATCAATGGCTTCTTGTACTGCACGGTTACCTATGATTTCTCTAGATCCTACTATTAAGCCGCCTTCTATTTTAACAGGTACTGGAAGAATTCCTGCATTAACTTCATTTGCTTCCCTAAGTTGTTGAAATAATTTTTGGCCATCAAAAGACTCATCAACTACTCCTAAATTAACTTGATATATAGAAGGCAACTTACCAGGAACTTCTGAATATCTTGCTGCCTATGACATTCCTTTATAATCAGCAACAACAGGTCTTGTTCCTCCAGTGTAAATAGCCCCTAATTTCTCTTTTCCTTTTCCGTTATATATATATCTGAAAACATCAGACCTATTAACTTTATTGCCGTGTGTGTCTATACCTTTTAAGAAATACTTTAGGGCATTTTGTTTTCCTAATGTTGGACTGCCACCAGTTGCTGCCGAACCTACAAATAGAGCCCTACTTCTCATATCTTTTGGTAGTGCTTTGAGAATTAAAGAAGGGGATTTAACTCCTAATCTTGCAGCAGGAATAATGCTGTCTAATATCATATTTGTGGCCATAGATATATAGGGATGCTCTTTATGAAAATCTTCTGTAAATATACCACTTCCTTCTGTAACTAAATCAGTAAAACTTTTTGTGTCACCAGTAAGCTTTTTAACTGTAGCTCCTACTAATGAAGAAGGGGACATAAAATTCAAATACTTTAATATGCTATCATCCTTTGGCTATTGTTCTGCTGGCTACTATTCAGCCTATTGAGATCTAGAAGGATCTAGATAATTAATCATTTTCCCCTATTGATATTTTGGTATTACTTTCATAATAATTTCTTAAGTTAAAATTTTTTACAAAGATATTAAAAATTGGGGAAAATAAAAAATATATGAGTTGTGGGAGGGGGAGTAGTGTAGGGGGAGAGACCCCTCCCCCTCTTGCGATGGAAAATGAATTTCAAAATCGCAAAGCCACCCCCTGGGGGAGGGGCATAAGCATTCTTTTTTATTGTGTGCCCCTAGGTTCGTTTTTAGTTCTTTAAAATCAATAATTTGTTCTGAAAATTATTCATTTTAAAAAGTTTTTGATATGGAAGAGAAAGTTTATAACGTTACCTTCACATTCGAGAATGGTAGCGTAGAGGTAGCAACAGTAGTGTGCCTACCTCAATTTCTTAACAGTACCATCGATGACTGCATTGCAGAAGAGTTCGATGAGGACCCCAGTGTTATTGACATTGAAGAAATTTATTGAGGAGGTTCCCGTTTAGGGAATTTTCCTCCTCCTCTCTCTTTTTTAGTTCTTTTAAAATCAAAAGTATGTACATAAAATTAAAATTTTATGTTTTACATCGTTAACGAGTCGCTTTGCGTGGTTGCAACTGGACTCTCTAGCGACGAGGCTAAAGCCTACGTTCGCTCACACGATGATGAGCAGTTGTCAATAATTAGACAAGGCTAATCATCAACAACCAAATTAAACGCAAGCGTTTAGGGCGGGCACGCATAGTAAGTCCCGCCCATTTTAAATTTCCTCATTATTATGAAAAAATTTAAAATTAATGGTGTCGAATTCTGCGACTTCGGCACCAATAATTATTCTGATGGGATGCACCTCGTTACGGCTTATCCCATAGAGGATATGTCGCAATTCGTAACCGAAGTGCTTCAAGGAGCCTATCCAGGCATCTACTTGAACCCTTCAGCCAATTGCTCTGGTAGTACTGAATTCTTCGGTGTCTACGGCACAGAAGAACAGTACAAGGTGCTTTACAAGCACCAGCGGGACGCTCAAATAGCGGTTCGCACCATTGATGCCCTTGGCGGACCTCAAAGAATGCTCACAGCAGGCGGAGACCGCTTCTACCAGGTTAAAGCGGAAGTCACCGAATCTTACAAGGATTGGTGGCTTCGCTAAACCTTTTTAAACCGCTTATGCGGTTTCTTCTATTTTAGTTCTTTTAAAACCCACAGTGTGGGGTTAAATCATTTCATTTATTAACCCTTTAAAAACAATTTCATCATGAATGATTCATTGTTTTCTAGCGCAGTAGAGTCTGAAAGACTCCGCGCTCAACAATTGGCTACCGACGGTCGCGCTAGCCAGTTCTTCGATGGCAAGGACGCATTTGCGCTTGCATCGAATCAACGTGTCCCCAGAAACCTCGGAGAAGTGCTCCTCGCTGAAGGTGACACGTTTAGCATCCCTGCTGATGAGAACTCCAAGCAGTGGCTTGCGAGTCCCCTCAGCAAGGGAGGCGACCCTGTTCTTCGTCTGCTTGCCGAGGTGAAAGACAAGAACGGAAACGTTCGTTTCGTTCAGGTCTTCATCGGCACACTCTTGAAGAGTGTTCGCAACCGAGAGACCAAGGCGCAAGTCCTTGCTGATTGCAAACTAAAGGACGGTTCGTCCTTCCGTGCGCATAGCGCAGGGTTTGCAAACCAGCAGGACTGTTGGAAATTCCTCTTTGGCAAGACACTAAAGGTCACTGCCGTCGAGGAAGTTCCAACAATCGGTCGCAATTACCAGACTGGCGCACGCTTCGAGAAGGATGCGCAAGTCTTGACCTTCGAGGAGGTCTAATTGTGACCTCTTCAAACCCCAGGGGCTTTTAGCCCCTTTTGGGGTTTGTTCTTTTTTAGTTCTTTTAAATTCCAGAGTATTAAATTGAGTGAAATTGCAATCAAAGCGTATTGAATTTCACTGTTTATCCGTTGCACCGATAAACCCCGCCCGAATTGGCTTCGGGGTACTGGCGAGCAGACGGCGTTCTCGGTGAACGTTAAACCGTGCGCAGGGGAAGACGCGTCACGGGGCACAGGGTCGACACTGTGTTCCGTCCCCTGTGAAATTATTAAATGTGAATCGTGCTTTGCCAAAGGGCAAAGCGCCTTCGGCCCTTTAGTTCTTTTAAAATCCAGAATATGTATTTGAGTAACAACATAATATGTATTATGTATTTACTTAATGGTTTGAAGCCATTTAAAATAAGTTCGCAATAAAAACAAAACACAAAACAAAAACAAAACAAAAAAAGATGAACGACAGTTTATTTTCAGCTCAACAGGCTATTGTTGAGGCACAAGCACGTAGTTACAACGGTACAGCATCTTTCGGCGAAGATGCTTTTAAGAATGACGATAAGCCTCGTCGCCGTAACATTGAGGAGTCTTTGTTTAATGAAGGCGATGTAATCGTCCTTCCAAAGCTTCCTAGTGCAAGTCCAGAGGATGCTAAGAAGTGGATTTCTGCACCTCTCAGCAAGGGTGGAGACCCAATCACTCGTTGTCTCGTTTATGTTACCGACAAGAACGGCAATGAGAGCGTTAAGCAGCTCTTCGCTGGTACTCTTACTAAGAGTGTGCGCAACCGTGACACTGGCGTGACTGTTCACGCTAATGGCACAGCCGTTGACGCAATCACAGATTGCATTACTAACCAGGACATCTGGAAGGCTCTTGCTGGCAAGACTCTGGTCATCAGCAAGGCTACAACAGTGCCCACTATTCGCCGTGGCTTTAATGGTCAGCCTGACCGTCCCGCTGATGGCACTGTATTGACCATCGATTTGAAGTAATAATGCTTCGAACGGTCAAAGGATATAAACACGGACATCACCTTCTTTGTGAAGGTGGTGTCTATTTTGTATCCAACATAGACAAATTGCCGAACAAAGATGTATATGCATTGTTATACAGTGCTGATGGGTACACTTGGTATGCTTTAAACTGGTACACAGTTTACAATTGTAAATAATAATTTACAAATGTAAATTATTTAGTTTACAAATGTAAATTATTTACAAATGTAAATAGGAGAAAGTGCTGAAAACCCGCGTCCACAAAGCCTTTCCCCCATTTTCCCCTATTTACAAATGTAAATTTTTCCATGATTAATTGTTTACATTCATAAACACTCTTACTATGTACACAAAATGCTTTACTTGTGCAACTGAGTCATTAGATGAAGAACTTCGAAAAGTACTCCAGTCTATTGACCCATTTACTTATCGCATTGTGGATATCAAGTTATCTACATCTCTCTATCTTGGTGCTACTGTAATTGTTATGTACACATCCACATATTCATATTAATGTGAAAAACATAAACACTTGGCATTATGGTGTAAGTATAAATAAGACCATAGGTTGCTGTTGAAAACCTACAACAGTCGCAGGTAACTTAACTTAGATTGATAACTGCGTAAAGTAAGTAATCGTAGCGCATAGTGGGTAATAGTGATTTGTCCCTTAAAAGACACTGTGGTCGGAGATTGTGAGCATACTCAAGTACGATAGGGAACCGTGCGAAGCTTGAGTTGAGGTTTGTGAGTTGTCCAATAGAGAAGAACAACTTATGGTGTGGAGATAGGGAATGACCACCAAACAAGTACCTGAAAGCTTGTTAAATTTATTAAAAAACTTAACTCTTCCCAAGTCGTTGAGGGCACCAGTTTTTCTTATCTTTACCACGGAGGACGATTTCTATTTAAGGTTAATTATTTAAAGTAAAAACGTCACTTTAAATAAACCTTAGGTAAGAGCGGTGATAAGTTTTAGGTGTAAAACGCAAATAGATTATTAATTAATAAATCAGATTATTATGAAACGTTTCAAACCAACAAAAAGAACCACTTATCTGTCATTCTTTATGAATGCACAAGTGTACAATAAAAAGTCGGGTATTTATGTACTTGGCTATGTATCAACAGACGGCTATAATTATGAGCCACAACTCGTAGATATCAAGCTCATTAGCGATATTACCAAGATGTCTGCAGTTAGCTTCTTGAGAGAACTCAAGAAGAAGGCCATAAATTGTAAAATCTAACACCAAGAGCAGGTTTAGCCTGTGAGGTCCGCGCAACTGGAAGCGAGTTGCGGTTTCGGGTTAATAAATATGTTTTAATACCTAGGAGTTATCACTTATATACTCCTAGGTATTTCTTAAACAGGATAATATGGGCAAATTATATTCATTCTTAAGAAGACTATATTATATATGCTGTATATATTATTTGCCTATTATATATAGTATATTAATATTATCTTTAATTATATATATATTATAATATAAATAATATCTATAATTATTGACACAACTCTAAAATCAAAAATTATGATACCTACAGATGATACGATTGTTACAGGGTTGTTCTTTGTCCCACAATTGTGTGAAAATGCAGCAAAAGATCTCGAAGAGTCAATTAACAATGTTCTTCATGCACTAGGTGAATTGCAAGTAGAAGTAGTTGAAGGAGATTATAAATCCTTGATTCACTACAGTAAACTTAGCCTAGACACCATTCAACTACTTAATAATAAATACTGTGCTCCTTCTGTTATTGTTATGGGAGTATCTGGTCCTTACAAATACTTTACTCAAGACAGCGCTAAGTGCGAATTAGTATTGCGCCCTCTTGAGGATTAATTCAATTCAAATATTAACTAAAAACAAAAAACAAAAAAAGATGAAAGAAACTTATTCTCTCAAAGAAGTAAAGGATTTGATCCGTGATGTAATCACTATTTCCTTCGACCCCAACCCAGACGCTGATTTCTATGCCAAGCTCTTTGGCAAGTATGATGAGGAAATGCAGAAGTATGTCACTGATGCACTTCTTGCTGCTCTTTTGGCTCGTGAATTTACTAAAATTGCAACTGTAAAGTGATATGAAGCTAAACAAAACTCAGATCGATGCTATCGCTGAAAAGGCTGTGCGTGATTTACGTACAGCCTTCATTGAGAAGTGTGAAAAGGCTAAAAAATCTTATGTCCCATCTGAAAAGTATGAGCACATTAAAGAATTGTTTAGCAAAGAAAAATCTTTGAATGAGCAATTACAAAAAGTAAGAAACGAACTTTATGAGATTCGTAATTCTTATAATGTAAGCAGTTGGACAGAAGAGGAAGTTCTCTTAAACGAAGTTATAAACGAGGAATTACAAATTCAAAGTTTAAACTTCTTGAACATTAAAGAAGACATTAAAACTGATTTAACTATCGGTACTATTGATTCTTCTTTCGACCCTTACAAGTTTATTGAAGAAACAGTTAGTAAATATTTAAATTCATAAAAAACCACAACGAATGAAGAAAGATTTTTTCGATGAAGGAGTAAAATTATCTGCAGTGACTCTTTCAGGCAATGGTGCATTAAAGTATTCATCTTCTGGAAATCCTTTCCTAGATGACTTTGCATCTATCGGCAGGTATCGTGAACTTCGTTCCTACGACAGTGTAAGTGAGGATATGAGCAAATTATGGGAAACAGACCCTTTGCTCACTCTTAAACTCACTTTGTATCTGCGTACTATTTCTAGGCAGGAAAAGAATCTTTATCCTACCAAGACTGTTCAAAGAGGTCAAGGCCTTAAGCACGAATTCATCTTAAGATGTATTTGGCTCGCAGAGCACTGTCCTTTCACCTTTATTGCAAATCTCCCAATCTTTATAGAAGGCGGTTCTTGGGATGATTTGTTCACTATATTGCGTTACGATCTCAAACTTAATGGTTGGGATAACCGTAAAGTTAATTGGGAAGATGTATATTCCGTAATTGATATGGGATGTCGTAACTATGGTACTATAGACTTGGTTAAGAAATACATGCCAAGAATTCGTAACAACAAAAGTTTGACCACTGACGATTCCAAAGCAAATAATACTATCGCAAGATGGCTTGCTTGGAAGATGTTTCCTGATACTACTATTGTTGAGAGAGCAAATAAGTATAGGAAGTTTAAGGCGAGCGGAAATGCTCATACTTGGCAACAATTGATTTCCAATCATAACTACGATATGATTGATTTCAATAAATTGCCAGGACGTGTCCTTAGCCAGATGGTTAAATCTAGAATAGCTATTCATATGGAAAAAGATGGAGAGTTGTGTGAACTCCCAAGTGATGGCACTTCGTTCATTGACAGACATAACTTGACCGCCAAGTATATGGACTGGTTACAGAACCAAAAGACTGTGAAGTTTACTGGTTATGTATATGAACTATTCAAAGATGTACTAAGGTATTATCCTAGGCAAATGTCAGAAGCTGAAATAATGACAATCAATCGTCAATTTGAAGGCTTGCTGGAAACTGGTAAGAAAGATGTAGATACTAACAGCAAATTCATTGTTGTTAAGGATATATCTGGCAGTATGACTGCTAATGTTACTGGTTTAGATGTATCGTCTAGATGTGTGGCATCTTCAATGGCTCTCTATTTTAGTGAGTTTTTGACAGGTCCATTCAAAGGGCAATGCATCAACTTCTCAAATAAGCCTACACTCTTCAAATTTAAAGGAAAAACACCAGTAGAGAAATTCGCAAGTGACAATGAAGGCTTTTTCGGTAGCACCAACTTTGTAGGTGTTGCTAATCTTCTTGTTAGAATCAAAAAGCAAGGCGTTGCAGAAGAGGATTTTCCAACAGGAATACTTTGTGTTTCTGATGGTGAATTCAATTATCCTTATAGAGGAGATTCTAAAGACATTACGAATTTTAATGCATTTCTTAAAATTCTCCGTGATGGAGGATTTAGTGAAGAGTTTGTACAAAACTTCAAGATTGTTCTTTGGGATATTCCCAATGATTACTATGGTGGAAGACCAAAAGCTACATTTGAAGATCTTGGCGATGCCGAGAATTTCTTCTATATGTCTGGCTTAGATCCTGCTGCCATATCTTTCTTGATGAGTGGCAAATACGACAAGAAAGTGCCTAAGACAGCTGAAGAATTGTTTGAAAGTGCAATGGACCAAGAATTATTAAACAAACTAATTGTTTATTAATTCGATTTTATGTACTTTTGTGCATTAATTATAATTAGTCTGCTGTGAAGCAGACTAATTATTTATTAAAATTATAATATGTGTAAAGACAATAAGTATCCAGAGGAAGTTACTTTAGAAGCAAAATACCATTGTTTTAAAGTTTATACTGTTGATAATGAAGAAGTAATAACATTTGATAAAGCCAAGTCATTGTCAGAAGTTATGATGCTTCTTTCTAAGAAGGTTGTTGGTATTATTGGGGTCAAATAATTAATAGTATATTTCTATAGAAAAGCTTACAGCAAATAAATCTAATTAATATCTTTAAGTATTGAAAGGAGTAGAAATGATAGCTTTTCTTTATTTAACTATAAGAATACTTACAGCAAAATATTTAATATTTTATGATTTATAACATGTATATTTTTGGTAGTATTCTTTATATTCTGGGATGTAGCTCAGAGGCAGAGCGAAGGTTGCTTTTTCTGCATTATAATGTTGTTTAAAAATAAAAAAATAATATGCTAAACAGTAAACAAATTGGAAATATCACAGAAGTTAGTTGTATGTTAGCTTTCTTAAAGTTAGGATATAATGTACTTTAGCCTTACGGAGATTGTGAAAGATATGATTTTGTAGCAGATATAAAAGGAAAATTTTATAAAATACAATGTAAAACTTGTAAAGAAAGTAAAGATTAGAAAGTTATAGAATTCAGTTGTCGTAGTGCACATAGAGTTAATGGTAAGTGTGTACATGATAAATATACGTCTGATGATTGTGATTTTTTTGCTACTTTCTATCAAGATAAATGTTATCTAGTTCCATAGTGTGAATGTAAATCTTCAAAAAAATTAAGACTTAAACCAACAGGCAATAGTCAAAGTAAAGGTATTAGTCTAGCAAAAGATTATGAATTGGAATTAATTATAGCAGCATTGTAAGAATGTGAAAAGCAATCATCAGGTCGAGATATCGTAACTCTCCATCCCAGCATTTTGGGCTTGTTTAAGTTTGCGCAGTAATATCATTTCTTAAAAAGCCTTATAACTTTTTCTCAAGGACCCTATGGTGTACATTATAGGCGAGAGAAACATAATACTAAGTTATAGTTCTACTGCAGCGAACGAATTATAGGTATTTTTTAAAGTATAGTAGAGAGTTTAATTATACACAAGAAGTCTTACAGCAAACTTTTTAATTTATTTTATTTTTAATCATGAATAATTAGTTAGTATGTTTGGTTATAACCTTAAAAGACTGATGGTTTTAACCTTTATTTTGATAGACTTCTTTTTTATGCTGCTATCGTCTAATTGGCTAGGACGCCACTCTTTCACGGTGGAAATTTGCGGGTTCGAGTCCCGCTAGCAGTACTAGATTAACTTTTAAAACTTTAGATTATGACAGTAGAAGTAAAAATTACACAGCAGTGTAGATGTTGTAAAGGCGTAAAGAGTATTATAATCTCTATGGAAGATTATATTACTTGGTTGCAAGGAAAGAAAAACATCCAAGACATCTTCCCAGAAATGTCTGCAGATGATCGTGAATTCTTTTTTATTTCTGGAGTTTGCCCTGAGTGTTGGGATAAGATTTTTGGTGAAGAGTGATATGCCTCTTTAGCACAGTGGTAGTGCAGCTGATTTGTAATCAGCAGGTCATTGGTTCAAATCCGATAAGAGGCTCTAACTTAAATAGATTATTAGTATTAATTTTTAATGTTTTTTTAAATTTTTTTTTAAATTATGAAGAAATTTAGTTTTGTAATGGTAATGGTGGCTGCACTTAGCCTTATGTTTGTTTCATGTAAGACAACTCCTGCTTCAACTTCTAATACTAGTGAATCCGTAATTGAGGAAGTTGACAGCACTGTAACTGAGGTTTCTCAATCAGTTGAGGTAGAGAAGCCTTCTAAGCCAGAGGTTAAAGAGGATGTAGATGTTACTACTCCTGCGACACCAACTGAGGAAGCAAACAAGCCTATTGGAAATAAGAAGTAAAAATTATAATAAATACCTACAACATTTATTGCTATAGGTATTTATTTATATGGGGTCGATTTGGTTTAGACAGATGGAAGGCAAATTTAGTTCACGCAAAGAGGCGTCTTTACGCAAAAAAATTAACAGGCAACGTAACAAACGTTTTCTCTATGGGTTACAGAGCAGCAGCCTGACCCTAGATGAGTCACTAGGACTTTGAAACAGAATACTAGCGTAGTTTATACGATAAATAACTGGTGGAACACTCAACATAGCATGTTGGCCCTAAATGTTTAAGTTACTTTCTCAAAGACAACCTGAATATGTAACAGTAAAAACAAAGCGTGTGAACAACTAAATTAGTTAACTATTTTGGACGAGGGTTCGAATCCCTCCGACTCCACTGATAAATACTAAAATACAAATGATTAAGTTTGAAAAATCAAATTTTATTAACATCAAAGACCGATTACCTACATATAATAAAAATGTGTGGATAAAAAGTCTATGTGGCTTTTGTGTAGCCTATTATGATGGTGTTTGGAAAGAGTCTTATACTCATAAACCCTTAATAGGTTTTTCTAAGCCTATTGAATGGAGAAGTATGCCTAGAGTCATAATAAATTAAGTTTTAAATATTCTATAAGAAATCTTACAGCAACTTAAATTATACATCTGCTAAATGTAAAGTAATAGTGGTAGATTTCTTTGATGCCAGAATGGTGGAATTGATAGACACTGCAGATTTAAGCTCTGCTGCTCATTTAGAGCGTGTGGGTTTGAGTCCCACTTCTGGTACTATAAAAAGATATATAATATTAATTAGTATAATAATTCTAAAAATGTATAAAGGTAAATTAGTTAAGCATTCCTCTAGTTTTAGTGGGAATAAAAAAGATAATAAAATATTAAAAGTAGTATAGAAGATACTATATGATTCTGGAGCCTTTGGTAATATTCCAGAATATAGAGCTGTTGATGGAATCATGGGCCCTTTAACTAGAAAAGCTATGGCGTAGTATCTTTCTAAAGGTAAATTATTTGGATCTTTTAATAGTGGAACTACAAAATAGCCTACTAATAATAACACAAAAGCAGATTTAAGTAATCTATCATTAGAAGAATACAAAGAGCTTAAAAGAGATGAAATCAGATAGAAAGCTGCCAGAGTTAATTCTCAAACTATTACTCCTGATTTTCCTATATTAGCTGGAGGTCCACAAAAAGGACATGACTTAGATCTCTATGGTAAGAGGAAATGGTCAGAAGATAAAGTTAAAACTGAATTTAACTATTATATATCAGTAGCCGAAAATTATTTAAGAAATAATCCTAATATTGAACCGCTGGCAAAGAAGAGAATCTAGAATACTATAAAGTATTATAAGAAAGTAGTTGCTGATCCTAGTTATATTAATAAATATGGTGGTGGTTTTGGTTGCATTTATACTGCTTCAGGTGCTTATGGAGACTAGTTTAGATATGCAAGTAATTCTGATTTAGCTAATAAAATTCTTGCTGGCAAAGATACTGGATTTTAGCTTGTAAGAGATTTAGGAAATCCTCATTAGTGGAAAGTTGGTGATATTGTTTAGGTCGGAAGAAGTGAAAAAGGAAATAGTCCCCATCATGCTGAAATGGTAGTTTCAAAATCAAAACTATTGGGTATGCCAGTATTAGCTCAAACTAATGCCGAAGGATATGGACCTAGTGATAAAGAAAATGATGTAGCATTACATAGGTATTACGAGAGACTTGAATCAGATAAAGAACTAGGTAAACCAGGCGGAGGACAAATTATCAGATTTGTTGGAACAAAAGCCCAAAATAAATAGTGGGAATAGGAATATTATGCTATGAAAAAAAGAAATGGTAGATGAAAATAAATTTTAAAATTGTAATAATAGGATTATTTATACTTGTTTCTTGTAACCCCTCCACTAAGTATCTTTCATTATGGAAACCATCTACAAAAGGAATTTCAGAGAAGGCAAAAATAGCTGTAGAGCGTTCAGAAAATACTACATGTCCTAATAATGATTTTAGGTATGTAATACATTTTCCTAAAGAATGGAAAATAGATTATACAGGTACAAAAGGAAAATCTCCTAAGACTTGTATGAATACTGTATCTGCTTTTTATAGTCCAAAAGCTAATTGGGCATCCTGCAGTTATTTTATAAGCCATTTAAAACAGCTTGGCTTTAAAGAAACACAGAAACCTAAACCAGGGGATATTGTAATCTTTTTTAAGAAGAATAATGCTCCTGGACATGCTGGTCTTTATGTTGGAAATTCTCTTTTAGGCCCATTAATGAATCACGCCGATGGTGGAAATCAACCGTATAATTATGAGAAACACTTACTTATAGAATATTATATGTTGAAACATAAATATTATATTAAGTATAAATATTATACTCCTATTTAAATGATCAGGGCTTGTAATTAAAAGGTTATAATGCCTAAGATACTCTCGTGGCGCAATCGGTCAGCGCGTCTGTCTTATACACAGCAGGTTGAAGGTTCAAGTCCTTCCGAGAGTACAAAATTTTATTTATATTAATAAACATAATATTTTTTTATATGCTTCGGTAGCTCAGTTGAATAGAGCAACGGTCTTTGAAATAAATGGAGTGCTATGGCGAGAAATCCCATAGTAGAATCACCCAAATTCGGTGGAAATCCTTTGAATCATCGTAAAGAATGATAAGAGCATAACACTTTGTACACTAACCAATAAGGTGTAGGATAATACCGAGCGAAAATGAGGAATCAGATAATATATTGAATAGTCTGTGGGAGGGAATTGTTCCATACCTGACATTATTCCTCATAATCGTGTAGAGACTGAACGGGTGATACCTAAGTTGAAATTTATCATGAAGTATATGAATCGATAGAGTTTAGGACTCGGTACTGAATGGTATCTTGCAAGAATTTCAATATGGTAAAGAGACAGTCCAGACCACAACAAACAAGGTAGAACTATAATATTCATTTATAGAATTGATGTTCTTTTAGAAAAGTGCTAAAGAGGTAACGTTCACTTGTTTGGCTATGGTAACATGGTGTGGTAGGCTAAACCGTAGGTCCTGGGTTTGAATCCCAGCCGAAGTACAAATGTATAAAGATCTCGTAGCTCAGTTGGTAGAGCAACAGATTTTTAATCTGTGGGCCAAGGGTTCAAGTCCCTTCGGGATCACAAATAAATAAACTTATCAAAATTTAAGTTATGAACAAGATATTATCTTATAATAGAAAAACAATGACTCTTTCTATTCATATAGGGAAATACTATAAGTTTTTACAATGCCCTTTTGCAACATGGTGGAAAGCACGTAAGTATTTTAAGCGACCAAAATTTAAATTTTATTTTGGTCGAATGCAAAAGAAAGAATGGTATAGTGAGTCTAGCAAATTTATTACACAGCCATACTTTTATACAGACAAAGGATTTAGGTATTTTGTAAGCGCTGATTATATTAAATGGAAAACATCTAAATGGTTTCCTATTTTAATAGAAAGTCAAGATATAGGTTGGAAAGATAAATTTAATACCCCTAGATATGAACACCCAGGATTTTTTTCAATTATTATAGGAAGAAATCTTAAAACTGCTTGGCAATTCGCTGTAGTTGTAAAAGCTCCTGATATATTTTTCCTTAATAATGGTAAAACTAAAGATAAAATACATTCTGACGCTTATTGGGAAAGTATCTTATGGTATAGTAATTATTACAAAGAATATAAATCAGATAAGCCAGATTTAAAGAAAGCTTTTTTAAGTGAAACTGGTTATCTGTCTACTATTAATAGACACAATTTAAGTGAGTTTAATAACTGTAAGATTACTTATAAAGACAAAGAATGTATAGATTTTTATAAAGTGATTGATCCTTATGGAGAACCTTTTATTAATGGTATATCTAACTTTGATAGAGTGTGTGTTAAAGCGGAAGATAAAGATTCTTATGTATATGGATTAAATTGCTATATAGATATCGATGATGAACATAATTATATATTACATTGTATATTTAATTTAAACGAATTAAATAGAATTAATATTAATTATAATAACATTACGATATATCTGCATAAGCATATAGGTCTATATAAGGTATTTAATGAACTATTACTTACAGATAAAGGTATTAAAGAATTAAAATAAATAATAAGCCAAGATATTGGATACTGACGTAGCGCACTGTTTAGGCGATGGAGAGAGACCCACTTCAGAGGTGACGTCATGGAGCCCCAAGATAAGTATCCAGATTGCGCAAAATCTTGGCTATATGCGGTGAGATTAAGTAATCCACAGAGACTCATAATCTTTGTCAAGCAGGAGCGTTACCTGCCGCCGCTACTAATTTATTGAATCCAATAAAGTCTGCGTGCTTAGACGTAAGCACAGGTAACGAACTTCAGTGTACGGGTATTTCCCATTAGTGTGCACAAATCATGGGGATACACTCACTAGATCTTATAAGTATATTTATATTGATCATAAGTAAATATGTGAAACTAGATCTGTAAATCAATAACTGTATACATAAAGAGTTTTGATGAGAAGGTTAACTATATAGGATTCATGTTGCGAATGTAGCACAACGGTTAGTGCATTAGCCTTCCAAGCTGAGGACGACAGTTCGACTCTGTTCATTCGCTCTATTTTGAAAGATTTTTTGGGCTAAAGTAACTGTTTAGAAACAGTTAAATCTACAAGGGGGTAGATTGAATATTAATTTTTAACCCTATAATAATATCAAGGGGGTTGTGTTTTTATAACGCAATCCCCTTATTTTTTTACTAATTTTAATTTATTATTAATATGAAAATATTTTGTTTATTAATTACTGGAACTCGTAACGGAGAAGTGTACAGTCCTCGCATTCCAATTGCAACTAATGATATTAAGAAGGTAGAAGCAGCATTAAAAGAATTTGCTGATGCTACAAAAGATGAGTTTAAAGAAGAATTTGAGAGTGGTGATTGGGTAATTGAGGCAGATGAAGAAGGGCGGTTTGAGGCCTGTGAACGTGATAATTATTCTAAAAATCAAGTGTTAGCTTTAATATTTGATAAAAATTTAGATGAATTAGATTGGTTTGGTTAATTATGGATGAAGAAGAAAGAATTTGTAGTTTAATTGAAAGCACCACACGTTTAGCTCATAATGATATTAATACTTTTATGGAACGCTTCTGGTGTTATACAATAGATAGACAATGGAGTGACGAAAAATTGGATGATTTTTGTCATTATATCTTAGATGAAGAGGACTCTTATCCCTATGTAACTCTAGGAGCATCTGTGAAGTGGAGAGACCCTGGTATTAAAGATTATCCACCTGAAGATAGAGAAGAAATGCTTAACAGAAAGTTTAAGGTTATTATGATTGATAATGAACCTAATCTTACTCAAGCTATAGGTGGTAGTATTGTTTTAATAGGAGATGGAACTACAGAAGCTGAAGTTCCAGTACATGAATTAATGCCTTATGACACGTGAAGAAGAAAGATTAGAATCAGCTAAGTTCTATAATGATAAAGGTATGAAAGATCCTCATGTACATTTCTTAAGAGGTTCAGAATGGGCCGATAGTACGATGATTGACAAAGCTTGCGAGTGGCTTAGTGAGAACTTTATAGTATCTCCATTCGACAGTACCAAAATAATAACACACTTTTCAAGTATATTTGATGTATTAGACAGTTTTCGTAAAGCAATGAAAGAATAATATGAAACCAGAAGAATTAATGATTGGCGATTTCGTGCTGTATGATGATAACATCTGCATTGTTGATGAGATTAGAGTTGACAACACGGCAGTTCTTACAGCACTTAACACTGATATAACATCAATAGATGGAGACCAAGTATCTATGGATGAAATAACCCCCATCCTCCTCACACCCGAAATCTTGGAGAAGAATGGGTTCGTGAAAGACAAGTACGGTGAGATGACTCTTGAACTTGATGATGCACTCGGTACTACTGAAATAGTTTTAATACCAAGTTACGATGAAGTGTACTACTGGTGGAAGGTTAGCAATGAACTTATCACCAAGATAAAAAGCATCCACGAACTACAACACGTACTAAGACTTTGTAACATTTTAAAAGAAATTAATGTATAATGGATTACGTTGTCTTAATTTTATTGATTATTGTAGTAGCTGTACTTGGATGTTCAGCATTTTCTTCAACAAAAGATTATACTCAATGTGAGGTAAAACTTAATGAGCCTCATACAGATACTACCTTTCCAAAGATTTGGGAATCACACGGCCCTACTCTTGACAAATATGCAATGCTAAGGCTCGACGAATTGGAGAAAGAAGTAAAAGAGTTAAAGAAACAATTAGAAGAATTAAAAGAGGATTAAAATATGACACTAAAACAAGTACAAAAAATAGCTAATATAGCTAATAAAATGCTTGTCACAAATGAATTAATAAAGCAGATTGATAATGGAAAAATAGAGCCTTGGAGTCCTGTCAATATTATTATTGAGGCTGTAGATAAAGATTATATTCAGGAAGCTTTATCTAATTACCTTGGTGAACTAAAACAAGAACTTAAAGAAGATATTATAACGTTATGAAAGAAGAAAATAAACAATTATTGTTTACGGATCTCTGCGTGAGGCTACCATACCATGTAAGGTGCAAGATATGGCTTGAAGACGGAACAACAGAAGAGGGACCATTAGATTTGGAACACAATTATGGTGATGTATTACAAGATGCGTTCTTTTATCATAAGATAAAAGATATTAAACCATATCTTAGACCGATGTCATCAATGACAAAGGAAGAAAAGAAAATATACAATGATTTATTGTTGAATACACAAGTATCAGAAATTTACTTCCCAGACTGTGAAGATATGATTCCAGTGTTTGATTGGCTCAATAAGAACATGTTTGATTATAGAGGATTGATCCCTAAAGGTCACGCTATCAAAGTAACGAAAGATAACAATCCCTATAATGATTTATGACAAAAGAACTCAGAACATATTTGCAATGGTGTTGTAGAATAAGTTGGCATGTCAAATACATACACTTAATTGACAAGTGGATTGATAAAGTTCTCCCGTATCAATGTGAATACTTTGAGAAAGAAATGAAACACTTAATAGATAGAGGTGTATATAGTAATTAAAAATACATCAGAATGGATATGATTGAAGTTCTTATATTTACAATTGTTCTATGCATGGGTATCTTAATTGGTATCTTTGTTACATTATATTATCTTAAAGGTATAATAAAAGATCAAATAGATAAAGAAACTAATGAGCATTTTGATTGGTTGGTGCAATTTTTAGCTCCTAAAGAATATATCTCTGGTAAACAATTTGGAGAGATTACTACGGCATTCGCAAAAGAATTTATGTGTGATGAGGAAACAAAAAACGGTAAGATTCAGAATTAAAGAGAAGTTTAGTAGCACCAAATATTATGTTATTCAAAAGAAATATTGGTTTGGGTGGTGTAGATATGATAGTGTAGATTATTTCGAGCTTGAAACAGCAAAAGCAAGGTTAAAAGAAATAAAAGAAAATTATCCAAATATTCACCCTAAACTGTATCATGTAATTGATGAAATAGAAGTTGATTCATAAATTAGTTAATATGGAAACAAAAGAAGTAAAGATTGTCCCTCCTGAGGGATACGAAATCGATAAAGAAAATAGCACTCTTGAGTGCATAAAGTTTAAGCCTATAACTAAAAGCTGGAGAGATGATTATAGCAAGTCAATTAGCGGATATGTTATAGACATTAATTCTATTATATATAAACGAAATAATGTCACTAATGGTAGCAGCAATTATAATCTATTTGCCTCAAAGAAGCAGGCAAAATCTGCTCTCGCAATGGCTCAAATTAGCCAAATAATGGCTAACGATGAGCGATTCGGTGGGATTATCACCGATGAAGAGTGGAAACTCAATACTATAACTAAATACACTATTGGAAGGGGTGATGGTGAAATTAGTAAAGGATACCATAGCTTTCTTTATAGCTTTCTTGCTTTTCATACTTACGAACAGCGTGAGCTATTTCTCAAAGAAAATGAGGATTTAGTTAGGGATTATTTAATGCTTTAAGAATGGGTAAATATACAAACATGACAATTGAGGATGTCATCCTCAGAATTAGAGAGGAATGTGACAAACTCTATGAGAAATATGAAGGGAATCCTTTAATTGAGGAAGATGACATACTTGAAGGGTTTGAAGACATTATTTGTGATTACTATGAAGATAAAACACCATACTAACATGAAAGAAAAAATTTTAAATGAGATAAATGATTTTGTGAACACTTGTTATACAATGTTTAAGCTTGGTACTGGAGATTTTGCTAAGAAAAATTTTCCAAAACTTATAGAAAATACTTGGGATGACTCAAAAACAGATGAAGAGAACTTTAAAGAAGTTAAGAGTCTTTTTGAGAGTAATGCAGCAATCAATGAAAGTTTCGGAAACACAGAATCAGCTAAGACGATTCGGATTTTTATGACAGGATGGTTAGATAAGATTATCGAATGAATTATAAAATAATGTTAAATAATTCAATGATATTTTAATTTTTCATAATATATTTAAATATATGAATAAAGATATTTTCAAAATGTCCAAAGAGGGCAAGAGTGAGTATTGCTGTAATGTAGTAAGAATTGGTGATGTTACTCCTATAGAGGGTTCTGACTTCCTTGCTCAAACCGTCATAAATGGTGATTCAATTGTTGTTCGTAAAGATGAGGTCAAAGAAGGCGACTTGATGCTATATGCTTCTAATGAATGTCAGCTAAATCTTGATTTCTTGTCAGCAAATAATCTGTTTGAGATTGGTTCATATGAACTTAACTCAAATGCTAAAGAGGTTGAGGCACTCATTAATGACAATAAGAAGGATGAGGCTAAGAAGCTTGTTGGATTCTTCAATAAGAGAGGTCGTGTCAAGATGATACGATTGAGAGGAGTACCTTCATTCGGGTTTTTGTTCTCTCTTGATACCTTGGCAAAATGGAAGCCAGAGGTTGCAGATATCAATCTTGAGGACTATGTAGGAAAGGATTTTGATACTGTATGTGATGAATTATTTGTCAAAGCATATGTTCCTTATGTGAAGCCAAAATCTGAACGCACAAAGAGTGATAAGCGAAACAAGAAGCTTAAGAGATTTGACAGAATCATAGAGGGAGAGTTCAAGTTCCATTATGATACAGATCCACTTGCAAAGAATATGTCATTGATTAAGCCAGATGACGTAGTTACTATATCCGTAAAGATTCATGGAACAAGTGCTATTATTGCAAATGTAAAGACAAAAATTCCAAAAAAGATTGCCTTCTATAAAAAGATGTGGAATTGGTTCATTGATAAGACAAACGCCTTCACTGAACATCGTTATATTGATTATGAAATTGATTATGACAATGTATATTCATCAAGAAATATAATTAAGAACAAGTATATCAATAAGGATGCTCGTGACCACGATTTCTATGGTTCAGACATTTGGGGAGAATATTCTGAAAAATTATTCCCATATATTCCTAAAGGTATGACAGTTTATGGAGAGATATTCGGATATCTTACTGGAGAATCTAAAATGATTCAAAAGGGGTATGACTATGGATGTAAGCCTGGGCATAATAAGATGATGATATATCGTATCACAACTGATATTGGTGATGGTAAGAAATATGAATGGAACGTTCTTGAGGTAAGAGACTTTACTAATAAACTAATAGAAGAACATCCTGAGATTGCTGAATGGCTTGAGCCTATTAGAGTACTATATCACGGAACACTTAAGGATCTTTATCCAGATATTTCTATTGAGAATCATTGGCACGAGAATGTTCTTGCAGCAATGCAGAATGACAAGGAACATTTTTGTATGGAGCTATATGAACCATTGTGTAATATTAAAGTACCACGTGAGGGTATTGTTCTAAGAATTGATGATGATCCTGTGAATGAAGCATTTAAGCTTAAGACAGTCAAGTTTCGTGAGAAGGAAAAGAGCCTTATTGACAATGGTGAAGTTGATATGGAAATGATGGATGCGTATATATCTTAAATAAATATGATGGTTCAAGAAGAAATACCTTACACCGAAGAAGAGGTAAAGGCAATAATAAGACAGAATGAAGAACTTCGTAAGAAATATAATAATGCTCTGGAGAAAGCAAGAGAACTAATGGACAAGGGATATTATGTTCTTATGCCAGAGATATTTCCCGAATTACAAGAAAGTAAGGAGGAGAAGGCAAGTCTAGATGATAAGTTATACGTACAAGATAAACATGGATTCATTTATGAATTACTCCATGACTGGGGTGATGAAATTCTTGTTAAAGCATATGAGGAAATCAATGCTAGAATAGAAACAGAAAAGAATACTTTAAATTGGTTAAAAAGAGAAAATAAAGATTAAAAATATGAAACTTATAACACATATATATGCTATAATTGTATGTTCTATGTTATTTTCTGTCATAATATCATTTCTTATCATTGGTTTTCCATTTGCTATTATTGTTGAAGTTATAACTTTCATTAAAGAAGCTATTTCAGATGATGGATTTGAACATGGCGTTTGGATTAAGCTATGTAGAGATTGTTTTATGTACATTAAACACGTGTATTGTTTAATTATTAATAGTCCTTATGAAAATTAAAGTATGAAGACCCCTAGATGCACCAAGTGCAGGTGGTTTAAACGGTCCAAAGCAAAAGTAAGAGTTTATGACCACGGAAACGGAATTAGAATGGAAGCCCCCAGTCCTATAGAGCTGCTTGGGACATATTATTGTAAGAATAGGTGGTGGAACTATCCATCGCAATCCTATTTCAAAAACAATGACGTTTGCGAAGATTTTGAATTTAAAAACAATAAAGATTAAGAATAATGAAAAATATAACAAACCAATCTATTAACGAAGATATTAATGTTATAATCAAATTACTTTGCAGATATCGAGATGCAATTTGGGAAAACCAAGAAGGTCAATCAGCACATTTTGATAACCAGCCTAAAATTGTCAAATTAGCGATGGTAGATGTTCGTACTGGACTTTGTATTGCTCTTGAGGCAATGAAAAAACTTAGAGAAATTGGAGTACTTGAAGAAAAAGATTAAGAATTATGAGAAAAAACAATAGTATTTTTGACAGCGTACCCAATGGGTGGTGTGTTTGTGGGGGAATGATTGTTCCAAAAAAATCAGATAACGCTTTTTAAAAGTAATATTATGGCACAGAATATATTTGAAAAAATAAATGAATGGGTAGAAACATCAAATAGATGTGTAGAACTTGAACATGAAATTAGTGGTCAATTAGATAAATGGTTCAACGAACATAAGAGTGAATTAGAAGAATACTTTCATCCACATCTTGTTTCATTTTGTAGGCATCGCAGTTCATGGTGGTATGATGCAAAAAATGAAATTATTATAATGTTTTTAGACATTGATTTATGTGAAGACTCCCACGGTTTAGGTGAAGACTCCCACTTTGATAAAATTAAAGTGTATCCAGACGGACACTGGGAAAAATATAAAGAGAAACTATTTTTAAGGAAATAACTGAATACTGATTTATGAAACTATTTGGTTTAGCAATATATATGAAAAACTGGCCAGCTTTCTGCTTCGGCAAGAAGGCTTGGGTTTGTAAGATTATATGGTCCCCTGTATATCACAAGTTTTGTTGGTTTCATTTCACTTCTACTTCAGAAAATATATGGTGGCAAAGAGTTAATAGTTATCCTTTCAGATTCTATGGTGTAATGATATTGCCACATGAGAACATATATGACTTAAATGATTAAAGATATGAAAGTATTTAACACAGTATTTTTTGAACAATCCGCTAAAGATATTTGGGATGAAGTTAATGATTGGTCTAGTGTGACATTTATATGTGTTATGAAAGACAATTCAATTCAAAAATTTAGTGGATTTCTTGATGAAAATTATGATGGGGAAATATTTCCTCATTGTGACTGTATCACAAGTGATGATTATAGTACAGATGATATTAAATACTGGGGATATGTTCCCAATGAAATTTTTGATTAAGATTATGAAAAGTTACACTGACATTGAGCAAAGCAAGAAGTTGGCAGAGATACTACCTAATGAAAGTGCTGACCAAACTTGGGAAATAATAGCAATAGCTGGTGCTAATCTTGGTGTGCCAGAAGAAATGCAATATTGGCACAATGGTAATACGCCATGTATTTTAAACAGTAAAATTGGTATTCCATGTTGGAGTCTTGCTGCATTACTTGAAATATTACCCAATGAAATATCAACGAGTGAAAAATTTGTGGATAAATATCAAATAGACATCCGTAAGCATGACGGCGAGGATGGTGCTACTTGGTATCAGATAGCATACGGCAATGACCGAGGTTCAAGTGGCGAATGGCATGATATGATAAACACTGGTGAGAAAGAAAACATCATTGATTGCTGTTTTCAGATGATTTTAAAACTTAAAGAAAGAAATTTATTATGACACAAGAAAAGTTTAAAAAAGCAAGGAAGTTATGGGAAGAGATGGACAGACTTGATTTTTTAATTAAGCAGCTTGAGGATAGAGCTACACTTAATCCAGATTACAGTGATTATGCATATTTTGTACATCTTTTAGGAGAAGATGATGTACTCGGTTTTATGAGAACAAGAAAAAGAATAGTAGAGAAAGAATTTGAAGATCTATGACACGGGAAGACAGACAATTATTGTTCACAGACCTCTGTGCGAGGCTACCGTATGGGGTGAAGGTAGAAGTAAAGAATTATAGATGTAACGGTGAGGTGAGAAATGTAGAAATTGAAACACTTAACGTAGAACATTTAACTAGTCCTATTGAAAGGTATAGACCATACCTCCGTTCAATGTCGAGCATGACGGAGAAGGAAATAATCGAGTTCAATAACATCCCGAGCACAAAAAATTATACAATCATAGAAAATGATTTGCCTTGGGATGTCGCACATTACAAACAAATAGAATGGCTTAATAAGAACATGTTTGATTTCCGAGGACTTATTCCTAAAGGCTTAGCAGAAATTGCACCTGAAGGAATGTATGAGCTTAATCATTTATCTTCTCAAAATGAATCCGATCCAGCGATTGATAACACACCTAAAATTACAGTAGGCTGCAAAATTCGTTCAAAGACAAGGCCAGTTGAAATTCTGAGTATTATTTCTGATGATTGCCACGGAGATGAATTTGAATGCTCAAATGGAAGTGTATTGTCTTTAAAACAAATAGAAAAATATTATGAACTCATTAGAGAAGAATAAACAAAAAAATATGACGCAGGAAGACAAACAATTGGTGTTTCAAGACCTCTGTGGGAGATTACCATATGGAGTGTTTTGTAATATGGGTTTAGATTACCCTCTCCTACTGCAATCACTTTTTGTAGATAAATTAGATGGAATACTACTTGATTTCTATGAAGATGGAAAAGATTATCAAGTGTATTTGAGTGAGGTTAAACCCTACCTCCGTCCAATGTCCTCTATGACAGAGGAGGAAAGAGAAGAACTTAAAGAACTTACTGCTGCTGATATAGTTACTAATACTGGTTTTGGGTATAAAAATCTTAGAGGTATGTGTTTTGGTATGATGTATCTTGATTGTCAAGAAATTATTGATTGGCTCAACAAGAAAATGTTTGATTTTAGGGGGCTCATTCCAAAAGGTCTTGCGATAAGTACTGAAATGTTTAACCCTTATTATAATTAAGATATATGAACGGTTTATTATTATGGATTAGCATAGTACTATTGATTCTTCTCATTGGTCTTGTCGGGATACTCATAGCAGTATGTAGGATGTTAAAAGTGCAAAGTAATATGATAACGAACTACAAAGAGATTGAAGGTATACTGAACAAGAAAATCAAATTATTGGAAGAATACGTTCAATTACTAAAATCCCCCTATAAAGATTAAGATTATGAAAAAAATATTATTCTATTTAAACACTGTTATTATGTTGCCATTCTTTCTCATAGGAAAATGCTTTTATGGAATAGCAATTGCCTGTAATTGGATTATGGATAAGATTGATTTTCGTTTAAAACTGATTAATGATGAAGAAGACGATGACATTTCCACAGAGTAGATATTATAATGAACGATACATAAAAGTCCTTGCTAAACTCAAAACATGGACAATTGTTGAAGCTGTCATAGAATATGACACGTATACCGAACAATTTATTATTCCGAACGGATTTCAAATAGATACAGAAGTAATTAGTTGGGAATATTATAAAGATTAAGATTATGAAGAGTTATACAGACCTAGAACAAAGTAAGAAATTGGCTAAGATACTACCACCCGAAAGCGCTGACATGAAATATCCTTATTTTGGTGACGGGCAATATGGGGAAACTGCACGTTTTGGTGAACCTATAGAGTTTAGTGGGGGCAAAGGCATCCCATGCTGGAGTCTTTCAGCACTAATTGAACTAATGGGTGAGTGCAGAATGGAAAGAACTCCATTAGACCAGACTGGAGAATTTACACATTCATTTATTGATAATTATTTTAACATTCGTACATATGAAGAATATGATATTGTAGATGCTGCAGTTGAAATGATATTGAAACTCAAAGAAAAAGATTTGATATGAAAAGTTATACAAATTTAGAGCAATCTCAAAAATTGGCAGATATATTGCCAATTGAAAGCGCAGACATGTTCTTAGCATTAAATGGGACTCAGCCTGTGATGTCTAAATATATTGACGATGGATTTGTTACAGCAGATAATACGGCCATCCCTTGCTGGTCACTTGCTGCCCTACTTAACTATTTGCGTGAGATTGATGTTTTCCCTGAGATAGGGGCAGATAAGTCGGGGGTGACAATGAATATCAGTTTCTATGACGTGGAAGATGAGAGTCGATTAGTTCCGATACGCAGTATTGAGGCTAAAACAGAGGACTTCGTTGATACCTGCTACGAAATGATATTGAAGATGCACGAACAAAAACTAATATAAATCATGGATTACAAAGAAAAATACGAAAATGGGGTTGAGTGCATCCAAGAGATATTGGGTGGTGCGGGCGACTCAATCAAAACCTCTATCCTAAGAAAAAGATTACAGGCTTTCTTCCCTGAACTTAAAGAGGACGAGGGCGAGACAACAAGGAAATCACTTATTAGCTTTCTTAAATCTCCCTTTATAAATGAAAATATAGTAGATGAAAAAGTAGCTCCCTGGATTACCTGGCTCGAAAAGCAAAAGGAACCAAAAGACGCGGGTGAGATATCGGACGGCTACCACACTTTCAACGAGCTGTATAGATACAGAATGCTCTACAACGCTGCTTTCTTTAATCTACTACCAAAGGAACTTGTACATAAAAGCAAGAGACATCATGATGGTGAGGAATGTTTTGGCGGTGGATGGTTTATTGTAATGGCTAATCTTCCGACTGGACAAATTAGTAATCATTATGAACTAAAAGACTGGGATTTATTTCAGATTCCAGAAAGAGATGTCGCTGATGAGTGGGATGGGCATACTCCTCAAGAAGCTGCCGATAGGTTACATAAATATTTGCTTGAAGAGCAAGGTGAGAAGAAGAAATTGGGTGGTAATAGACCATGGTTTAAGGTTGGTGATTGGATTGTCATTAATGAAGCTACATATCAAATTACAAAGATAGATAATTCTCATGTAGTTCTTTCTTTAAATGGGATAGAGTGTAATTTTAGATTAGACGTACTCGATAATGCACATTTTTGGACCATCGAAGATGCTAAAGATGGTGATGTGCTTGCAAATAAACATAATATTTTAATTCTAAAAGAGTTGGATTATGATTGGTCTAGTAACGGAACTCCAAATGCCGTAAAAGCCTATTGTGGCATTAAACCAAATGGTAATTTTGAGATAGGTAAAGATAATTGGTGTTTTTGTGGCACTTTATATATTCATCCAGCAACCAAAGAACAGCGCGATACTCTCTTTGCTAAAATGAAAGAAGCAGGTTATGAATGGGATGTTGATAAGAAAGAACTGAAAAAGATTGAGCAGAAGTCTGTAGATAAGGCTGAACCAAAGTTTAAGGTTGGAAATTGGTATCAATGTACTAAAGACTTCTTTGGTAAAGGTGTTACTTTTGACAAGAACACTGCATATTATTGTGCGAAAGAAGGGTGTCTACAAAATGAATATGGGTGTCACATAGCAATCGATAAAAATTTGCATGATAATTTCAAATTGTGGACTATTGAAGATGCAAAGGATGGTGATGTGCTTGCTTCCGAAGATAAAGATAAAATATTTTTATATAATGGGAAACTTGATTTAAGAGGTAGAGCCTGTGCATATTGTGGAATTTATAAAACTTATGATGGATTACGCTTTGCCAAATGCACTGTCGGTAATTATTTTACATATAAAGAACCTTATCCAACCACTAAAGAGCAACGTGATACTCTCTTTGCTAAAATGGCAGACGCAGGATACGAATGGGATAGTGAAAAGAAAGAATTGAGAAAGATTGAGCAGAAGAAAGCTGATGCTGATAAGGTAATTAACTGGGTTAATCCCAATAAGGTAATTGAATGGTTAAAAAATACAATAAAAGAGACGGAAGAATATTTGGGTGAATATGGTGAATATTACGATATCCATTTGACATTACCATATGATTCTATTGAAGATCTTATAGATGATTTTAAGAAAAATTTTAAATTATGATACGAAATGAGATTAAAGAATTATTCAAGAAATCATCGCAGAATTACTATAAAGCCATTGGAGAAGTGAGAGAGATCTCCTCTGCATACCTCAAGGAGATTGTGTACAGTAAGGGTGGCAAGATTGTTATTGACGATGATGATAAATTACTTGATGGTATAGCTATTACCTATGATGGCGGTAATCATCCCGAATATGCGAGTTCAGTGGTTTGTCCTTTGCTCTCTATTGTTTTGAACGATGAAGACGAATTGGAGTTCAATGTGGAAAATGAGAAAGGGCTTGACTTGAGCCGTATTACAACTGAAGATTTGGTTTACATCGTTGACACATTTAGTAAGTTAATTTAATCGCAAGAGTTAAAAAATAAATGATATGACTGTAGAGTTGACAAAGAAAGATATTATTCATCTTTTAAGAGGTGTTGACAATCTTGATTATGGGACTATCTTTAAACTTAAAAATATGGGTTTAGTTGGTTATACAGGTGGGTTTGTGGATGAGTTTGAATGGCATAGTCCGTATAACTTGTGCTGGGATGAATTCTCGGAGCAAGAATTATATGACTTATATATTCGTATCAATAAATAACAGTAAATTATGACAAGAGAAGAATTTATAGAGCGTATTAGTGAAATAATGTGTGGCACAAGCAATGCAGAGAGGGCTTGCTTAGAAGAACTTTATGATGAGGTAACAAAACCTCACTGGATAAGTGTGAAAGATAGGAAACCGAAATTAAAATATTCGGATGATACTACGAAATATTCAGATACTGTCATTGTTACAGATGGTAAATATCGCACATCTGCCTGTTGGCTGTATAGCACATGGGGAGGTTGGTATGGCTGGTATGATGATGGGGATGAAGAACTTAAAGGTATCACTCACTGGATGCCGATGCCAGAAGCACCGACTATTGCAAAAAATGCAACAGTCAAGAAAGGAGACGAGAGATAATGGAAGATTGGAACTTTAAACAAATCATTGGTATCGCACTTATGGGTGTTGGTGGGTTATATGTCCTCATCGGGGGTTTAATGCTACTGTTTATGGTGTTAAAGCCAGCAGTCGCCATTACCATACTGTTTGGTTCATTGTTGCTTTTGGGTATATGGCTCTGGAAAAGTGGTTCAAAAGAAAACGATAAGAAAGAATAAGATATGACAGTTATATTTCAGGATAGTGCAGGTTTTAAGATTGGGCGCTGGGAAAATTGGAAAGGTGACATCCCACAGAAAGGCGATATTATCCATGACCAATCATGGGAGAAAAGTGATTGGAGTAGAAAATTTATAAACGCTCATGTAATAGGCAGAGTTTTAGTCTCTACAAATCCTAATGAAATAATTATTATTCTTGGTTAATATGGAACAGTATATTAAAAAATCAGATTTAGTAGCGGAGATTAAAAAACGCTTACTACCAGTAATTAGAGATAAGCATTATGACGAATGGGAAGAAGGGAAAGATAGTGAACGTTTAGCCATACTTGACATCATCAATACCCTTGAAGTGAAAGAAGTGGGTTCGGAGAAAGAAATGGAGGAATAAAGAGACGATTGTAATAAACTAAAACGAGAAAGATATGACGAGAGAAGAAAAAGACTTGGTACTCCAAGACCTCTGTGCGAGGTTGCCGTATTCACCGATTTGTCACATTATAGGCGAAAATGGTGCAGACATTGATGATATTCTCACAACATCAACGATTCAGAATTTAGATGTGTGGGTTGTCAAGCCATATCTCCGCCCAATGTCAAGTATGACTGAGGAAGAGAGAGATTATGTTGTAAAGCATAGTTTAGGTTATACTGCCAGTATCGGTGGCGGCAAAAAAGATGAAAAACTGTATTTTCATTTCAAAGCGGAGTCATTTGATTGGCTCAATGCTCATCATTTTGACTACCGAGGACTTATTGACAAAGGACTTGCGATTAAAGTAACAGAAGGTAATAACCCTTATAAAGATTGAGAATTATGAGAGGAACAGAATATAAACATGTTTATGCCCTACGAAATAAGGATACAGGTAACTACTTGTTAACTTATTGGGCAAGTAGTCAAAAGCACAAGGCTTTGTTTTCTACTCGTAAGAAAGCAGAAGATGCAGTTAAATGGATTGATGATACAAACATTGAAATTGTTGAATTATGAAACGACAAGAAGAATTAAATGATGCATGGTACAAAGAAATGGGCAAGGGTAGTGTTGCGATAATGCAGGCACTTGCGTTTGCTTTGAGGTGGTGTGACCAACACCCTCACTGGATAAGCGTTGAGGATGAGTTGCCACCACAAGGAGAATGTGTATTAGTCACAGACGGAAAATCTTATTGGCAGAATCTTTATTCTCACAAAGAAAAAGGATGGATGATTAATGATACTTCTGTTACCCATTGGATGCATTTGCCAAGTGTTGAACATTTAAAAGATAAAAAATAAAGAAAGGAGATAAAAATGAGTGAATTATATTTTATGACCATTTTAGGAAACCTAGGTGCATTGCTAGTGGTAACAGGTTTTTTATGTTTACTTATTGGTGGAGGATTATATGGTTGGCATATGACTACAGTCACTGAGTATGATACTCAAGATGAAAAAGAGTTACATAGACGATGTAAAATTAAAGCTAAGAATTTATTAATTATTAGTTTTATCTGTTTATTAATAAGTTGCTTCATTCCAAGCACTAAGGAAATGTATGCTATTTACGGCATAGGTGGAGTTATTGATTATGTCAAGGGCAATGAGAAGGCAAAGAAGTTGCCTGACAAAGTAATTGATGCTTTGGATAAATACTTAGACGAGCAGAAAGGGGGCAAAGAATGAATCTTTTAACTTGGAAGAAATACAGAATAGTAAAAAGCGGTAATCAGCTCCTGCCTTGGAAGATACAAGAGCGATATATTCTTTTTTGGTTTATCAAATGGTGGGGTACACCAAGTTTTGCCCCTCCTCATTATTTCGAGACAAGTGTTGATGCTTTTGCCTACTTAATAGATGAGTTAGTTTATAACTTTATTGAAATTGATAAAGGATGCAAAGAATGAATAAAAAGATAGCTGAAATAAGTATAGACCTCTACCAAAAGGGACTACTCGCAAGATGCGAGGAACTTGAGCTGGAGGCGATGTGTTCAAGCGGCGATGAGCTGATGAACTTTTTGAATGTTGTACAATGTGCTGCCGACCCCGACGCAGTGTTCTGCCTTACCGAAGAAGGAGAAGCTGTTGCGAAGGCACTCAAAGAAAATCCTGAGTTGACTTTTGAGGAGGCTTGCGCCATTGCCAATAAAGTAAAAGTGAAAAATGAATAAATTGTTTGTAGTGACTATTTAGAGAGAAATTAAAAATGAAGATAAAAGAAATAACTGATGTGGATAAACCACCTAAAGACTTAGACATAGAATGTGTTAGTCTATACTATACATTAAATAGACTTCCAGGAGTTTATACATTTGAATCATGTTCAGGTCATGGGATAAATGTTTTTAGCATGTGGTTTTATTGTAATAATATTGATACTTTATCAAGACTTGGTAGGGCTGTGTCACCAAATTATTCAGACGGGAATTGGGAGATAATTGTAGATATTACAGACACAAATCCTAAAGGATGTTTTTGTTTAAGAAGTACGTATATCTTAGGAACATACGCACTTCCTGCAATTATTGACCGTCTTGTTAATAATATACTTTATTGGTTTAAAGATGAATTTGATAATTACTTTTTAAATAATAATCAAAATGATTAGACAATTAGATGTGCCGATTTATAACACTAATGTACTTTTCCTTCTTGAAACTACAAGTGAAGAATGGATAGAATTTTGTAGTAAGGAAACAAACAAAGATAAACTTAGTGAGGAAGATATAAAAGAAGTATCTGATGAAATTTCAAGTGATACTTGTGGTGGTAGTGTTGTAACATTATTAAATAACGATGGGTATGTTACGATTATAAAAGATGCAAATTATCCTACTTACTATTTACATGAGGTATATCACACTGCTGATAGTATTCTTAAAGACAGGGGAGTTGAACATACAGAAGATGATGAAGCTTATGCCTATATGATAGGTTGGCTTGGACAACAATACTGTGATATGCTTGAAGAATTTAATAAAGAGAAAGAAGATTGGGATGAAAGTGAGTAAGTGTACCAAGCAGACTATTGAAATTCCTATTAGTGAATATACACATCTAAAAGAGTGTAAATCTCGACTGATAGAAATTCACGAGCGGCAAATCATGGAATTAAATAGTGAAATGATGACAGCTGATATAAATACAATAATAAATAACACTATAAGCAATATAAGTACAACTAATAATACACTAATAAATCGTATAAGTGCTTATTTAAAGAACTTAATAAAAAATAGCATATGATAAATAAAAGAGAATTTCTTAAAGTTTCCAAAGAACTCTATAAAAGAGGTTATAGGAGAAACTTTAGAATGAGTGACTTGTACAAGCCTGGTTATAGTGGTTTATTTTATTACTATTATAAAGTAATAGATGAAACTAAAGACGAATATGGAGACAGATTAGTATTAACCCAGTTATTATTTAGACCTTGGTCTTTATGGGAATTTAGAGATAGATTGCCTGATAGTGACAATTGGCTATCTTTTGAACCAGTTATAATGTTTGGAAGAAGTAGTAGTGAAAGAATAGATTTATCATTATCGCATCCTGAGAGAAGTATTGATGAGTTAGAGCAAATTGCCAAAGACTTTGGTGAATGGTGTAAGCAAAATGTGAGAGAAATAAAAAATTTATAATTAAGAATTAAATTATATATAATATGAAAAAGATATTAATAATACTATTAATTAGTTTAGGAGTGCTATCTGCTGAAGCAAAAAGTATTTGGTTTACTGGTTATAGTTATGCTGTTAAGTACAAAAATAACTATAATAGAAATAATTCACAGGGCTGGTCAAGTTTCCAGAAATGCAACGTTGACATTGAGTTTAAGATAGATGATGATGTCATCGTGATCTATAGCAATAGGACACAGGCATATGCCATTTATGAAAATGCTGGGACATATACAGATAATGAAGGAGGTCAACAGCAAGGTTATTATGTTCTTGACCAGGATTATGACAAAGGTATGATTCGTCTTCGCATTGCACGAGATGGCACATCACAGTTGTATGTTGACTTTAATGATGTTGGATGGGTGTATAATGTTATTAGAAAATAAAAAATAATGATTACTAAAAAGTTCTGGAATTCTTTAAGTCCAATCCATAGAAAACATATAGTTGATTTAGCTTTACCTAATATGAGTGAAGACTTTAGAATAGAATTGAGTAATGAATTCCATCATAATTTTGATTATGAATCTAAAGGGAGTGAATTAAGTGGACATTGGTATAAATTATTATTTAGTAGATGTACTTTAAAAGGCAAAATAGTTAAAATAACAATAAATTATGCGATATGAAAAGATATTATTTTAGAATATATCAGAACGGAGATGAAGATGGTGACAAAGTTTGGGTTGATGCTGAAAATGAAAATGAAGCACGATGTCAAATTCGTCGAGATTATTGGGGCGTAGATAAGTTATTGCTTATCTCTTCAAAGGATATTAATGATAGAGATGAATAAAAAATTATCAGATATTTTATAACATGGGATTACTAATAATAGGAATTATATGGCTATTAGGCCTTATTTGGTTAATATGGGAAATTAAACATGCTCCAGAAGTTCCTAAAGAATTAGAAGATTTATTTTAAATTATGAGACAAATTAAAATATGTGAAAGTGATATTATAGGCACTAGCTTTCATGGTTATACTATAAGAACTTCCTATAATAAATTGAAGAAAGTGCTTGGTCCACCTACTTATGAGGATGAAGATAAAGATGAAAAAACTCAATTTGAATGGGCAGTGGAAACTATTGATGGTGTGAAAGGTTATATTTACGATTATAAAGAATATCGTAAAATTAAGAAGAAAGAGGATATAATCTGGCATATTGGTGGAAAAGACGAAGAAAGTTGTCAAAAGATTAAAGATGCTTTAAATGCTGAATTAAAATGAAAGAATTAAGTGAGTTAGCTGGGTGGGTAATAGATGCAAATATAGATTTGTCTGGACCAGCTGATTTAAATGGGTATGTTTTATTCTTAAGTAAAGGAGATAAAAAAGACTATCTTATAATGCGTATTGCAGAAGACGAGAGTGGAGAGTTATTCTATAGTCCTAGTTCAAAGACAATTTTAGAAGATAGATCATATGGTTTATATAATATGGAGTCAAAATCTCTAACTCCATTTGGTAAACTGTGTGTAGAGTACAATATGTTTACTTATGATGAGATTGTCACTTTAGAAAAGAAAAGGCTTCGTCTTAATAAAGATGTCCAATTAGCCTCCTTAGAAAGAAAAATAAAAATCTTTGAAAGATGGTCTCTTGAAATGCCTGATATTATGAAAAAGTATGAAACATTAAAAAATAGCTAATATGAAATATATATTTAAATATAAGAACAGAAGTGATGTTATAGCTGATAATGTAGATGATACTATAGCATTATTATATAATATGAGCTATCCAGAAGTAAACTTTATGGAAGACATTATTCCTAAATGTAAGAAAATTCGAGAGGAATATAAAGGAGATGATCCTAGAGAAGCTTTCAATATGATTGGCAAGAATGGTAAAAAATATTTATATCCTCTAGATTTCTATTACTGTCCTGCAAAATTTCAAACTATGGTTGTTAATAATTTCTGTGATGCATTTGGTATTACTTATATATGGCGAACTTATATAGATGTCTTATCGGAGTATATTAATAATGTAAACAATTCTTGCGTAACCGAAGTGTATGAAAAAGACTCAGAAGGTCATTATAGTAGAAATTATAAACATTTACCTTCTTTGAAAGATTCTTTAAAAGAAATAATAAAAGATGACAAAATTCTTGATCAAGTATATAGTAATATAGAAGATTATATAGATAAAGCTAAACATTATTATAAGTTTGGTCTTCGAGAGGAAAATCAATTTAGAGGAGGAGTAGTATTTCATAGTCCTAATAGTAATAGAAATACAGTTAAAGAAGCTTGGAAAGAAGTATTTGATAAAGATATTGAAATTCCAGATGATTCTGAATGGGGTGATGAATATCAATTAGAAGAAGAAGAAAATGATTGATGATTATAATTTAAAACAGGCTCAAGCTGAATTATATAAAGCAGGTAATAATGAATTACAAAGCCTTGGCCTAAGACTTAGAGGTACTGAATTTGAAAGTAATTACAAGAAAGTATATAATGCGGTTCGCATTCTAAATAATAAACTGATTCGTGAAATTCAACGAAGAGAAAAGCGTACAAAGAAAACTAGAAGAAAACTATGATCGAAGGTATTATATATTGTTTTACTAATAAAATTAATGGTAAAATATATATAGGTCAAACAGTCCGAGAAAAGCAAAGATTTAAAGAACATTTGACTAATAATAAACAGCGTATTGATAAAGCTATTCGTCAGTACGGTATATTTAATTTTGAATATACCGTACTTGAACGAATATCTGGCCCATCTAGGGACGTTCATAAAGCACTAAATGCTTTAGAGAAACAATATATTAAAGCATTTGATACTATGATTCCTAATGGATATAATGTTCTCCCAGGTGGAAATTCTAAGGTTCAATATTTGGTTTATAAGAAAAATAGACTTAAATTTGCACTTGTATATTTGTACAAATATATAATTAGATTATTTAAACGTGCCATATATAAGATAAAGCATTTTGTATGCTAAAGTTTTAACTTTAAATTTTTTGATTTATGAAGAAATTTATGTTTATTATGATTGCTGCTGTAGCTATGGCTTGTGCTTCTTGCCATACTGAAGGTACTACTAGCAATAATAGCAACGTTGATTCTCTCAATAACGATTCTACTATGGTGGAAGAAGTTGTAGTTGATTCAATTTCTGTTGACTCTACGTTAATTGCTAAATAATTAATGTAAATAAAACCTAAAGCGTATAAGGTGCCTCTTTAGTATAAAGGCAGTACACTAGATATAGAAATGGAGGTTCGAATCCTTCAAGAGGTTCTATTTTTAATTAATCAAATTATGAGTAAACTTATAAGAAAAGCACAGTACGGTATGTTCTGGAATCCTCCTAGTTCTTGGGGTCTTGATTTAGATGATGAGACTGATTTACAAGAATATGATAGTTCTATTGGTACTTCTACACAAGGGAATTTTTAGTACACTGATATTTCAGATTTATTTAATAGTCTTAAAAATAAATCTATAGACCTTTCTGATATGTTTTCTACTGACACCAGTATGTAGGATCAAGTAGAAACTCAAGACTTTAGTAATAATACTTCTAATATGATTTCTAAGCTTCCGCCAGGAGGTTCTAGTATTACTGGGAAAAAATTAGCTGAGGGTAAATACCCTTATGCTAATACTACTCCATACAAGGGAATTAAAACCTATGATTTAAGAAAAATTACTACTCGCCCAATAATAGATTATGATTAGTATGAACAATTATTAAAGGATAACAGTACTAATTATAAGACTTTTGATTTAGTTTCTAACAATGCTAAAACTTATATAAATAAAAATACTGCTGGTGGTAGAAATAATAATCCTTGTAATATATCAGCTTCTAAGGATTCTCTTGGAGTAAGTGGAAAAGCTACAATGGGAGATGGGCAAGGAGCAGCTGTATTTGATAATGTAATAGATGGTATAGCTAGTGCTATGCGTTTATACAGAAGAAAATATGGTAAAAAGAATGTAGCTCAAATGGATAATGGTATGCGAGGTTATTATAATAGAAATGAACCTATTGGTCTTACCGCTATGCGACTTTATGGAGTTACTCAGAAATGTAAATAGTTAGGAATTTCTCCAGCTGACAAACTTAATACTGATGATAAGTGGACTTTATGTTCATTTGTGGCTCTTACAGCTAAATAGGAAACAGGAAGTACATTATCTAGAGAAACTCTAGACAAGGCATATAAGGTAGCTTTTGGAGTATAAAACTATAAAAATGACTGAAAATTTAATTATAGCCCTAGTAGGATGGTCCCTGCTAGGGCTACTTGTCTATTGGACTAAATATCAAAGAAATAAACGAGCATCTATAAGATGTCCTAAATGTGGTAAAATTTTACGCCCACATGCTACAGGAATGCGAAATAGGTATTATTATGTCTATAAGTATAAATGTAGTAGATGCGGCTATAAAGCAATAATATAATGAAAATAAAGAAAGTTAAATCTTTGTATCCCATGATAACTGGGGAAAATTTTGAGGAGTATGTTATCCAACTGAATACTTCTATTAAAGCTCTGCAAGATAGTATTTGGAATTTAAGACAAACCATCTTTAAAGAAGAAGAAAAATTAAAAGAGCTAGAGAGTCTATATAAGGTAGCTAAATCTTTGTGTACTATTGAATATGAAGAGCTACCTAAAGCTAAAGAAATTAATAATGATGTGTCTGGTTTAGGTATTATTAATCACGGAGATGCCAGATATAGAGATTAAACTTATTATAAATAAAGATATTATGAATGAAGAAAAATATTCTTGCTTGAAATGTTTAATAGTATTATTAGGACTATTTCTTTTAGTAATAGCTATTAATGCTGCTGCTGCTGGAATACTATTAGTATTATATAATGCTCTAGCTGTAAGCTTTGGTTGGATTACTTTAAAATTTTGGCAAATATTTGTTATTTGTATTGTAATTTATATAATATCAAGATTTATGAAATAAAATAAAAAATGAATGTATATACTGAAGAATTTCCAAGTGTAAGTAATTTGCTTAAGACTTTAGACTGTAGAAAACCTAATATAGTATTTAAAGAGGAGAGTCGTTTAAGTAGTGAAGATATAGAAAGTAAAGGTGGTACATGGTATTGTACTTGTGATTATGATGATGCTAAAAAGTTAATAACTTTTGGTTATAAAGAACATCTCTATAAAATTAAACAACAGATGAGGGTGACTTCTAAAAAATATAATAAATTTCAAGTAGTAAGTAAAAACGCTCCTCATTCAGATATTGTTGGCTATATTCCACATGTACCAAATGCTATACAAAATATTCCTAATAGTATGATTAATGTGCATAAAATACCACAAAAGCAAAAAACTATGCATATAATCTATACTAATAGTGGTAATTCTTGTGAAAGCTCTAATTTTTTTATTGATGCAGGAGTAGCAATGTTAACTGCTGTAAATATTATAGAATCTAACGGTATTCAAGTAAAACTTGATCTAGCTTTTGTAGCAGCAGAAGAGTGTTGTGAAGCAGCTTTTCCAACAGTTAACCTTAAAAATTATGGCCAAAGACTTGATCTTTTAAAGATTTGTTTCCCTATAACTCATCCTTCTATGCTAAGAAGAATAGGATTCAAATGGATTGAAACAAATCCATTTATAAAAAAAGGAGATTGGAGAATTAGCTATGGAAGAAGTATTACAAACTCAGATAATATAGTTAAATATCTCAAAAAAGACGATAACTTTGTAGTAAGTAACTATTGGATTAGAGAGCATAATTATGATATTGAAGAATTATTAAAATATTTAAATTGTAAAAAGATTGTAGATAGATGAAAACTGTAGATGAAATTAAACAAGAGATTTCAGCTGGAATTAAAACTCCAAAAGGTAAAAACACTACTTCTGCTAATAAAGTAGTAGAGGCTATTCAAAAGACTATCATTGATACTGTTGTTGGTGATGGTATTGATGCTATTGTAGAGACTATTAAGCCCGAATTAACCAGGAAAATTATTGAAATTTATGGGGTATTACCTCAGATCCATGAAATTAAAACTCCTACTGAAACTAGAAAAATAGAAGGAGTAACTCATGAGAAATTTGATGAGATTTTGAACATGGTTAATCTTGGTATTCCTGTATTTATGACTGGTAAGAGTGGAACTGGTAAGAATATTATTTGTAAGCAAGTTGCTGATGCTCTTGGTTTTGAATTCTATTTTACTAATGCTGTAACTCAAGAGTATCGTTTAACTGGATTTATTGATGCTCATGGTAATTATCAGAAGACTCAGTTCTATGATGCATTTACTAAAGGCGGTGTATTCTTCTTAGATGAGATGGATGCTTCTGTTCCTGAAGTATTGGTTATTCTTAATGCTGCTATTGCTAATGGTTACTTTGATTTTCCTATAGGTAGAGTAGAAGCTCACGAGAATTTTAGAGTAATTGCCGCTGGTAATACTGTAGGTAAAGGTGCTGATAATAACTATACTGGTAGATATTGTATTGATGCAGCATCTTTGGATAGATTTGCATTGGTAGAAATTGACTATTCACAAAAAATTGAGGAAAATATTTGTGAAAATAACACAGAATTGATTAACTTTGTACATAAATTTAGAGAAACCACAGAAAAGTGTGGCATTGAATGTTTATGTTCATATCGAACTATGCAAAGAATCACTCTGCTAGAGAAGACTGATATGAGTCTGTGTGACATCATGAATGTATCTCTATTTAAGGGAATGCCTATTGATGATAGAAACATTATTCTTGAACAAATCATTGAAGAAGGTTTATCTAAAGATAATAAATATTATAAAGCAAGTAAAGGTCCTAACTTTACGCTTTAAATAAGTTTTAAAATATGACCTCCTACGCTTCTCATAAGAACAGCGCACCCGTGGAGGCCTTCGAGCAGGGGTAACGCATAAGGGATGCTTGCATCAGTTTACTAAATTGACGCCAGTATGGGGGTTCAAATCCCCCTCCCTGTACAATAATCTGAGTTTGATTCTCAGCCGAGATACTAAAATAAAATATAAATGATAAATAATAATTATGAGTAAACCATAGACCTATTCTTTCAGAGGTGATGTAGGTACAGACAAAAAACGATTACTTTTATATAGTGCAGACCATAAACCTGGTACAGGACCTGAAGAGGTTATTGAATTAATTAAATTTAATGATACGGATGGTTATATTGGATAGATTCCTGAAGATATATCTATAGAAGGAGTTCAGTATAAAAAAGGAGATTTAATACATTATTCTGACGGAGGTCTTTTTGGAAGTGATAAAGTATATAAAGTTGATACTATTAAATCTCCTAAAAACTATGCTAAAGGAGAAGTAGAATATAAATCAGCATATAATAAATGGTTAGGTAGGTATATAACTGGTGATCATAATAAAAATTGGTATATATTATCAGAAGGTTCTACAGGATATGATTCTAAAGGTAATTACAATATCCTTAAAAAAGGTAAGTGGGTAGATAATACTGATTCTGCCTCATCTTCTCCAACAACTAAATCAATAACTAATTCAACTGATGTCACTAATTCTACTTCAGATACTAATACTACTACAGACACAAGTTCTGCCATAAGTACTGACTCTACTACTAGAAGTTTTGATTTTCTTGATGATATACTAGGAACACAAAAAGAAGACAGTAAAGATAAAACTACAGAATTAGATCCAAATCAAATAGCAAATACTATAGTTAATGAAACTAAATTAAATGATACTGCAATATCTAGTTTAGTTTCCACTTACTTAAACTCATTAAATAGAATAAATAGAAGTTATAATACACAAACGAAATAAAACAATTAATTAATTATGGCAACAGTTAATAATGATAATAATAACATTTTCACGGGATTATCAACAAGCGATTTTATACCTATTACTCTGTAGACTCCTATAGCATATGGAGATAATAAATCATATTATAATCCTTGGCTTCGTACTGCCTTTAAAGGCGCAAAAGGGTAGCGATGGAATGAAATGATAAATAGATATAAAAACGATGATTTGTATGATGATATGTACGCATATGATGATAACTATAAGGTACATGTTCGTATAGATCCAAATAACGTAATACCTGGTAAGAAAGGTCAATGGGGTGTATATGAATATACGGGTGATGATGGTCAGAAGAGAAGAATACAATTATCTCTGCTTAATACATTTTACAGACGTAATCCTGGTCTAGGAGCTGCTTCTACTCCTACCACTCCTAGTACACCTAGTACACCAGCTCCAACAGGTGGCTATCTTCATTTGAATGATAAAACTGCTCCTGTAATCACTCCTAATTATGGTGCTTATACTTATAGTGAGTGGATGAGCGATACCAATCCTTGGGGAGCAAAAAATTTCAACAATATACGAAGTTTAGGTAATATTTATGGTGACATTGATACAGAAGAAGAGTTAAATATTCTTGCTCAATTATAGGGTGCACAAGGTGCTATAAACTACATTAATAGTAACTCTGGAGAAAATCCCTTATTTGTTAACAACCGATTCATAGGAAATGCCGATGCTGTTAAGCGTGCCGCTGCTTTATTAGGAAAATATGCTGCTTCTGATGAAGGTAAACCCTTTTATGAGCAATTACGTAGAGGTTATGCTTCTCTTGATAATATGGATAAATATGAAGCATATGCCGCTACCAAAGGTTGGACTGGTCGTGATGGATAGGCAGATAGAGACTATTTAAATGAAGCTAGAAATAGTATAGATAAAAAATATAATGGAGCAAATTTCTTTAAAAAGTATGCAGGCGATAACGTTTGGGGAACACTTGCAAATGAATTTGCTCAAAATGATTATTTTAGGAATGATTATGTAGTTGATGCTTAGCATGTAATGGATAGATTAAATCGTGATGCTGGTCTTGGTAATGGTAGAAAGTTAATTGAGATTTATAATGATATTATTAATAATAGTAGAGACAGTGATGGTAGGGATTTATTAACACCCGAACAAAGATATAGGATATTTAGAGACATGACTAGAAGACGTTTTAAACTAAATAATGATTTTTGGAATAGAGCAGAAAATGGTAGAGCTAGTTTAAAAGGAATAAGGGACAAAGTATATAGTAACGAAGATATACTATTTAAAAATGGTGGTCAAATATTTAGAATGTTATTTGTATAATTACAATCTCCGTTAATTTTAACGGAGATTTTTTATTTAAAAAAATTAAGATTATGTTAAAAGAAAATCCAGAAGAATTACCAAAAGTTAAAATGCACCAACTTGATAAACAATTTTTTGGTAATGACAAAATTACAGTGTGCAAAAAATGGGTAGTGTTTACTATCGATAATGTTGATGCGAAAAGTATAAAAAAGTCGTTAGAACAGAAGTATTCTAATGTAGCATTTATAAATAATGCTAATACTTTATATGTAAGAAAACAATTTTCTTCTAAGGTAACACTTAAGGAAGGTGATACTTATGATAAGATAAAAGCAGAACGTATTACAGAATCAATATGTGATGGTAGAGCTTTTTGTTATATTGCATCTATATTAGCAGATATTTTGGATTACTATAAAATTAAAGTAAATGCGTTAGTTAATTCCTTAGATAAGTTTTCCTCTTTAACTATTAAAGAAACTAGCCATATTATAAATTTAGATAAATAATATGAGTTCTTATACTATATATACAGATGGAGCCTATTCCTTTCAGAAAAACACTGGAGGAATAGGCTTTGTTATATTAAATGATAAGGATCAAATAGTTGCTCAATTTGCTAAGCCATTTAAGAATACTACTAATAATAGAATGGAACAGATGGCAGTATTACAGGCTTTAAATACAATTAAAGTAAGTAGTAATGTAACTGTATATAGTGATTCTGCATATGTAGTAAATACTTACAATGAGGGATGGAAGAGTAAAGAGAAGTCTAATTCTGATTTATGGGAAAGATTAGACGAAGCTATTGATAGGCATTCTTCAGTAAAGTTTGTTTTAGTTAAAGGGCATTGTAATGTTGAATATAATGAAATGGCAGATAGACTAGCTCGTGGAGCAGTAGTAAAATCTGTATCTAAAGGAATTACTAACTTCAGACTTTAACTTTTATTAAACTTTTAAATCCCCTTAAATTGAAAAAAATTTAGTAATTTTGAAATAAAAAATGAGAATTTACAGCAATGACGAAGAATTAGTTGAAGAAAAAGTAGATGTTACTCCTAAAACTACAGATATTAAAGCAGATATATTAACTGCATTAGAAAACCAGATTAATAGTGAGTTATATAACTCTAATCTTTATAATTATATGTCTAACTTTTATTCTTATTTCGGTTTGGAAGGATTAGCTGAATTCTTTAAAAATCATGCAAAAGAAGAGTTAGACCATGCTGAACTTATTGAGAATTTTCTTAAAGCTAGAGGATATAGACTTCATAGCTATAGTATGATTCCAGTAAAGGAAGTAATGGAAGACGGTAATTTTAAGAAACCTCTTGAAATATTTCAGAAAGCAGAAAATGAAACTACCGAAGCTTTTTATAAATTACATGCCCAAGCTGAAAAAGAAAATGACTTGTTAGCTATAGATTTTATATACACAATGATTAGAGAACAACTCGAAGAGATGGGATTAGCTAGAACAGTTAATCAGATAGCAGAATTGAGTACAGATTGGTTAGCTATTCAAGATGCTATAGTGCATTTAAAATGACAAAGGAAAATAAACTAATATTACTTAGTATCTGTATAATTTTAATTATAACTGGATTCTTTTTATGGAGAAAGTGTTCTACTCATAAAATAGAAAATGATCCATACAATGATATGGTTCATAGAGTAGATTCTCTTAATATTAAAATTGATTCACTTAAAATTCAAAGAGATACAATACTTAGTAATATTGATAGTAGTAAGCAGAACATAGGTTTAATAGAGTTACAGTATGAAAAGGATTTTAATACTATTATTAATCAGTCTGCCGACAGTGATAGTAAGTTTTTCACAGACTACTTATCCGAAAATTTTAAACGATTCTCTAGTAGTTATAACCAGTCAGCAACTAAAGGAAACTAATTTAATATTTGCTGAACATAAAAAGTTAAAAGCTGAGAATATTGAATTAAATACTCAAATTACAAATTATCAAAATTTAGTTGATAATTATCAAAAAGCGGAAGCTTTAAATGAATTAAAAGTAACTGAGTATAAGAATTATGCTGATATGGCCCATGAGAAACTTTTAATACAAGATAAAGAATTAAAAGGTATTAGGTCAAAGCAAAAAACTTTAAAATGGGTAAGTATAGGGGGAATTACTCTTAGTGCTACTTTGGCTATATTATTAATCTTTAAATGAGAAAAGATAAGCCAAGAGACCCTTCGGGTATTATATACAAATTCCCTTATAGAACATGTAAAGAATGTAAAAGATACCCTTGCTTCTATGGCATAGATACATTGTCATGTGATTTCGCTAAGTATGGGTGTAAAGAATATACGGATACAAAAAGCAAAACTGTTGGCACAACACGATGAGCCAGGAGGATACATAGTATATGTTTTCGAAAACTTAGATTTTGATAAGTTATATGATAAATATGTAATGTGTACTAGATTTCCTAACTGGCAATGTGATGAATTAAATATAGGAGATATTGGCTTTCTTAAATTTAGAGAAGTAGAAGGGGGTATAGATAGTTGGTATGATAGTGTTTCAGATACTAATATTCCTTATAAATATACTAATATTCACTTTTTAGAATTTATTAAAGAACAAACTCCTACAAAAGAAATAGTACTTTAATTCATCAACTGTGGAATGTAAAATAGATAATACTTAAAAAACTAGATATTATGGTAAAAATATGATATGTTATGATTAAAACATGATTAAAGAAAGATACGAAGAAGCCCTTAGTAAAAAGGAAAATGATATAAATTCTTTTGTTTGGAAAGGTAAGAAAGTTATCAAGGATGGTGAAGTATTTCAAGAAGAAAAGAAATTAAAGGATTGTACTCCTGAAGAACTTTTAACTTTTTATAAACATTGTGAGACAATGCTTTATAATAAGGATAAAGAAAATCCTGGAAGATATGTCTTACTTGATATTATTAAGGAGCAGCGTAATAAATGTAATGCAGAATTATTTGTTAGATGGCTTGAAAAAGATAAAGATACTCCTAGATTTGTATTTATGTCTGCTTTAAGAGAATTTCTAAATAATAATCCATCTGTTGATCCTAAAACTAATTCTATAGCGATGGCTGTTGGAGATTGTCCAAAAGAATTTAGTACCCTAACTATAAATACAGTATTAGCTGCTTGTTTGGATACTTTAGGAAAGTTTTCTAAGCAACATATTACATTAACATTCTTACTTAAACAAGGAATTTATCTAACTGAGAGTGACTTACAGAGAATAGATAAAAACACTAGTAAAGTGGATTATATCAGAGGTTATTTGGATTTAAAGCCTAATATTAATGTAATGATAAATTATAAAGGTCTTACTTTAGATCAAATGAGAGCTATGATTATGTTACATAGCAAGAAATATTCTGAATTATCTACTATGCAGTTGGAAGTATTACGAAACAGGATATTATTCTCTCTTGAGTCTGATGTTCAATATCATATTAGTCAATGGGAAGAAAGGGAGAGACAAATACGTCTTGTTCTCAAATCTAAAGGAGTAAATGTTTGATCCTAATTCTTCTCGTAGTAAAAGACAAAAAGAATGTGTTGATAATTGGATAAAAAGTAAATGTATCGGAAGTATTGTTGCAGCTACAGGATTTGGAAAGACTCAAATAGGACTACAGGCTGTTCGAAGGTTTCAAAATAAAAATGCAAATAAAAAAGTTATAATTGTTGTACCTAGTGATGCAATAAAAATACAATGGGATAAAGAATTGCAAGATAATAATATAAATGCAGAAGTACATACAATGTATGATGTATCACGTAATCAATATAAATGTGCATTATTGGTAATAGATGAAGTACATAAGGTTGCTGCTCCTACTTTATATTCAGTATTTGAGAATGTAGAATATAAGATAATATTAGGTCTTACTGCTACATTTGAAAGACTGGATGGTAGAGATAGATTATTATCACAACATGCACCTATTGTTGATGAAGTTACAATAGAGGAATCTATCAAAAATGATTGGTTAAATGATTATAGAGAGTATTTGGTTCTAATAGAACCTGATGATATAGAAGAATATGAAAAGGTTAACCGAGAATTTATTGAGCATTTCTCTTTTTTTGACTTCAATTTTGGAGTAGCTATGAAGATGGCTACTGATTGGAAGGCACGAGCTGCTTTAGCCAAACAAAAGTCTGATGGTACTAATTTTAAAGAAGTAAATAAGCAAATTCTTATACATGCTATGGGATTTACTAGGACCCTACAGAAAAGGAAAAAATATATAAATAATCATCCTAAGAAAGTAGAGTTAACTAATTTAATATTAGAGCATAGACAAGACAAAAAGTGCATCACTTTTAGTGCAACAATTGCAATGGCTGAAAAACTAAAATATGGTAAGGTTTACTCTGGTAAAGATTCTAAGAAGAAAGGGAGAATTACTTTAGAGGAATTTATTAACCAAGATAGTGGAGTTGTACATTCTATTATGAGGTTAAATGAAGGATTTAATGACCCCTCTATATCAGTAGCTATAATCTTAGGTACTAATAGTAGTAAAACAACCAAAAAACAACGCATAGGCCGAGCAATTAGACAACAAGAAGGAAAGGTTGTAGAAATATTTAATTTAGTTATTAAGAATACTGTAGAAGAGCAATGGTTCCGAAATAGTGTAGGGAATAGTAAATACATTACTATAGACGAGGAGAACTTACATCTATTATTAGAAGGTAAGAAGATAACTCCTAAAATAAATACTAAAACTAAACAAATGATTTTTAGATTTTAATTATATGTTTAAGTATATAAAATATATTGCTATGCATTTGCTGTTTAAACGTTATGAAGACAGCACTGTATATGATATGGAAAAGTTTGAAGACGAATTAATTGATTTAGAGCGCACATTACTTCGTCGCTATAAGATGCAATAGACACCTTCCGAAAGGAATATAAACTGTATGCAATTAAATAGATATAGCTCGAAACTATACAATCAGTCTATTTAATTGGAAATAAAATCACTTGATAATAAACTACTGCTTATGGCTCGTTATAGCCTAAATGCAGAAGAATTATTTATAATAGAATTACTTTTATTAGCTAATAGTGAATTAAGGCATTCAGAATATTTATGTAAGTATTTAGAAGCATCTAAATGTGATTTAAGAGATATACTTGTTTCGCTACAAAATAAAAATATAATACTAAAATCCTATAAAATCCCAGATAAAGGAGATAAATTTGACCCTGAAACTGTCCCTTTTTCTAAGAATTTTTTAACTGGTCACATGAAATGCAGTAATGAACTTGGTTATGAATTTTGGAAAACTTATCCTAGTATCTGTGTTATTAATGGTGTAGAAGCCCCACTTAAAAACTTTGCAAAGAAATTTAATTCAGAAGATGAATTCTTTTTCGCTTATGGTAAAAGTATAGGATGGAATATAGATAAACATCGTGAGATACTAGAGTTAATAGAATGGGCTAAAGAAAATAATTGTAGGCTTATTAATATGAATATAGCTGATTTTGTAGTGAGTAAGATGTGGGAGAGTGTTGCAGAAATGAAAGATGGTAATGGTACTATAACATTTGATACCTTAACATCCGTATGATGACAGGAACAGAACGTTTTTATGAATTGATTGATAAAGGAAGAGATGGAAATAACATAGGATTAACTATTGGCCTTCCTAAAATGGAATTATATATGGATGGTCTTCTTCCAGGTACATCTTATTTAATAGCTGCCCAAAGTGGCGTAGGTAAAAGTACCTTTATGTTATACTCTTTTATATATAAGCCTTTAAAGGAATATATAAAGGGTATATCTACATTCAGAGATCCATATTTTATTATGTTCAACTTGGAGATGACTCAAGAACAAATTTATGCTAAACTGGTTTCTATGTATGTATTTGAAAAATATGGTGTTTCAATAACGTATAAAGAGTTATTTTCCAGAGGACATGATTGTAGATTATCTGATGAACACTTTGAATTAGTTAAGTCTTGTACTCCATTCTTAAAGCTATTAGATGAAAGAATTATATTTCATGGTGGTACTTTAAATGCTGAAAAATATAAAAAGACAGTATTAGAAGACTTAAAAAGATTTGGTACTTTTACTCCTAAATATTATATACCTAATAATGAAAATCAAATAATTTCTGTTATTATCGATCATATGTCTCTTGTAAGAGCTAGTGCAGGTAAAAGTAAGAAAGAGGAAATGGATTTATTATCTTCATATTCTGTTTCTTTAAGAAATAAATATAATATAAGTCCAATTCATATTATGCAGTTTAATAGAAATGCAAACAATTCTGAAAGATTGAGGCAAGGGCAGCAAGAGCCTGATGCTTCTGATTTTAAGGATTCTGCTGCTATGTATGAAGATTCTCAAGTAGTATTAGCACTACATTCCCCTCTTAAATTTAAATTAGCTAGTTATAAAGGATATAATATGAAAGAAATAGGACATAATTATCTAGCTTGTATCCTTCTAAAGTCAAGATTTGGTACTTCTGATATAATAGACCATATTGGATTTTACGGAGAATGTGGCTGGTTTAAGGAGCTTCCTAAACCTGAAGAAATTATGGACTATGAAACTTATAAAAATCCTAATTGGACATTAAAACAAGATACTATCAAAACAACAGATACTCCTAAAGTAACTTTTAAACTATAAATTAATGGATTTACCTTTAAAGAAACTGCCAAAAGTAACTCAAGATCCTAAAAATTTAATACTATATGGAGTTCCTAAGATTGGAAAGACCTCTTTGTTAGCCACTTTGGAAGATAATCTTATTGTGGATTTAGAAGAGGGTTCTGATTATGTAGAAGCTATGAAAGTAAAAATTACCACAATCAAGGAACTTAATGAATTATGCAAAGCTATTAAGGAAGCATCATATCCTTATAAGTTTATAACGATTGATACAGTTACCGCATTAGAGGAATTTGCCAAACCTCTTGCTCTTAAAATGTATAAGGAATCTCCTCTTGGATCAAACTTTAATGATAATGATGTACTTCATGCTCCTCACGGTGCAGGTTATGGTTTCTTAAGAGAAGCTATGCAGAAAATTATTGAAAAACTTGCTATGTGTGCTCCTAATATTATATTAGTAGGGCATGTTAAAGATAAGGCTATTGTTACTATGGGAGAAACCCAAGATAGTAATATTAAGGAATTAGATTTAACAGGTAAAACTGGCAGGATATTAGCAGCTAAAAGTGATGCAATTGGTTTCGTTTATAGAGACGAAAATAGTAATTTATGTATAAATTTTGAAACGAATGGTGACGCTACAGCAGGAGCCAGACCCGAGCATTTAGCTAATAAGAAAATTATAGTGGCTGAGCTTCAATCAGATGGATCATTTGTTTCACATTGGGAAAGAATTTACCCATCATTGAAGAAATGAAAATTAAAATAACAACTCTTGCAGAAGTAGGTAAAGATAATACTTTTAAAGTATTATCTACTACTTCTGAAATATTAGAAGAAATTGAAACCAGTACTAAACCTTTATTAATATTACGAGATAATAAATATGAGTTAAATAGTGCTGCTATAGAACTATTAAATGCCACCTATGGAGATAGACTAAATATTGAATATTCTCAAATAGATGGCTTTATGTATCCTGTAATATGTAAATCAGTGGATGCTGGTAATAAGCTTACTAAAAGTAAAACAGTAAGTTATAGGGGTACAGCTAATGAGGTATTATCTAAATATGGTACTGAATTTACTATTGAATATTATGATGGTACTTTCTTTAAATTAGTCAGTAAAGATGCTGAACCTATAATAATGGAAGATGAGAATATAGAACTTCCAAATGCTGACGAAGAAATAGATATAGATGAACAAGAAAGTTCTGATGAATTAGATGACTGGCTAGCCGAGTTTGATAAAAGCACAGAACTAAAGGATATAAATTTTGAATCATTAATTAATTAAATATGAAGTTTAATATTTCAACTGCAAATACTACAGCGGTGCAAAGAATTGCCCCTTTTACAATCTCTAAAGTTGCCTTTAAAGGTATTGAAGCCAAAGAAGGAAAGTCTAAAGAAGGCCGCGAGTGGAAAGCTTTTCAGATAAAATTTGACGGAGAGTCTGGTGTATTTGATACTATGTTCTTCTGTCCCGACGCTAAGGGTGAAGAGAGAATGTCTGGAGACACTGGAACTTATAAATGGGTTATGCCTTCTGCTATGGAGCAACTTATCTTTAATGTAGCTCATTTCTTATCTGTAGTAGCACCAGAAAATTATGAGAAGATTAAGGGCAAATTGAATTTGGAATTGCCAGCCGAATTTGATAAACTTGTAGAAGTCCTTACTAAAGCTACTAACTCTAGTATAGATAAAGAATTTTATATCAAAGTGGTTGCTAATAATAGAGGCTATGCTTCTCTGCCAAATTCTGTTCAAATCAATACTAAGACAGATGAAGCTTTCTTTAGCAATAACTGGATTAGCGAGAAAGAGTCCGAACTTAAATTTACAGCTCGTGAACTTAAAGCAAAAGAAGCACTTGCTAACACTAAACCAACTGTAATGCCTGATGATTTGGAAGACGATTCCAAGTCTGAAGATACAGACGATTTAGAGTTGGATGATCTTTAATAATTTAGTAAATTTGTAGTTCTAATAAGAAATAATAGTTATGGCAATATTTAGATTAGAACCTACAATTACTAAAGAATATTTATTAAGTAAGTATTCTCAAGAGACTTATCTTAATTACTACCTAGGAGTTCCTGTACGGAAAGGATTATTTGTTTCTCCTTTAAGGGATGATAAAAACCCAACGTGTTCTTTTTATAGAAATAAAAAAGGTGATATCATATTTAAGGATTTTGGCTCTGATATGAGAGGCAATTTTATAAATGTTGTAATGTTTAAATATAATTGCTCATATTTTGAAGCCCTTAAAATCATAGGAAATGATTTTGGATTTATACATACTGATAGACCTAAAACAAGAAAATCTGTAAAAGTAAGTGAAGACAAATTTGAGGAGACTCAAGAAGCTATTATACAAGTCGAAATAAAAGATTTTTCTGCAGAAGAACTTAAATGGTGGAATCAATTCGGTGTTACTGAGGATATCCTAAAGAAATTTAGGATATTCTCTTGTAATACTGTATTTTTAAATGGAAATATCTTTACCACCTCTAGTAAATCACATCCTGTATATGGTTATTATAGAGGGAAAAATTCCAAAGGAATGGAACTATGGCGAATATATCTTCCTAAACATAGGAAGAGAGAGCCAAAGTTTCTATCTAATTGGCGAGCTACTATGCTTCAAGGAGCAAAACAACTCCCTTTAAGTGGTGATGTTTTAGTAGTAACTAAAGCTTTAAAAGATGTAGCCTGTCTGTATTCTTTAGGAATTACTGCAGTAGCACCTAATTCTGAAAATTTATTTCTTACTGAAAAACAGTTTGAAGCCCTTCATAAGAGGTTTAAAAATATAGTTATATTCTACGATAATGATTTGGCTGGTATTCAGAATATGAATAAATTTAGAAAGAAATTTGGAGTAAAATGTTTTTGGATTCCTAGAAAATATGGTGCAAAAGATATTTCAGATTATTATAGTAAATTTGGTAGAGAAAAGACTCTTGAATTAATTGATTATGCAAAAGAAAAACTGTAAAGCACAAAACAAAGATTAGCTGCCTGATGAAAAAACTAAAAAGTCAAGCATAGGCAAACGTAATAGGCGTAAAGGAAATAAATTTGAACTTGAAATAGTAAATAAATTAAAACAAATAGGATATACAGGATGTAAATCTAGTCGTGCTGTTAATAAGATGGCTGATGCTAATAAAATAGATGTAGTAGATTTAAATGGTGAATTACCATGCAATATCCAAACAAAAAATACTATTTCTACACCTAGATACTTTGCAATACGAGATGCTTGTACAGATAAAGAGAAGCCGTTTTGTGTTATTTGGAAAAAAACAGGGACATCTGGTCATAATAGTGAAGGAACTATTGCTATGATTCCTTTGGATTATTTCCTTGAATTAATTAGTAAAAATAAATAATATGAATACATATCTATTGCCAATATGCTCTGATGTTGATAATATTATACATAAAGTAGTAGCTAAGGACTTTAAAGCCGCAGAAGATAAATATATTAAAATTTTAATGGATAAATATATTGATAACGAAGAAATTGATCCAGATAATTTTTCTGAACTTAAAAGTATATTATTTGAAACATGTGATATAGTAATTGGGGATATATATAGTTTAGATGAATTTGAATGAGAGATTTAAAGATTGGTTTAGATATTGATGACTGTTTATGTTATTGGTGGGAGTCTTATTGTGAGTATTATAATGTAAAGAAATACCCAAGCAGACTAAAAGAACACCAAATAACAAAGAATGTTGTCAGAGATCTAAAAACAAATAGACAGTTTTGGATTACTTTACCTATAAAGAATAAAATTGATTTTGTTCCAGTATTATATTGTACTGCTAGAGTCAATAATAAAGCTTGGTCTAAAAAGTGGTTAAAGGATAACGGCTTTCCTAATAGTCCAGTATATCAAATGTATGGGCATAGAGTTGATAAATCAAAAAGAGTAAAGGGGAAAGTTGATGTCTTTATTGATGATAGCATACATAATATGATTCAGCTGAATTTAGCAGGCGTGCCTTGCTTATTATATAGTACACCTAATAATCAAAGTTGGGGAGAAATAGGCAGAATTGAATCTCTTGACTATGATACTATATGCAAGGCCTATGATGAATTTATGGAGAAACATTTTTATAACTTTAAAGATTTAGTATGATAAAAATTGAATATATACCAAATAGCGTTCAATATCTTGAGATAAGTGATGAACGCTATTTTTCTAAAGAGTTTTCTAATTGTATCAGTAATTCTAAACTTAGCTTAATAAATCCCGATCAAGGAGGATCAGTAGAAAAATATTTGGCTGGATTTAAGCCAAACTATTCTAATAGTTTATTTTTAGGAAGCGCTGTTCATGAATTAATTTTACAGCCTAAAGATTTTAAATTATCTGATGATACAACTCGCCCTAGTGCAAAGGTAGGATTCATAGCTGATATACTATATAAGAAATACAAGAAAACTAAAGAATTACCAACCTTAGAAGAAGTAAGAGAGGCATGTATTAAAGTAGATTATTATTCTAAGTCTCTTACGGATTCTAGAATAAATAGTGTTCTAGAACAATGTATCCCATATTTAGAGAGTAGATATAAAGAAGAGAAAAGTCCAGAGTATCTTAATGCTGAAAGTATATTTTTAGATACTCGTAACTATGAGACTTGTATGCAATGTGTAGCATCTCTACAGTTGAATCCTAGTATTATGAAACTTTTGCATCCAGCAGATTCTAAGGTAATGAATGAAGCTGCTATATTTCTGGACTTTAAAGCTACTGATACCGAAACAGGAAAATCTGTTATACTTAAAGTAAAGGGAAAACTGGATAATTTTACTATTAGTGAAGGTTCTTTAGTGCTAAATGATTTAAAGACTACTGGGCATCCATTAGAATATTTTAAGCATAGTTTTAAAGAATATCATTATGCCAGACAAATGGGTCTTTATGCTTTTATGCTTAAGGAGTATGTTGCAAAATATCACAATATAACAGACATAAGCAGCTTTAATGCTAATATGCTAGTGGTAAGTACAGTTTCAGAATGTAACTCTGGCATATATGAAGTATATGATTCTGAAATAATAAATGGATTTCAAGAATTTATTAAACTGCTTAAAATGGCAGCTGAAGTAGAATTAAATAAGATACAAGATGGAAACTTGGATACCTGATTATCAAGAGCTAAAAACTACATACAATAGATATTATGGTGTATGTAATTTCAATGGTTCTTTTGAAGATCGTATAAATCTTATAATAATTGTGTGTTATATAACACAAAAATTACGAGAGAAAAACCCAGATATTACATGTTGGGAAGTGCTAGCCAAGATAGTATTTAAAGAGGGATCATATTGTGACGATTATGTTGCAGCTATCAGAGGACTAGCAATAATGTGTGAAGACTTTATGCAAGGCATAAAAGGTGAGATACCTAAATTAGATTTTAAATCTAATAAAGAAATGATTGCAGAAGTCAAGAGAATTTTAGATACATGGATCCCATTTTAATTAATTTTAATAAATAATATGGCAATATTAAAAGTTGAAAAATTTGAAGCTTATTCTTTAAAAGATGCTCTAGATCAATTTCCTGAAGGTACTGGTGTAGTATTTCCAGACTCTGGGGCTAATTGTACCATAGCTTGGCAAAAAGCTGGTTGTCCAACTGGAATAGATTTAGAAAAATTTATGGAAGAGCAGCTTGAAAAGAAATGCAAAGATGAAGAAAATGTTAGCTTATATATCATCGAAAATTATGGCAAAGAAAATAAGCGTACCAGACCTTATAGCATGAAGAATATTCCAACCAAAGCAAGACATTATGTAAAACATTATGTAATTGTTATTGGTGGGCAACTGCACCCTCATTATTATAAGCAGAAAAGTGATGCAATTAAAGCTCTTAGAGATTTGTATTTTAATGGCGCAAAAGAGGATGCTTATATAATGCCGATTAAGATTGATGTAAATAATCTTAAAACTTTGGAGTGCAAATATACCCCTTCTAAAGGCACTCAAAAAGGTGCTTATACATTCTTTAGATTTGTAGGCTAATAAATAATAGAGTGGTAATATACCACTCTATTATTTAATAATAGTGAGAGTAAACTAGTATCACTAGATAACTCACTTAAATGTAAATGATAATGATATATTTAGTAAGTAATGGACATGATAAAGTTAAAATAGGGTGGTCCGAAAGAGCAAAAATTGATGGTGAATACCCTAGATTAAAAGAATACATATCTTATAATCCTGATACACAAATTATAGATATTGTAGAACACGGAACAAAAGAAGATGAAAAAGTATTAAAAGAACTTACTGCTCATTTTTATGTACCAGCTAAGGGACAAAGAGAATGGAGGTATGATAATGAACAAGTACGTGAAATTTGGGATAATTATAAAGAAGTAATAGAAACCAGATACAAAACGTGGTTGCAAGATCAAATCGCTAAGTTACAGCAAGAGCAGGAAGAAAAGGAAGAATGATAGTATGGATATTGAAGTAAAAGAATTATTAGAAGGTAAACCAACAATTATTGGTAAAAAAGCTTATTTTAAGACTGCAAATTATGTAAAGCCTTTCTTGGATAGATTATCAAATTATACAGATGATTTTAGAGTACATGTACAAACTCCTGAACAAATAACTATTACTGAAAATGGTGGTACTAGCTCCCATGACACTACTTATAATAGAGTGTATATTGAAGCGGTGATGCCAGATGAAGAAATGTATGAGAACCATGATAAGGTTATAGGTATGGTAATGGGCTTAGATGTAAGAAAGCCAGTTGTTAAATTCTATAGTGGAGCACTTAATGCTGCTTGTACTAATTTATGCATATTTAGTCCTTCTTATTTAAGTATCCAAGCTTTAGATCCAGAAACTCCTATTGATTTTAAACCTTTAGATCATATTTTAGAGTTAAAGGATGAAACAAATGCTATTCTTACTAAACTGCACGAAGAGAGATTTGAGAATAGTGTAGAAGCAAGAGAACAATTACTAGGAAAATGGGTAGATAATACTCTTCTTATGAATTGGAATAATGGTTTTCAGCCAGTAAAGTTAAGTGTTGATAATATTATATCTGCATATAAGAGTTTATTCTTAGAAGAAAACTCAGAGTATTATCAAGTAGGTGATACTGTTAATATGTATGATGTATATAATGCAATGACTCAGCAAATAACTAATATGGTAACTAAAGGTAGGGATGTATTTAGTATTCCAGAAAAGACTTTATTAGCAGGTAAGATTCTAGGTATTCAATCTTTAAATTAACTAGATGAATAATAAAGTTTTAGAGTATTTTAATGGTGACGAGTTGGCTGCTTCCGTTTGGGAGAATAAATATAAAGCCGAGAATGAACAAACTCCAGATGATACTTATGAAAGATTAGCCAAAGAATTTGGAAGGATAGAATCTAATTATAAAGAAGACCATTGGGTGTTAGCTCCTACTTTTATTAAAAATTTATTTAAAGATGGATATATAATTCCAGGTGGTTCTGTATTAGCAAATGCTGGCTTAGAGAAACCTGTGAGTCTTTCTAACTGCTTTGTAGTTGAATCTCCAGAAGATAGTTATAATTCAATAATGAAAATTAGAAACTATCAGATTCAATTAATGAAACGACGCGGAGGCGTAGGATATGACTTGTCTAAGTTGCGACCTAATGGGGCAATGGTAAATAATGCCGCTTCTACTTCTACTGGTGCAGCATCTTTTATGGATGTGAACTCAGCACTAACTAATGAAGTAGCTATGAATGGAAGACGTAAATAAAAGATATTTAAAAATTAATTTCGAAAATATAGAGAGTAGAGATTATTATGATAGAAAAACAATTTTTAAAAGAATGCCTTATTAAAGGTATGAATACAAAAGAAATAGAAAAGTTACCAAATGTTAACATAAAACATAGAACTATTTTGCATCATATAAATAAAATGGGCTTGAAAGAATTTTATAAGCATAAAAGACCAGAATATAATTATGATTATTTTAACAAAATAGACACAAAAGAAAAAGCTTATATATTAGGCTATACTTTAGCAGATGGTTATATAAACAATAAAGTCATACAATATAGATGCGCTTTAGCTGATAAATGTATTTTAGATTTTATTGCTAAAGAACTAAATACTAGAGTTATAATATCTACTAAGCTAGATAGGAGTAAAAGAAGATTTCCTAATGCTAGTGTAAATATTGGAAATTCGACTTTAGTAAAGGACATTAATAGGCTATCTAATGGTACTAAAGAAAATAAAACTTTTCCGATAATAAGAAAAGATTTAGAGCCTTATATGTTACTAGGCTTTTTTGATGGAGATGGATGTTTAACATGGGGTAGAAGAAAAGATCGTAATAGAATATGGCAAAAAGTAAATTTCACTGGAAGTTATAAATTGTTATATGCTATACAAAAGCTTTTAATATCTTTAGGTATAAGTTCCGCCTTACATAAAAAAGGAACAGAAAATTGTTATGTATTAGAAATGGCATCTAAAAAAGATGTTTTAAATATCTTGAAATATATGTACGGGAAAGAAGATTTAATTGTATTACCCCGTAAATATAATAAATATAATGCGCTGCGTCTTGAATTGGGTGAAAACGAGGAAAACACTATTAATAGTGCAATCTCGTGCCAAGCTACTTCCCATGAAGTAGAAGGTGTAGAGACTACTGGAGGGAAAATGGGTTCCCTTAATAACCAGCTAGAGTGCCCAAGCCTGTAAAAAGGTATGAAATAGTCCAAATAGGGCGCATTAATGTTAACTATATCTATTGATCATCCTGATGCTGAAGAATTTATAGAAAAGAAGCAAGACTTAACAAAAGTTACTGGTGCTAATATTTCTGTAAAAGTGTCTGATGCTTTTATGAGAGCCGTTAAGAATGATGAGATATATTACCAAAGATATCCTTTAGACTTGGACTTTGATACTGTATATATCCCAACTAATAGTAAATTAGGTGAACTTATTGAAGTTGGCTATCATAAATATGTCAAGCGAATTAAAGCACGTGATTTATGGAATAAATTAATTCATTGTGCTTGGAATACAGCCGAGCCTGGTATAATATTTGATGATGCAATGCATTTAAAAGCACCAGATCGTTATTATCCAGAATTTAGTATGATTTCTACAAATCCTTGTGGAGAGATTGGTATGGGAGCTATGGATTCCTGTAGATTAATTCATATTAATCTTGCTAAATGTGTTAAATATCCATATACTGAAAAAGCGGAATTAGACTACAATGTTATAGCTCACTTAGGCTATTATGCAATGAAATTGGGAGATGACTTGGTAGATTTAGAGCAAGAAGCAGTAAAAAGGATTATTGATGTATGTGAGTCTGAATCTGAAGAACAAGAAATGTGGGAAAAAATTCTTGATGTTTCGAAGAGAGGAAGAAGAGCAGGTGTTGGAATACTAGGTCTAGCTGATATGTTAGCACAACTTAATATTAAATATGGTTCTCCAGAATCTATTCCTATTATAAAGACTGTAATGGAAACTATCTTCAAAGCAGAGCTTAAGGCAACTGTTGATATGGCGGAAACTAGAGGTATATTTGAAGAATATGATGGTTTTGATAAAGAGAATCCATTATTTCAAAGTCTTGTAAAAGAATACGACTTTGAAACGTACAGAAGAATGTTAAAAGTCGGAAGACGTAATATATCTTTTAGTACCATTGCTCCTACTGGTAGTGTAGCAATGCTTACTCAAACATCTTCAGGTATTGAACCTGTATTTATGCCATATTATAAGAGAAGAAAGAAATGTACTTCTGATACTGATCGTGTAGATTATGTAGATAAACTAGGTGTTAAATTTACAGAATACGTAGTTGTACACGAGGGTTTAAAACAATGGGCAAGAATAAAATACCCAGAAGAAAATATTGATAATTGGAGTCTCGATAAATGGGATACTATTTATAAAGAGAGTCCATATCATGGAGCGACAGCGCATGACATTGATTGGCATTATAGAATTATGACTCAGGCCACATGTCAAACTTTTATAACCCATAGCATATCATCTACTATAAATCTACCTAAAGAAACTACAGAAGAAGAGATATCTAAAATCTATATGGAAGCTTGGGAAAATGGTTTAAAGGGAGTTACAGTATATCGTGATGGATGTAGGGAAGGAATTCTTAACTCTGTTAGTGATAAACAAAAAGAAGAAAGATTTGAATCTTCTATTAGTGCTCCTAAACGCCCTAGGAAATTAGATGCAGAATTCTATTCTGTAAAAGTAGGTGGAGAAATCTTTTATGTTATGATTGGTTTATATAAGAATAAACCTTATGAAGCTTTCTGCTTTAAGCCAGAAAAACAGATAAAAATAAATAATCATAAAGGTATATTAACAAAAAGAGCTAAAGGATTATATAGCTTCCACTCAGATCTTATCAACATAGATGACTTAGACAGTCTTCTTAATGCAGAACAGAGAACTTGTACGTTGTTAGTAAGTGCATTGTTGCGGCATGGAATTCCATTAAAGTTTATTATCAAAACTGAAAAGAAAGTTAATGAGAATATAACGTCATTTAGTTCTGCTATATGTAGAATATTAAGTAAGTATATGCCTAAAGAAGAAAGTGCTGAAATTTGTCCTAAATGTGGTGGCAGATTAATTCGAGAAGGTGGATGTATAAGGTGCTTAGACTGCGATTATAGTAAATGCTTATGACAATAAAATTGGTTTATAATAGTTTACTAACTAATGAGTTAAACCCTTCTAGCTTAACTAAAGAGCTGGAAGGGTTTCCTATTAGTTTTGAATTTTATGATGAGAATATATTTAGTGATAAAAGAAAAGCTCGTCAAATAAAAAGCTCATTTGGAGCAAGATTGATTCCATTTGTAGCTGTTTACGAAAATAAAAAAGGAATAAAAGGATTTTATTCCGAAGTAAATGAATGTAATATTAATAATATAGTAAATTATGTCAAAGATAAGACGTCCTGTGACATATTTGACTCTCCATCACCCAATGATATTGAAGATAATGGAGATAAGACAGATGTCTAAAGAAGACTTTATAAAGAAATATGGAAAAGATTCCATATTTATATATGAAGCAGTGAAGAAATCTAAAATGGGGGATATTGAAATTGAAAAAATCTCAAATGATCCTCTAGATACAGTAAAAGTAATAAAAATGAAGGGTGTTACCCCAGGATTTGGAGAAGGAATATCTTGTTGTATGGAAGACAAAGATATGTATTATTATACTTCTACAATCCAATCTATTGATTGGGAAAATAATATTTTTCATACTTTAAACTCTGAATATAAATTTAAATTTAATGAGAGAGACATTACAAGTGAAATTCAAGAAACTGCATGAAAATGCAGTTATTCCTACATATGCAAAGCCAGGAGATGCTGGAATGGATATAACAGCCGTAGATGTAGAATATGATTTACAGAATGATAGATATATTTATCATACGGGTTTAGCATTTGAAATTCCAGAAGGCTATTATATGGATCTTAGACCACGAAGCAGTAACACTAAGACTGATGTGTATATGCCTAATGCTCCTGGTACTCTTGACTCTGGTTATAGAGGAGAATTATTAGTAGTATTTAAGAATAGAGATAAGTTACCTATAACACCTTATCTTACATTATCTCACGACCAGAATACTGTGATAAACGCTTATGCCAATACTATAAGTGCTTTAGCTCCTTATAAAATTGGGGAAAGAATTTGTCAAATGATAATATTACCTTATCCTAAAATTGAACTCGTAGAAGTTACTGAATTAAGTGAAACTGAAAGAGGCGATGGAGGATTTGGACATACAGGTAAATAACATTTAAATATTATAATAAATTGGGATTAGATATATTTTTCTTTCGTAGAAATAGAAACGAGAACATAGAATCAGAAGAAATAGGATACTTTCGCAAAGTTAATTTCTTAGTAAGATTTTTTGGTGATAGGGGATTTAATGTTGAAAAACAAATTCCCCTAGAAATAACTAAAGAAATGTGTGAAGATTTAGAGGAGCGATGTAGAGCAGTACTAAATAATATTATTCTTTGTGAAGAGTTACTACCGACTATGGATGGATTCTTCTTTGGTAGTACAGCATATGACAAATATTATATTCAAGATGTGGAACATGTGTTAAAGAAATTACAAGAGGATATTATCCCCGCATTTGATAATTTAAAAGATACAGAATATATAACATTTGAAACTTGGTATTAATATGAAAACTGTTGCAAAAATTACTGGTGAATTTTTAGTTGATATTGCTAACTTAAAGAAAGATCCTTTGTTTATGGATATGCTTCTCTCTGTAGAAGATAGTCCTACAACAGAGGAAATCATAAAAGGAGTAGAAGAAGTTATAAGTGATTATATACTTACAAAAGTAGAATCCGACAATTTTAATGTAGAAATTATTGAATATGATAACTAAAGAATTATTTATCAAAGCTGTTAAAAGTGTAGAAGTATTATTGGACGAAGGACATAAATTATGGGATGATCATCATATAGAAATAGGAGAATCCCCTTTATATAAGGAGAGTTTTGTAATATTTGAAACTTTAATAGCTAGTCACTTTAATGAATATGGAATTGATTGGATAATGTGGTACTTATTTGAGGGTAAAGACCATATAGCAACTGATGCAGAAGGTAATAGAATTTGCTATGACTTAGATTCTTTATACGAATATGTGAAGCAATATCAATTATGATATATTTTGTAAGTACACAAAAAGAATTATTCAACTCAGACGTGTACACGATGATAACTCCAGAGGACTCCATTAAAATGATGGAGTCCTGGAGTATCATTCAGTATGATTCTGAAACCGAAGGTCGTGATCCACATCTCTGTAAATTGCTTTGTATGCAATTTGGAGACATTAAAGGAGAAAATCAAATAGTTGTTGATACTACTACGATTTCGCCTTTGCTATATAAGGATATTTTAGAAAACAATAAACTAGTAGGTCAAAATATAAAATTTGATTTACAGTTCTTATATAACTATGGAATTATACCTAGAAATGTGTATGATACTATGATTGTAGAGCAACTATTACATTTAGGATATCCTAGCAGTGTAATATCTTATTCTTTACGTTCAATAGCAGCTAGAAGGCTTAATATTGATATTGATAAAACAGTTAGAGGTGAGATTATATGGAGAGGACTGGATGAAGAAGTTATTAAATATGCAGCAGGAGATGTTACATATTTAGGCGATATAGCTAATTCACAATTAAAGGATGTAAAGAAACAAGGTCTTAAGAAAGCAGTTCAAGTAGAATGTAACTTTATTCCAGCTATAGCTTATCTCGAATGGTGTGGAATACATTTGGATGCAGATAAATGGAAAGAAAAGATGAAGAATGATAGAATCAAGTATGAAGCTAATAAAAAGGCTCTTGATGATTTTGTTGTCAATAATCCTGCTTTATCTAAATATACTAGAGTAAATCTACAAGGTAGTCTATTTGATGGATTTGATACTACTCCTATATGCACAGTTAACTGGGCTAGTAGTCAACAAGTGGTTAAAATAGCCAAAGATTTAGGATTTAATACTGAAGTAAAGGATAAAAAGACTGGAGAAGATAAGGATAGTGTACTTGAAAAGCATCTTAATAGTCAAAAAGGAATAAATGATGAATTCCTGAAATTATATTTTGATTTTCAGGAAGCATTTAAAGTAATTACATCTTTTGGTCAAGGCCATCTTAATGCTATTAACCCAAAAACCGATAGAATACATACTAATTATAAACAACTTGGAGCCAGATCTGGTAGAATGTCTTGTGGAAGTAAGCAGTCTAATTATGATTTAGCCAAGTATAAAAATTTAAGTCCTAAAGATTGTACTTACCCAAATCTTCAGCAGCTACCACATGATGCTACAACTAGAGCTTGTTTTACTGCGAAAGAAGGTAATTTATTTGTTAGCTGTGACTACGCAGCTCAAGAAGGGCGTGTTCAAGGTGACATATATCAAGATAAGGCTATTCTAAAAATGTACAGAGAAGGGATTGATGGTCATAGTATGTATGCTAAGATATTTTTTAAGGATGAACTAAAAGATATTGATGTACATGATGTTAAAAGATTAAGACCAGATTTAAGAACTCTAGCCAAGGGGCCCGAGTTTGCACTAGCATACGGTGGTGGATATACTACTATAATGCAGCAACTTAAATGTAGCGAAGAGGAAGCTTTAACTATAGTAAAAAATTATGAGGAAGGCTTTAAAGGTACAGTAGAATTTGCAAAAAGAGGAGCTGCCTTTGTAAGGAAGAATGGTTATATTTTAATATGTCCATTGACTGGTCATAAGATGTATTGGTGGGACCATGATGTGTGGTTAGCTAGGCAGCAATCTTTTACTCCAGAATTTTGGGAAGAATATAGACAATTCCATAAGGGTACTGGAGATGAAGTAGCTTTAATGGTTTCTAGTCATTTTAGAGCTGCCAGTAAATGGGATCGACTTGCTCGAAATGCCCCTCCACAAGGCACATCGGCGGCAATGACCAAGGAAGCTGTTACTGATATTTTTAATTGGATTGTTGAAAATAAGTATTTTGGCAAAATCCTATGTTGTGCTCTAGTCCATGATGAAACATGCTGGGAATTTCCGAAAGAAGTAAAAGAATTTCCTAATATAGTACAACAGAAAATGGAAGAATCCGCAGCCAAATACTGTAAATCTTTACCTATACCTGCAGAAGCTGAAGTATCCGACCATTGGGTTCATTAAGAAAAATTAACTGTGTGTTATATGAAATCTGAAATAAAAGTGATAACTTTGCAGAGTGAAAAAAATAGAGAAGGAAAGCTTTTCTTTTATAAAGAAAGGGGCCGTCAGACTCATAGCACTACTACCAGATTTAGAATTAGAGAGATAAAAAATAAATATTATAATTTAGAATCACATGATAGAGGTTGGCTATCCTTTATGAATAAAATTCCTTCTTATTTATTCGATTATTATAGTTATGATAAAAGATAATAAAAAACCTTATATAGCTTCCACAAGTAATGTGGACCATCCACTTCATTATTGCTCAGATCCTTCTGGAGTGGAATGTATAGATATTATTAAACACAGAGATTTTTGTATAGGTAATGCTATTAAATATCTATGGCGTGCTGGACTCAAAGGTAATAAAAAGGATACTCATATAGAAGATCTCGAAAAAGCCATATGGTATATTAATAAAGAAATAGAGTTAATTAAAAGTGAAACTACTTGATTTTTATGCAGATTGGTGTTCTCCTTGTAAAATGCAAGGAGAATTATTACAGTCTTTTGATGTGGTAGAAGTTGAACCAGTAAATGTTGAAAATGAAGAGAATGAATCTTTATGTGAAGAGTATAAGGTTAAATCTCTACCAACTTTAGTATTAATTGATGATAACAATGAGGTAATAAAAGAATGGCACGGCCTCACTCATCCTGATGAAATACTAAAATATATATCAAAAGATTAAGATACTTTTTTATTGAACTAATGATTTTATGATGAAGAAATTTATTTTAATGGCAGTAGCTGCTCTAGCTACTATGCTCAGTATGAGCGCACAAACAGTAGAGCATTCTAAATTTACAGACAATTGGCAAATCGGCGTGAGAGGCGGTGTTACAGCTATTTTACATCCAGGTTGTAACAATTATAAAGATTTTGGGCATACCATCCAAGCAAGTACTAGTCTTGACTTGACTAAATACATCACTCCTGTATTTGGAGTAGGTATTTCAAGTACAATCGGTTGGGAGAATGGTTCTCAGCCAGGTGATTTTCAAGGTCGCAATTGGCTTAACTATGTAAATGTTATGGCAAATGGCAAAGTTAATTTGAATAACTTGTTTGCTGGTTATAAAGGACAACCTCGTCCTGTAGAAGTTGTAGCAGTGGCAGGTATTGGTTGGAATCATGGCTTTATCTATGCTCAAGATGCTGAATATTACTACTTTGGCACTACTGCACATACTAATGACATTATTACTAAGTTAGGAGCAGAAGTAAATGTAAATATTACTGATAGGTTGCAAATTAATGTTGCTCCTTATATTGCTTATAATTTTACAGGTGCTAACGGCTATTATCATGTTAATCAGCCAGCATTTGATTCCCGTAATGCTTGGGTAGGTCTTGAAGCAGGTTTAACTTATAAGTTTAAGAATAGTAATGGAACACACAACTTTACACTCTGTCCTTATAAGTATACACAAGCTGAGGTTGACCGCCTTAATGATCAAATCAATGAGCTTCGCAATCGTAAACCAGAGGTTGTGACAAAGGTCGAAACTGTTGAAAAGGTTGTTACTAAAACAGTAAACGAAAATAATCAATTTGTAGTATTCTTTGACCATGCTTCAGCTGAGCTTACTTCTAATGCCAAGGAGACTCTTAATGAGATTGCTGAAAATTCAGTTGTTCGTGTAGTTGGTTCTGCATCGCCCGATGGCAATGCTAATTTCAATGCAAATCTTGCAAATGAGCGTGCACAGGTTGTAAAGAACTATCTTAAGAATCGTGGAATTCGTGTTGAAGATGCTCACGGTATTGGAACAGAACTTGGTGCTCGTGTTGCTATAGTAATTGTAAAATAAATTAGATCGATTATATTAATTAGAGAGATATTATATAAATAGTATCTCTCTTTTTTATGAAAAAATGTATTTTATGAAAAAATTATTATCTCTTTTATTATTACTCTTTGTGAGTATGTCATTGTATGCAAATGCTGAAACTGTAGTTTTGGCATACACAGGAACCACAACAACAAATATGACAGGTGAGAATGACGCCGCTATTGTTGGACTTGATGCCACTGAATGGTCAGTAATTGGTAATTTAGCAGGTAATGATCTTTATCCTGGACTAAATAAAGCTGGAGAAGTAAGATTATACTGGAATGAAAATGGTGTAAGTACCATTGATGTTGCATCATTGAACAATGCAACTATTAATAATATTACATTTGAGTTTAGTAGCGCTAATTATTCAAATGTGTATGTTGAAGTAAATGGTAATATAGTTGAACCAAATGACGAAGGTGAATATGCAATTAATGCTTCTGCATTTACAATTGGAAACAATAATACAACAAATGTTCAAGTAAGAATTAAGAGTATTACAATTAATTATACTCCATATACCCCTCCAACTGGCATTACAAATGTTGAATCTTCTGTAAAGAAAGTCCAATATTATAATATGCAAGGCGTTCAAAGTTCTGAACCATTTGACGGTGTAAACATTGTTACTATAGAATATGACAATGGCACAAAGAAAATCAATAAAGTTATTAAGAAGTAATTAAATCCATTGTTTAACATTTAAATCATATTAAATGAAAAGATATATATATAACATTCAATATAACGCTGGTGATAAAGAATTAGACAAAGTATTCATTGATGCTTATAATAAGGAAAGTGCTTTAAAGAAACTTAAAGCACAATTTCCTGGGGTTTATAGTATTACATTCGTAAGAATTGAAAAAGAACTATGAGCAAACTAGGAGAATTAATGGTAGAAAAGTTTGAGCTTGAGAATCGTCTCGAAAATATTAATGAGGCGATTCGAGAGCTTGAATTAGAAAAATATAAATATCTAGAAGGTAAATGTTTTTATGTTGATGGTATCCGCACTAAGATCATAAAAGTTACTAATATTAAATATCGTGGAGACGATGAAATATATATAACTTATATAGGCCTACAAATAGGACATAAGACAATTACTACTAAGATAGATAAGAATATACTTCTTGTTATAAAAGCTAATCTTATTAGCAATGAAGAATTTAACAGAAAGTATGATGAAATGAATCAATATATCAAAAATAATATCTTATGCGACTAATTGATCCAAGTGTGGAGATGCTAAAATGTGACTATAAAGATTTTGATGATGTCACAAGAATGATTGAAAAAGCAGGAAGAATATGCTATAAATCAGAACATAAAATAACAACTGATTCCCACATAGACTTTGTAGATATGCTTGTTAGAAGAGGACACTATTCCCCATTAGAACATGGCACTATATATTTAAAAATAGAATTACCTTGGATTGCTAGAGAGGCTTCAAAAGACCCTGATTATAATAATAAGTATAAAATAATATCATTTTATAAACACAATAAATACTCTAGAATAGTAAAGAATATAAATTATATCAATGATGTGCCTTGTAGTTCTTTATATTATATTACTACAAATTATAGAGTATTGTTAGAGAATGATAGAATGGATGATATTAAATATTTATCTATTCCAGAGCCTAATCATGTTAAACGATATTCCTTTAAAATTGTATGTGATAGAGCAGTTGGAAATGAAATAGTTAGGCACAGAAAGTTAAGTTTTTGCCAAGAAAGCACTAGATATTGCAATTATGCTTATGATAATTTTGGCAATACACTTACTTTTATAAAGCCTTATTGGTATTATAATAATGTTGAAGGACAAGCGTGTTATATAAAAGCCTGTGAAGAAACTGAAGACCATTATTTATGGATGGTTCAAGAACTTAAAATGTCTCCACAACAAGCAAGACAAGTCTTACCACTTGGATTAAAGACAGAACTTATTGTAACTGGATTTTCAGATGATTGGGATCATTTTCTTTCTTTAAGAACTGCTAGTAGCGCTCATCCAGATATGCAGATTATTGCTAACGAAATTAAAGACTGTTTATATGAAATGGTAGAAGAAAATAAGAAAGAATAATATAATTAAAAAGAAAGAAGAAAAAAATAGAGAAATAGAAGATTTTCTTAGAAATTCTCCTAGAGAAGTTAAAGCTTATATTAGAAATTTATTATTATTTGATACTACCAAATTAATACAAAGCAAAGGTCTTTCTATTAAGACTGGAGTATGGGAGTAAACAATAAATATTTTATAATACATATAGAAAATTGCTTAAAAACATACTGGAAAGTTAGGAAGTTTTTTATAAAACCTAATATAAAGTTCTATATTGGTAAGAAAAGGAATAAGCCTTTTATACCTAACTGTAAAATATTGAATATTTTTATATCAGATGTTAAATATAAGCAGACTGCAAAAAGAATTTATTTTAAGCATAATCCTATAATAGACATAGTATTGTTTAATAGGTGGGAAATAAAAATTGAATTGGCTAGAATAGGATGTTTTATGGGTTGGACACCACAGCATCATATGGAAAAATGTGTGAGTGATGAATCTAATATTTATTGGAAAACAATATTAACTTGGATTCTTAAGTCTTACTCTCTTAGAAAATGTCTTCAAGCAAATACTAAAAAACGTAGTATTAAATTGTGTGACACTCTTATAATTCAAGTATCTCCTACTGAAAATATATGCTTAAAATCTAATATTGACTTAAGTAAAAAATTTAATAAAAAATAAGCTATCATAGAGCCTTTCTGCGGGCTTTTATTTCTGTAACACTTACTTACTTAGACAGAAACTAAAAGCCTCTGAGAGGCTCTCTAAATAGCTTTAAAACGCATTTAAAATTATGACTGAATTAAAATTAAATCTAGACGGACTAGTTACTACAACAGAAACTAAAGACGAAGGAATCTGTGCATATGATTTGATACATCTCTTTGTTGGACAAATGAGAGCACAGACATTTAGTGAAGAAACTATAAATAAAGCATTAATTACTTATGTTGATGAATATATAAAGGATAATAATAATGGAGAGTAAATTAAAGTGTAAAGCTATTAGTGATCTTCATGGTGTACTCCCGCAGATAACTGATCGTTTTGATGTATTATTTATTTGTGGTGATATAGTACCATTAAATATTCAACGTAATATTCCTAAAAGTGAGAAATGGCTAAAGAAATTCTTTGTTCCTTGGATAAATAAATTACCATGTGATAAAGTGTATGCTGTTTGGGGTAATCACGATTTTATAGGTGAAAGCCTTTATTATAATCAGCCATATTATCATTCTGTCATTAGAGTGCCGACTAGTAATAAAATAGAATTCCTAAATGATACTGTAGATTTTTACAATAAAGATGGTAAGAGTTATATGTTTTGGGGTTCTCCTTGGTGTCATCAATTTGGTGATTGGGCTTTTATGTCTGTAGATTCTTTCTTAGAGGAGAAATATAAGACATTACCAAAATGCTGTGATGTATGTATGACTCATGATGCTCCAGATATTGGAAATATGGGAGTTATTACTCAAGGATATTATTCTGGGGAACGCGCTGGTAATAAAGTGCTTACAAATGCTATTATAGAAAAAAAGCCAAAGATAGCAATCTCTGGACACATCCACTCTTCTGACCATTCTATTCAGGAATATCCTGAAACTAGTACTAAATTTGCTACAGTTTCAATACTTGACGAAAGTTACGATGAAGTTTATCCACCTCTTGATTTTGAAATATGACGAAAGAAGAACTAAAACAAATAACTCTAAATGCTATTTATGAATTAGCTTCCAAAGATGCAACAACAATAGAAAATACTAACGATGATGCTTTTTGTTATGCTCTATTTGTAAAGATTTATGGCAAAGTACCACATGTAATGTATTTCTTTGATGAATTGACAGTAGAAGAGAAGATTAGTGATGAAAATTGGGATGAAGAGGGAGAATATCACCCAAGAGGTAAAATTAATATTGATGAAACTACTGAAAAAATTATAAAGAATTTTGAATGTTACGTGCATGTATGGAAATCTTATAAATTCGTAATAACTAATGAATTTATATTATTTAGGGGTACTATATTTAATGTTAATGAAAAGAAAAGCCAAAAAATAATTGACTGTATAGTTGATGAACTTGGTGATAAAGCCAATCTTAAATTTGTATCTGTAGATAATAATGGTAGATTTAATGTTAATTTAATGCCAATCAGACAAGATGAAGTAGATTTAGAGAGTAACTATAATGATGATCTTCCTTATGATAAAATAGAAGATATTATACAAGCAAAAAGTAGTGCTCTTATACTACTTCATGGAGAACCTGGAACTGGTAAATCCTTCCTTATAAGAAAACTTATAACAGATAATCCTGATATCAAGTTTTATTGGTTGGATAGTTCTATGTTTTCTCAGATAAATTCTACTGCATTTATGGACTTTTTATTTAAGTGTAAAGATTCTGTATTTATATTAGAAGATTGTGAAATGGTATTAAAAGACAGAGGTAGTAATTACAATACCCTAATTACTCCTATATTGAATATTTCAGATGGAATGCTAGGAGATTCTTTAAACCTTAAATTCATATGTACTTTTAATGATAGTCTAACAAATGTAGATTCTGCACTATTAAGAAAAGGAAGACTAAAATTAAAATATGAATTTAGTAAACTAACTAAAGATAAAGTTACACATCTATTTGAAAAATTCAATATTAATGAGACACCTAAAGAGATGCCTCTTTGTGATGTCTTTAATTACCAGGAAGATAATGGGGTTAAAACTGAAAAGAAAATTGGATTTTAAAAATGAGTAATTCTTTCAAAGAAATTCAAAGTTATTTAAGAGATTCTCTTAACAAGTTTGGAGAACTTAATTTACCTGAATGTAAGATAACTGATTATGTTGTACCTGTTAGAATGAAAGAGGAAGAAAATTCCTATACAATTCAAGTGATGGTTCCTGGTTTTAATAAAGAGGAACTTAAAGTAACAATAAAGGATAACATATTAACAGTTACTGGAGAACGCAGTAAAGATGAAGGTTATGATGATAATCACGAATTCTTTTCTGAAAAATGTGAAAGAAAGATAGCTTTAAGTGATGATATTGATTATCAAAATGTTAAAGTAGATCTTAAGAATGGTATTTTAAATATCTATCTTCCTAAAGAAGAAACTAAAGGCAAAGAAGCAATCTCTCTTAAAATTGAGGATTAATTAAATAAAAACGGGTCAACACTCTTCGGAGTGTTGGCCCATTTTTTTTCTCTATATTTAATCAAAGTGACCATAAAGTTTTAGTCTGTCGTAAGAATCCTACATTATCAACTACTGCTTTGAAGAAATTCTAATCACCAGTCATTACTTCTCCCATATCTTTCCAAGCTTCTTTAGCTACTGCAAAGCTAGGAGGAGTCCAATCAGTCATTGGTGAAAACACATCACCAATTCCAAGGTCGGATCCTGATTGAATCATAGCATAAAGTCCTACTCTTTCAGCAGATCTTAGTGCTTTTTCCATTGCAGTTAGATTTCTAGTTTTATCATTCTTCTTTTGCTCTTTAAATAGTTGCATAATGATTGTACCAAATATTAACTATATTAAACAGAATACTGATAAATCGTGAATCATTAATTTTATATTAGCTCTTCTTGTATAGGCAACAGTATCATCAATACCTTCTTGCCCTTTCCACCATTGTCTGGCTCTTTCAGACATAGACAAATCATCTTCATTTGGACTAAACATATCTTTAAAGAGACTTAAAACTGTCTAACCATAGCCTTCCTAATAGGAACCTTTCCAATCCATATATGGTTCGAGATTTTCACCGTTCAATTGACTTTCAGGAACAAGAATTACTCTTTCATTCTCTTGACCTTCGTTAATTATTTTTTTATACATTAACTCTCCTTTTGAGTTCTTCATATGTTCCCAATGTCCTTGACTGTAAATACCTCCACGTAGCCACCATCTGTTCTTAAGAGAAGACCAGTAAGTTCTAAACTAAGTAAATAAAGCACCTAATAAATAACTCTTTAATAGATATTGATCCTCATGATTATAATAGCCATACAAAGAATCTGCAAATGATTTTATACTTCTAGCCTCTCTATTGGTATAAGCCCTAGGTAATTTATCATTATAAGTCATTTTTCTTTCTAGTCCAGTATTAGGATCTATAATCTTATACCCCTAAGCATTAAACTCATCTACCATTCTTTTATAAAGAGCTAGCTATTTAAGATATTCTGGATTGTTAGTATTTACATCTTCTCTAGACTTTTTATTAAATTTAAGTTTATTAAAGCGTGTATCTTTAGAACAATCATAGGACATTGTAAATCCGTCATCATTCATGGTATGAGCATCAAAGCAACCGTCAGCTTTCATCTATGCAACAAATATAGCCATACGATTCATATAATCTGGAGCACTAACCATCCACATTAATTTACCCTAAAATGTTAAAGCATCTTGCCCTTGACGTAATCTGTCTTGTAGTACATTAATATCCTAGTCATTTATACCATATTGTTCATTTATAAGCTCACCCATTGATACTACTTTAAAGTGATTTTTAGCATCTCCAAGAAGCCATATTAAAGCATCTTTATATTCTTTTTGTCCAAATTGGTTAAGTCCCATAGGTTTAACAATAGAACGAGAATTATTTTTCCATACGCCTTCAATAAGCTAGAATAAGAATGCCTTAGGAGAAACACCTAATGTAACCTCACTTGTTATATTTCTAAGTTTACTCATAGCATGTGCTAGACCTTTGTATTCATCAGATACCAAAGAGCGATTCATTATCTTAGCTTCAACATAATTTAATAGATATTTCTACATCTATTCTATCCCAATATTGTTTAATGTACCATTTGTTTTTAGCATTACATACATACCTTTTAATACAGGCATATAAGAATCTAATACACTCTTTCTAATTTTAGAGAAAGAATAAGCATAGAATATTTTTTCAACGCTTGTAGTAAAATAGCTAAGATCGTGCTCTTTTAAAAGTTTTGTTCGAGTTACTTCATTTTCACTTTCTTCAAAAACATCCATAATTCTAAAAGCTTGTGCAGTCTTCTTTGCTTCGTCGGCTTTCTCATTTGTTAAAACCTTCGCTTCTAATCGTTTAGCATTTTGAATTGGGTGTCTCCACCATTGCATTGTACGCTTAAACCATGCCACTAAACCTTTAGTTCTGCCATTTAAGATTTTTTCTTGTCCCTTAGATTCCATTAAAGGAACATCAAAGTATTGACTATTAGAGTCTGCCCTTCTTAATTGACGACTTTCTTCTGTGCTATCCTCTTCAAACCTTAGTTTGTCTTGTTTATCAAGATACCATTTTAAGAATTCTCTTTCTTCTTTAGTCAAGTCTGTAGTCTGATCCCAAGGATTTTTAAATTTAAGAATACCCTATTCTTTATTATGAATAATCATATTCTCATAAAGACGTGAATCATTATCAGTGATCCACTTTTCTCCTCTACTGTAACCTTTGGCTTTTATTAATTTGTCATAATGGATTCTCCACTCGGCAGCTTCATTATTCATTCTATCACGTAATCTCTAGAATGCATTGTTAGTTAAAGCTCTTAATCTTCTTAAATTAGAAGATTCCATCATTTCAGGAGTATTGACATTAAGAGATATAAAGGAACTTTCTCTTAATTCTTGTGTATAATAAGCATTATTCATTTCAGAAATAGCAGTCATAATAGTAGAATACATAGCCCCTTGGGATGTATTAATATCTACTTCTCCTTTTGCTAAATCTGGATATGCATCCTCTAATTCCTTACGAAGTCTATTTAATGTATCATATTCAATGTCCAAAGACACTAAGCTTTTTTCATATTTAGAGTATATACGGTTTAAAACTCCCACTTTTTCCAAAGAACCTAATTCAAGCATAGTAGTAGCAACTTTTTGAGTTGCAGACGCTACTTCTATTTTACCATTGGCAAAATTATTAGGCATAGTTGTTTGTGAATAATCACATAGAGCATTGAAATTATCCATTAATTGCTTATTAGAGGTAGTTCTACCCTACTGATTCCAAATATTTATTGCCATAACTTCGCCTAGTTTATCCCCTTTACGAAGAACTGATCTAGATGCTAAATTAATAGCTACCATTGCTTTCATTAATTCAATGTTTCCTAAATCAGCTTCTAATGGAATAACGCCTTCATGTTGTGGTGTAATATCATTAACATGCTACCCTAGGACTGTATTACCCTCTTTCATTTTTACTTTACGGCTTAAGTCATATCCGCTTAGAACAAAGATGTTAACTTGTCCAGAGATTTTATTTCTTAAAGCTAATATGTTTAAACTCTCAAGAGCGTCATTGTTTACAGGTTCCCACGAGCCGTTACAATATCTAGAAAACATTGGAATAAACCATTCGCCTTTGTCTCCATAGTTAACAGAAGATACTGCTGGAAGTCTAGCGGGATCCTACTCTCTAATAGCTTGTTTTATATAAAATATGTTACGCTTTTGAGCTATATCATTCTAAGTAACATACTTTTTATAAAATTCTTCCATATGCTAAGATATTTCCTCTTTATCATATTCCATACGTTCTTTTTCACCAGGAATTTTTGGGAACATGTACTTACCATTATTCAAGTTTTCTTTTATCTCAGCTTCTATACCTTCTTTTACAGCATCATCATAGTCTTTCTAAAAGGTATAACTTGGGAAGAGTTCTTTGAAATGTGTTTCAATATCTCTAATAAAGTTAGTTGGTAAAGCTTCAAGTTCATTTTCAGCATATACTAACTTATTAATTTTTGCAGTTAATTCTCCTAAAGGTGATAAGGCTGGTTCTCTAGAAACATCTTCAATGTAAGGAAGACCTCTTACATCTTTAGGACATTCTATTGAATTTACTCTAGGTGACCCCTCATTTGTTATGGTGTAATTTGCTAAATTTATAGGTAAAATTCCTAGAGTAGAACCTTCTATATTTATACCATAAGATTCAAGAATACGTCTATATAAACCTAACTGAGCCATATAAGATCTTCTTTTAATTGCACCCCATTCATCCATATCTTTATCGGACGTTTTATAGTCATAAATATGAGGTATTCCCTATTCGTCTTCTACTACTAAGTCAATGATACCTATAATATGAGCCTTATGATTGCCTTTTACTGGAAGAGAGCTTTTAGCAACTACTGGATACTCAGGTCTAAATTTACAATTTTTTCCATGTCGAGCTTGCAAAGTAGTTTTTAAACTATTTAGATATGTAAGAAATTCATGTATAGTATCATTAGAAAGTACTGGAGAAACACTAGATAAATCGCCAGTAAAACTGTCATCACCAGTTATAACAACAGAATCATTTAATATGGAAATAGTGCTTTCTCCCAACCAAAACATTTCTGCTACACGGTGCATAGCAGTACCTACTTTTCCTAAACCTGCCCAATAAGGCCATACATAATTTTCAAATATATCATTGCATTTAGGGAAAATATCTTCTATATTGGTGGAATTGCCAGCATATGTCTATTCTGTAATAATATCTCCAGCTTTTAATTGCCTGCCATTCTCTGTATAGCCTGCTGCGGCTAAAATATCAGCAATGTTTTTACTAATACCTGTTGATTTAGCTGAAGGCTAACCAGTCCACTAATTAAACAAGTTAGCTTTTAATTTAGAGCGAATGAACTCTGGTGTTATTCTTGTATTTGGGGCGATTTCTACAGTAGATAATACCATATTAGCACCATAGTAATTTGCTATTAATGCACTTTCTGCTTCACTAACAAATTCATCTCTTCTAGCCCTTAGTTTTGCAGCTTTAACTACATTGGCTTTTAAAGCTTCAGCTTTATCATCCAATTTTTTAGAAAGCACATTAGCTTTAGGAGATCGTGTACTAAATACAAGATCAGGTATGCTGTCTGCATCAAAAGATCCGAGATAATTATATAAGAAATTATCTAAATCCAACTCTGAACCAAATACTCTTCCTCCAAGTTTATATACACATGTACTCATAATTTATTATATATTTGCGTTTGGATATTTATCTGTTACATAAGATCTATATTCATTCCAGAGATCTCTTATATCTTTTGCTCCTCTAACATTCTAAGCATATGTAACGTCAGGGTTTTTATAGAAGACACCGTTGACATCAAAAGTTCCTCTTTCTGTTTCACGAAAAGACTTCTTAACATTTTCTATAAATGTATCTAAATCTTTAGCATTATCCATCATTCGACCTTTTTAAAATTTAGCAGGATTAGAATCCTAACCTCTGCGATAAGCATTAATTATTCTCTAAGAATGATGCCCACCATCTGAGCAATATTCTTCCAATTCTTTTCTTTTTAAAAGTTCCTCTTTTAAATTAGATATTGTACGACAATATGCTGTATCACTATTATAAGATTTTATTAAAGTATCTCTATTAATGGCAGTCCCAAATACATCCATTATTTCATTTAAGGATTTATTCATAAGCTCTGCTAAATTTATTGTAGTAGTGCTTTTATTTGGGAATATACCTGAATCTATATTATGCTTAATTTCATATTCTGCATCATTTATAATACTCTGATCAGCCTCAAGATTTAAGCCCTCTGTATAATGCTTTGCAAATAAATCTACAAAGATTTCTTCATTAGCATCCTATCTAGTTCGATTAGGAAACTATTGAAGTCTCTGTTGATAATCTGGGAGTTGCTCTACTGACTATACCAAAGTATAATATATATCAGGGTTAGTATCCCTCAAAGCCCCTAATAATATATGAGATAACTCGTGAATAGGGGAATCAGATGTAGCATTATCCATGTTTATGTAAATCTGTCCCTAGTATATAAAAGCATTTACTCTAGTAGCGTCAGGGATAATAGCAGTAAAATTATTAGATTGTAATTCAGCTGTACTAGTTCTTATAAACCCTATTCCATATAATTCCTCTAATCTATCAAGAATTTTTTCTAGATGATTTTCTCCATTATTTTGGGTTTTTGGAGAAATAGTATTAGCAACACTATTAATATCTGTTCCATTATTAACTTTATGTAATAAATAGCTGTCGTTAGATTGTCTAATAGCTTCATAAGTTTCATAGTTAGACAATCCAGATAAAATAGTTTCAATCTAAGAGTCATTAAATCCCTCTGCTTGTAAGATAATTCTTTCTAAATCTAAGTCTGTGTTTACAGAATCTGGATTTATTAATAGAACTCCTAAAGAGTTTATATAATAATCACGATCTCCAATAATATTATTAAATTCAAATACTGGGTAATTAAAATCTTTGTAGAACTTAATTTCCCCTGGCAAATTTAACAAAGTTTTTACTTTAATATACTAATCGTTAAACAATTTACCTCTATTTAATCTAATAACATCAATTACGCTTTTATCGTAACTTGTTTTTTCTATTGGAGTAGTGAGAGCTTCAGAATAAGTGGCAAAGTTTGGATAATTAGTAAGTAAAAGAGGACTAGTAACTTTACAATTTGTTCTATAAATTGTGTTACCTTGCCTATAAAGGTAGGAACCATCTTCGAGCTGCATCTCGGGTTCTAGCTCTTTTACTTGTTCAATGGTGGTTGGTAATAAATAAGTTGTAGGTGTGTCCAAATCTCTATTCTAAATAGCTCTTACTTTGGCCATATATACAGTAGGGCTAATATTAGAAGTTATTGCGGACACTTCAATATCTCGGTATTTAGAGTTAATCAATGGAATATCAATAGGTCTGTCGTCCTATGCTATCCATCCTTTGCCACATTTCTTTAAATTATATTCCTTGACAAAAGCCGCTGTAGTATTAGTTGTACGGAGGAATCTATCTACGGTAGGGCATTTTCCATTCTTTTGATAATATTCTCCTATATATAAATCTAATTCTGCTGGCATTAGTCCTGTCATTTCTAATAATTGTTGATATTCTATTTCTAATTTATTAATACACTGAGCCATATTTATTAGCAGTTTCCGTCATTGATAACAGTATTTATAAAATTCTACATCTCGACGGGATCATTATTTATATCCCTTCCGCTAGGAAGAATGCCTGTAACTATAGCTTGAGCATACATATTCATATCATTCTATAGTTTTTCTTCGGCTTCCTAATTCTGTGTTCCAACTATTTGCTTTCTAATAGTTATTAATTTATTTGCTAAATCCTTCTAATTTCTAAATTCAAGAGGTCCTATAGGAGTCTATATTGTAAAGGTAGTTTCACTTGTTCCCTAAACATTCTTTAAGTCATCATTAATAATAGCTCCTACATATTCATATTCTATCTACACTGGCTACCTGCCCTCTTTTTTTGCTTCTCTAATTTTTGGTATGACTGTATCCTTAAAATAAGCCTATGACCAACCTTCTTTGCTTGACCATTCTGAAGGATTAGCATCCTCATTTATAGGATTAATACTTTTTATTCTTACAAAAACTACACTAGAATTTGCCTCTTTACTCTTCTTAAAAGCTACAATGTCTCCGACTTTTACTTTCTTTGTCCAAAAGTATAAATTATCATACCTAGTAGTCGCGGTTCTCTAATGAGTTAGAATTGCTTCAAAAGTATTGCCTGGAATAGATGGATTGGCTTTATTTTTTCCATAATAAGAAACCATATTAGCAGTACGATTATTGAGAGCGTCTTGTACATCAGAAACACTCATATTATCAGTGTTGTAGTTTGCACTTGGATATCTTGAAGTAACTAAAGAAGATTCAACTCTATTTTTTGTTATCCAAGGCTGTGCAGTAAGACCATCTTTAATAATACTATTTATTCTTTCTTCATCTCCAGGAGAATAGGAACTGCCTCTAGAACCTGCAATGTTCAATACTCTAATGTTATTATTTATAACAAATTCTCTTAAGTCCTATGCACTATAGACAACTGCAAAAGGTTTCCCGAGTTCCATAGCAGCTCTTGAAGTAGCTTTATAACCAGCGGATTCTTCTCCACTAGCGAGATACTTACTAGCCAATATATAAACAGTACCATCAGAGTTTTGAACATTAGCTCTTGTTCTGTCAGTGTAAGGGTTAGAAGCAGTAATGTCTTGTACTTCTTCAAATCCGAACTTAACCATATCCTCTTTAGATATATTACTAGATTGTCCATTTACTCTTTCTCTTAAACCATTTACAGGCACGGTTCCTCCAGTGGAAAATCCTAATTCTCTTGCTATAGTAACACCTGCAGTATCTACTCCAGTTTGTCCTCCACTAATTACTTTCTCTAATCTAAAATAATGTTCTGTACTAATTGCATCATTGATAGCCTAATGTACTACACTTTGTAATTCATCTCTAAGGGTATCAAAACCTTCAGTAATAGCAGAACCTTCAGAATCGAGAAATTCATTTATAAATGGGTCTCGAAGTATTTTCTCAATTATATTATCAGTTGAAAGTTGATTTTGTTGTTTCCAAGCTGCAAACGCTTCTAAATCTGCTGTAGTTCCTAAAAAATGTACTCTTTCTTCTGGATTGTCTTCAAGATTGAGCATTACTACTACATCAGACCCAAATTCATTCTTAGTACGAGTACCTATAATAGCATCATTGCCTTTTTTAGCTGCTTTAGTAAATAGTCTGCGATGCCCCTCATAATAGGTATCTTGGCCCTCTTCTCTAATAGGTTTCTTGATATTAAGAATAACAGGATAAAGACCAGGAGCTTCTCCTTCCATATCCTTAAAGATTTTCTTGTTTTTAGCAACCCATTCATTAAAGGTTATTTTTTTATTTGGGTCATTTATTTCAATACCAAAAACTTCTCTAAAGAAAGCAACTGTTTCTTCATCACCTTCACCATACCCATAAGCTCTTTTTCTCTAGTCTAGAGTCTTTCCTTTTTTTCTTTTTGGATCAAATTCACCTCTTTTATTAGGAATTTCTTTTCTAATAGTGCTTGTATCAATTACTTGATTTCTCCAAGAATCTCCAGATAAACCATTAGAAAGGATCTCTTTAAGTTCCCAATATAATTTATTCCAATGAGCAAAACCATTAACATCTGCTGGAGCAGTTCTATTTTGTCCATTTACATATTGAATAGAAGCATACGCCTACTTATTAAAGTACATATCATTTCTATCCTGTACTTCAGGAGCACCACTACCTTCAGTTTTTTGTGCACTCTAAAATCCTTCCGAGAAATCAGAATTAGAGCCGTGCCAATAGATTGAAGTTTCTACAGATTCTGGAAATATAGATAATAAATATTGTCTGTACTCTTCTTTAGTTCCTATAGCAGCTATAGCAGGATTTCTTCTAAATACTAAATCAATCTAGTCTTTATTTTTTTGAGTAATTTTTTTACCCATAGCAGTCTCTATAAGACTCAAGAAACTTCTTGCTCTTGTAGATAATAGTGTTTTATAAATGTATTCCTATAATGCTATATTTATCTCAAAAGGATCATTCGATTTAAGAACTATAATATCCTCTCCATTTGGAGTAATAATAACATTAGGAATAGAAGCTCCATTTAATTTTATATCGCCATTAAGCCATAATATTTTTGGATAATTACCATATTTAGTGATAATACTTATAGCTTCTTCTATAGATTTATTTACTGGAGAATATATACGCCCCTCAGAATGTATCTTTTTAGATATATCCATAAATGTAGCATTACCTGGTATTATCTAAGCAACTTGATCAAATGAAGTTATCTACACCTAATCAAGACTAGAAATATCAGACAATCTCTAATTTAACTCTGAAGCATTATTACCATTAGCCAATACACTCTACAATATTTGTGTAAGAGACGAATGGGCGGGTAACTAGGAACCAACAAATTCCTAGTCACCCATTATTATTTTTGGAATACAATTATTAGCCACAATCGTTATAAATAAAAATTTTACCTTGTTTAAATAATCTACTTAATTTATCCATTACGTCTTTTGTTTTAAACTCTCTGGAATTATAGGGTAAGAATGGATATAAATTAGCCATTACTGCTTTACTCATATTTGCATTTACAGTATATTCTCTATATCCAACAGGAGTAAACTCATTAGTTTCATAATCTAATTCTCCTGCATCTTCCATTTGTGCTAATGCTAGATCGTCCATTTCATCACCTCCGCGTTTTGCAAAAGTAGTAGGATCTAATTTATATATTTTATATGTACCAGTGTCAGAATCCCAGCTTTTTACAAATGTAGGATACTAGTTAGATTCATACTTCTCATTTACTAACCACGCTCTAGTAACTTTTGGAGCACAAGATAATAATAAGTCTTGCATATTAAAGTCTTCAGAAGAAAACAACTATCTTTTATCCATGTCACCAACATACTTAAAATAGTCATTAATGTCATTATCCCCTCTATTATCTCTAATAGCAGATTTAAATATTTTGGTTAAAGAATCTCGGCTTTGGACATTTCTATTTACAATCAAGTTATACCAGAAGAATAAAGTTTGTACTGGAATACCATTATATGTTACACCTTTTAATTTATTAAAATCAGTAAGGTATGATACGAACATATTTTCATTATACTCACTTGTTGATACTGACATATTAATAGGTAGAGATATAACACCTTTTTCATCTCCAGTAGTTGTTCTAGTAGTAGAATTCAAAGTAAGGGCTTGTATAAATTTATTAGTTAACAATGAGCGTTGGATATATTCATCATTACCATCTTCAACAACTCCCATTTTTAAATTTGGAACTACAGTTTGTTCCATCCAAAGTTTAAATGCTGCTTGCCCTTCTACTGTTCCTAAATCTAAAGCCTCTTCTTGTTCAATAGTTATTAGTTCACCGTCTTTATTAATTACCTGATTTCCTTCGCCGATTGGAACTTTAACATTTCTATCCTTAAAATACTTTAAGGCAATTTGAGATTGTATAAAGTTCTGAAGGTCTCTAGTAAAGTCAGTTCTTTGTCTAGTAGATAATGAGCTTAATTCTCCTCTCTATAATAATTCATGTGAAATATTATACATCAAATTAAATACAGAACTAATACTGCTGAACAAATAAAAATCAACACCGCTAGAGTCTATCATTGCCTGGAAATGGGGTACTCTTGATATTATATCTAGTATATTAATAGTACCCTTTACTAAGTCGTAAGCATCAATAGCAACCTCTCTGTACTATTCATCTAATAGGAATTGTAGTACATTAAAGTCGTTGAATATTCCTAAAGAGTCTGCCTTCTTAACAGTAGCTTCTATGTAATTTCTAGCTTCTTGTTCCCCACCATAGAATCTTACATAGTAAGGTTTAGAAGCTAAAATATCATTTACATCTACAGAAGCTCCTTTATCGAATCTATTTTTAAACACATTTTCTATTCTATTTAAATATGCTAATTTACCATCAACATCAGTTCTAATACCTTGATTAATGCCTAAGATAGCACCAAAGGTAACAAATTCTTCTGCTGAATCTAGCATATCTTTAAATGTATTCAAAGTTTCTTGATCAATATCCTTTACAATATCCAGCCATTCTTGCATCTTGAATAAATACCTGTAAAGCTATTGAATGCTTGGAGAAGGAGTGGAACCCGCTAACCCATCTATTAATGCAATAATATTATTAATCTTAACTGTCCAATCAGCTGCAAATCTTTCCCAACTTACTTCACCTTTATTTACTCCATCTAAATCTTGCTTGAACGTGGTATGCCCTTCTACACTAGAGGTTTTTGACTTACGTATAAGTTCCTATAAATCTAGTCTTCTAACATCCCCATTAGGTACTTTAAAAAGTAAGTCTTCAATTATCTCTATGTCAGTAGTATTAAGATACTCACCAGGATTTATACCTTTCTTAAGAGAATTTAAAGATGCTGTAATAGCAGAAGTTAAGCTATCTTTCTCAAATATGTTAATATCACTCAACTGATTAACAGCATTTACAGTTGGAGAGATCATTAAATTTGCTATATCTGTAAAATCAATTCCTAATATTATACCGTATGTATAGACTTTCATCATATCAGGATTAGCATTGATTTTTGCAAGAATAAGCTCTTTAGCATTATCAGTTGCTGCAGAAAGAAGTGAACTATTCACAAGAGAACTATCTTTCATATAGTTTAATTGGAGTAGTATCATGTCTTGTAAGAATTTAATTCTTTCTGAATCCTAACTTGTCTGCATTAGACTCTCTAATTCTGCTACGTTAGAATTAATAATTTGAGCCCATATATGATTATTATTTTTTAAATTAACGTTTGCAATAAGATTACGAATTATAGGCATTCTATCTGTACCAGCTGCTACTATATCCAATGTCTTATGGAAAAATGCATTTCTCTAGAATTTAAATTCATCAGAATCAAGATTATCAAAATTTGAGTTTAATCTTGCAGCTTCGTTAAAATAGAACTATAGACAGAATAATACTTTCTCTCCTACTGCTGATATACCAATACCATCTTTACCCATCATATTTTGATAATGCATCATAAACTTAGATACTGGATTAAAAGTAGTATAGTCTTTTTCGGCTTCACCCATCTAAGACTTAGTTGCAGCTTCTCTAGTTTCACCCATCTCGATAGGGCTGTAAGCAGCATAAGTATTTTCTGGAAGATTAGCAGTTTTATACATCTTGGATGTAACAGAATTCTTGGTCATCTTTAAACGCATATCCTTATTCTTAATTGATTTAAAATAAGAAGTATGTTTATTAATCATATCAAGTATTCTGTCAGCTTCATCCTATACAAACTATAAAGATGCTGTAGGATCGTGGGCAATTCCATTTTGTATAAAAGTATCTGCCAAAGAAGTATAATTTACAGCCAATTCTGAATTTTTAGTCTGCTAAGCTTTAATAAGAAGGTTTTTGATTGCAGTTAAATACTAAATACTGTCCTACCCATAAGAAAGTTCCGTTAACTTAAGATTAATTATGTCTTCAGTTATATCAGTATTTTCACCTGTACCCTAAGCAGAAACCAATGAATATTCTATACCATTAGGCATAGGAATTTCCTAGGAAATTTTTAACTTCTGTAAACTATTTAAGTTGAAGTAAGGACTCCAGCCAATATAAATTCCAGACTCTGTAAACTCATTACCCATTAGATATACTTTATCAATATCATAGTCAGAACCCTAAAGATAAGTCTAGAAATGAGAAACATAAGCTTTGTTTTCCTCAGAATCAGTAAATCCTACTACTTTCATAGGCATGAAGGATTGTAAAGCTTGAGCAGGAATACGAGCAGCTATAAATTCTAATGATTGCTAGAAAGAAGACCATTTTTTCTAAGCTAAGTTATTAATATAATTTTCTCTTTGCTCTAATGAAATCCTCTTAAGAGGAATAGTATCAAATACTTTTAAGTCTTCTAATCCAAATTTACTAGATGGATTTATATCATATGAAGAGTATTCAAAAGCATCATCTACTAAATCAGCAGGATCGTCTGTTACGATTACTTCTATTCCATCCTTAACATATAGCTCGCAGTTATTGAAAGGCATCATGTCCTCTTCTAACTCATTTAATCTTATCACATCACCAGTAACAGAGTCCACACGAGTAGGGGGATTTACCTTTACAAATTGCTTATTTAATAACTAGTCTTTATGCTTACTAAGTAAAACATAAGTATGTCTTCCATTATCCCTACGGAGCATTATATCATATAATTCAGTTTTGGGTACAAAATTTTCTCTTTGCTAGTTTATAAAATACTAAAGATCAATATTGTTTAAGTTATCACCTTTCTTTATTCCAAACTTAGTTGCATATATTTTAGATACAACCAATTCAGCAGGTTCAACTTTAATTGTTTCAGGAACAACATTAAATGTTTCTCCTCCCATATGTACTATGTGCTATTGATGCAAATTTTGGAAAGCCATTACTACTTGGTTAGCAAACTCGACTTCCAACATATCCATATACTTCTAAATCATTACATCATCATTAGTAGTCAATACATCTTTAGATGTTAGATTTCTAATTTTAGTGTATATAGATACTATTCTAGGATTTAGATTTCTGTTGATTATATCAAATAAAGCATCATTATTATTAAAGAAATTCTTGTAATTTATTACAGGAGTCTTTTTAAATACATCATAGAATTCTCTGAATTTTATTTTTTGTTCAATTTCATCAGTGTCAAATATACTATAAGTAGTACCCTCTTCTTCTCTAACCTAGAAGCTAGTTTTAGATGGCTAGAGGTTTCTACCTACTGCATAGTCTTCTTTAAACTATAATGCTGAACGCTTAAACTTCTTGTAGTCACTAATTGTATCCAATGTAACAACTAAATCAGGTAACTATCCAGTAACATATTGCCCTTGTATTAAATCAGGCATAGGAATATCTTGTTGATTACCATATTTATCAAACAAAACTAACATTCCGTCATAATTATGCCCTACATAATATTCTTTGCCATCAATTATAGCTCTTTTTAATGGCTAAGGGTCTAATGCCACATTTTCATATACTATATAAGATAGGCCTAACTCTATGTTTTTAGCTGACATTATATCACTTGCTTCTGTTTGAGCAGACAAGTCAGTATCATTTTTAATAATATCCTCATTAAGAGCGTCTTTAGTTGATCCATCTTCTTGTTTCTGCTTATAAACTTTTATAATATCATAGGCAGGTACAAGAACAGCGGCTAAACCTGAGTACTTTCTTTTAATGGCTGTTTTATTGATATTAGAAGTAATACTACCAACTACTGAAGATAATACAGAAGTATCACTAAAAGGTAATTTCTATTCAATATTTTCTATATTGTCTTCTCCATTTAATTCCTTGATGATATTATTCATCATACTAGCAGTAAGAGTGTCTTGTCCTCCGTCTTTACCAAAAGATTTTATAAAGGCCTTACCTACAATTCTATATATTTCTGTATTATCACCTGTTTTTAAGAAAACTTTTAAAGCTTTAATTTCTTGTTCAAGAGTCTATAATACTATACTTCCCAGGTCTTCATAAATCTATTTTACTAGATCGTGTGCCCAACCGTTAGCTTCCAATGCAGAAATAACCTGAGACATCTCAGTAAGTTCTGCATCATCTGCATGGTGGTCAGCATTCATTTGCACCCCAAGATGCTTAGTAAATATACGAAAGCTTCTTAAAGGGGTCTAATCATAATAAGATCGTACTGGGTTTGTATTTACTTGACCATTCTTAATACCTGATACGTTTACTGCATATTGTATTCCTGAATATTTAAGAGGTTGATATATATCTTTTTGAGTTAAAACTACTGGAAAAGATTTTTTACCATTTTCATCAGTAGTAATATCATTTTCATCAAGTAAATCATTTTCAGTATAATCTATTTCATGCATAGCTATAGGATTTTGTTTTGTTCTTATAAATCCTATATTGTTTGCAAAATAAGCCCAATTATAGTTAGAGGATTCATCTTCTACTAACCTACCATCTTGGAGAGAACAAGACCATTCTCCTCCTAAAGCTTTCCATAAAGAGTAATTACTGTCAATTATAAGAGGCTGCTCTGCTTCTATTGGTTTTCCTATGGGCTTTGCATTTTCATCTACATGCTAGTATGTAAATATGTAACCATTCTTAACATTTGGTAACTTTTGTATTCCTACAATTTGGAAGTAACTCTTGAGTTTTGGATCATAGAAATATGTAGAAACTAAGTCATCTAGATTAATTTTTTCACCATTAAATTTAGTGGTAATATCTATATCTAAATCACTAGGCCATCCTTGCCCATATTCTGAACTACCCATTTTTCTACGGAAAAGGTCATAATTAATACCATAGCGTTCTCCGACTCTATTACTAGAATTTCTAACTTTCCAATTAGTAATTGCAAACAACGCATACTTTAATTCTGTCTCAACCATATATGAATCATCCATACTATGTCCAATAGGTTTTTTATCAATACCTACATGGGCACCTTGTAATGATCCATTTTCAAGAATAGCAAATCCAGGATCAACCATACCAGAACCATCGTGAGCATCTATAGTTTTTTGTTTACCGTTACTATGGTCTCCACTAATATAATCCCAAGTATTGGCCTAAACATCGTCTATACTTGCCATATTATAATATGTAGGAGACCCTTCCAATGCCATCTAATACAATGGGTGCATAGTGGCAGGGTAAATAACCATACGTTTATACTGAGTAAGTAATCTACCTGCATCTTCTACTTCCACTGTATCTAAGTATTCATTTAAAGCAATATTAAATTCAGGACTACCTATTTCAAATCGTCCTACATTTTCCCACAACGGATTAGCATCAGTATTTTTTCCAAAGTTGTTTTTATGTACAAAGTTACCTCCAACAGTAGAACTAATAAATTGCTGCGATACCATTGTGTCAATGGCAAAGAATGCTCTAAGAATTGGGTTTATCTCAAATCCAAAATTATCACCATAAATTAAATCAGAAAGTTTTAATTTCTTTAAGTCAGTTTTAGTTAAAGGTATAGATTCTTCGTCTGTATTTATTTTGGCTAATATAAGGTCACCAGTTCTATAATCTACCCAATTATGTATAAACATTTCTTCATCACCAATAGTACCATTACTTATTAGCCTCTTTACAGCATTTTCCAATATAGGATCAATACCTTTTTGAGTAGACCATCTAAAGTTAACATACTGGGCAACATCTTTAATAAAACGTAACTGGTTTCTCTTAAGAACATAATTATATAAATCTTTATTGCCGAATACACGGAAATAATAATCAATAATATTATTAGTAGTTAAGACTTTAGCCGTATCATCAAAATGTACATTAGTAATTACTTTGGTATTATTTATTCTGGATAAGTCTCTATATAATTGCTTTGGATTAGAATAAGTTTTACCATCTATTTGTAAGTTACCAATATTATTATTGATTGCTTTAAATACTATTTGAGTATAGTAATCATAGTATTTTGAATAATCAGCCTACTGATCTAAACGTATTAAATAGTCTCTGTTTAATCCTAATATTTCGGCATTTCTTAATACGAAATTAAATAATGTGTCATGATAGTCTTTTCCTATGTTATCACGCATAGTACTATACATACTATCCATTTGAGTTCTATGCAATTCTTCTACTTCTATACAGGACATTCCTACTAAACTTTTATTATTTGAAAGTGGAATATTTCCATTTAATTCGAGAAGATAGTCAGTAGTTTTATCAGAATAATCTGTAGGCTGAATTCTGATTATACCTTGTTGTGAATTAGTTGGATCTAACCCATAATTAATCAAGAAATCAAATTTTATTGCACTTTCTAAGGACTCTGCCACATTAAATTTCTTGTCTAGCTTACTAGATAAACCGTCTTTACTTTTTGCACCTTGCTTCTATACTACTCCATGTAAAAATTCAGGTTGTAGTACAAAGACACAGTTTCGTAAACAAGAATTACGATAGTATGGGTCTTCCATACTATCATCCTGTTCAGTAGATAGTTTTTTCCTGGAATCTTCAAATACTAAAGCAACAGTGCTCATAAGATTAGTTAGACCATTGTTAGAAACAGTATTACCTTCAATATTTTTAGATGTAGATTTTGCAATTTCTCCTGTAATTACCATTTTAGCATTTCCTAAGAATTTTACAACAGTCTTATCACCTTTTGTATCCATTAATACTTTTAGTTTTTTCTAAAGGGATAAATAAGGCTTTTGCTTACCATTCTAAAATTTATAAATAGGATCAATTCTATATACTTTGTCTAACAATGAAGTATTCTCTGCTAAATTCTTAGCTTCTAAAGTATGTTTAATTAATACTCTGTTAGCCATTGGAATTAAGTATAATAATCCCTCTAAATGTGACTGCTATTGTCCAGTTTCCTTGTTAGGAAGATTCTACATATAAGCATTAAAGAATTCAGGATTGGTCTTGAAGTTCTGCTTTAATGTATCATCTACCATATCCATTATGACAGATTCTACATTTTGTAATATTGCTTCTGGAACTTCTGGGCTAAATCCATCTTTACTATTAAATATAGTAGATACATTTTCGTTTTCATCTACTATATTTATAGAATGGATTGCTTTATTATTCTAACTACCATCTGAAGTAATGTCATTAAATACTCGTATTACTAATTTAGCAGGAGCTCCTCCCACAGTAATATCAGTAGTTATAGACCACAAACTTGGATATGAACTTAACTGTGGATCATACCCAATTTTCTCTTGCTCTTCTTCAGATAAAGCATCGTAGTATTCTTTATTGTTAAGAACATATGTATTTATTAACTATTCTCTCTAAGAAGGAAGAAGCATCTTATTAGGACTCTCGATAGAATTCCTAATGTCAAATTCACTATTAGATGCTGATACATCCGTAGAAACTCTAGTTTCAATTACACCAGTGTCTCTATTTGAATTATAAGTCAAATATAAGTTTCGTACAGTCTTATCTATAGCAGATGCAACATAATTTAAATAATTCTTATTTACATAGTAACCTTCAGAATTTTGTTCTTTTAGCATAATTTCTGCCAAAGAGTAGTCTTGGTCAGCTTGCTTTCCAGAAGTCCTAAAGAAATGCTATTGTACAGAATACATTATACTATGTATTAGATTTGTATTAGGGCCCAAAGAAGAAATAGATAAAACAGCATCTATAATTTGAGGGATAATTTCTAATGAATTATAACGTTTATTTTCAGAAATTCTCTTAATAGATGGTATTCTTAATATATCAGCAAATGCAAAGAAAAATGAATTTGGATCTACATATTTCCCAGGCTGCAAATAAGGCTTGCCTTTATTGTAATCATACATAGGTGTAGATGAGATAAGTAATGTTGTTATATTACCAAGTTCTTTTAATGCATTTACATCTTCTGAATTTCTCCAAGTCTTTACTAATTCAGACTCATCTACAAGCTAGTATTTTATAACATCTTTATCTACTTGAGCATCTAAAAGACTTTTCTTAATATTTACAGAATCTTTTAACTCTGCTTTCAATAACATATCAAAGTTATTTAGAATTATCCAAGCATTAAAAGCGTCAAGAAATGCTCTAGATTTAGGAGATTCATTTCTCATTTTAAAAGCGTCGATAAGTTCAATATCTGTAGTATTTTCAAAAAGATGCTTTGCTAATTCTTCAACTGTTCTATACCCACTAATATTTAAGGTACCATCTTCATTATACATCTGAGCAGTAATATTTCTTTCTGCATAAGTATTTGCATAATCAACGATAGCTTTAGCTAATTCCTCTTTATAAGAAGCAATATTATTATTTACTTGTTCAGCAGTTGTTGGAATTTGACCAATTTTAAAATTTACTAGCAATGAACTAACAATATTTCTTTTAAAAGATTGCTACATTAATGTTTTAGCTTCTGCAGCTTGCTAGTAAATATCATCCAATTGGTTCTCCTTAATACGAGTGGTAATATCAACAGTATCATTATCACTGTTGTCCTAATCAACTATAACCATCTATTTAGTATCTTCTGGTTTAGTATCACCATCCCAATGAATAATAGAAGTTAAAGCATACTATAATTCTTTACTATCAGCAGCTAATGCGCTCAGATATATTTGATTCTCTGAACCAGGCGAAAACAATGCTATTGGAAGATTAGCATTCCTCCAAGCTAGCATTGCTTCTGCCAAATGTTCTCTGTTATCCTCAGATAAGTCATACCCTCCCTCTACTAGAGTCCTACCTATCTCTTTATAGGTATTATCTAGATTTCTGCCAGGAACTAATAACTTATTTAAAAGTGAATATATGTTTGAATCATTTAAACTACATTGTCCGTTCATTTGAATATTAATTTTAAATTGTTTTATTCAACAAAATTACTAAGTTTTGCGCATCTACGCAAATGTCTTCCGATGTTTGTTTCGAATTTAATTCTTTTATATGTTCAGCTATAACAGCATCTAAGTTAGATGTTACCTAGTACATATTCTTTAAATTTTCTATTATGCTCATAGCAAGTTGCCACTTCGATACAGCAGCATTTACAACTCCAGGATCCTAAGAAATAGAATCAGTAACAGCTTCAATTAGACTCTGTTTTGCCGTATTAAAAGCATCTACAAACTACTGAGGTATTCCTCCCTCTCTTTGAGGTTCAACAGAATTAATGCTTTCTATTATTTTAGGTATTAATTCTAAAGAATCAGATTTTTGTTCTGGCTCTACGGCTGGAGCTGCCCCTGGAAATTCTGATGCACTTATAACTTTTCTTCTGATATCACGTACATAGCCATCCTACATAGTTATTTTAACTCTATAAGCTATTCCATCTTCTTTATAATATAAGAAATAATCTTTACCATCCTTAACTAACTATGTTTCAGCTAATGGGCTATTGAAATCAGTCTTTTTATAATTTTTTCTAGAACGTAATTCTTGTTCAAGCGTACTTATCATTCCATTATAAGTTACTATAGGAACAGTAGAAATATTAAGATCAGATATCCTATTATTAACTTCTGTAACAATATCAGTAAGTATAGTTCTAACTGATGCATTAGCAGCCTCCATCATTTTCTCTTTTACTGCATATTGAGAATTATCCCCATTTGTTCTTAAATCCTGTATAATAGGTTCTGCTTTTGAATCTACGACATCGCTTATAGTTTGTTCCAGGATTGTAAGTAAATTAGGATCAATATTTTCTTGTATATGTAGTTCATCAATTAACTTCTACTTAAATTTTTCAATAGCTCTATTAAGCATTACTAATACTTTTTCAGCTTCTGAATTAGAAGCAGCTGCAGCAGGAGCGGCAGCCATTGCTCTTGCTACCGAAGTTGAAGGAGCAGTACCGCCTACATTGTCCGAACTTGAAGTACTACTTACTTTACTTAGTGTTGTTAATGGTAATACAAAGTCAGGAGTTTGAGGTACAACTGAAACATAAAAGTGATCTTCGAGATCTGTTGCTGGATAAGCCATTTCCTTTTTGGAAGGGTTAAAATTAGGATTTGGTTTAAACCTTGGATTATAGAAGATTCCGAATTTTAATGGATTTTCTTTATCAATGGCGTCCACTTGTCGTAAAGCTTCTAACTTGCTTAAGAAATCTTTTCTATTTTCAGCAATTTCAGTGTCGTCAACATTTACATTATTTGTAAAGTAACTAACTATAGAAGAGAATACTTCATACCAATGTGAACCACTAAAAGTTGTTTTTATGGTATTTCCAGTACCTTTAGCTGAATACCCAACTCTACCACTATCAATAAATTCTTTTATTAAGTCCTAGTCTCCAATAACTTCAACTAATAGTTTTCCTAAAGCACTCTCTAATTTCTTAGTAGAGGTAGATTTACCAATACCATAATCAGAGAGATTAATGTTAGAATCAATTGTTGTAAATATACCAGAGAGCATCTAGGTTAAATCATCATGGAACTACTTAACTTCATCTACAGTGTTAAAATTAATAGCTGCATTTGTTCCATTAACACTAAATAATGTGCCGTAAGAATAAGAAGATTTTCCACTATCCTTATTTATTTTAGCTAAGAATTTCTTTACTTCTATGTTAGTATTAATCAAGAATTCTATAATTCTAGTATAGGTGTTTATATTTCCCGCAGGAGTAATATATTTTACACCATTTCTCATGGCTTCTTTTAATTTGATAGCCTGAGTTACGAATTCTTCTAAGGATACGCCCTTTGGAGATAAAACAACCATTGTAATTTTATCTTCCAAAGCATTAAGATCATCCATATTACCTGAAGCAACGGCCTATTCTCTAACAGTAGCCCATAAGGAATATAATTCGTTACTATTAGCTTTAGTTATCTTCTTAAAGGAATCATTCTTTTTACTATTTGCAACTGCTAATTTACCATTTTCAAAACCGTAGTAAAGGTTTAAGTCTGTAGTATAGAATACAACAGCTTTACCTGCAGTTGAGGGATCAACTAAGCCAGAATTTTTATAAGCATCTGTAAATAAGAAAGGATCAGAGCAAATAATATCTGGATCTTCCTTAAATTGAGCAAAATCCATCTAAGTCTATCCATTTCCTAAAGCAAACTAAATTGGGCTTCTCTTTGTGTTAGTGACACGATGCTCTGCCAAATTGAATTCTCCTAAATCCCAGTATGTAGTTTGTTGTAAACTCTTGGAGCTGGAATCTATAGAATTAACTACGGTTAAAGTATTTTTTAGCTAACTTATTGCTTTATTTAAGCGTGCTTTATCCTTATTACTAGATTTCATTGACTTATATATCTTCTCTAAATTAGATATATAAGTTTCTACAGTTTTAGGATTTGGAAATACGCCCATAGTTATTTCCATACATCCTTCTATAGAATATACTAATAATTTAGAATTAGGAACTGCAGAGTTACCCATTCTTAATACTTTGTCAACTTCAGGTTCAAAGTTATCTTTATTAAATACCTTTAATTTAAAAGTAAACTAACCTGGACTTGAGCTTTTGGATAATCTATACAAATTCTATAATAAAGGTATTTTTGTTAAATCCTTAGTAGTCTGTAAGAATGCAGAATTGTTAGCATATAGATTATAGACTTCTCCATATATATCTTTATGTAATTCTCTTAGATTCCCATTATTAAACATCAATAATGATCTAAGCTTTGCTTGAGTTGCTTCAAGTTCACTTAACAATTTAACAGGCAAGGTTGGATTATTTACTTTACCAATTACATTACTAGTACCTTTCTATACTACTACTAAATCGTTACCCTATGTTACAGCAGACATTGTTTTATGGTCATACTACAAAGGATTTCCATTATTATCCACTATATTTAAGAAAGGTATTATAAGACCACTTAAGTCGGAAGGATTTTCTTCATCTCTTCCTAGTGGATCAAGCTAAGTCAAAGTAAAGGTGTCAGTGTTAGGAGTAACATTAAATCCTATACCACTTCTAAAGCACAGACCAGAATATAATTTAACTCCCATTACTTGATTATCAGCATAATTAAGGATGTTCTGTAACTCTGTAGCTGATACTGGTGTGGTATCTCCCGTAGTTGCAGGTTTAATTTCTCTAGCCATTAATTTCTCTAATGTAGATACCTGTTCTTTAGTAGTCTTAGAAGCAGCTGCGCTTCTTACTTTCTTGTAATTATTATCTACAAAGTCTGTAGTCCATTCTTTTACATTAGCTGGTTTCCCTACCTGCTGTAATTTGTATACTTGTTTGCTAGTCCAACGTTTGGTTTTTTTATTAAATACTCTCTTAGAAGATATATCAGATATTTTATACTAAATAGAAGATCCTTTTCGACCATTCTTACCTTTTTCTTTCTTTATTGTAATAATATCCCCTACATCAAATTTAGTATTCTTATTTTTCTTACTAGGAGTTTTAGCTTTACCTTTTGATTTTTTTACTACGTCTTTAGTAAACTTAGGATATATATATTCTGCAGGAATACTTATATCCTTATCACCGTTCTGAATCTTTGTAGCTAATTCTGTTCCAGCGGGTATAACAGCTACTCCTGCAATCAAATCATTTCTAATATTCTATACAGCTGTTTTTAATGTAGTTTTATTAGTTACAACAACTGGATCAGACTTAATAAGATATCCATTTTCTAGTACATAGTCAATTTGATCTTTCTTTAACTTTAATACTACTACTACATTATTCCTAAATGGTACCTTTATTTCACTGACGGGAACTAAATCTACATCTTGTTCTCCTTTACCATCATCTTCTTCACCACCATCATCGTCGTCTTCTCCTTCGTCTTCTTCATCTTCCTCTTCTCCCTTTTCATCACTATCTTCTTCTGTTGTACCTTCAGTAGCTACAGCAACAGTAGGATCAGTTGGAGTATAATCACTTAATACAGCTTCAAATATAGCTGTCTGCTCATCTCTGTAAGATTCCAACATTTCCTCAGAAGGTCTGACTTCATTCACTTGATTATGGTCTATAGTTGTAAATACATCCAACCCTAATAAATTAGTTAAACCGTTATCTATAATGACAGATCCCTATTTGGAACGAGAAATAGTAGTATGCAATGATTGTATAAATGATAATATATCATTTATTATTTCAGGTGTTAAACTAGTATTGCTTAATAAATTACTATACTTTCCATCCCAATTTACATCAATTATAAAATATTGATGCTCACTACCTTGAGCTTTAGCTTCGGAATAAAATTCAAGTTTATTGATCATTTCAATTTTATCCGAACTGAAGTTTTCAGTCAAGAATTTATAAATTTCAGAAGACTCGTCTTCATAAATGCAACCAACCTTTTCACCTTCATTTAAAGTATCAATCATTTGCTGTACTTGCTTCTTGAATGCCTTTCTACCTTCTTCAGTGGTAAGGTCTGGTTTATCACGTAATAAATCACCTTTTATTACTCCAGTAGGATCTATAGAACCTTTAATTTTAGCTTTAGATAAAAGATCTCTAATATAATCTAACACTTCTGTTGTACCAGAGAAATTATGATCTCTTATACTTTGCATTGAGAAATTCTATGCTAATTCACTAGTAGCATTTGTATTATCTCGTTTATTTGTATTAGAGGCTCTCATTGATACTCCTAAAGGGGGAGCACAGAAAGGAACACAAGTAGTAATTGAATTATATAATGTTTTATCATTATGATTCCAGAACATTCTTCTGGCACTCTGTTGTAAGTCGCCTGTTAATATTACAACGGCTCCTACTCTATTGGCATAACCTTTAATTAATTGCAATTCAGCATTCGTAAAGATAGTTGACTCATCGATAAAGATTATATCTGGTTTAACACTTGTATCTAAACCATCTATAATTTCCTATTTAAGACGATAATAAATTCTACCATCATCAAAGTCTGTAAATTCTATAGCATCAGAAGCATTTATAGCCTCTTCATTGGTCCCCAAGAATTCTAGTAATTCATCCTTTGTAAATGTATTATTACGTTTGGTAGAAGGATTTAAAGATCTAACTAAATTTTGTACTTGAGTATTAGTAGGTCCAATGGTCATAGTCCTAACTTTAGGGTTATCCTCTTTAGCTATGTCATATACCATTTTAGACACCGCTGATGTTTTGCCAGCGCCAGGAATACCTGCTACCATTACAAAACTATCCATAGGAGTTCTGCCGTAATCTTCTACATTCAATGCTTTTAATACAGAATTAAATAGGTCCTTATTCTGTGTCATTGAATAACAGATTTGAACACTCAAAGTTTGTGCTGGAAGTGGAGCCAAATTCGAGTTCTTTTTCTCTAGAAGAGCATGATATTTATATAAGAAATCACCAGACTTATACGCTATAATAGACGTTAAATAGGCTAATTCTACACTATCTCCCATTGAAGTAGAATCCTTTTTAATTGGCTAATTACTTATACCTATATTCTTAGCATTAGAAATATATTTAGAGAATAGTACTGATATTAATTCTTCTTTAATTTGTTCTCTTTCTTCTGCAGTTTTGCCCGAATTAATAAGTTCCCAAACTCTATCATATAATGCATTTTCAATATTAAGTTTTTCTTTTGCTATAGCAATTTGGTCTTCTAATGGAATATTAGTAGGTCTCTTAGGATCTTGAGTATATTTATTTAAAGTTTCAGCTTCTCCTATAGCTTTATCTAACTAAGAGCCTTTTTCTAAGAAAGCTTGACCATTAATGACTTTATCCTTAATCACTCTCTCGCCAGCTTCATTTACAGAAACAGTTTTATACAATTCGCTTTCAGGATTACCTATTATATCATATGCAAGATAGTTTAAGTTCACTCCTACTTCAGTGTGTTCTTTTAAAGAAGCCTTATCATTGATATCATGTAAACTCTTTACAAAGTTTAATTTACGTTTAAATGCCTCAAGGTCACTAATAAGTAAAGATGCAGTAATATGATCGATTTCTCCTAATTTTTCATCCCCACCTATAGCATTCATAGACGAGTTAAAACTAAAAGGATTCTCTTTATATAACTTATCAACTTGTGCAGCTCTAATCATTGCCTAAACTTGGGTAATCAAAGTTTCAGCATTTCTTATATCATCCTTTGTGATAGTGCCATCAAGAAGGAATTTACTAATATCTCCACCCTTTGTCTTTAAGATAAATTGCTATTCAATTTCTCTTAATAATGCTATAACACTTCTTGGGTTTCCTGTAGTAGTAACAGCCAACTCATTTAAAACTTTAAAGATAGGATTGTCTATCTACTGCTGCAAAAGACCATTTATAGTTGCATTTTTCTAAATCAAGTCAGCGTTAGCTTGATTAAATTTACTAACTCTATCATCAAATTCCTGTAATAAAGCTTGTGTACCAGCAACTAGTGATGGATCATCGTTCTAAGCTTCTTCCAATATTTCATTATAGTGCTGACGTAAATCCTGGTATTTATCGTTTAAATTATCTAAAGTTAAACCAGTAAAGAAATTATTAAACAATGTAAAACTTGCATCTGAATTCTGAATAAAATCATCACCTAAGATAACGTCTTGCATTAACAAATTACCTTCGATTTTTATTAATTCATTCTTTATGTCACGTATAGAATTTGCAACTTCTTCGTCAACTCTACTACCATCGCCTATAAGATACTGAAGATTCTATATAAAAGTATCCATAATCTTAAGGGCTTGATCATAATATGGGTTATTACCAGCACCTCTTTGAATGTCTATATTTGGATTACCCTATTCAAAAGCAGCAGTTACAGCAGGATCATTTACATGAGAATGTTGTGAGATTTTTCCTGCTCCCTATAAAACAAATCTGCGTAATTCACTAAATGGATTAGCATATTTGGTAAGCTCTCTTGCTCTCTGCTATACTTGTTCATCTGTTTGATTATAATCACCAAACATTTTAACAATTATGCCCGCTAAGTTAAGTTTCTGTTTTTTAGGTTGACCGTTTTCGTCTAAAACTACTTCTCCTGTTTCTGGGTTAATTTCATCAAACTCTACTACAGACTCTAGTACTTTTCTACGAGCTTCTGCATAAGCTTCTGCATTATGACCTATAGCTTCTAAAGATGCGCCGAAGCGCCTGTTTAAGTTCATGAATACGTCATAAGCCTAAGTTGTTTTTTCATTAGCTTCTAGAGCTAAGTAGTTTTCATAAGACTGTCTGGCATATTCTTTTTCATATTCAGTAAGGTCTTCAAAAGCTTTTTTAAATTTGGCTTCAGCAAAAGAACGGTAAGTTACATGTGTAAAAGCATTGGCAATTTCACTATTACCACTGAACATCATTAGACCCGTATAATATTTCTGATTTTCATCACCTAGATATTCTTCCCTTTGTTTTCTTAAATCAGCTAGATCCTTCTAAACGCGGTCAACTTTTTCTTGCCAATTAACGTCTGCACGTTTTTTCTAATCGTCCATCTAATTGAGTTCATCTAACTCACTATGTAAAGCTATAAAACGATCCCCCATACTGTTATAATCCTATAGCATTTTACCTACAGATGGGCTGGATGAAATTAAATAAGAAGATCTTAAATACTTAATAACATCATTTTGAGTAACACCATCACCACTAATCAGGTCATCATCACTAAGCTACATTTGTTCCTCTGATAACACAGTATCGATGTTATTTATGTAATTTCTCATTAATTTATAAGAGAACTCATTTTGATTATCTTCTTTTGTACCAGGCTTATAAACTATTTGATCTCCTTCAATATGGTCTATATCAGCACTTAAGTTAGTGTCGCCAAGCATTCCATGTTTACGAAGATATTCTAATGACTCTAATACTTCTTTTTTCTTCCCATTACGTATCATGTAAATGAGTGATTCATTTGCCTCTTTATTAGTTGGATCATACGGCCTATTAATATTAGACTTTATATGGTCTTTTACATTAACACCTTCAAAAATACCACCGCCAATAAAACCACCAAAGAATGAGCTACCATAACGTTCTAGAGCATTATCAAATGCAGATAACTGAGTCTTTCCTCCTCTAAATGAATTAATAAGGTTAAAAGTAACTCTCGATACATCATATAATGCCTCTTCTGAAACTTCTTCTACACCTTCTGCTAACATATTAGCCATTATAGAAGAACCTCCAGCAATTGTAGGAGAAGAAGCCTTTTGCCACATTTCTTGCGCTTTTTTACCTGCTTTCTAAAATATGCCTTTAAACTTACTAACTTCTTCTGCAGTAGATGTAGTAGCAGCTTTTGCTACTCCATTCTTTAAGCCCTATTCATTTGCTTTTAATAAGATATCACGAATTTCACGTTTTTGCATACGTAATTCTGGCAACACATGTTCACCAATATCTGTAGCCATAATTCCATACATACCAGCAAAATATCCCCAAAACATTGCAGCTGCTTCTTCATCAGTAGCACCTTCAGCTTTAGCATCTTCATAAGCTTGATAAGAAGAAGTACCAGTCATATATAATCTGGATATATACTTACCTAGCTCTTGATATTCTTTCATATAGTTTTCCTACCAAATACTTGCTTTAGCTAAAGAAGCTGCGACAGCTTCATCTGCTGTTATCATAGTTTCACCAGCAATACCTTTCTATATTAAGTCTGTTGCCCATTGCTATGATTTCTATTCTGCTGCTAATTGTAATTGAGAAGGTTTTGCACTTGTTCCTGTAATATCATACTTCTTGAAAGCTTTAGGAGCTTTTGTAAATAGCCAACGCTGCTATACTAACTGATTGGTAATATCACCAATCATATTAACTATACTTTCAGAAGAGAAGAAACTTTGCTGCCCTTCTAAGGATGACTTATTATTATCAAACTACATAGCAAAAGCCTCTACTCCATTAGCTACAGAGTTATCTTCTGACACTAATCCAAAAGTAGATTTATATATTGTAGGTAGAAATTTTGCAGCCTCAAGAGCAACATTTAATGCTATATAAGGACCCTTTATATATTTTACGAATGCAGGAGCTATACGCATAACATTCTTTGCCACTGTGCCAATTATACTTTTATCTATACCGTCAGAGTCAAAGAAATCATATTTGTTTGCCGCAGAACCATCCTTAGTAATTACATCAAACACAGTAAGAACCTATCTATCATGTGGTGTTTTACCATTTAATGTTTCATAATAGTATGTTCCAGTATCAGGATTAATTTTATATTCTCCTTTTCTATGAGCTATTTTTGATTCATCAGTTGTAGGATTACCATCTGCATCAACGTCTGTTTCATATACAGCCAAAGCCACAGGATCGAGCCAATTTCTAAGTAACCAAGCATCATTTGGGGATTCTTTCCAAGAATTAGTAGCACTATCCCATACTTTTTCATTTTGAGCAATTTCTTCTGGAGTCATTGTAGGATCACTAATATACCCTATTCTCTCTATACCAAAGTTTCGCCTGTCTGGATTATTAATTTGTACTACATTAAAATCCACTTGCTTTTTTCTTTTTTCTTTATCTACCCATATGTTATTATAGCTGAACATAGCCTAACTAACATTTTGTTGGTCAGTATGCTCAGATAACGCATTGTAGTCTTTTAAAGCTTTATCGTAGAAGGTATTAAACTTTGCTTCATCAAAATGCCCCTCAGTCTAAAATTCAGGGGTATTTTGAATCAAATTGCTATTTAAATATTTTTGTCTGTCATATAGTGAAGTATTATCAGCAGTAATACCTACAGCACTAAAGTCAGTAAAATTAAAGTCTGGGTTTGCCAAAGAGGTCAATACCCAATCATTCTGCTTATTATCCATTATTATAATGCACTTTTAGGTTGAGGTTGTTTAAAATTTTTCTAAGCTTGTACTTCTGAATAGGCTTCTTCATCAGCCTACCATCCTTTATCTTGTACCCATCCTGGGTTTCCTCCTGCTTGTCTAGCAAGTGAAGGACTATCATACAATGGAATAAATAAATTAGTTCTATAAAGATCACCGTCTATTTTAAGAGGGTTCTTTTCAGTACCTAAACTTCTACTAAAGGTTTCACGAGTTGCATCATCGTCAACTTCAGTAAATGCTTTATTCTCATCAGGGTCTTTAAATGTAGATTCGTCTCCTAATACTGATATTACAGCAAATCGTCTATAACCACTTAATACTTGCCCATCTGCAGAGTAATAGTCAGATAAACCTGCTGCTCTAAGCATAGCATTTACTTTCTGAGGTGTTGGAGGTACAGTGAAATTTTTGATTCTCTTCTGTACTTCTATGAATTTCTTCATCAAATCCATATTAGGCATGTCTTTACCATTGTTATCCTTCTTTACTGGAAGCCACATAGCTTTAACTCCAGTACCGTCATAATACATTCTAGATAATGCCATAGGATTAATAAGTTGCTCTCCAACATGTATAGAGTCTGATTCTATAATTCCACCTAATTCACTATCTAAAATTCTAGCAGCAGTACCAGCCTTAACAACACCGCCTGATGTCATTGGAATCTATGGAGAACTTTGTACATCTACGCTATATGCTTCACCAGTTCCAAATGATATAAGTTCTGTACTATGTGCAAGACCGTCACCAGTAATTAACTGCATTGGAAATGTCATTTTTGTCCTCTTATTACCACTACCACTTCCATCACCAGAACCACTACTACCATCTGGAGCAGAAGCAATAGTTAACTTAGATATGTCACTTAATTGACCTTGTATAAAACTCTTAATTAGTACCAGAGGTCCTTGAGAAGTGTCCATACCATGTCTTCTTGAGTATTCCTAAAGCAATGCCTATTGATTAACAGGCAAAGATGCTAATATATATTGTAAGGTAACTTGTGCTTGAGCTAATTGATTTTTATTCTCTTTTTTGATTTTATAAGTACCGTCTTCCGCTTCACTTAAAAGGACTTCAAGTCCCTAAGTAACCGCTTTTCCGCTTTTCTTACCTATAACTTCACTTTCTACTTCTGAACTACCTATCTTATTTACTACATCTTGGATATTCTTGAAGACATCCTATATACTTATACTTCCTGCTATTGCATTGGTTAATGTACCATTATCAAATGCCATATCTTTAGAATAAGCTCTTAACTAACTCAATTCGCCAACACTTAAAGTTTTTTCATCCCTACCTACTTCTGATACACTTTTAGTAATTAAACCGTCACTTCCTAATACGAATACTTTGCCATCAGTTGTAACTGCAGGTTCGTTCAATGTATTTTTAGAAGTAGCATGTTCTAAAGCTTTCGTATATTGCTCTTTATTTAACTATAAACTAGCTAACATTGATACCAACTATTTATAGTTAGAAGAAGATAAACCGTTACTCATTCCAAATAAATCGTTACCAAATCCATTTACTTTACTCATGAATTCAGCTACATCATTTGGCAATCCTTTAGTATAAGCCTCTTTAATTAAATCTTTTGTTAAAAGTCCTTCATCTGATTTAGAAGAAGACGAAGATGAAGACGCACCTCCTCCAGAAGCAGAAGAGGCATTTGCATTACTATCACCCGAGGCATATGCTGCCATTGTTAAAGAAGCAAGAGGCCTCTCTAACGGCTGATATACAACCGTTACAGGACCTCCGCTCTAATGTTTAGGAATTATATTCATATTACTTATATTGACCATGCAATACTTTTGCATTGCGTTTACTTACCTATTTATAATCATCTCTTAAGAATTTCAAATATGCTTCTTTTGCTTTGTCATATGAATATTTAGCTTCACCACCTTTGCTTAATTTAAGTCCTCTTTTTCCAACTGTTACTTTTTTATTTTTAGTAGCACTTGATTTGAACGAAGGTGTATAAGAAACATCAAATGTCACATTATCAGGTCTTACCCAAGTATAAGGATTAAATGATATTAATGAACCTAAATAGTCAGCACTATTCATTCTATGTCTAGATACTATTTCATGCATTTGTTTCTAGAATGAATTAGAAAGTGCTATAAATTCTGGATCATTATAAATTTCATCTCCAGTTTTTCCTGATGCTTTAAGTCTTTCAGCCAAATCAGCAAGTTCTTTTCTTTCCAATTTAGCAAGTTCGGACTGTTCATGGAATACTTGAGCATTTTGAGCTTCAGTGTATTTACTGTAATCCATTGCATTAGCAAGCATTTGTTTCTGAGTAGCAAGTTGCTGTTGCTCAGCTAAGTATCGATCTTTACTATTATGTAAAGCTAGAGCGTTAGAAACATCAATATCTATCATCTGATTATTAAACTTATTAAGTTTTTCACGGTTTGCATTTGCTGTTTCAACAGCTTCTTTTGCATTAGCGTCTGCAATAGCTTGATTCAGCTTATTATTTTCTCTGATATTAGCATCTGCTTGAACTCGTGCATCTGCTAATGCCTTATTATTTGTTCTAATGCCTTCTAATAGAGCAGCGTTGTTTACAGATTGATCAGTTGAGGAAGCTGTTCTTTGTATTGTACTAAGATTAGAAGCTGCTTGCTACTCCATATTCTTAATAGGAGAATAGTTATCATTATATATAAATGATTGCCTTGTTGGATCCTCAAATCCTATTTTATAAGTATGATATAAATCATTTATACGTTTCTGAGCATTTACGCTATCCTTATACCTAATATCAGCATACAACTAAGGAAGGTTTATATTAACCTTTTTATTACTTTTTGTTGCTAAAGGTGTACCAACATCAACTGATGTTCCAGAGCCTGTTTGACCTTTAACTACTGTTGCATCACCAGTATTAGTTGAAGTATTAGTACTTGCATCACCAGAAGTATTTAATTGAAACCCTAACACACCATTATTATCAACTACTTTAAGTGATTTTAGATTTTTATATTTATTATTTTTTTGTCCTTCTGCTATTAAATCCTCTACTATCTTAGATACCTAAGAAAGATGTTCTTTCTTACCAAAATGTCTAGTATTTTCTAAGGGACCAAAATAATCATCTAAACCATCATTAGCTTTTATAATAGTATTTATAGCTTTACCAAGTGTGGTATTATTAAATATCTTTCTACGAGAAGTAACTGCACCGTTACCTTTTTTAACTGTTCCAGTATATCCTGCACTTCCAAATAAAGCATTGCTATTAGTTACCCAGGAGTTCTAGAGGTCATTTAGCTATTTTAATATATCGGAATTAGGATTCTTGTCTAATTCATCTAATATTGTTTCCCAGGCTTTTTTATACTCTGGAGAATTAAGTATAGTAGAATAATCAATTACTGGACGCTTAGTAGAAGATTTACGATTAGAAGGTTTACCGCCTGTCTTATATGATAATACTTGCTTAGCAAATTGAACATCTGAAGACAGAATGCCTCCTTGTTTTCTCATAACTGCCTAACCACTAGGACTTACATAAACAATTCTGTTACTTATTGGAACAGATTCTGCATATTGAGGTAACAATAAGCGGTCAGTAGATAGTATTCTACTTCCAGTAGGAGTAGTAGGCTAATCATTAGGATATCCATAAAATCTAGGATTTAATTTTTGCACTAATTTTGCAGGAAGTTCGTCAAGATACTGTAAGAATTTTCTTCTATTTGGTCTTAAAGTACTATTTATTTCACGTATAGCTGTTAAATATTCTGCAGGATTTTCTCTAGATAAAGCATCCAAATATCCTCTTAATTGAGCACGACCTTCTCTTCCTGTGATACCTTGCGACCATTCTGTATTGGCAGCTTTATATTCATTCCAATTGAGAAGACGTCCTTCTTCTGTTCTAGCCATTGCAGTTTTGTCACCAGCAAATAGATTATAACCTTTCCTCAAACGACCGTTTTCTGGATTTTGTAAAGAGTATGCTCTAGCTCTTCGTATGTTTTGTCCTGCTTCCTTAGATATAAGTCCTTTTTCTTTCAAGTATGCTACACGTTCAGTATTAGTTTTTTTGCCTTGTAAAGCTTGCCAGTGTTTTACATGTTCTGGATTATTAAGATCAAATTTAAGTTCTTTATTACTCTTAAATACCCCATTAGTATCATTACCAGCAGGTTTTTTAAAATTACCTTTAATAGTTACAGAAGTTGGCTTAGCTGTATTAGTGTTAGTAATGTTTAAAGCTTTCGCTCTTCCCTTAGCTAGATTATGAGCAGTTTTACCTCCTGCTGCTACTTGTAAAACTCTAATTAATTTAGTCCAATCATCTTTTGAAAGATTGTTCCATCCTATAGTATTTCCTTTTTGTATCACACCCCAAGCATCCTAAGCAGCAAAACTTCCTGCTCCCAAAGCCACATATGTTACGAGCTTAGGCCCTAATTTAGCTAATTTAGCCCCTATAGAACCTATTTTTCCTCCAAGAAGTGCCCCAAAAGCTGCTAATCCTAAATTAGTGACTAAATTTTTTGCTACATCCCAGCCACTAACTCCGTCATCCATTATATCTGCAGCCATATCGGTAAGAGCACTTGTTACTCCTAAACCACCTGCCACTAATGAACCAGCACCAACACCAAAAGAAGCTCCTAAAGCTATAATGTCCTGCGCAAGACCAGCCATTCTAGTATAATCTGCTGGTGTAAGATTTACATTTTCTCCATCAGACATTAGAGTGTTTTGTGCTTCCCATACTTTTGGGTCCATGCCCTTAGGCATTTTACTAGCATTATCAGCACTTATACCTTCTTTAATTTGTTTAGCATATTCTGCAGCTTTACCGCCTTCTAAGTATTTACGCCTTAATGTGCCGCCTTTTTTATTAGAAGATACACTATTCATTATTTGTAGATATTTATCATAACTCAAATTATTATCACTTAGTATTTTATCAATAACTTTCTTTCCTTCAGGAGAAGCGTACATTTGATCTATATTAATACCTCCAACAATAAATTTATTATTTTTAATATCTGCAACAATTACTTTTTTAGTCTCAGGATCATAATATGCATATACAAACTAAGCTCCTGGATTCTGTTGCTGTAAAGTATAGAAATATAACTTAATAGCTTTTCTATCTACTGGTTTCCATGAACTAGAATCTGTTGTACGTAGATTACCGTTTACTAAGTTTTTAAATATATATTTATTAGTATATTCTATTAAATCCCCGTACCTATACTCTTTGCCACCAACTTTTAATGGATTTTTATTAAGATCATCGATATCTTTCTATAACTATACTCCAGAATTTGTATATTCTGAATCTGGGTTTCTTACATACTTGCTATCCTATTCAACTTGAATTTCCTAAGAAGATGTGCCTCCTTCCATTTCATTAAAAATAGAATTTACATTATTAACAGCTTGTACATCTTGCTAAGAAATTCCTTGTTCCGTATTAGTTTCTGTTCCTGTGTTCGTTCCAGTTCCAGTGCCAGTCCCACCTTCAGCTCCTATTGGAGTAGCAGGAGCTTGTGGTTTTTCTTCTCCATAAAGAAGAGATTTTAATAAACTAATGCCTACTTTGCCAGCAGCAGCAAATGTAGAAGATTCTAATTTATCGTCTTTGGCTTTATCATTTTTCAAAGCCTCCTGTAAATTGGTTACTGCCAGGCGTAATGCAGCAGCATCTTTAGTATTAGTTTCATCAAAATTGTAAAGTTTAAATATATTATCGTAATCCAAACTCCCTAAAACTTCCTGTAAAGCTTTTCTACGCTCTTTTGGAGTATAAGCTTCCCATACAGACTTAAATGCTGTAGCACTTCCATTTCCTAATTTTTCAGCAAGTGCTTTAATTAGAACTTTGTCACCATTATAGGCTTCTTTTGGTTTTTTAGCTATTGCATCTGGAGAACTTAATAAAGAACGTAAATATCTAGTAGCAGCAATCATTCCAGCTTTATTATCATCAGTTATATCATAACTAAATATTCCTGAACCAGCTTTATTATAGTACCCATCACTAGAATTATCTATAGGGACATTTAAAGTATAAGGGTCTGAAAAGTCTAAAACTTTAGCATCTATGCTAGGTAATATAACATCTTTAATAGTGTTTCTAAACTTTTCTGCTTGTCCCTATGTCATATTTTCATTGTTAATAAAAGTATTAACATTTTTTTCTATATAGTCCCTTATCCAAACAGGGTCGTATTCTTTATCGTTATAATGTATAGTATAGTTATCTTCTACTTGAGTCTAAGGGGTTTGTTCTGCCTAAGTAGCTGCTACGGCTTCTACTGGTTCTTCCGTAGTTTTAGCTTCACTAGAAGATTCTTTCTTAGAAGTTTCTTTTTTAGTTGATATATTACTTCCTTCTTTATATTTTTTTATTACCTATGCCATAGTTACTATAAATTAAATAAAAGGGACTTATAACTAAATATATAAGCCCCTATTATAAACCTTAAAGTTAAGTTTATCTTCTAACCCTTACGAGTTTAGCTCCATATCTAGCAAATGTAGGTTCACCTTCTGGTGCTGGTGCTGGAGCACCACCTTGAGGACCACCTTGAGCTAATTCAATAAAAGCTTGACATACTGCCATAGCTGCTTCACAATCTTGATTTTGCAAAGCCATAGCTGCAACTTGTAAGATTTGTGTTAAAGGATCGCCACCTTGTTCAGGGGCAGGTGCTCCTTCTACAGGAGCTTCAGCTGGAGCGCCTTCAGGAGGCATAGCTCCGCCGTCTTGAAATTTTCTGTATTTGCTTACAATTCTCATAATAAAATAATGTTTAACAGTTAAACTGCTACAAATTTATAAAAAATTATTTTTATAGTAAAATAATTAATAATAATTATTAATCATCGGAGTCAGTTTTTAACTCTACATACTCTGGCTCTCTATTATCTTGTATTTCGATATATTTGAATATTTTTTTACCCAATCGTTTATAGTCTGTATCAGAGTTAGATTCTTCGGCTCTTTTTGCCATTCTAATTAAGGTTCTAGTATTTTTCCTACTAAATATTCTTTCTCCACCTTCAAGTTCCATTTGTGTTTCACCGTTTGGTCCTATAACTTTCATAGTAGGCAAATCCTCGTCAGGATCTTCATCATACTCTAATTCATCCCCTTCTTTTATATCAGAACCTTGATTTACTTCTAATACATACTTTACATTATCTTCTTCGACAATAGTTTTATCTAATGGTTTAGCTTTATAAATAGAAATAACTTCACAATCTTCATCAATAAAGATAATATCTAAAGGTATATGAGTGTCTTTCATCCAAAAACCAACTGTTTGAGGCTCATCATATATAAATAACATTCCTTCATTATTTGGTAAAGATTGTTTACCCATTAAACCTTTCTCTTTTTCTTTTTCTGTTTTTGCAAGTTGTACTGTATATTTTTTATTTCCAATTTCTATATCTATCTAATTGGAAGTTTCATTATCTATTTTTTCTACAGTAGTTCCATCTTTTGCAAGTGTTATTTCTTCCTGTGGCATGGTTTTATTTTTTAGATTTCTTTATTAATCCTCCTTTTCGGGCATATTGCACATCATTAGCCTAATAAATATCTTGAGATGGAGTATTATTGAGTGCTACGTCATTTATAAGATGTAAAATAGTTTGATCAGAAAGCTAATATAAATTAACATTTGGAGTATTATAAAATGTAGGATTATTTTCAATATTTTTATTCCATTCTAATAACCCTTGTTTTCTCCATCTTTGTACATCTTTTAGAGTAGCTTTCTTAGTTGGGTCCCAATTTAAATAATGCATTAGAGATGCTCTTCTAGCTAAAACTTCGTCTGGATTCCATACATAACTCTAATTATCAGCAGTAGCTTTAGTAAGAGGTTTATCCCAATTAAGTTGTTTTGTACGAATTAAATTTTGTATATATGGATCTTGCTTTAAATATTTTACTGTTGCAAAATGTTGTGGGTTCTTTTTATATACAGATGCTTCATAAGGATTAAATCCTGCAGCTCCTGTTCCAACATGCCATAATTCATGTGCCGCTGAACCACTTCTACCTTGTTTAAGATATAGAGCCTTTCTACCAAATTTATCTGTGTATGATAAACCATTAAGACCGTTTGCAAGATCAAATGCCGTATCAGCATCTACTTTTTCCCTCTATTTATATGCTTTAGCTTTTTTTGTGTAAGTACTATCAGGGTTACTCCACATATAAGCTTCTCCATACCCATATACAGGAGCACTCTAAGTACCTCTAATTCTATTATTTATATAATTATCTACATTATAATCTAACTAGCTTAAAGGATAAAATGTAGGAATAGCCCAATAATAAGTATTATTCATTTCTTGCCAGTTTTTTCTAAGTAAAGCTTTCCTTTTCTTAGCCCAATTTATATTATACTAACGAGCACTATCTACTTCTTTTTTCTATTTGCTGTCTTTAGAGTAAATTTTAGTTTTATTTGACATAATTATATAATATTAGCGTTGTCTTTAGTATTATGTAAAATCTCTTTAACAAGAAGTTTACCAGCTTCAATAGCTGCTTCGTCAGTACCTTCTTTCATTAGCTCTTCAATTTTTTTAGTTGTTTCTAGTCTAAAGATTATTTCTTCCTTTTCTACTTCAGCGTGCTATATTACTTCTCCATTTTTTTCTGTAATAACTGGTATGCCTTTTGTTGTAACGTCCTCAAATTTCTCATCGATTTCATCAAGATGATGCTTATTTTTATGAAGAGAACCATCTGGAATTACATTAAAAGAGCCTCCTTGTTTTAGTAAAGGCAATTCTGGAAGAGAATAGTTAGTATTCTTTTTTACTACACTATTCTTATTTCCTTTTTCTAACTTTCTAACTGGTTTTCGCTATAATACATGTTTTGCAAACCTCATTGCTTTATCAAAAGTCATACCTTCCTTTCCTATTCTAGCATATTGTAGTCCTCCATCATTGGCAATCTAAGAACGCATAGCTACAAATGGAGTATTATTCTGGGCAATATTCTGATTTAATTTATTAGTGTCTTCAATTGCTCCTAATTGTATCTGCTATACAGATACATTATCAATTAATTCATTTGCTTTATTTAGTGCTCCTCTAGAAAAAAGACCATATTTTTTACCAGCCTTTTCAACTGCTTCATCCTCTGCACTAAGAAAGCCTTGATAAGAACCTCCAGAGTTAGCATCAATTTCGTCATCTCTATTGTAGGTATTAGCTTTAGAGCCAAAAAAACCATTAATCATTCCTAAAGGAGTCCAGCCTAAAAAATTACTATTCATAATAGCATCAGTGGTAGTCATCTAATCAGTCCCACCACCAATTGCTGCTAATCCTTTATTAAGAAGACCAGCTCCTTTCATAATTCCTCCTGCTATCATTCCATAGGGACCTAGGGACATGGCTGTATTAGATAAAGTATCGTAGGTACTGTCTAACTAGCTTGCTAGTTTACCCTTTCCATACTTTCCCATATTATAGTTTTGTGGAATAAAACTTCCAATAGCATCAGCAATCATGCCAAATTTCTGCATGTTGGATCCTAAATTTTTTGTTGCGTCATTAATAGCTGATCCTCCGTTTGTATTTGTCATAATTTATTTTTTAAGTGCTTTTCTAAAATAGAGTTATAATAGCTGCAATAACAGCCAGGTCTTCTCCATCATATCTAACTTTTATCTTCATATATTTATCCCTTAATCTAGTCTATTTATAATTTCCCCAATTATCAGATTTTATCTGATTTATATTATCATATTTATATAAAGAAATACCATTATTATTTATGAATATATCCTTGTCAGGGAAAGGATTGGTTTGCTCAGGCTTATCGATATAACCATTAATAGGACCGTCTTCTGGTAAAGGATTATAGTAAACGTTTAAAGGTGGAACATTGTTAGTCCATTCCTCCTCATTTTTTTCAACATAATTTATAGAGGGAATTTGAATTAACCATCTATCACTTTCATATTCAGCATTTCCTAATCTTCTACCATAAGGTACTAATTTATAATAATCATTACCTTCTTTTCTTACCTGTACATTTTTTCTTTTATAGTATTCATATTGGTCAGCAGTTATTTTAACTTCTTCATATCCGTCTAAAGGATATACAGGAATATGGACATTTACATTAAAATCATTTAATAATTTATCATAGGTAATTTCTGCCCCAGATAAAGATTGATAATCTAAGGAATTAGAAGTTGCTCTTTGATAATAATCATAAATTTCATTTAAAGAATCTTGTCTAGTAACCCTTAATGGGAATATTATAGATTTATCAAAATACTCACTATATTTATCCCATCTATGTTCAGGATTTAACTTAAGATATTCTTTATTATATGCAATATCATAACCGTAGTACTAATATAACTGTTTAGTAGCCTCTTGACGGTAGAACATATTTAATTTATCCTTTGCAAAGTTATAAACTTCTCCAACAACTTCAAAATGTAAAGACTCTGGTTTTGTTTTATTTGATAAAATAATTAAGTTTTCGAATACTTTATGACTATAAATATCCTTATTTACTACAAATTCAAATTCAAATGGATGTTGCTTACCATACCAATTAGTTGGTTTTATTTCTGTATCCAACTACATTAGCCCTGCCTAACCATGCTTCCATATATAATTCTATAATTTAGTACGGTACTATTCTGTACATATCATTAAAGTAGTGTTTAACTTCCTCAATATCATTCTTTGTCCATTATTGTCTGTCTGATACTCGCTTATAATAATAGGAATATGGTACACTTCAGAATTTAAGCCCTTGTCATATAAAGTCAATGTATAATATCCATCTTCTTTTTTTAACTTAAATATTTCATCAGAAATATATTTATTGTCTATAGCTAATTCATAATCTAAAGCTCCAGTATATGTAATCTTTGCTTTACATATATTACTATTCTCTATACTAGCAGCATCTTTATTAAAAAGATGTAAATCAGAATATGAATAATCAACATCATCACTAGATAATTTTATTTTTCCCTAATAGTCATATAGCATAGCTAATTCTTTTGATGCTTGTCTATCAAAAGTAAAAAATACATTATCAATATTAGCAGAGTAAGAAGGCAGCCAAGAATAGAAAGTTGTAAATGTTTTAACATTTGTATCTTCGTTATAACATAAACTCCAGGCTTTATCTTCTATAGTATTTATATCATCATAAAATGTAAATATTACATCTTTCTTAAAGGCATTATAGTGAGTTTTTACATTTCTAATACCTACAATCGGAGAAGTTTCATGAAGAGAAAACGTTATATTATTATTTAAGAAATTCTAAACTTTAAAATCAGACAAAGTTTCAAATCCTCCCCCAACATCTAATCTCCAAATTACTTTAGCTACTGTATCTACACCATAAATACCTGTAGGAGTCGAAATAACACTTTCGGGCCACTGGCTACCAAAGTCTAAATGAATCATAGACATTTTTTCGGGTAATACACTCAGAGATTTAATGTAAACTTGTTCTGTACTAGCCTGATTTATAGCAGCTCGTTCATTAATTTCTATTAATCCTATGCCGTGTTCAAAGATACAAACTAAATAACTATTTTGAGGCACAAGTTTGACTAATTGACCATAATTTGTAGAGTAATCTCTATGGTTTCCAGATTTAAAAATTCTAAGATTATTAGAGATTGCGTTATTTACTCCTAGTTCTGAGTACATTATTCTAGTACTAAAATCAGTTCTTTCAGTTGGTAAATCTTTACTTAATAGTCTATGTTGGTCAGATGTAGTTCTACCATAGCCTTCATTCATAATAAAGGCTTCTGGAATCTTATTTGTACCTTCTGTACTCATAGGATATAGAGGATAAAATGTCCTTCCCTTATGTGTGAGAGCAGCCTCATCAATATGGGTTTCATCTACACTTCTCATTGATAGGTTAAAATTAGACATTATCTTGAATGTAACCCAATGTCCTATTTTAACAGCATTTACATCACCTCTATTGATTTTGGCAGTTTCTGCTATATCTACATCCTCATTAGGAACAGAACTTACAGTACCATCACTACCTATTTTAAAGGTAATAGTAGAATCTTTTTCATTAGTACTTTTACCACCTTTATTTAATTTATAATGAGTTTTCCAGGTTTCAGCGTCAAGAATATCATCATTTACTGGAAATGAAGGGTCTTGGAAATTTCTAACCATTCTATGTGTAAAGTTACATATATAGCAATCTCCTCTAAAGACTATATCTAGTTTTTTAGGATCTTCGGGATCAATTTTATACTCATCAAAAGATTTTCTATCTGAAACAGCATAAAATGGACTAGAATCCTAGTAACGAATATGAAATAGATCTTCCATGTTAGAACTTGAATAGTCTGGCATTTTTATATTTACTCTTCTTAAGTTTTCTATAGCTCCAATTCGCGTTGATTCTAATCCTAAATAAGGGCCCCATACTCCTCTAGCTATAGATGTGTTCTTTTCAGTTTTTCTTCTATTAAACACATAACTAAATCTTTTAGCTTCCTCTGCTTCTCCAGCTTTAGAAGAATAAACTAAAGACTTATTCTTTATAGCCGTTGTAGAATCTGGAACTGCTTGTATATAGACTTTACCCTAAAAGTCTTTATTAGACTATACATAAGTATTTATAGGATAAAAATAGTTATTAGAACTGTCTAAGGTTTGGTTTTCATACTAATCAAGAGCTAATTGTACAGAATAGTTAGTTGAAGTAAATAAAGGATTAAAGTAATTTTGTCTTAATTCATATTCTGGACAAATAGCTGCCGAACCTTGAATAGCATTTGTTCCTATAATAGTTCTTGATTGAAAAGAATTATTTAGAACTCTATTAGAATCAAGGAAACCCTCAGTTAAGTAACCCTATGGTACTGGCAATAAAGGTAGATGACTAATTCTATCTGTTCCTATAGTAATAGCCTAGCATAATGTAGTTGCTAATCTTTTCTATCGAACTATAAAGTATCCTTTAGTAAAAGTCTATAGTATTTTTATAACTTCAGAATTATCTACGCTAATTTTTATACCATAAGCATATGTGTCAGTAGAAGTTAGTTGAGGTTCTCTAGAATTAATATTAAAAACACCTTTTGTATTTTCTAATTCAGTAAAAGTTGTATTATTTACTGGCTCAAGATATGCTTCATTATTAATAGTATAATGGTCTAAATCATATGGTATTTCATAAATGTGATCAAGTACTTCAGGGTCGTTAGGCTAACCTTTGTTTTTATCATTTGAGTACAGTTTCAATTCTTTTACTTTGTTTGAATCACTTTCTTCTTCAGTTGAAGTAACATTACATCTTCCTCTAATGTTAAATACTTGAGATAGAGAACCATCCTTCATAATGAATACAATACCAAATCTATATATTTCATCATTCCAGTATCCTGTATAATGGTAAATATTTTTGGTATTATAATATTCTCCACGATAAATACCTTCATAACCAGAAGAAATATTATAATCATTATCAACATGCCCTATAGATTGACATACTATATGAGGATAAAAATGTAAAGCCAGATTTTTTAAAGCCTTGTTATTAATTTCAGGTTTTTTGATATTCCCCAAGAATAATCTATTATTACAGATAGCCTAAGCTTTTGCACTACCCACTATTTCGTAAGATGTATTAATTTCAGACTCATCTACAGCATAAGTAGGTTCATATCCAGTTATAGTAATATTCGCTGACCCATTATAAACATCGTAAGATTCTCCAAGCATTTTATGTTCAACTTGCAATACTCCTGTAGAAGACGAGGTAGTTCTAGTATAATATACAAGTACTCTATTGTAGGCTGAATCAATATTTTCTAATACAAAATGTACTTGTTTATGACTATTCTAGTCTTCTACTCCACCTTCTATAGAAAAGGGATCTAATAAATTACCATTGTGACAAGTTACTACTGACGATTCTCCTATAAAATCAGTAGGATTCTAGTCCTCATCAGATAATTTAAAGTAAAATACATAATTACCTACTGGTAAATTACCATTTCCATTTACTCCTCTAAATTCAATATTAACAATCCCCTTAGTTATTTTTTGTAAAGCAATAGAACTCTCAAAAGAATTCTAAGGATATAAATTTGTATCATCCTCTCCTTCCCTATCTACTATTTGATATTTATTATCACCAATAGTAGCAAATCTAGTATTTATTAACTTAGGGATAGAATAATTATCATTATATATTAAATTAACAGTACCATCATAAGAGTCTTGTGCATCAATAGTTAAAGGGCGGGTTATATCAAAATTTAATAAAGGTGTATCAAGATTATCTATTAAACCTTTACCATTCTTTTTTGATTTTTTCTCAAATACTGCTAATCCGTCTTCTTCTTTCCATAAATAATTATTCTTTAAATAAGGAATAGATACTTCTTCTCCTAAGATACTTAATGAGCTACCATCAGACACTAAGGTATCATACTTTCCAGTATTAGAAAGTATAATATATGTACCTTTTTGAAATTTATTCTCCCAGCCATCTAAAGTATAATCAGAATATTCCATATTAGGAGAATCTATTTTAAAGACTCTCAGTGGGTTATAATCATATACTAAAGATCCTTTTGGGGATATTATATTAGCACGATTTTTTAAGTTTATAATAGGTATAGTTGTCATAACATAAGAAATTATTAAGTATTTTCTTGCTTAGGGTATCTACCAGTAATAGCAACATAATTGTGATTATATAAATTAATTATATCCTATATTTTAGCAGTAATAGTCCCAAAAAAATTCTCAGATCCAGACTCACACTAATAACCTTTCCAATTCCCGCGGAATCCAAGATCTATTTTAGCAAATGCTGGCCCAGGTTTATCAGTTCCTTCAACCCAAGTAGAAGAAACAGTATTTAAAGTTCTAAGTACTATAAAATTATTACTATATGAATCTATCTAAGATCCAGGAGTATTTTTTGCTTCTTCGACTGTCATAAAGCTATTAATAAAAGAAGGTATTACCCAACAATTTCCCGCCCAATCAAGTATATAATTTTTACTGCCTAGAGTAGATTTTGTAAGGAGTGAAAGGAAATTTGATTTAGATAAGTTATATTGATAACAGTTATAACTAGGATTATAATATATATCATAGTCTGTCCACAACTTATTATATTCACTATCAATTACTGTTATTCCATTATCATCCATAGGATAATTTTGGTTGTTTTCAATTCTACTATGTGCAATATCATATCTAAACCCCTGTATAGTAGCACTAGAACTGTATATCTTTTTAGAATCTAAATAATAAATATCATTAACGGAATATCCAGATGAATTATCAATTACTATGGTTTCATCATAAGCATTAATATATTGAGATAAAATATTATTATATAGAGTATTACTCATATCTACTTCTCTCCCATAAAAGAAATAGTTATCCTAATTGTTTACCAGTTTCAGTCGTCCAATATAATTTCGTGGACCTTTTACCACTTTTTCTGATAAATATCCTTTAATATTGTCTAAAGCTTCCTAAATACCTTCATCAATAAAAATATCAGTTGGCAATGTCACAGGGCATATAACATATGAATTGTCCTATATATTATAATTGATTGTAACTTCACTAGGTCCAACTATATAAACATACTACTCCTATTGTTGCAATGTGAATATTTGACTTAATAAACAAAATAATTTTTTAAATGCTGGTATTAATAAGTCGTCTTTTCTGTCTTCTAATCTATGTGCAGGTATTATCTAATTTTCAGGGTACTTATCTCTCTAAGCATAGTTTCCATCTTCTATTTTTTTATATCCTGTAGTATAGCATACCCCTATTGTAGATGATGGCAATGGAAGTAATAAAGCCTACTTAGTATAAGTTATACATGATGGAATTATATACCTACAATGATCTGAAAATTCATCACTTGTACATTTTGGGTCTAGGCCACTAAATTTTTTGAATGGTATGTAGTTTTTATCTTCTATCCTCAAAGAGGCCTCGTCTAAATTCCCCTTTCGTCCTTGTGCTCCCCCAAATAAATCAAATATAGAAGAAATATTTTGCCCCCTCTAGTTTTTACTATGCATTAGTAAAAATTGCTTTATTATTCCAGGGCTTGAATTTCCTTCTGAATTTCCTGTTAATCGATTTGCACATCCCAAGTGTTCTTCATCAAAAACTCCAACCTTTTCCTAACTATTACATACCATTAATGATATAGACTCAGTCGTATTTAAATAAGACTTTGACCCAAATACACCTGTTGTTGAACATGTAGTAGTTGTATTATCATTTTCTGATGTTTCAGTATTTATGCCTGTAAAATCAAAACCAAATAATTCTTCGTAATTAGCTGCAGTTGGACTAAATACTGGCATTAATTGTTTAAAAGTTCTAGTTTGCTAAGCCTGACCATCACTACTTTCTGAACTAATATACCTATAAAAGGTAATAGAATTCTATGTCGGTTCTGCAGGTTTATACGCATTAGAATTGAGTGTTGTTATTATTCTAGTGCTTTTATTTTTTTCAGGAACATCATTTACTTCAGCGTTGTTTAAATTAATGTCGAATTTTGAAGATTCCACAGAAAACTAGTCAGAATCATAAATAAAGTTAACATCCTATTTTGGAGCTACTACTACAGGCTCATCTGTTTTAGTTATTGCAACAGCTATTTCTGAACTATAAGCTTTTGGTATTTTATTGTCTGGAATTAAAGAATCACTAAATAATATTACACCTTGTACATCTTGCCATTCGTCTTTCTATTCATCTGCATTAAATATAAGATGTTTATTAGTAATAGAAGTTCTATTTAATTCCAAGAGCTGTCTATTAAAAGTATAATTTACTTCTTGGTCAGATTCGTTTATAGTATTAAAATTATCGCATTTTTTAAATGTTTCATTATATCTAGGAGTAGCATATACAAATCCCCAAAAACAAGGTGTTTCAGTACCATAATCATCCTAAGTTTTAGTAGAAACATTAATTAATAATACATATATTGTATCAGACGGTAAAGTACATTTAAGATTTCGTAATCCTGATATTACTGGATAATCTTTGCTAATTACTTGTGTAGTATATGGTAATTGCTATAAAGCTCGTAATGATGTTACATTTCCTGCACTTTCTAAAGGATAAAAATTATAAGTAAATCTATAACTAGTACCTTCACTATAATGGGAATTTTCATAAAAAATATCCCAATATAAGTCAAGAGAGCCGTCATTAAAAGTATATTTAAATATATTATTTTTATTTTCTGAATCGGCATTTAAAATTATCTTCTATTTTAAGTAATTTAAATAACCTTTGTCTGAAGTTACAGGATATACATCATAAGTACCAGTACTTAAAGTAATAAAAGAATCACAATTAAAATTGGTTATACGTTCATTATTCCTTTCAACATATGCTGTAGTAGTATATATATTTTCTGAATTTTCAGAATTATAAGCATATGGATAGATAGTAAATGTTTTATTATTACTATTATATTCATAACTTATGTCAAAAGTATCTGGAATATTTAGAGAAATTTGTAAAAATAGAGTTCCAGAATAAGGATAGTCATATATTACAGAAATTGGTCCGCCTTTCTCTAATTCTTCTTTACTTATAATATGTAATGTATGATAATCAGAAGCTGTTTTACTTACTATAGTAGCCTCAATATTATCTGACATTAAATAGCTAGAAGTTTCTGAACTAAAAGTTAAAGTGAAAGAATCACCTTGTCTAAATTTAGCTTGTACTTGTTCTCCAGATTCATTAGTTGTAGTAAATAATTTTATTTTCTATGAACTATTAGCTATTTTATTAAAGACTAAATCCTCATTCGTACATATGGATTTACTGGTACGAGGATCATCTTCATATATAAGATCAAGTGAAGTATTCTCACCTTTAAAATCACTATCATCATACTCTACTTTAGGATAAGGAAAAGATCCTATCTAACCCTTTTTAGTTTCAGGATTATATGAGGCAATATAAATAATACCTCCATGTTCTTTTATTCCTACAGGTATATAACCCTCATCCAGGCGTACTTTATTAATACGTCCGTTACCCATATCATTCTACAACATAAGCTCATTGCCATTATTAGTTAACAATGTAGCATTTAAAGCGTTTGATAATGTAGTACCATCTCCAGCCATTGGATTAAGATCCATCACCAAACCACCTTTAAAGGTATTTACTGCCTATTCTTTCATAATTTATAATCGATTAAATCTTTAAGGGTTAATCCTCTAGTTCGTTTATATACCAATTCGCAATCTTTACATTCTAAGTCTTGAAATAACTTTTTCCACCCAACATCTTTATCTATTTTAAATTTTATAAAATATCGGGCATCATTATAGTATAGTTTACACTCATCCAATATTTTAAATATACATTTATCTTTTAATACTACATTAAAAGATTGCTTATCTTTAATACTTTGATAAGTGTCTTCATCAATAACTGAGTAGTAAAATCCATCCCAATCTTTATGTTTTCTAGCATATTTTAATCTAACTTTAATAGATAGTCTCTATTTGTATAAATTAAAGTGTTTTATTGAATCCTTAGTAAGTACACCGCAATGCATCCAAAAATCATTATTTGAGCTTTTAATCTACACATCACAGCCTCTTAGATTATACCAATAGAATTTCCTCCATCCATAGTTTACAGATCGTCTAACATCTTCTTTTGGAACTTCTGGGAACATCTCATATAAACGATCATAATAATCTTCTACAGTCTTTATCATTAATAATATGCTTTACCAGAATTAAGTCTATCAGCGATTCTTTGTTTTCGCCCTGCATCTACATAAATAGGTTTTTCTTTAAAAACCCCACCATTCTAATATTTAAACATCATTTGTGCTCCAGTAAAATTAGATGCTAGATAATCTATATCCTTCCATTTACCATTTTTTCTTCCCTATATAAATCCTTCTCTAGGGTAACTTTTAATATATATTTCTGCTTTTTTAGATCTAGTAGGTAATACAAAAGTGTTGCTATTATCTATAATATCATCTAATACCATTGCTATATTGGCTTTCCATATTCGTTCAGCTAATTTCTCTTTATGTCTGTTTTTCATTATTTTTTCACATTCTTTTGCAGTCATAACAGTTTTATTAGCTGGAAATCCTTTCATTACATCCACTGCATTCATGCAGTATCCTGTAGCATATTTCATTATTTAATTGGTTTATAAGATTTATTAAATATTTTTCTATTCCAGGATGATTTGGCATCAAGTATTCTATTGAAATCATTTTGGCTCATACTTGGTGCAACACGTGCAGCATCACACATCTTTGCCCATCTTGCTTCTAATAACTAAGCCTATTGTAATAATGCTGAATTATTAGATGCTAATGCTCGTTTATATAATACTACAAAAGCACAAAAACATGCAATAGCATCAACTTCTTTATTATTTAATAAGGGAAGACCGTCATCATCCATTTCTACTCCCTTATATAGAATATTAATTAGACCACAATCTTTGTCTAAATAAAGAGTGTCTCCTACTCTTTCATACTTTACATATCTTCCATGCATATAGAATGGGTCCTATTCGTGTTTTCTTATTTCTATATAATTCTCAGTAAATTGAGAATCATAATCACCATTGGATGTTTTATTAGTTACATAATTCCAGTCTTCATAAGGCAATGTTACAGCCTCTATTTCGTCACAATTACAAGGAAGAGCAACTGCTTTTGTAGCACAATCTACATCTATAGAGTATTTATATAATCTAGTTTGCTTATTGCCTATTCTATTCCAAGCAATAAGTCCCATTTCTTCAAAGTCTTCAGGACTCATTTCAAGTCCATATAATAAATTAGCCTATGTATAGGCAGAATAAAAAGCTTCCATAATTATTTAGGTACTTGGTCATTTGGTCTAGGTCCAGTAGCAAGCTATCTATAATATTTAATTTTTTTCTATATTACTCTATCTTTAATTTCAGCATTCATAAAAGAAGATTGTGTAGCATCTTCATCTGTGCAGTCACATCCAAATTCCTTAAGTAATCTTTCGTCTTTAAAAATACCTAATACAGATATTCTCTTTAAGAAAGGTGCATTATAAACATAGCAATCATACATTTTATTACTGTTAGGAGCCATGTTTATGTAAACATAGGGTCTATTTTTATTTCTTTTTCTATATTTATGGTATCGCATTACTGAGGGATTGGTGTACCATAAAAAGGGTTGTTGCATATCTGCAGATCCAATATATTCAATACCACCTCCGAATTCTGTTAAAATTGGAGGCATTTCAAAATGCATAGTAGGAGTACCCTCAAAATTATCTCCTGTACAAGCATCACAATTTTCAATAGATTTACAATCTACTGGAATACAATTAATGGATCGTAGTAAATCGTTTTTCTAAATAATCCCCTTTAAAGAATATTCTTTTATTAGGGCTAATCTTTCATCTACAATATCGTCTTCTAACTACTCCAAAGATAATGTTGGAGTAGAAGTGTAGCCCTATAAACCTGACACTATATCGTTATAAATTGCAGATGCTAATTTTGAATATACCATAATTTATAATTAAAAAAAGGCGGCGGCTTATTCTAGCTCACCGCCTTGTTTATTTAAATTAATCTATTAGATTAAGGTTTTGTTGGTTCAGTTCCTTCTCCACTGCTTTCAGCATTTTCATCAGTAGTGTCTCTTGCTGTGTAAGTAGTAGTAGAGTCAGTAGTTGCACCAGTAACATTCTGTACTTTAGGTTGCTGAGTAGGATCATCGTGTGGAGCTTCTTCAATAATATCATCTCCAAATGCAGCCTTCAGAGCTGTTTGGAAAGCACCATCAAGACCTTCGCAGCAGCAATCTGCTGGAACAAAGAATACGTGAGTAGTCTTAGAGTGAGTTACTTCACCAACGGCTGCACCACCAAGAACGCCTCTACAGCTAATATAGTGTAAAGTGTACTGAACATACTTGTTGCCTGGGATAGGCATTTCGTTCTGAGTTTCAACGATATTCCAAGGATCCATAGTTGGTAAACGAAGGTCCTTCATAATCTGCCAGTAAGTACCAACACCATTTAAGCACTTGGTAATCTTAAGCTTGGTACCTGCAGAAGTAACGGTAGATAAGAAGATGCTGTCTTTGCCTTCTACAGTACTACAGTTAGTAACAGCTGTACTTACAAATGGATCTTCTTCAGTAATTTCGTCAATTACTACCCAATGACCTGGCTCTCTGTAAACGCAGCAATCTGGTTCCATGTCTTCCCACTTCTCAAGAGAAGCTGTAGTAAACAAGCTATAATTATCACCTTCAAAAACAAGCTTGGTAGCATCTGTAGTATCAACGTAAACTTTCAAATAGATATCACCATAAAGTCTTTGAATTTTATTGATTAACTTGCCTACTTTAGCTGCACTATTCTGTTTTCCAGTCCATTCGTAAACAAACTCCTTGCCCTTGAATACAAAATCGTTAGAGTAATACGAATTGTTATCACCAGAACGTCTTAAATAGAATTTAAGTCTGTATCTATCAGTAGATGTTCCGTCAGTTGGAACTACTACTTCAAGCTTACCGTTAACAGGATCAACATAACGATTTCTATAAACAGCTACAACATTATCTTTCTTAAACAGGTTAACACCATTTACTCGTAAAACCTAATTAGTACCATTAGGATTAGCTTCGAATTGATCTGCAGAATGGATCAATGTAGTTGTTGTAAAATTAAACATAATTTTTTAGTTTTTATTTAGATTCCTGCTGCTGGCCTGGCGTGGCAACAGTCGTGTTTATACCCATGTGGGTCTATAATCTCTAATCACTCGAATTTTCCATAACGAGTCGTACCAGCCCATTTATTATCTCTTGACAAACATAATCTGGAAATTCCAAGATCTATGATGTGTCTTCTGTTAAATCTATTTGTTCTTGTGTTAATCTAATATGTTGCGGAGTCTTTAAATAATCTACATAAACTTTATCCAATTCAAATATTTCATCATCCTTCCCATACCGAATCTCCATTCGGACTTGTGAGGGATTACCATATCTTATGGTTGGATAATGTTCTACTTGGTCTTCCTTTTGTGTACCCTCAAGATTATGAAGAATTCTAGATAAACCCTTTGGTTCTATCTTTTCTATTCCATCATCGTCTGTATTAATTTGTACTTCAGGGTCTGTACCAGTTCCTAAATTACTTTGTCCTTTTTTAGCTCCCTAATAAGGATTAGTAGGAACTTGAACGGAAGAATAACCTTCATCCTCTCTTACAGGATTAACATTATGGATAAAGTAATATGGGTTTCTATATGATGGGCGCATATAGAAATTGTTAATAACCTACGACCACATATCAGAAGTAAGTCTAGAAGCAGGTTGCGCCCATAATTCACCTGCATTATAACATTTAAAACGCTTCTTAACTTTATATTCACATATACAGTTTAGTATATGTAAATAATCTTCTGGTAGTTCTACTTCCCATATATTACTATATAAAGAATTAGTATCCTTTACACCATATTTATTATCTGACTCTTGTACTTTTACAGGCTTAAGAACTGCAGTTGCCTTTAAAACTCTTAAATCATCAGTAGTCTGTTGACTAGTATCATAAATATTATAGTGTAAATTTATATATTGGGAAATAGCTTTATTGAAGAAATAATTAAAGTCTTCCAACAACAAGCTTGGAGCTTCTGTTTTATTTAGCTCCACAAGCATTGCTTCATATCCTTGTCTTGCGGTCATATTTAATATATAAATAATTATTATTACTTCTTAGCTTTAGAAGACTTTGATTTAGATTCTACAGCCTCATCATTATCCTCTTCAAGCTCAGGATAAGTATCTCTCTTTATAAGTTCAAGAAGTTTAGCATTCTTTGGATCCTTTAAGAAAGCAATTACTGCATCATCAGAGATACCTAGAACAATATCATCACCATAAACATAGACTTTATTTTTAACAACAATAACATGTCTTTCTCGTGCTTCTATCAAGAGCAAGCGTAAAGACATATCCGTACCTGTATAAAGGTCTATAATACGTTTAGGATCTTTAGATGCAATATTAAGTAAGTATTCAGTTACTTCTGAATCAGGAGCATTACGCATATTCTTACCTAACAAGCGAGCTTTAAGTACTCGTCCTTCTGCGCCCTTGGTATCATTAAAGATATAAGATTGGGCATCAAAGATTTGTTTAGTTCTACTAACTTTCTTAGTTACTTCTACACCAGGAGCCTCTACATAAAGTTCAGCAATACCATAACGAGCATTAGTTTTACCCTCTGCAATTTCACCATCAATAAGTAAGTTACCATGACTATCACGGGCATCTCTAGAAGGAGCTATAATAGGGGCATAACGAATGCACTCCCATTCTGCTTTCTGATATGGATCTTCCAAATCAAATTGAATACCATCTTGAATCTCAAATACTCTATTTTCTGGGATTAAAACTTTATTAGAGTTTCTATCTTCGTCTGACATAATCATGTCACCCATACTATTTACTCTCCTGACACAATCAGGAAAACGGCCAGTTTTAGGATTTTTTACAGGTTGAATATAATAAATCTAACCAACTTTGCCATATACACTTCTTAAAACAATTAAATTTTTTTCCATTGTCATTAGTTCATTTTTAAGTTTATATATAAATCTTGGAATATATAATGCAAAATTATAAAATTTAAAAAATATAAACAAATATTATATTAATTTCTTTTTAAATTCTTCCCACTTTTTGGAATTATTCTTCACTTTTAAGGCTTTGCCCTCATTATCATATAATGTGGCATTATTCCAACCTTCAATTCCAGGACAGATTTTTCCACTAATATCATAATGTCTTACTACCCTAGCAGCAGGAATATTAAATTTCTTCATTAATATCTTTGTCAATTTTACTGCATTTTCTAATACTTTATCTGTAAAGTACCACCCATCATGATTTGGATATTTACCAGAATAATCCTTCTTAAGACTAGAACATATTTCAATAGATATAGTATTACTATTGGTTATAATACCATATAATTGTCCTCCACCACTATAAGGATTTTTCTTATCGCCTACTCCCCAACAATAATAGTTATTAATGTCAGGGTTAAACTAAATCATATCTCTATCATCCACACCAAAATCAGCAGAACCCTTCTTATACTTTTCCCAAGTATTTTTCATAGTTTTCGCTGTCCCAGGTTTTGAACTACCACCTGCGGTATAATGAATAGCTATATACTTAATAGTCCTATTAGGTTTTTTAGTTATACAACTGGTTAGTGGGACATAAATGATATTTGGATCTACACATTTACTATTAGTATCTGTTATACCTAATGCAGCCCATGTCTTTGGACCAACTATACCATCAACGGGAACAAGTCCATTTTTTCTTTGAAACTGTTTAACACACTCTTCTGTAATAGGTCCAAAAATACCATCATCATTTATTCCTAAAAGTTTTTGAAGCTTTTTTACTTCTTCTCCTTTATCAAATTTCTTTATTATTTTCATGCTATAATAAATTAATATTATTGACCACTTTCATGAGGATCTCCTGGTTCTGGATAATATGGAGTATCATGATTAGGAGTTATTACACCACGAACTGAAAGTCCAACTTCACGGGATGTTCCTTTATTTGCAAAATGTGGCTTCTCTGTAGTACCTAATTCTAGACTCATAGCTCTATATATGTCATTAAAGGTAAGTGAACTTGACCAAACGCCGCCATCGTCACCAACGTTGTAAACTGAACCTTTACCGAAGTTACCCGCACTAGGAATAAAGAGTTTTCTGTTGATATCAGTCTTTGAAGTAAACAATATACCATTAATACCACTGCCATTGTAGTCTGTAACCCGTGTAATAGTAGTATTATCCAATAACTCCTGAATTTGCTTTTGTGTTGGCATATGCCACTGACCGCCCATATTTACAGCGGCAGCATCATCCTCCAAATCAAGCTAAGTCTTGTTATCAGTGCTGTTGTACTTAGTTAGGTTTTGATCTGTACCCCATTTATAATCATCCCATGAGAATTTCTTTCCACTACTTGCATCAGCATATCCCTGAGTCTCACCCCAAGCGAAATACAGACCATAATCAGTTTCACTATTTGCTCCGACATTCATTGTAGCCCATAATGTACCACTAGGTAATCCTAAGTCAACATATGCGTAACCATTGTAAGGATCTTCTTTCTTTGATATACGTAACATATCTACTAACCTTATGTCTTCTACAGAATTAATGTATAAAATGTCTTTTTTCATTTTTGTAATTTTATTTAATTAAGTTATGAATCTGTTAATATATAATATTTCTTTTATATTTTTTATTAAGCATCTTCAACTTTAGTCCAATTATATTTACCTAAGTAATAATCACTCGTTGACATCCAAGAAGAGTAATCAGAACCTGCTGGAACATGGAGTGTTCCATTAGTTTTTATGTTTTGGAATGTATTATTAGAAATTGTAGGGGCTGTTGTTGCAAGTGAAGTTATTGTTGTCAAGCCCCTGCAATCCCAGAAGGCAGCGTAGCCAATCGAGGTCACCGAGTTGGGGATGCTCACCGAGGTCAAGCCAGTTAAGCCATAGCAAAGATAAGCGGGAATGTGTTCCACTTCGTTGCCAAAAACAAATGACGTAATCCCA